>Ga0209636_10003619_pt1 | contig 15751 bp, 14 predicted proteins | sample DeeMarSWOR152_54_FD_187464 | JGI IMG/M metagenome (GOLD analysis project Ga0209636, IMG submission 187464) | Marine sediment microbial communities from White Oak River estuary, North Carolina - WOR-1-52-54 (SPAdes) (version 2) | ecosystem: Environmental > Aquatic > Marine > Intertidal zone >...
AGCTTATCAACTTTTTTTTGAATTTAAATGCGCGGCCGAATTGGTCATCTCTTATGCCCAAGCCAATAGGTTGAGAGCTGCTTTTGGTATGAAGGAAGATTATACTGTAGTTAACGCTATCTATGGTTAGAGTTAACAGCGCGCCCGGGCGTAAATATTTGTTGCCGCTCTTAAAATCAACCTTCTGCGTGAAGAAGGCAGTAAAACCATTCTTTACACCGACGAGGACTTCCTGAGTTTGGGGACCCTCAGTTATGTGGAATTGGTAGGAAGGCATCTGGGCAACAAGAGTCGAAAAAACCTCCTTGCCTTCTACTTCTAATAAGGCAAAGACATCAGGATCCTGATTCTCAAGGAATTTAATAATCCGGTCTGTGCGCGTCTTCTTGCCTTTAAAATGTTCAACATTCCAGGATGCCAGACTAAATGCTTTGGCCATGATAATCTCCTTTCTGTATATTTTCAGTCTATCGGAAAATCTTTCAGCATAGATAAAAGGTGATTATTCTATAGTAAACTCTGCTGATTCAACATGCAGCAATTCTATCTTCCTACCCATTTGCTTTTTGACAGGTCCATCATAAACAATTCTGTATGTACCCGACTCCTGGTTATCAGGAATTTTCCATTCTAATCTTATTATTGAAGCTCTACCCCTCATATTCCAGTATATCCTTGTACAGAAATTATTGTCCGTGTATTCTTGGCGCCAACTGCCATCAGTTTTTTTTAGCACTTTAAAATAAGTCTTCCCTATTCTTAAATCCCTATTTGGGTGCCCACCTAGAAATGTAATTTCCACTGTTTCCTGTGGCCTGTAAGACGGCTTTGCATCAATTTCAATTTGACCAAATTCTAATCCTGGGATTTCAAAATCAGGTCTTGCGAGTTTCATTTTTCTTTTCATAATTTTCTTCACATTTATTTCTTCAGGTTGAGAGCCAACTTCACTAGGATCATTATCTCGCATGGCCACAGCCAATTTGGCATTTTCTTGTTGATATGCCTCGAATGCATGAGGACCGTAAAGCGTTGATGCCCCCTCATAGTGTTGCTCATGATATTCCTCGAGTGTTGCAGTGTAACTGGCAAAAGCGTTTGCATATGTTGATATCACAATATGTTTAATCCCTGGATCATCCTTAAAAACCTCGCTTATGGTGTTTCTCATTCGAATACCAGCTACGGTTGTCAATTCTCCCGGGTGAGCAACAATGAGCAATGTTCCAAGCCTCAGGATTTGCAAAGGTAAGATTGAAGGAGCAATAGGATTATCTTTATGTCTTAACAATCCCAGAGGAAAAAGAATTTCCTTTTTTTTATGGCCATCTTTATAACTTTGATCAATCTGCTTAGGCCATTTGATCCCAAATATAGAAGAAGCAAATTTCACTATTGTTTTAAATAAATCAGGATTTGCTTGAATATTATCGCAAGTTGTTCCCTCTCCCCAATATTTTAAATTCAGCCCGCTGGAGTCTTCCTGACTGCCATTAACCATTCCATAGCCCATTGCCGCAGGCCAGGTTCTATTCTCTGTACCCTCTATTTTCTTGTTGCTCATATCCACATAAGTATGTCTGCAATCAAGCTTATAACCTATGTCCTCTGATGCATTTTCGTAAAGATCTTTTGCCCTATCAAATTGTTTTTTCCCAAACTTTACAGCTCTTTCGATATCATGAACACCATCAGGCCTGCCGTATTTATTACCGTTTTCATCTTTCCCTGCATTTGGCGAAATATCCCCACAGCATGAATTCGCAAAAGCGGCAATCACTCCAAATTCTTTCTCGAAGAGTTCCTGAGCATATCCCTTATTGTCACTTGAAATTAATTCTGTTCTCTCTCCCATGTTTGTTGTGTGAACACCAAACCAGTTTATGGAGCCTCTGTCATTGCCTACGTCATCCTCAAATTTCAGAAGCACCATTTTTTTGTATAAAGGATCCACATTGTCTTTGTCTGGAATTAAATTTTCATCAACTTCAGAATTCATCTTATAAGCATTATAAGATCGAATTTTCCCACACTCATCTAAGTCACCAGATGCAATTTTTATCCTCCCATGGAACATATTCTCACTAGCCATACAAATAGACTCATAAATCCCGTTTACAATGGCATTAAAATTCTGTTCATTAAATCCTCTAATCGATGCATTGTATGCCAAAAAATAAGAATATCCTCCTGGGCCACAATGGGTATGTGTTCCAGAAATCATGACGTTTTCATCTGTATAAATCGGAGTGTCATTAACTCTAAATTTTTCGTTAGCCCCAAGCTTTTCTAGCACGGCCTGTTTTACGGCTATAGTGCAGGAAGCAATATCTGCGCATACAAACACAATCTTTCTCTCTGTTTGTATTTCTTCGATAACAAAAGCTCTGCTGTACAATCGCGTATGCAAACCACTTCCAACCTGAAACACATTTGACATCCCCATAAAACCAAGATTTGCACAGGGTCCTGTTATATCATATTTGCCTATACCTATTTTCAAATCCATTATTTGTTACCTCCGGCTTTATACTTCTTCCCTTATTTGCTGAGTATATTCGCAAAGAAAGGTTTTTTTGAACTTAATTATCTGCCAACTTACCTACAAGATCGTGTGCAGTTCAAATTGTTGAGAAAGATCAAGGTTGGCATCAAGCTGATAGACTCTGAAGTCATTACCACAGACAATACCAATCTGACAATTTGCCTTTGGCTCGGACTCATTTTCCTGATATTTCCCTTGCCACGAACCACAGTCCATAAGCACAAAATATCTATCAGCCTCTTCTAACACAGCAATCTCAGGTTTGTGTGTATGGGCAACAACGGCAGCCGTTAAATTCAGCTTATGGTCTTCGTTCATCTTTTTCGCCCGTTCGTAACATTTCTCAAGGAATTTATGACTTGTGCTATGAGGAATCTCTTCCAGGTCGCTATCTGTTTTGACCTCTCCCAAAGGATTTGTTTTAAGGATGAGAGAGGGGTCGATCTTTTGGCTCTTCTTCTTCTTAAATTTAACCATCTTCTTGACTTTTTCTGTAGGCACTTTCACATTTGGTGAGAATTGATGGACTGCCCATTTCTGCAGAGAATCAGGCAGCTTCTCTATCCAATCGAAAACATCACCATGAGTCACATATACTTTGGGTTTATCTTCATCCGGGAAAAAGAGACGAAAGTGCCAACGAGAGCCCATAGTCGGAACCTGAAAAATCTCAATGTCGTGGTTACCCAGAATAAACCTGGCATTGAGCTGATAGAAGTAATCTCTGACACCTTGAAAATCCGAGAGTATATCCCTAGGGTCGATTATATTCTCTCTCCACAGATCGACATAATCTCCAAGTTGACAAATAGAGAAAGCATACTTTTCTTGCTTTGTACGCAACTCCAAGAGTTTTTTAAGGAGATCAACAAAAACTCTTTCATGATTAAATCCATATTCATATTTTTTCTCTCTCAGTTTCCTCGAAATAATGTGCAGATCAGGAAAGAAAATATAAATTCGATCAGTGTTCGAGTTTCCGATCCTTGAATTATATACTCTCGCAACTCCTTTTACTGATTCGATGCTTTCGATTTCCAGAATTCCTTCTAATAAAAATTTATGAGCATTCAATTCTTCCGGCATTTTTCCCTCCTACTTTTCTTTCTCGGTTACATCCAAGGCTTTCATCACGATCAGGCGAGAGAATTTCCTCTCCTTGTCTAAAATGGGCCTTCCATCCTCACAAAGTTTATCAACCATGAGAACGAACCAGAAGTCTTTATAACGATATGCGAGCCTATTAATTCCTTGGGGGCCCTTTTTTTCGCGGGCATCGATCACATCTCTTACAGGATTCTCGGGATCTATGAATTCTTTTAGTTCAGGCAATCCTATAAAATATCCATATGTTAGATTGTCATCGATGGTGAGAATTAGAAGAAATTCCTTAAAAGGCTTAAGCTCTCCAGAGTTCTTATCTTTAAATCCATCATTTTTCTGTTCTCCGCCGTCTTCGATAAACTCTAAGATCTTATCAATCTTAGTGGAATCCAGAGGAAGACATTGTTCTTCTCTGAACTCTGCTTCTCTTATGGGGATGATTATAAAGTCAATTTGACTTCTACAACTTCCAGCAATCAGGCATAAAAGAAAGACAATTATAATTATGTAAGGATTAGATTTTTTGTTCATTGGGATTTTCTCCTTTCTATAATCTTTTAATAACTCTCTACAAAAGTTAGAAATACGCTTCCATTGTTAATATGCAATTTTCCTAAATTGTAGCACTCTCTCTTCGTTTCTCAAGCCTGGGAACTCTTTCTTCTCTAAACTTGCTGTTTCTCTCCCCAATAAAAAATTCTTTATTCCTGAATGTGATTTGTTTCGCTCGTCTCACCTTATCTTATTTCAGGTATTTTTTTTATGCTCAATTGATCTAGCCTCAAAATTCCATTTTTACTTAGCCTATTATTTTTTTCGTCGGTCAAATCTTACAAAACTCGCCTTGCCCCCGCATCTTTCAATTTCTCTAGCTATATGCAGTGCCCCTTCCTTCGATTCTTCATAAATCCGCCGTTCGCTTTGACTTTCCATTCTTTTGTATTCTTGTTCCAGAGGTTCATTGTATCTGAGATTTTTGTAAAATAACTCTGCCAAACAGTTTACTACATCTTTATTTTCAGGATCCCATTCTAGCCGAATAAAGTATCGATCGCCTGTAGAGGATCCTGTTGGTATTAAGACCTTTGTTTTTTGGCCATCCTGAATTTCTTCTCTTAAAGAATTTATCCTTTGATCATGAATATCTTCCGGAATGTAACTAAGAATTTCTTCTGCTCTCCATTTCTCTATTCTGAACAATACTTTTTCAGCTCCTTCTTGCGCCTCTCTATTTTTGGACATAAGCCTTTCTGCCAGGGAAGGATTAATTTCAACCCTTTCATTGATGAGCCTTCCCGCTTTGTAAGCCAGTTCCTCGTCAGTATGACGGCTTAAGTCCAATAGAGTTATAATCATAGGTTCTTTTGGTGTCGATACTTCGAGATATTGCCAAAGAATATCATTACTCAACTTATTTAACTTATCAAGAGCAGCAATTTTTTCCCCAACATCGGTTCGTTCGTTCTGCAATAATTCAACTATGTACATGTCTACTATAGGGCGTTCAGCGATTGAACTTTTATTTCCGGCTAAATTTGTTAACTCAAGGGCGTAGGCAGGACTAACAAAAAATGATGCAGATTGACCAGACGATTTTGGTATTGGGGGCGGATTAAGAAGTATCAATGTCATTTTTTCTTCTTCAGGGCTAAACTTATAACTATATTCTGGGATTATTCCAGGCATATACTTGATTGGGAGCTCATCATCCCACCGCTCCCCTCGCTTGCTAAATTTTACCTTGAATTCCTGGTCCTCATTGAATGGTTCATCTTGAATAGCCATAAAATGTTCATCACGGATTTGAGGGCTTCCTTCAAAATATCGCTCCCAATCTTGCTGGAAATAAAGGTCATCTGAAGTGACTTGTTTGTAAGCATCCAGGTCTTTGATCAGACCCTGATAAACATGCCAAGTTTTATACTTTGCTATCCAAAATACAGTTGACACCACTACGAGAATAATCCCAAAAAAAGCTGTGCTCAGAAAATAAATGCGATAGGTGTTCTTTTCTTGCTTAGAGGCAGGTGGATCTTTTCTTGAACACGCCTTCTGGTAAATCCCATAACCCCACCGAGTCAAAACAATACAGAATAACACAGCGAAAGCAAAAGACCCATATTGAAATACTAACCTCACCCAGGTAGTAGGTTCCATGAAAACCTCCTTTTTAAAGTATAAGTTGTACTCTTTCTAAAAAGCTCAATTAGAATAAATACTATGCTGCCTTTATTCTAGGTTCCTCATCGACAAAAATTACTCGTTCTCTTTTGGTTGCCTCGAGTTCCAGCTGGGGGATTTGGCTGTATCCACCATGGCGTAAAGAAGCTCGGACCTTTCTAAGCAGTTCTTCCCGAGAAATCCAGGGGCTACGCCTTAAATGCATATTTAAATAGTAAGAGAAAGCTCCATGGTAACGCCCATTAATATAGGCATCAGCAGCAGTTTGGTTAGCCATGCACCCTGCCCAGAGGATATGATGTTTCATTCCTCTTTCTTCAATTCCTTTCAGAAAACCTTTTGACTCGAGGCTGTCCTCTTCACCACTAAAACGGAGAAAAAGATCTGCGGGAGGTGGAAGATAACGGTTTAGAGTAGGGTGTTCAGCAGCTAGCTCAGGAGGAGGTGGTAAACCCATCTCTTTTAATCCTGTCCCAGAGTGACAGCAATCAAGAAAAATCTCTAAGAGAGCATCTTCTGGTACATCCTTAAAAATATCATTCAGTTCATCGTCTCTAATGAAAGTTCCATCATCCCAATTCATATCATAAGGGCAGATAAGTTCATCTAAGTGATCTTCCAGTTCATCGTGATCTCTATCCCGGATCTGGGAACCGTGCCCGGAGAAGTGAAACACTAAAAAATCACCTGGTTTGGCATCTTTGACCAACCAATTTAATCGATAAACGATATTATCTTTGGTAGCTCTACTATCAGTAAGGACACGGATCTCTTCGGTCTGGAAATCGAAGAGGCTGCGAAGTGAAAAATGCATGTCCAGAACATCATTCACACATCCTTGCAGATCATTTACACCTTTATAGTCATTAATTCCAACTAATAATGCTCTCTTGGCCTTTTTTGCTACCTTAACCATTTTTACCTCCTATTTAATGTGTTTAAAAGGTTTACTTTTTGCCAAATTAACGCAAGGCGTTCTTTCTGTAAAAAGGGCTCTTAGTAAAGTTTAATAAAAACTAAAACTTTTCCCTTCACCCTTGTCTAAATATTTGAATAGAAATCCTGCAACCATTTATCCCAATCGTGATCCTTCACGAAATCGACAACCATAAACCCGTTAGATTGTTCGTATCCTGAGTGTTCTGGATCATTGTTGAATGCAGTCAAGCTTGGAGGGAAGTAGATGGCAACACCATAGGAACCAGCCATGTCTGAGCTATGGCTCTCTTTAATCACAAATTCATTAATGGCATTTTTAACATCAAGAGAAGCTGTTTTTATGTCTGTTGAAGTTACTCGATTATAAACCTCATCAGCAAAATCCCAGAGATCAACTCCCCAGCAACTCGGACTCCATGAAGGATGATACTGCAGAGTGTTGGTCCGAGCGGTATTTAGCCCAGACCATTCCGTATTAGCTTTGATAGTGAAAGCATCGATTTTGGCGACAAGGCTGTTAAGCTTTGATATGTCAACTGCAGATTGCGTGATCCCGGTGCTGGTAGGATAGCTGTTAACATATTTGGTAACAATATCGCTAGCAAGTACTTCGGGAGTTGACGTCGGCTCCGAAACCAGAGCATTCAGAATAGTATGGTAAGGCCAACCGTTACCAGGCTCAGTATTTTCCGAGCCGACCATGCAATTGGCGACATTCCGCATGGCGTAACTCACCTCAACCATTCCCATCAAACAGGCGTCATAGCCTACAATATCCAACTTCACTTCTGTATTCAGATGCTCTTGTAAATTCTGCTTAGCTGACTCGAGGGCTGTTTGAACTTCTTTCATATACAGCACATCATTGTCAGTGTCATCTGTGGCAACGAGCCTGGCAACACCCCAGTCAGGCTCCCCTCGGGTGAGAGCGGTCCTGACTTTTACAGTCCTCTCCTCCAATAATACGCGCCAGCCATCGCCATGGTTCCAGATTACTAGAGCATAATGTTGAGCAGGATAGTTCATTACTCCCCATTCCACAAAATCCTGCAAGACACCTGGATCCCCCATGTTTTTCTCTCCTAAGTCATCTAGTGGAGTTACAGCCGGGGTATCATTCTTCTGAATAAGAAAGCGCCTGGTTCCAGTCCAATTCCCGTATGAAGTATCGTATCCATCCCTTCTATCCATCTGTACAATAATGTTTACATCCTCTGATGAACCGACACTGGACATCTCCATGAAATCGCCTATGCCAGCAGGTTCCAGGTTGTTGTCTGCATCCAAATAGACCATAAAAGTCCATTTAGATTTAGCAAGTCCTGTAACTCTGAAATCCTTTTCGCTGTGTCCAGTGCCTTGAGATGTAGTTACAGAAATGGGACCAGTTCTTGCTCCTGAAGGAACTTTCGCCATAATCTTAGTCGTGGAAGCAAAAGTAATATCTGGAGTAGGAACTGAGACTCCCCCGAATTTCACGGTATTCCCAGCTGGGGTATCATCGAATCTCTTGCCTTCGATAGTTACCTCAGTGCCTACATCCCCTTCTTCTGGTGTGAATTTCTCTATTTCGGGTGCACAGGCAGTAAAGACCAGTATTGCACACACTACTGAGCCTAAAGCAACGTTTCTCATAGAGGTCTTAATAATTTTTTCAATTTTCAGATGCATTTTATTCCTCCTTTTTGACGATCTAAGAACTAGCTAATCTTTCTTCCTAAAATAAACAGAGTCTAGACCATAAAAAATTTTGCTTTTTTTCTCCACATTGAATCATTCCAATAGCATCGCCTCCTTTTTGCTTATCTAAGTCACTTTCTACTCTCAAAAGTTTTTCAAGATAACTAGTCTGTGAATTATTGCAGATCGATTTTTTTCTATCTCCTCTTCTTTCAGCCCTTCTCTTCGTATTATCTGTATTTTTTCTTCCACTCTTCAAAATCCCATTTCTCCAAGAATTTTCTGCCGGCTTCTGCACCTTTTCTATACAATGCCTCGCTTTCCTCCTGAGTAATATCGAAATCCGTAGTTTTAATTTCTCTATCAACACCTTTCAGATTAATAACAGTTGGGATTCCAATTGTCCTATCATAATCTCCCTTTGATTTAGAGATATGATAGTTATCGTGTGAATCAACCATCGTAACTACCAGGGCCTTTAAAAAACTTATGGGATTATTAATGGGATTTCTCTTCGGTTTCTTTAATTCCCTCTTGTCAGGCTCTATTAATTTAAATCCAAATGTTGGCCACGGAGGATTTTTTGTTCCATCATCTAAAAGCCAGATAGGGTAATTACTTAACATCCCTCCATCCACAATAAAGTGATCTCTTCCGTTGCTATCCTGCAACTTAACAGGCTCAAAGAAAATCGGAATACTCATGCTCATTCTAACGGCTCTGGAAATACTGAATTGATCAGGGATGTAGCCAAAATCTTTGAGATCTCTAGGAAGGACCAGAAGCCGCCTATCAGTTATATCTGAGGCGATAACTTGGACTTTGTATTTATATTTGTCTTCAGGATAAGCTGTCTTTATCTCTCCAAAGGTTGTTTTTCCCTTTGATTTCAGTAAGTTTTCAAGCCAATTCTCAAAATATTCCCCCTCGTAAATACCGTATTCAAATCCAATGCTTAAACCCTTTCCTATAATGCCAAGTTTATCGAGCAACCCTTCATCCTTAAAGTTGTTGTAATCAAGCTTCTCCAGTTCAATTTTAAGCTCTGCTGCTGTGAAACCTACTGCAAGGAGTGCGGAGACAATTGCCCCTGCCGATGTGCCGGCAAGATTTTCAAACTTATACCCAGCTTTTTCTATCTCAGAAACGGCCCCAACCAATCCAATGCCCTTTACACCTCCACCTTCAAAAACAGCATCTGTTTTCAGTGTCATGTTTACCCTTTTCATCTATTTTGACCTCCTGGTAAGCAAATTAGTGCAACACAAGACCTTATTCAGATTATTCTCTCCTTTGCTTTCGTTATTCGTTTAGTCTTTTGGAAGACCGTTGTGTTTGGAGCAAGAATAAATTGCCTCAGTCTCCTAGAGGCAATATTGTCAACTTTTCAAAAACTTTGCCCTCCATGGTCACGTACACAGTCATTTGCTCAACAGTAATCTGCCATATTGGAAGAAATCGGCTTTTGCTCTGTTCCGAAGGTTCGAATATAAGCATAGCTCGAGCTTGTCTTATATCTCTGTCTTTACAGGCGCATAGATAATTGAGCGCAATTTTTACTGCGAGTTCCTCAGTTAGGTATTTTATTGGCCTTTGAAAGATGCCTACTTCTTGGAAATCTCCATTGTAAGCATTTATGAGCACAGCTCCCTGGCTAATCATTCCTTCTTCATATCCTAATGGAACCAAGTAGTAACCTTTATATTTTGCATTGGTTAAAAAGGGTTTTAGTGGTTTAGTTTTGCTCAATAATGTGTAAGGTTCCCTTTTGTATATGTTGAGTTTTTTGATCCAACTCATAGCCATTTCCACAGCTTCACTCTCAGAAATTACTCTCCCTTGTTCGACTTGCTTTGGAGCCTTGGCTAATCCTTCTTTTACTGGGGGCTCAACAATAGCAAGATAATTTCCATTCCATTTGCTAGCTGCAATATTCCCAGGAGTATACCAGTAATTACTGTACCAGTTTGAACCACTCATCCACGACTTTACCCCTCCTGAGATTGCAGTTGGACAAGGTGGATTCCAGGGATCGATGATTTCGATAAATTGAAGGCTTACAGAGCTTTGTAACCTAGGGTCAACATCTGTTGTTACGCCGACTATTACCACCCAGTGCTGAAATCCATAGACTAATGTAGCCACAGGAAAAAGTCGTCTGGTCATCCAATAGGCAACAGTATACATCAGAGACTGAGCATTGGAGTTGGCATAGATACTCCAATACACTCCGGGATCTCCACCAAGTTCCATAAGAGTATCCCTTAATCCATCTGGATCTGTTGCCCAGTTCACACCAGGATCATCTAAGTGAGCTTGGATTCTATTCCAGATATGAGTCTGAGTGAATGGATGCTCAACCCCCCCGGGATATCCCTCTAATATCATTTGGGCACAAGCAGCACCACACCAGATATTTGTTTCTTGACAATATGAGGGAACTGAATTAGGAACTTGTAGATAGACATGATGTTCAGCTTGAACACTGATTATGACTATGAATATCCCTAGAAGTATCAGGCCAAAACTTTTTATTAAGAATTTTAAATTTTTCAATGCCCTTACCTCCTTTCTGATTTGAAATTTCATTTCTAAGTGCTTATCTTAATTTTCCTCGGGTAATATCACCCCCTTTCTAAGAAACTAACTCTAAATATGCAACCTTACCGAATTTAAGCAATTTCTCTTCAATAAATTAAATTTCCTTGTTGATCTTATACATAGTCGTGCCATCTTTGGTTTTAAACATGCTTATGATTCCTTTTTTGATTAGATTCTCTAGGGCATCTTTTACATCATTCATAGAATGTTCTACCCTCTCATACTCTAGCCACCATTTTGATATCCCCTCTAATGTATCCGCAGCGTCAGGAGTTTTTTGGAGATAATTCAGAATCATTCTTGATATTTCTTCAGCATTATTATTCCTGCCCATGGGAAGTTCCTCCTGCTGTCCTGAAATGGCAAAAGTTGAAAGAGCAAAAGATATGCCAACTTTTGAGCTTTTCTAAATTATTGATTTTAATGATATTATCGAATATGGAGAGTAAGGGATTGAAGAGAGTATGTCACACTATTGTGACTATCTTAAGAAATGTACTGAAAAAAGCCCATTTGAAGAGTAATTTATTAGTGACTCTTGCGTCACTATTTTATGACGCGACGATTGACAATTGCCTCTGATCCAAATTCCAACCTTAAAAAAATGTCAGCTGCGAAAATGCTTTGGAGTTAAGCTGTATTTCTTGATAAGATTCCACAGGGCTGTACGACTCTTCCCTGCCGTTTTAGCGGCTGTAACCACATCACCCCTGTGTTCGGTTAAGAGCCGAGTGAGGTAGTTCTTTTCAAAGGAGCTAACGATTCTCTTCTTGACCACTCTTAAGTTTTCAAGATTTGATTCTTCAGATTTTGATCTACTTACCGGAAGCTGTACATTTTCAGCGCCTATTATGGAAGAGGAAGCCATCACAATAATATGCTGGATCTTATTCTCGAGCTCTCTGACGTTTCCTGGCCAAGGAGAAGAAATGAATTTCCACATGGCTTCTTCAGATACCTCTTTAAAGGATTTATTATATTGCCTGGAATATTTATTAACGTAGTGCTTGACAAGAATGGGGATATCATCTTTCCTCTCTCTTAAGGGAGGCAAATAAAGAGAGACAATATTCAATCTATAAAATAGATCTTCTCTAAATTTATTCTTTTTAACAAGACTCTGGAGGTCTATATTAGTGGCACCTATTATCCTTATATTGGCCGTATGAGTCCTGGGGTCTCCAAGGGTTTTATACTCCTTATCCTGCAACAAACGGAGCAATTTCACTTGAATGTAAGGACTAATAACGCCGATTTCGTCAAGGAAAAGAGTGCCGCCCTCAGCTTCCTTGACAAGGCCAATTTGGGGAAGATTAGCATCTGTAAAGGCCCCTTTCACGTGACCAAACAATTCATTCTCGAAGAGACTCTCAGGAATAGCACTGCAGTTTACAGGGATAAACGGCTTTCCCGCCCTATTGGACAAATAATGAATGGCTCTGGCTGCCAGTTCTTTTCCTGTTCCGCTTTCTCCTGTAATTAAGACATTAACATCACATCGAGATATTTTTTCTATCTTTTCGTGCAATTCCTGAACTACTTTGCTCGTTCCTATGATTTGATTTAATCCGAGCTTTCTTTTTAAAGAATCCTTTGCAGATATTAGATCATTGTGGAGTTCAGATTTTTTGATGACCCTTCTGCTATCAGTAATCATACCCTTGTCTTTTGACATTTCAGTCCCCCTTTTGCATAAGGCTTAAAGATGCCTCTCAATAGGAGAAAAAATATAGATTTCCAAAGAGCGAATTAGTTATTTTGTAATCGCGCCCAGCCTAGGATTTTTAATGAATCCTTAAAAAAAATGAAACACTTCGATTGTTTAGTCGTTATGACTATAGAAAAATTGAAAAATTTTTTTGGAGGAGGGATATATAAAAACTTTAAATTTATCTTTCATAATCTTTTCCAGCGATTCTAAACTAAAACCTAATAAATTGCTGAAAAATTTAAGAAGCAAATATTTATAGAAATTTAGAGGATTCTGTTAAGGGAGATGGTTTAAATCCTTTTCCTCTCTTGCCTTTTCTATAAAATCAACAAATATCAATATAGTCGGCTTTTATTATCCCCTTTTGAATAGTGACTTCAGCTGCTTTGTTTTTTCCTGGAGAATTATCAGAAGCCATGATGTATTTTGTTCCCCACATATTTTCCCATTTTCCCCTCCAATGTTTGTGACCGAACAAAATAACATCTACCCTGTTGTACACTATTCGAGCTAGTTTAGCGGCATCTTTGAGTTCCATGAAAGGATTGTTATGCATAAAAGCGTGGTGATGAAAAAATAATATTCTTTTCATCTCTGGAACAATAGGACTGGATAAAATTGTATTCAGTGAATTCAGTTGCTTCTCCCCGACCTCTCCACATGCAAAATCAAAAGCATGGTCTGTTTCAAGATTGGTATTAATGGCAATGAACATAATCTGATCCTTCTCCTCTTTCACTACATTAACAACAGGATTATTCTCTTCGAAAAAAGTTCCTCCTTGTTTCAAAGGAATGGAAAGTTTTTCGTAAAACCGTTTGGCCCTTTCCTGGCTGTATAAAGCACCCACAGCGCCAAAATCATGATTTCCTGGGGAAACAAAGATTCGCCCCTCAAAGTCTTTTAAAGCTGTGTAGGCATTGTCATACTGTTTCTCATGACCATCATCAACAATATCTCCTGTGATTAAAATGTAATGAGTCTTGTAATTTTTTTGATGTAATCAAGTGTGGCAATTATTTCCTTATTGTCCACAGCGTGGCGATGAAAATGAAGATCACTTAAATGGATAATTTTCATTATTTATCCCTCCTTTGGTATGGTTTTTCGAGACTCTTTATGTTCTATTCCGACGCAAGAAATAGTCTCTTTACACCTATTGCTCTCTCCCCTAGCGCTACAGCCCTAAAAATCTCTTCGGATTGTCCTCCATTAGTTTCCTCATTTCTTCATCAGTGAACTTCACCTGGCACCAAAAAAATTTTCGGGAATATTCCTGGAACCATTTCAGATAGGATTTTTCATCCCAAAAAAATAGTCCTATGTACCAATCAGGCCATACAGCACACCATCTTTGAAATTTATATCACTGTAGATAAATTCGATTTAAAAGCGATATAAAATCACCACCATCCATGCATGTGATATTCAACATTGTGGATCCATTTATGATACAGTTCTATCTGGGAGAGTGTTTTCCAGTTTGACCTGAGCATCCCTAGCCAATTTCGATTCCGGATATAGATATCATCATCACCGTCAGAATCAAAATCCGCAGTGATAAATCTATCGACGAATCCTAAATTCCATCGGCCGATCCAGTCTGAATACATCTCACCATTCAAATTATTTCCGGTTGATTTTAGCAGGGCAAGATATTCTGTGCTCCAGTCATCTGCATTGAATACATAAAGATCGCTCATTTGGTCATTATTAATATCACCGACAAAGAACTTATCATTAGGCGCCATCGCTCCCCAGCCTGGGATGCTGTTATCAAAACGCCTTGCCATGTATAGCGCACTCCCCGTGGTGCTTAGCATTCCCAGATATTCCATGCTCCAATCTTTCCCGTTAAAGACATACAGGTCTTCTTTGCTGTCATTATTGAAATCCCCAACATAAAATATGTCATGGACTTTCATGTCGTCCCAGCCGGGCAACTCTTCATCGTATCTTCGGATATACTGCAGAGCCGTGCCAGTCGACTTGAGCATTTCTAGATACCCCATTGACCAGTCCTGTCCATTAAACACATATATATCGTCTCTATTATCGGCGCTAAAATCCCCAACATAAAATTTATCGTGGACTTTCATGTCATCCCAGCCGGGCAATTCCTCATCGTATCTTCGGACATATTGCAGAGCTGTTCCAGTCGATTTGAGCATTTCTAGATACCCCATTGACCAGTCCTGTCCATTAAATACATATATATCATCCCGGCTATCTCCATTAAAATCAGCAACATAAAATTTATCGTGGGCTCTCATATCGTCCCAGCCGGGCAGTTCGAGTTCGTACAATCTTATGCAATGGAGGCCATTTTGTCCGCTTGATCTAAGCATGCCAAAATACGGATACCGCCAGTCTCCATAATTAAATACGTATGCGTCATCTAAACCATCTGCGTTAAAATCTCCGATAAAGAATCTATCACCTGGCATAATATCATCCCAACCGGGCAGGTCGCCTGTGATGCTCCACAGAATCTCAAGTTCTGTTCCGCTCGAACTGTATATTGTCACGCTGTTGGCATTGTGGATTAGTAAATCTTGGTTTCCGTCGCCGTCAAAATCGCCCTTGTATGAATTAAGGAAGGTATAGTCATGAAATGAATCCAAATCTTCTTTCAATTCCGTATAACATACTGAGCAGTAAGGATTTGTGTTGTGATTTCTCATTCGACAATTATTCGAAGGCCTGTAAACTCCGCTTGCATGATAAACGGCTCCTTCAAATGCACCTACAGTCCTCGGATCCATGCCTGCTGCGAATGCTGTAGGAATAGCCGTGTTTGGGTTGACAAACTCATTCCATTTGAGCGGATTTAGATTTATTGTTGCATTCGGAGCCGAAGGTTCTCCTCCAGCGTATACACCGGCTCCAAAGTATTCATCGGCAAGTCCTCCAATAGCGTGCCCCAATTCGTGTTCGATAACCTGCCAGTTTGAGTTCAACGTTAACATGGCTCCGCCTCCACCTCCACA
>Ga0209636_10003620_pt1 | contig 15750 bp, 10 predicted proteins | sample DeeMarSWOR152_54_FD_187464 | JGI IMG/M metagenome (GOLD analysis project Ga0209636, IMG submission 187464) | Marine sediment microbial communities from White Oak River estuary, North Carolina - WOR-1-52-54 (SPAdes) (version 2) | ecosystem: Environmental > Aquatic > Marine > Intertidal zone >...
GCCCATATGACAGGTCTGGCAGGCCTGAGGCTGCTTGGCTTCTTGAACAGAGAAAGTGTGTCGTGTATGGCACGCATCACAAGAAGCCACTCCAAATCCCGCTCCGTTTTTCTTTAGCTCTTTTATCTCCTCTTCGGTTTTCAAACCAATCTTATGACATCCGCCGCACCCCTTCATTCCTTCCATCAGAGCCATCGGCTGCCAGTGTGATGTTGGCATGGCTTTCATTGCAGCCCAGGCGGCAGCATGCTTGCCTTTCTTGAACTGCTCGACTCTTTCATCATGGCATTCAGCGCAAGTCCGGGGAGTAGGAATTTGGACTTTAGCCACATCATTTTGTGATTTGTGATCTTCACCGTGGCAAACAGAACAGGTAATATCATTCTGGCTGTGCTTGCTTATTTTCCAGTCGGAGACGATATTAGGAGTTATTTTCTTATGACATTCTGTGCATTCCTGAGCAAGAGCAAATGAAGAGAAAGCAAAGCATAAAAATAGGAAAATGATTATTTCTCTGAGTTTCATTAGGGCCCTCCTTTCGATCAGGAGATAAATTTTTTTATTTTTGGGAGTTCGTCCCTGTTTATTCAATCCCATGATATATAAATATAGATAATATAATTAAGATTCTTTCTAATAAAGTAAAGTTCTTTTATTCAAAAAGGTTACAGAAAATTTATTTTTTTTCAAATATTAGAACGCGTGTTTAACGGATTACCGCGGATAGAATTAGATGTGCTCCACTTTGAAAGTGTGGTATATCTTAAGACTCATCATTAATAAACAGCGACAGCAGTCAATGAATTATTTATCTCTCAGTGACTTATCCTGACGTCCGTCAAGATATATACCGATGATCTTTATGACTTCTCCATTTTCATCAGACACAAAATGTAATCGGAAACTATTGTTTCCTTTTAAAGCAAATGTGTCCTTGCTAATCGGTATTAGTTGAAATTCACTTCTCCCGTCTCTTTTGTAATATAAAATACCATCTCGAATAGTTATGTGTCGAGGACCATAGTCGCCAACAAATTTCTTCAGGGTTTCAGCAGGAAGGGTGATGGGATCATTCTCAGCCCTGGATATATCTCTTACCCATTTAATATATCTTTTATCATTTGCATTTTCCGGATCCAACTCCAGAGCTTTTTCAAAGTATTCAAGAGCAAGCTTACTGTTTCCGAAATCAAAGTAGAATAAACCCATTTCTATACAAGTTTCAGAAGTCTGAGGATAAGTCTTAAGTTTATTTATTAGATTTTTTGCTACCTCTAAAGATTTCAAAGCTTGGGAGTTTGAGTAAAAAGTAAGGAATTCTTTTGCTAAGGACTTATCCTTTTTATAAAGTTTGAGAGCACTCTCTTCAATAACAGGTTGCATCGCAAATTCTCTTTCTTCAAACCCTTTCAACGTTTTCTTTACCGTCTCTATTGATCTTTTATAATTCGCATCTACTAATTTTGCCAGTAGCTTAAAGATAGCGGCAGATGATTCTAAATCCAGATTCCAGGCTTCATCTGGCATATTAAAATGATAGTCCAGCAAGTCTTTCTGGGTTGCATAAAGGCTCTCCGGAGCTTTATGAAAAGCGGAGGGAATCTTTGTAATTCCAAGATACCAGGGCACAAATACGTTGCTGCAGGGTCTTTCAAGTGCCCGCCAGGTAACTGTGCCTATCTCGACCGGCAGCCAATTCCTCTGCTGCACTATTGTAGTTCTATGACTTCCATAATTACAGATAGTAAAGAAACGAGATTTATGAGGGCTTTTTTCATAGTTATCTGACTTATCGAGATTTGTACCTTCATAATGGCTTCTGAAAATTCCCATGATATCTTCCAGGGAAAGTTTACGGTCAGGTTTAACTGATGCAGGCATTACCCCCGTTTGTGCTTCTTGCCATGTTATTGGAAAGTTTTCGTTCAACCGCTGTGCCATGTACCACTGTCGGTGAGTATTTCCTGGATTACAATGAGATCTTTGGGGAGCATACGCCTTTGCAAAATCGAATTTCTCTCCGTTTGAAGGATCATACCATCCTCTTTTTATAGCATAGTCTATCAAGCCGGGAGAACATATAAAATTTTCTTTGTCACCCATATCAACTTCGCGGATACTGAAAGTATTGGCAATTATTGCTACTTCATCATCTTGCACTCTCCGGGCTGCATAATTTTTTCCGCGAACCATTTGAAGTTGCCACGCTTCGTCCGGTCCGACAATATTTAGATTCCTACCCGAAGCATAATAACCGTATTTGTTAAGAAGCTTGGCAGCAAGCATTACTGCTTCTCTTGCTGTTTTCGATCTTTCAGCAAGTATCATTCTAAACTTAAAGCCAAGACCACCATTGGATAAATCTCCACGTGCTTCAACTTTCTCTACAGGATCCTCTTTTGATGCACAGCCATTGCTCCCAAAGGCTACTCCCCATTCATTTATAATCCCGTTCGAGAAGGATGAATTGGGGCATTCATCCCAGAAATATGCATAGGTCTCTTCAACCTGAGGAATAGTACCACCTGCCTGAAGTTTAATAACGGATCCTGGCTCATATTTCTTTCTGGGGATATACCAGAAATAATCTATATCTCTGGGGCCATCATCCTCGGTTTTCGCAAATAAGATTGAACCGTCAGCCGTTGTATTTTTTCCCGCAATTAAAACTGTACATTCTTCCGGTTCTTCGTCATTAATAACCGCAGGAACACTTGTCCATAATATGATAACCAATACAATTGTTATGATAGAAGATATTCTTCTCATTTTATTCTCTTCCTTTTTATTATCTTTTCCTTGTATTAGACGAGAGTTCCTCTATAGGGGTTTACAATAATTATCAATAATAACCTTTTAAATTAGAGGACGCAATGCTTCTATGATGAGGTTAGCCAAGTATTTTTATGCTGTTTTTTCTAATTATTTGTTTGTGGATTGGTAGCCTGCGAAATATTCTGCTTTAAAGTTAAATTTATAGCATAGCTTTAGAATTTATAGCCAAATCCAACAGTAAAAATATTTGAGGAATAATCATCGAAATCATACAGGCTTTCGTCATAGTTATTGTATTTATATGAGAGGAATACGCTGTAACCATTATCGAGTGTGTATTTTAGCCATGCTTTAATAGTGGTCCAATCGAGTTCCCATGTTCCAGAGTTTTTATGGTAGTAGGCCATGGCGCCTACAGCAAAATTCTTGTTTATCTTGTACTTAAACGAACCTCGGAAAATATTATTCCCGCTTTCATAGCTGATATCCCATGTGCCCTGTTCGAATTGATATATCACGATATTAGAGATTGATGTATCGATATCCTGTCTTGAATAGCCAACGCTCGCATATAATTTTTCTTTCACGTTGTAACCGATATCAAAGCCATAACTATCAGAGTTGAATTTACCACCTGACTCATCATTATCAATATCTCTTCTCAAATAGGAGAGCATGAGGCTAAGGCCGTTTGCGGGCATGATTTTGGCTCGAATCTTGAACCTGTTGAGATCAGTAGGACTCATTAGAGTGAAAGGGCTTTCAAAACTTCCTCTTTCGTATTCTCCCATCACGCTTAGTTTATTAGCGAGCTTGTAATTAGCATTGATGAAGAAAGTTGTCCTTTCTGTCTTTTTCTCTTCGCCAGTTGTATCGTGCTCGAGATTGGTATCTCTGGATTCCCATCGAATCCCTCCGGTTAAAGCTAGGGTTTTATAAGGAAGCACTTGAGTTCCTACCTCATAAATTGTAGACGTAATATTTACGATTGAATCTACGTCCTCTTTAGTTGTATCTATTCTCACAATATTTGATTCGCCGTCCTGGTCGAGCTTGCTGTACCTGAATCCTCCAATCAGGAAAATCTTGTCGTGAGCCCGGAAAGAAAAGTTAAAGTCGAAAAGGTTGAATTTTCGGCTGACGGACGCAGTGCCTTGGGCATTATGTTCGGGATCGTCTTCAAGAGGTAGGGCATTATAGGCCACGCCGATGGCTCTTTCGCTGTAGTCCAGTTTCATATCCAGGTCTGAATAAGTATAAGCAGCAGTAGCCTTGATTCTGTTTGTAGGCCTGGCATTAATACGGGCTGTAACCATGGGCATTGTGAATTCATAGGGAGCCATTAGCTCAAAAAATGAGAGTTCTGTAGTATTTGTTGTGTTTTCTCCTGCAGAAAAGCCAGGGAGAAAAATTTTTGAACTGTTTTCATAGTCGTTGTAGCTCCCCTCAAGGTAAAAATCAACTTTATCAAGGTTGACTTGGAGCCCAGTTTTGTATTCTGTCTTCAATTCATGTATAGGTTTATCCAGTTCGAATTCATCACGGCTCACATCGAGAGTGGTCGTGCTTTCTCCGGTTTTTTGTTGTCTGTCAAAGGATACAAAGAATTTTGCTCTCTCAGAGAACCTTACATCTAAGTAAAGATTATCGAACTTACGATCAAAGCTAAAGTGGTGAAAATCGCCTCCAGTAGTAGTGCTTACATCAGCCAGGCTAGGAGGGAGAATTATATCTTGATAGAAGTAGGTGGCTTTTCGATGACCGTAACGAAAATTAAAGGCTCCGAATTTTTTTAGGGTAAAACCGTAGCTTTCGAACGGGTCTCCACCGATAGTCGAGGCATAGACGTTCAAGAGGTCAAAATATTTTTTATAGTTTCCTGAGGGAAGAATATCGAAATTCAGATCCAGGAGCCGTGGTCCTTTTCTGATGTTAAGATCTTCATAGTATTTATCCTTATTTCCGTCAACATCCACATAACGATAGCCGATTTCAAAATTTCCCTTTAATTTCAGTGTGTTTTCTTCATCTGCAGCAATAAAGCCCGAGCAAATCAGGAAAACTATGCCTATTGCTATTGGAAAAATTTTATTTGTTTTCATTTTTTCCCTTTCTTTATTTGACAAAGTGAGAATCCAAATTAGATCCATGAATGGTCGAATGGCAGTTCGTACAAACAGATTCAGCTACAAAACGGTTGTGCCAGATAGGTACAGCAGCGTGGCAGGAAAAGCAGAGCTCAGCTGCTCTCTGATGGGTTAACATGTGCCGGTTGACTGAACCATGGGGATCATGGCAGGCAGTGCATCCTTCAACTCTTATGGCGCCGTGCTCATAGACAAAAGGACCCTGCTTGTCAGTATGACATTTAAAGCAAGCTTCCTGATTAAATCCGCCCAGCCTTGTCCTAGACGACTGCTCATGATTCTTGTGGCAATCAGTACATTTAACCATGCCTTCTGTAATTCTGTGTCTTTCATTCAGAGCAAGTTTTGGAGTAATCTCCTGGTGGCAGCTCAGGCAGAGCTTATACCCTTCCTTAGTCAGGAGCTTGTCTTTGCCCATTTCAGGATGAGATTGATGGCAATCTGAGCATGCCACAGAACCTTTCATATGGTCGCTTCCTTGAAAGACATAGTTCTTGTTTTCCTTGCTGTGGCAGTTCAAACATTTCTCTGTCTTATCTGCTGCTGGAACATCAGCTCTAAAAGTAAAGATTGTTTCTGGTGTCCCTTCTTCTACATGGGCCTCTCCTGGACCATGACACGCTTCGCAACCTTTGTTCTCTAAATCCCTTTTCTCTGTCAGGAAATGGATGGACATTTCATAATTTGCATACTGGATTTCGTGGCATTCCATACACGTTTCAGTCCCGACGTACTCTCCTTGGACCCCAATGTCTTTTGCACGAAGAGAGGAAATGATCAAGAGAACAGCGAAGAATAAGAATAAAAATGCTGAAAATCCGATGAGATAATCACCCTTCTTCATCGCTTTCTCCTTAAACGGAAATTGCAAAATTCCTATACACGTTGCTTAATCTATGTAAACAGATTTCATATGCCAATCTTTTCAAGGTTAGCTTTTGGTAAATCCGGCTTAAATATGGAGATAAAATATTTATTTTTCAGGCCCATTTCTGAAAAAACAATTATATTATACTTATTTTATAGTATAAATGGAATTTATATAAACTATAAAGTATATTGTTAAGAAAATTTAGTAAAAAAAATCATTTGTTGTTAATTGATTTAACAAACTCACCGACTTGTTTTTAAGGCCAGAAAAATGTGTTGAATGCATAGAATGCTTTTGCAAGACAAATCAAATCCATAATCAATAAAATTGAGCCCTTTTACCTGTACTAATAAAGCCCCCAGATGATGTAGCATAATCCATATATAGGGTAAATCAATTGAAAGAATCTATTTTACTAAACTTTTTTAATGTAGCGATTAGTTAATTAATTCTCCCCACACATTTTGTTCTGATAATCTAATTAAGTGGTAAGGTTTAATGGCCTTTGGCTTTACTTTTTGTTTTGCTCTTAGCGTTCTTTTTGTCGTGAATTTTTATGAGGTCCTGAAGTGTTAAGCCATCGAAATAATCTCTTAATAGCTTGCTGGCATCGTTCCATAATTCAAATGATGCGCAGATAGGAATACGGTCACAATAGTCATTATCCTCAACACAGTCAACAAGACAGCATGATCCTTCTAAAGCATGAAGGATCTCACTCACTTTGATTTCAGAGGGATGCCGGGCTAAGGTATAGCCTCCACCTGCTCCACGGATACTTTTTACAAGCCTGCTGATCTTGAGAGGAATAACGATTTGTTCTAAATATCGAATGGATATTTCTTCTTCATCGGATACGCTTTTAAGTATGACAGCTTCATTTCCGTTCTTATAATTTTGGGCAAGATTCAACATTAGGCGGGTTCCATACCTTCCTTTTGTAGAAAGTTTTATCACGGATTCCTCCTCGTTGATAAAATATTGAATAAATGCACCCTGATGTTACATTATTTAGAATTTTTTTTCAACATAAATTTATAAAATCTATAAGGTTTATGCAGTTTCATTATAATACTGTAATAATTGAACTTCGAAGTTATTTTGAGCTAAAAAAGGAAGCATGGCGATCTCCACTGCTCTTTTCTAGGTCCCGGCATTTACGTTTTCTGCAAAATTTTGCTAAAATTCTTAAAGATGAAAAAAGCTGCGTGTGTTGCCATCTTTCTTTTCTACGTGGGCGTACTAAGCTTAGTTGCTTATAAAGGAGCCCATGAGAAGCCAAACATAACCGATAAAAGGTCAGGGATACTTTATTATTGCGAGCAATTAGAAGGAGCACGAATAATGGAAGATACATCAAAAGATGACAAAATAGCCCTCGGAGATTTATTGCCCCAGGAGATAAATGGCTGGCGAGCTGAAACAAAAGACGAGATCTATGATCCTCAGACAATATTCGATTACATTGACGGAGCAGGGGAGGTCTATCGCTCTTATAATTTTAAAAAACTCCTGGCGAGACGGTTTACCAAAGAAGGGAAGCCTGACATAGTTGCTGATTTATTTGATATGGAAAAATCCAATGATGCTTTTGGTGTTTTCACCCATGACCTTGAAGGAGAGGATGCAGGGATTGGCCAGGGCTCGACATACAACGGAGGTCTCCTGTCTTTCTGGAAGGACCGTTTCTTTGTCTCTCTTTATTCTGAAGAGGAAACAGAGGATACTCGAAAAGCTTTGTTCGCTTTGGGGGAGAAGGTTGCATCTTCCATCAAACAAGAAGGGAAGAAGCCTGATGTCGTTTCTCTTTTGCCGTCGGAAAATCTCGCTGAAAAAAGCGCCCATTATTTTCATAATCATCTGATTTTAAACTACCATTTTTATGTTTCTGATGAGAATATTCTTCTCCTCGATCAGCAAACAGAAGCTGCACTCGGGATTTACGGAGAAGATAACGAGAAAAGTTACCTTCTTGTCGTTCACTATACTGAAGGCGATAAGGCTTCCCAAGCACACAAAAGCTTTATGCAATCTTACATGCCTGATGCGACCGAAATGGGCTTAGTCCAGACCGAGGACTTGAAGTGGACCGCAGCCAAACTTTACCAGGATTTTATCATCATAATTTTTAACGCTCCCTCAAGATTTTTAGCCATAGGAACAATAGAGAAAGTCGAAAAGAGAATAGGTCAAATTTAGTTGGTATTTTTTTCTGAAAAAACAAATCTCTCGCTTTTAAAATGAAGATCAGGAGGAAAGAGTGAAAAAAAGAGCAATCACGCGGCGTGATTTCCTTAGAGTGGCTGCCGTGACTCCTTTTGCAGGAGCTTTTGCTTCTGGTTTTAGAATTCAAGAAAAAAAGGAGGCAGCAAGTAGAGCAAAAGTCGTTCTCATCAGAGACAAGAATGCCTTGATATCTTTTAAGAAGCCTAATCCTGGTGTTATCCGAAAAATGCTGGATGATGGTATCACTACGCTATTAGGAGAAACAGATCCCATAAATGCCTGGAAGAAGCTTGTAAAGCCATCCGACATTGTCGGCATCAAGAGCAATGTCTGGCGACCAATTCCAACGACAAGTGAGGTTGAACAGGCTTTGAAAGCGAGAATCATGGATGCTGGTGTCGCAGAAGAAAACATCGGGATAGATGACAGGGGAGTAAGGAGAAATAGGATATTTAAAGATGCGACCGTACTCATAAATGCAAGACCTGCTCGAACTCATCACTGGTCTGGAATGGGAGGGTGTATTAAGAACCATATCATGTTTGTTCCCTCGCCGTTTGCCTATCATGGTGATTCCTGTGCAGATTTAGCTACACTCTGGTACAAGCATAATCTAAAGAAAAGGACTAAGCTGAATGTTCTTCTCATGTTAAACCCACTCTTCCACGGAATTGGACCACATCACTACAGTGATAAGTACGTCTGGGAATACAAGGGCATTCTGGTCAGCCAGGATCCCGTGGCTGTTGATGCCATAGGTGTTCGCATTTTACAGGCCAAGCGCCGAGAGTATTTTGGCGAAGAAAGGCCCTTGCAGCCTCCGGCCAAGCATATCTATCTTGCTGATACCCGTCATAACCTGGGAGTAAGCGATCCCGACAAGATAGAGCTTATCAAGCTGGGCTGGGAAGAAGGCATCCTTATTTAGCGATATGATGATATTTATAAAATGGGGACAGGCTGCTTTTTCTTTCCCGCTTTTTGCTTATTTTAGGGAAGGGTTTCTGATTTAGATATTAGATAGATACTAAGTTTCAGCCTCTCGGCCCAAAAATTTTTGTTCCTATTCTGACGATATTGGTGCCTTCTTCTATAGCGACCTGGTAAGAGTTTGTCATTCCCATCGAAAGATATTTCATCTCTACTCCAGGAAGATTAAGTGCTTTTATCTTATCGAATAGCTTTTTCGTTTCTACAAAGTAAGGCCTGGCATCTTCTGGATCGCCAAACATAGGGCCCATGGTCATGAGGCCTTCTATTTTTATGTTTTTAAGCCCTGATATTTCCTTGATGAAATCTTCCGCATCCTCGGGGAAAACACCGAATTTTTGTTCTTCTCTGCCGCTATTTATCTCTATGAGAACTGGCATGATTTTTTCACGCTGACTGCATCTTTTATTGATTTCTTCAGAGAGCTCAGGAGAATCTACTGTCTCGATCATGTCGAACATCTGGACTGCTTTTTTAACTTTGTTGCGCTGGAGATGGCCTATGAAGTGCCATTTCACTCTGTGTCCCACTACATCAAAGGCCGCAAGAGCTTCCTGGACATAATTTTCCCCGACGATTTTAACACCTGCCTGAGAAGCTCGCATAATCTCATCGGGCGTTCTTGCTTTGGCTGCTGCCATGAGTATAACCCCTGAGGGCAATTCCTGAAGTATTTTCTTTACATTTTCTTCAATCATGTTCATCTTCAATTACACCTAAAGCGCTAAAGCCATTTATCTATTTTGCCAAGACCTAACCTTAATCAAATACCTCAAAAAATTCAAGCTATCTCTTGTAGGGGCTTGATTCATCAAGCCCACCTTTTGAATTGGTAAGAATGATAAATAAGAATGATAAAACAAAAAGAAAGGAGCCGCTGGTTGTAGGGGCTTGATTTATCAAACTTGGCTTGGATGTAGGGGCTTGATTTATCAAGCCCGCACTTGTTTATAGAGATTTGATTCATCAAATCCTTTTCAAATAACCAGCAATAAACTAATATGGAAAAGAGAGACATGTTAGGCACGGGAGAATTTGATGACCATCAGAGAAAAACTTGAGGAGATTGAAAAAGAAACTTTATCACCCAAAGCTTGCTTGAGTTCCCAGACGAAGGGAAGAGAGCGCTCAGTTTCACTTCATCCGTTAAGGACCGAATTCCAGCGGGACCGGGACAGGATTATCCACTCGAAATCCTTCCGCAGATTAAAGCACAAGACTCAGGTTTTTCTTGCTCCTTTTGGAGACCATTACAGAACCAGGTTGACACACACCTTGGAAGTCTCTCAGATAGCCCGCACCATCACTAAAGCTCTCCGGTTGAATGAGGACTTAACCGAGGCCATTGCTCTAGGGCATGACCTGGGGCATACGCCATTCGGCCATGCGGGAGAGGAGACGCTGGCCAAACTCCTGCCGGAAGGCTTCAGCCATTACGAACAGAGCCTCAGGGTTGTTGAGAAAATTGAGTGGGAAGGGAAAGGATTGAACCTGACGTTTGAAGTCAGGGACGGCATTTTCAAGCATTCAAAAGGCCGGGGAGAAATTCTTGATAATGAAAAGAAGAATATGCCCTTGACCCTTGAAGGCCAGGTGGTTAGAGTCTCGGATATAATTGCCTACGTCAATCATGACATCGACGATGCGGTGAGGGCTGAAGTTATAAAAGAAAAAGATATACCTTCACATCTTATCCGTGTTTTGGGCGAATGGCACGCTTCCCGGATCGATAAAATGGTAGAGGATGTAGTCGATGCCAGTTTAAAGGCAGACTTGGAGAAGATTGCAATGAGTGAAGAAATAAAAAAAGCCGTCACAGAGCTCCGCGATTTCTTGTACGAAAAAGTCTATTTCAATCCCCAAGCAAGACCTGAAATTGAAAAAGCGGAGAAAATCATTACAGATCTCTATGAGTATGTTCTAAAGAATCCTGAGGATTATATAAAACCTTATCCTCAGGACGATTCTTTGGAGAAGAGAGCGGGGGATTTTATTGCGGGAATGACCGACCGCTATGCCTTGGGCTTGTACGAAAAAATATTCTTCCCTCGCTCTTGGCCCAGCCTGTAAAAGAATAGAAATCATACACTGTCATCTGTATAGGACAGAATGGCTCCGCTATTTCTCATAAATTCCAAGGCTTTTTTGGCATATTTTTTGCATGGATATCATGAGAGGAGCAAATTGCTCGCTTATAAACCAATATATTGGTATATAATAATTGTATAAATCTTAGATTTAGGAAAAAGGAACAGGGAAAAATTAAAATGAAAAAATCACTTCTTTCTTTTTTGATTCTTTTTTTACTCCTCTTTAGCTTTCTTTATGGACTTAGTAAACAGCGGAAACCGCTCCAACCAGAAGAGCATGAAGTCGTAGTTCGGTTGGTTCTTGTTGATGTCATCGCTGTAGATAAAGAAGGAAATTTTGCGACTGATTTAACAAGAGATGATTTTGAAATTTATGAAGACGGAAAAAGAATATTGATAGATTCCTTAGAATTGATCAGTTTGAGAAAACCAGAATTTGAAGTCCCGGAAATGGAAGAGATAAAAGCAACAGATGTGCCACGCCGAAAAAAGCGCTTTTTCGTCATTTTTGATTCTATAAACACCATAAAGAGAATGCTCGATCGAAGTAAGACTAGAATAATCGAGAAGCTCGTTTCTCTGGTTAAATTGGGAGAGGAGATTATGATCCTCGAAATGGATGATAAGAAAGGGATAAAAATCCTCCAAGACTTCACTTCAGATGAAGAACTCATTGCCCAGGGAGTGAATAAAGCTTCTGGAAATATCTGGGTCGAAAAATCATCTGATGCGTTATCTATCCCGAGTATTCTCGGTCGACGTGATCCAGGAAGGTTCCAAAGATCCGATACTGCTTATGCAAGATATTTGCAAACCTCCAGGTATGCTTACCAATTCGAAACACGAATAAGGTTTGAAAAAACTATTAATAGCTTACTGACCCTTTTGAACATGATTAAGGATTATCCGGGCAGGAAACCCGTCCTGTATATCAGTGGAGGCATTCCGGCACTTTCGTTCGAGGAGCTATATAAAGCCGGAGAAATGGACGTTGCCGTTGCCCGCTCTGAAGTAGCAGCATCCAAGGTATTAGACCCTTTTAGAGTTCTACAAAAATCTGGCCGCAGAGGAGGGCAGAATATCATTAACGACCTGATTCATTTTGCCAACAGCCATAATATCAGCTTTTACAGCCTTGATCCGGATAACTACTTAAGATATGTTCTTCCTGATATCGCCTTTGATAATTTTCCGAGACAAGTCAACATTGCAGAGATAAAGTTGAATGAATTGACAAATTTAAAATTTTTAGCGCTCGATACTGGGGGCGAAGCAATGCATGGCGCTAATAAATTTGAATATTTCCAGAAAATCATCGATAGAGATTTGACTTATTATTATGAATTGAGCTATTACCCGGAGAGAGATAAGGCTGATGGAAAGTATCATAAAATTAAGGTGAAAGTAAACAGACCTGGAATAAAAATCCGTTTTCGCAAAGGCTATTATGATTACTCCGATGAACAAAGAGAATCGCTCATTTTTTCCTCTGCTTCATACAATCCTTCCCTGTTTAATCAAATACCATTCAATGCTCGAGTAGTCCCGTTCATCAACAGAAAAAATGAATGTATCCTATGGATGAATCTCGCTTTGCCGGTGCAAGAATTGATTCCCAGAGATAGCGGTGCTCGTGAAATGAAAATCCTGAAATTAAATATGTGGATTGAAGACCTGAAAAAAGAAGATACTTTCAGCACTCAGGTTAATATCCCTTTTGTGCTCACACCTTCTTTCCTCGACAGATTGAAGAATTCAAAATATTTTGGATATAACACGCGCTCGCAAAGATTGAAATTAAAAAAAGATAAATACCGCGTGATCTTTGCTCTTTATGATGAAAGCCGCGGTGAGATAGGGACTGTAGAACAAATGTTCGAGGTTCCGTCATTGAAAAAAGAGAAAGACCCAACAATCACTAGCGCTGTTTTCGGGCAACTGGTTAAAAGCACCAAAGGAGGAACCAAGCCTTTTTCGATCTCTCAGGAAGATGGTACTCTTCAAGTCTCGCAGTTCAAGTTTTATCCTCTAGGATTGAATCAATTTAAACGGAGAGAAGATATCTCCCTATTCTTGCAGGTCTATTCTCCACAGAAGAAGGTTGCTTTTAAGCCTCAGTTTTCTCTTGTGCAAAACGGCAAAGAGCAAGGAGTCTTGCTTTCCGAAGTCATGGATGAATCATGGAATAAAAAAGCAGGGATCTGGAATGTCGTGTTCAAGCTTAATTTTGAAGGCTTCTCTGAGGGAGAGTATACTTTCAGAATAGGATTAGTCGATTCTTCGATGAACCAGGAGATAGAGGAAAATCTCCAAATAAGAATTCTATAAGACTCTAATTTTTTCTTCTTATTTCTCGATTATTTCTTTAAGAAACTTTATAGCTTCTTCATTTTTGGACTGACTAATAAGGAAAACCAAATGTTTCCTCAATTTCACATTTTCTTCTTTCCTGGCTATCTCGATTAGCTTATGAATCGCCTTATCGCTTTTATTCTCTCCGATTGCGAATATTATTCTTTCCTTGAGTCTAACGTCATCCGTCTTTGGGTAAATATCAGAAAGCATGTCCAGCATCTCATCATCTTTTGCATCTCCCAGCATGAGGAGGGCTCTTTCTCTTGCTTTCATATCCTTGTCGTTCTTCGCAATATAAATCAATTTATCTCTGGCTTTTTTGTCTTTGAATTGAGCAATGTTTAAGATTAATCGCTCTTTGTGCTTGGGATCAGTCGTGCTGTCATAAAGATGAATAGATATATCGAGCATTTCCTTTTCTTTGCTCATTCCTAACAAGAGAATAGCTCTCTCTCTTGCTTTCATATCTTTTTCGTTTTTTGCTATATCGAGCAATTTATCTCTGGCTTTTTTATCTTTATTTTGCCCGATGGCAAGAATCAAGCGTTCTTTGAGCTTCGGATCTGTTGTACTATCGTAAACTTGAATAAGCGTATCGAGGATTCCTGCTTCTTTTCTCATTCCGATCATAAGGATAGCCCTTTCTCGCGCTTTCATGTCTTTGTCGTTCTTGGCGATATCCATAAGCTTATACAGCGCCTTTTTGTTCTTATTCTGGGAGACAGAGAGAACTATTCTTTCTTTTAGCTTGCTATCGTTGGTTGCGTCGTAGGCTTTGATAAGAGCATCGAGCGCTTCCTCTTCTTTTCTCATTCCGAGCCACATGATCGCCCCTTCTCTGACTTTTTTATCAGGGTCCTTGGTTGCCAGCTCGACCAGAAGCGGGAGGAATTTTGGATGTTGAGACTGGCAGAGAATAAGCAGAGCCCGCTCTCTGAGCTTCGGGTCCGCCTTTCCCCTGACAATTTTCTCAAGAATCGGGAATGCTTCTTCCTCGTCCATGTTCAAGAGAGCATTCAGCGCAACAAGCTTCACTTCTGTTTCCGGTTCGACTTTTTCGACTTTATCTTTTTCGTTTACGATTGTTATATGTACGGGTCCTGTTTCCACTCCCACATCGACAATCACATCATTTATGTATTCTTTGTACTCGCTTAATCCTTTCTTGTACAAATCTTGTGCTAGGTTGATCCTGAGCATCTTGGCGTCGTCTGCCCACGTGCTCTTAGAATGTTCATCAATAAGAAGATTGAGGTTTTCTATGGCTTGTTGTTGAATTTTGAGCTGGAGGTCAAGGTTTAGATCGAGAGCGAGTTTGTACTTGCTGTAGGCAAGCCAGTAAAGTGAATCATCCAGAAGGTCACTTTTTTGATATTTTTCAATGATTTCATTGAGCTTTTCGATTGCTTTTTCCCATTCTTTCGAATAGACATATTGCTTGGCTTTCTCGTAGATTTCACGGGTTTTCTCGTAATGCTGGCGGGCTTTTTCATAGGCTTCACGGTCCTTCTCTTTTTGCTGGGCAAAAAGGAAGGCTCCGAAGAAGAGTATTAAAACTAAAAAAAGCGAGATGGATTTTATGTTTTTCATTTTTTATCTCCTTATATTTTTTGTAAGATTTCCATCTTGAAAAGAATCTCTCGTTCTTGAATTAATTCCTTGATCAGGGATGGAGTCTGTCTATCTTCTTTTTTTAGGTTTGAAATCTCCTTTAAAACGATGTCCACATCATCGAGAAGCTGGGCGAGTGTCGGGTCAGTTTTAGTCACAATGCTTTTCAAGAGAATGTTCTGGATGAGGAGATCACGGGCTACTTCTTTGTCCATTAGGATGGTTTCTTCACCTTTCTCTGACGAGGTGAAGTTGGCATATTCGACTAGCACCGGTTTAAGCTCCTCAAAATATTCCTGCAACGCGAACTGGATGGAGCCGGCGGATAAGCCTTGCTCGTTCTGAGCTTGCTGGCCCGGGGGAAACAAGAATCTTCCGATGATTGCTCCCAGGACAAAAACGAGGAGAAGGGCCGCAGCCGCATACGCCCAGCGGGTAAAGAAAAAGAAGTTTCTCTGGGGTACTGGCTTTTTTTGCGCGCCGGCGTCTATCTCACTCCAGCATTTCTCCCAGTTTGCCTCTGGTATTTCCTTTTTGCTTTTTTCCAGTGCTTTAAAAACTTTTTTGGTGTAAGCGAAATCTCTTGAACATTCCGGGCATTCATTTATATGTTTCTCTAACTCTGATTTTTCTTTTTCGTCGAGTTCTCCATAAAGATGGAGAATAATTTTTTCTTCATATTTTT
>Ga0209636_10003621_pt1 | contig 15749 bp, 19 predicted proteins | sample DeeMarSWOR152_54_FD_187464 | JGI IMG/M metagenome (GOLD analysis project Ga0209636, IMG submission 187464) | Marine sediment microbial communities from White Oak River estuary, North Carolina - WOR-1-52-54 (SPAdes) (version 2) | ecosystem: Environmental > Aquatic > Marine > Intertidal zone >...
TTTTAGGCTTTGATTTATTATCTTTCCCTTAAGGTCCGCCAACATTAGCTGTGACAGTAAATACAGGCGGACTTTGAAAAACCTTTGCGAAGCAAAGCGCAATAGCTTAGTTTTAATTTATATTATTTTTAATAAAAGCTTAATTTTCTTTAATAAAACACCATTATATAAATATTAATTATACATAAAAAAAGAAATAATATTTTCTCTAAAAAAGAATTAGTCTTAATAAAACCCTTAATTCTAAATCTAAAAGGCCATAATAACCTAACACCTGAAGGTGTTAAAGCATCTAATATAATATGACTAAAGTAACCCAATAAAATAGCTAAACCAATTATTTCATGCCCTATGAAGAGAAAAAACAGATATAATAACATTGGTGTGAATAATGAATGAAAAACACCCCTATGTCCAAAAAAAAACTTGAATAAGAATGAAATAAAGGGGACTTTCTTGCCAGCCTTTGATTTATAAGTATCAATATCAGGAAGTATGCCAAATAAACAGACTAAAACAATAAAATATAATTGCCCAATTCCAAAAAATTTTGAAGTCAAGTAAGCAACAAAAAAAGAAAAAGCCAGATGTGTATAAAACATCATTTTTTTATTTATCTATTTCCTCAACCTCAATATCTTTCTCAACAGGCTCTGCTTGCAATCTTTTCAATTCCTCGTTTGGATCAGGATCTGTAAACACAAGCTGAGAAATAAATTCTAACCTGTCAAACATAGTATTCTTTGTGACTCTTCCAACCACTTTGACCATATTTCCAAGCAAATTGTTTTTTACATCCTCAAATTTAGAAATATCATTCTTATACTGTAATATTTGTTCTTTATTCATATTTAGTAATCTTTCTGCTTGATTCCTAAAACACACAACACGGATATTTTCTGAACCATCATCAAGGAAAAAGTTGATAACATATGAATAAGTAGGAGTTACCTTCCCGTGTATTTCACAAACATAAGAGTCTTCTCTCAATCGAGCCCTTTTATTGCATTCTGGGCATATCTCATAAAATCTTGGTTCAAATACTCTCACTATTGTTCCTAATAATTCTGTATTTTTATCTTCTTCAGAAAGTTCTGAAATTTTTTTTCTTTTTGCACCAACTTTCTCTGTTTCTTTAACTTCTCCAATAGTTTCTCCTGCAGGATTAATGATAATTTTACTTCTATCATTAATGTGAATCTCTTTTCTACCTTGGTTATCTCTAACATAACCACTAATAACCTTAACAATGCTATTTTCCCTGAGATTAGCAAGATTATCTGCTTGATTCCCCCAGCACACTATTCTTATTGTGCCAGTCTCGTCTCCAATAACAAAGCTTCCGACTTTTCCTTGCCTGCCATTTGTATTAAACTCTCTGACATCAAATACCTGCTGGACTTTGCCAACTGTTTCAACATCCCTCATACCAGCAAGAATATCTTTAATCTGGAGTTTTCCAGAAATTTTTTCGAAAATTTTAATACCAAGCTCATTTGCAACAATATGTGCTGCACCCTCCTTAGAAATAAGCCCAGAAAGTTGATCAAGCTTCTTCTTTACTTTCAATTCAATTTCTTGTTCACTAATCTGTGCCTTTTCTTTAATTTTGGCAACAATGTCTGAATAAGGTATCTGAAACATGGTAACTCCCACATTAAAAACAGAAAATAGATAGTTTAAATATTTTATTATTATAAAACATAGATATTAAATTATTTCAGGAAATCTCAATGCAAACTTAATAATAATATCTTTATCCTCAACTTGACCAGTATCTTCATCATGAACTCTAAATTGTTTGTGCGTGTTAACACAAAACCTAAACATCCTGTTCTCTGCAACTGTACAAGATTGATAATCATCCAGATTCTCTAGTTCTTGTTGTGGTAAAAACCCCATATCTTCATAAGAATCCTTGTATAAAAAGACCTCCTTATCCGAATCACTAAGATCATAGGTAATATCATTCACATTCCTCATAAAAACCTGCCCTCCAAGTGTATACGCTTCTAATAACTGCTTATTTGTGATTGTATCATTTAATCTACTATCTGATAATGCAAAAATTATATTGTTATTATCTTGATATATCAAAATTTCATACTCCTCTTCCTCTAATTGAAGGTCTATGGAAAAATTACAAACGCAATCATTTTCTATTGAAGATAAACATTTAAAATAACCTTCCATAAAAGCATAAAATAATTTTTCTTTATCTGAATCACAGTTAAGTTCAAATTCTAAACCAAAATATCTATCCTGATTTGGAAAATCAAAAATCGCATTATTCATTTTATTAATTTCTTGATTAACACAATCATCCAAATCATTTCCTTGTACTTCACAAACTATAACATTAGTTATTAACCCATCTGTTTCATTAATAATATTAAATATACCATTATAAATACTCAAATTATAATTAACTTCTATTCTGAAGGATGGCTTAACACTATAAATTATTGGAGATTGTTTTGTTGTTATAGGTGAATAACCAAGGGCCTGCCTAAGTGTATTTAGAGAGTCTTTTGCAACCCAACTGCTATGAAAGCCATCCTCTTTTTGATAAACACCAAAATGAAGATGAGGCTCTGTTTGTCCTTTTATACCACACATCCTTATTCCATTCCGAAGTTCACAACGATTTCTGCATAAACTATCATCATAACAATCATTATAGCATCCAATGGTATCCCCAACTGTACCAAGAATCTCTCCAGCTTTTACTATATCACCTTCTTGCCAATCTTTCTCATACTCATCAAAATGTGCATAATAGTAAAATGTATTTTCGTCATTTATATCAACAATTGAAAGCCTATCACCACCATACTCATTACAACCAACAGTATTTTCCATTATAATCCCATCTTTAACAGCAACAATTAGTGTTCCAATAGGAGCAAATATATCAACACCCTCGTGTGTCCTTTCATCACTTCTTGGATCACCCCAAGTATCCCAAAAATCATCAATATCTGCATCAACAACCGGAAAATATTCTAATCTTCCAGTATAAGATAATCCTTCTGGTTCAACAAAAATTGGCTTAATAGCAATGCCTGCAATTCTCAAAGAATCTGATAAAGAAAATTCATAATTATTCTTAGGAAAAAAAACTTCTGAATATGCCTTTAAACGCTGATCTAAATTATATTGCAATAACTTTTTAAAAGAATATTTGAAGTGTACAGGATAACAATCATTTTCATCAACCCAAATACTATAACCTAAGTATTCACCACATTGAGATCTGTTATAGTAACCACCTTTTTGTCCCAAATCATATAAAGTCTGAAAAGAAGCATATTTAGCTGCTTGGTCTACATACAATAAAGCAGATTCACCTTTTTGATATGCTTCCAATACTTTATATTGTTTTGAACCTATTGTAAAAAGCCCTTCATCATCTGTAAAGAGTTTTTTCTTACTTATCATAATAAGCATTGCTGATATAAGGATAAATAAACTAACAAAAACCATTGCTAAGCTAAACCAAGATCCTTTTTTTAACATTTTAATGGCCTGAAAGTGGCCTATCAACAATTTCCCTATAATATAACTCTATTTTATAGCTCTTATTATGAAATCCAGGAATAATCTGGTCTGCAAAAAATTCTTTTGGTTTCATTTGTAGAGTAGCATCTTGAGGAAGAATTTTTAAAGATGATTGGTCAGATAAATCAATGATATGTAATTCCCAACCTCCATACTGTTTGTTAAAAAAATTTCTTGCATACCTAACAAAAACATCATAAGCTTGATTTTTTTCCATATCAAACAATGGAACTAAATCTGCAACTGGGATAGATGGTGGAATAAATTCATCAGACTCAAAAGTACGCACTGCACCACCCCCTCCAGGTTCTCCACTAGAAAACCCTCCAAAAGAATATGTTTCTTCTGACAATTCTGACAATTTTACAGGTGTTCTTAAAAAATTCCTTAATATAATATAAGAATCAATATCACCTAGTTCACCACTAATCTCTACCTGAATTTCTCCTCTACCAAGTGAAAAGATAACAAAAAATATTAAAACAATTAAAACGTATGCAATAAATGCAAACACATCCACAATTGGATCTGTAAAAAAGCCTTTTTTATTCATTTTAACTATTTGGAATAATTACCTCTATCTTTAAAATGCCAGGCTTAAATGAACCTTCTTCTCTAATTAAAACATTGAATTCCTTTGTTTTTGGTCTAACACCTCCTGGACCTCTAATCCATAATGCCTTAACAAGCATTTTCCATCTATCATAATAATCAGGATTATAAATAACTGATCTAATAGTGCCTTGACTATCCATTAAAGTGATATTCGCAGCTATCCTCTTATTTTCTATACCATAATAAATCGAATAATTTAATCTATCTTCAATATTAGATAAAAGAAATGAATTTTTATCAATAACACCTGGATAAAGTCTTCCAATGTTTTCATCATAAAAAGAAATTCCGTTTCTTGACATAAATAGTCTTTGAATAAATATATCTGCTTCAGCATTAAAAATATCAAGTTCTGTGCTAATAAAACTTCTAATAAGAAATACAAGTGTAAATAATACAATAACCACAAAGAATATCTTAAAAATCCACATCAATGTATTAAATACAAGATTCCCTTTTTTATTCATCCTTTTCATAGTAATCCTTAATTCCTTTATTAATCGCAGCTGCAATTTCATATACATCCAATAATTCAATACTTTCCTTATTATTGATATTTCCAATTTCAAGCAAAACAGCTACTTTATCAGCCAATAAGACCAGTTTTGGATCTTCATTGGATAGCTCTGATACTACAACAGGAATTATTGCAACATCAAATTGAGAATTTTTAGCAAAATTGTTTAAAATATGACATGCTAAAGTTATGCTTTCTTGTTTTTTTTCAGATTCTGCTGAGATAAAAGCCTTAACAGCATTCTCTTGTTCTGAATAATTGCCCAGATGTATGCTAATAATAACATCAGCTCTACTAAGAACAGATAACCTTTCAAACATAGTGATATAATAATCAGAAGGCCTTGTAACATCATAATCAAAACCAGCATTAAGTACTTCTGAAATTTGAGTGGTGAATGTTGATTCTTGGATATCATCAGTGACATATCCTGGATCTCCTAAATCAAATAATGGATTGTCTCCATGCCCAGGATCAATAATCACATAAGGATCATTATTTCCAGGAATAACTGGCGAACAAAAAAAATCAGAAATAGTATCTGGAGTCTCCTCATCAACCTGAACTTTATTATTGTTTTTCAGAAACATGATTAAATCTGCGTTTGTTATTAAAGGAAAATCTTCTTCAAAAGTAAGATCTGTTGCATATTTATAGTATTTTGCATGAGCAATGTCTTTTCCTTTTTCATTTACTATAACATAGTAGTCTTTGCTTTCAAAAGTGTAATCACTCAAATTAGCATTAGCAGCAAAATATTCAACCTTTACATTTTCAGGAGCAGCATATATTGTATTCATCATCAAAGCAACATCCCTTGAAAGATACATCTTCTCAAATAATGTATTCTTTTTAACAGAATTAAGATAGGACATACAAGCAACAAGAATCATGATAATAATTATAATCTGAATCAAAACATTATATATCTCATTAGTGATCTCTGCCTTTCTATTAAGAACTAATCTACCTCTTTTTTTCATATAAAAGAATTATTCTAATAGGAATTTATAATTTTTTCTAATTATAAAGCAGATCACAATCTAATAATCCAATATCTGAAGCATCAATTGCCCAAATAGCTCCATAAATTTCATCTTTTTCAGTTCCACCAAACATAGTTCTAAAATCATCAATAAAATTCCACTCAATTAGGGTTGGATTTAATGATTGATATACAACATAATATGTTGTATTTGAAACAATCTCATCAGCTTTTTCTAAAGCACTTTCTTCTCCTACTGCAACCCTCTTAAAAATAAAAGGTTTAACTCTTTGTGCTTCATAGATCTGCCTACTCAAATAATCAGCATAAGTAACCTCATATCCAGGATCTCTTGATGTTCCAGGAATAAGAGTATCATTTAAGTATGTTTCAAATCCTTCATATGATATTTCCTGTTCTTTAAGTTCTTTTTCAAAATCAATAATAGAACAAACCAAACACACACTATTTGATGTCATAACTTGTTGATCAAATGGAAGATAATCGCCTCCTCCCATCTTATACCAACAATTTCTAAGCTCTTCTGCAAAAACATGGAATACAATATCATCTGTAAGTTCATCAAACTTTTCTTTTTTAACTCCTTTAATAGGAACCTTTACTTTTGATTCTCTTCCATTAATTGTTGAAATAACTTTATCATTGAAAAATCTCACATAAACTCTTCCACATCTAAGCTCTAAAGGAGATTTTCCACCAGGCTTTGTATGTGATTTGCCTAAAACACTTAATCTACAAGCCTCAATATCAGTTTTTGTCTTTAGTATTTTTGAATAAATGCCCCAAGCTGAAATAAGAATAATAGCAATAGCTAATGCTATTATAAGGACTGCCATTGTTGTTTCTTGTGCTTTTTTCATTCTATATCAGTTATAAAAAAGTGTACTTGAGCTATTTCAGTAGGTGAGGATGAAGGTGGTATATAAATCTCTATTGGAATACTAACAAGTAGGTCAATAGGAGTTACACCAACCAAAGCACCTAAATCTACCAAATAATCATTTTCTGTATCTGTATAAGGAATATAATCAATAAAGATTGTTGATCCAACCGGATCACCATATTCATCAGTAGGAATTTCATCATAAAACATTGAATATGAAACTGACTTGAAAACAGACTGCTTTTCATGAGGGCTGCCTTCAACAGTATAGAGCTCTATTAAAAATTCTTCATAATTCTTATTTTGGTAAACATCTGGATTCTGCTCTAGAAATTCTCTTGTTAAAACAGCTTCAACATCAATTAAAGTTAAATCATCTAATGATTGTGGAACAGGAGTATCCAAGAAATCCAGTAATAATTTATAGGCCTCTTCCTTTATCATTTCTATTCTTAATATATCTGGATCAGGCACTGCACTTATCTCAAGATAAATAATATCATCTTCTTCAGTTTTTCTAAGCTCAATATTGTTAATATCCCAATCAGTCTTGAAAAATCTGATTGGTCCCCATTTTACAGACATAAAACCATGTATAATAAAGTATTCTGCTTCCAGAATAACATCTCTAGGAATATCTCTTCTTTCATCTCCTGCTGTATCCTTATGGCCAAACCTATGCGGTCTGTATTTACTAAAAAACTTGATTGGTTTTCTATATCTTACACAATCAACAACACCAATATCTCGAACAGTCTCATCATCAGTTTCTTTTGAATTATAAAACGCAGGCATATGATATAAGCAAATACAAGCCTGACCTCTACATGCACTAGGCTTATAGATAGTGTTTTCAACCTGATCAATCACATGATCTTGGTCTTTATCAAAACCAATAATAGAATATCCATCAGAAACATATAATGGAAATCTTTCATATTCTACAAATTCCTCACTAGCTTTAATTATTTCTTCTACTTTCAAAGTTAATTCGTGATAGTTATGCAAAGTAGAATCCAGCTCTTGCTGGCTTTTAGAAAATAATCCGATAAAAACAAAAATAACATATACAGTAACTGCCACAGCTATAAAAGCAAGAACTAATCCAATAACAGCATTAAGAGACATCCCTTCTTGCGCTTTTCTAGAAAAAGAGAATTTGAAAAACATTTTTAGATTTCACATCTTCGTAATTCTTCATTCCAATATCCGCCTACATAATCACATTCCTTTTTTGGAGTTGCTGGAATTTTCTTATCATCAGTGCTTTCTCTATCATAAGGATTCTCATCATCATCATCACAGTCATCTGGTATACCATCCTTATCATTATCAGCTCCATCATCTCCATTTAGACATTGATCACATGCATATTTTAATCTTACAACATAATCTGGGTAATCGTCATCATCATTATCTGCTGGTTTTGGAATATCGTCCATTTCTTTTTGACAAAGATTCCTTGATTGCTGAAGTTCCAAAAGATTAAATGAAGCACTTGCAATATTTGCTCTGAACAAGAAAAGGTAAACAAGAACTGCAATAACTACAATTGTAATTACTGCACCTAAAATCTGATTCCACATAACACCTTTTTTCTTCATAATTATCCCTCTTTAATCTGGTTTAAGGCAACAAACCTCATTTGCCTTACATCCATCACCATGAAGAACAGCATATTCACAGTATGTTGTGCAAACACCACCTTGTGCTGTACATTCAGTGCTTTTATTTAACAAGCCAATTTTGCCTGTAAAAATTAAAATTAATACAACTATAATAACTGCAACCATAGCCAATCCAATTAAAGCAGCAAATAATGATTGTGCTCCTTTTTTATTTATCCGAAAGATATGCAACATTGTCCTGGGTATTCGTTTTGTCTCTCTCCTCCTTTAACCAGTTCACAATCCTCTGTCATAATGCTTACAGGTTTATCAGGCGGACAGCTACCATCATTCTGCGCCATACATACACCATCTCTAGCACTACAGCTAGTGCTTCTATGAAAAATATTTATCCTTCCAGTAAATATCAGAATTAATACAATTAATATAATTAAGGCTAAAGCAGCTAATACAATAACATTAAAAGAGAATCCTTGTGCCTTTTTACCTCTTTTTTTCATATTATTAAACTATTACAATATACTTATATAAATATTTCGTTGAAGAAAAAGTTATACAATTTCCTGTCTTAATTCATCAGTCTCCTCTATTTTGTCATCAAGATTAACTTTTTGTTGCCATTTTTCATCTGGTTCCATCTTCTGTGTATCTTTATATGCTATATATGCTAAATTCCATTCCTCCATTTCATAATATGATTCTCCAATTTTATACTGAGCAAGATAAGCATCTTTGTGATTTGGAAACTTTCTCAGAAAATCCCTATATAGCTGAATAGCTGCCTCATACTCTTTCTGTTCAAAAGCTTCATTTGCTTTACTCATAATAGTATCAGGATCAAGATTAGACCCTTGTGTATATGCTTTCAATATCCTTGGAAACCTAGCAATTATTAATCCAAGAATGACTGCTAATAGCACTAAGGCTAGTACTATTGTCCGAATATCAGACCAAATTCCCTTTTTAGAAATCATGGCAACCAATCCCCTGCACTCAATAACTGAGGTTTAACTGTTCTCCATAGAAAATAAGCAATTATTCCAATTATTATTAGTATTATTACAATATTGACAATTTTTTTCATCACAGCTCTTTTCCCAAATTTCATATTAACATCCTAGTAACTCAAATATAAAAATATTACTCTTTATCTGATTGCTTTCCTGGTAAATATGTACATCCTAATTCAAATAATTTATCTGCATCCATTGGTAGGAGCATCACACCAGATTTCCAATCTGCTGCAGTATCACTTCCCAATACAAATCCACCCAAGCCACCTGCAAACATAATAACAGGAGCTAAAACTTGTCCACCAGGAACAAAGATTGCTACAATAACACTTACAAAAGAACCAACAACAGTTCCTACAGTGCTAGCCCTGAGTTTATCAAAATAAGATTTTTTATAATAAAAATATGTAACTGCATAATCATATCCTGTATAGATCTCAGGAACATTATGGCTTTCAATATAACCCTTAACATCTTGTTCAAATCCCTTTATTACTTCTGATGTTTGAAATCCAGTAAGATAATCATAATATGTAACCTCATTATCTTTAGGAATAGTATTTTCTTGTAAATAATCAATAAAATCATCAATCCTTTTATCCTTATCTTCAAAAGTAATATAATGACACATTACGCAATACATTTCTATACCAGTTGTGATATCAAATAATTCATACTGTCCTTCTCCAAACTGATCCCAACAATCATACATAGCTATAGCTATCTCTTTTTTTGCATTTTCTTGACCTTGTGATGTATCAAGATTTTCTTTTATAGTAACATTTTGTGTGGGACAGTTAACATCAGAAATGATTTCACCTTTATTTTCTAGTAATTGAGCTGCTCTTTGTACAAATTTTAAAGGCTTAATTCCCATAGCTGCTTTTGCATAAACATCAGCCTTGCACATCTTTTTTATAGGACTTCTGTTGAAAACATCCTTAATTTTAATAAAAAACAAAGAAAAGATTATTAATAGAATAAGAAAAATGATAAGACCCTTCAAAAATGATTGTTCCTGTCCTTTTTTATAAAGTCTCATTGTAAGATTGCCCTGATTATCTGTCTAAATATGATGAATAAAATAATAGTGAGTGCAATTCCTCCAAGAATTAAAGCAATAAGGGTAGGGCCAGTTACTCTCATAGATGTTTCATCACTCTCAGTCATAATATATTATTAGAAATCGGCGTATATAAGTTTTTCGGAACAATTCAACTTATATAAATTTACTTTTAATTTTTTTAGTTGTTTTATTCCTTATCCCAGAAGGTCAGCCTGCTTAACTGTCACTATGTGATATGGCAGATCAAGGGCATAAAAGTTTTGATTCAACTAAAAATTCTTATTCTTTTCAATAATATTTAAGGAACAAATTGATTCAAGGTCTTATCAAAGCTGAATAACTTAAAAACTAGATAACTTAGAATAAACAACAAAATAACTAATAATACTAATTTAAAAATAAAAATTGCCTTTTGAGAAGAAAAATCCATAAGAAAAAGAAATTAAGTAGGTACACAACAGATTTCATTATTACCTACGTCTGTGAACGCTCCCAATACCTGTCTCTCGTTCTCAGGATCACAGCCCTCTGTAGAAAGTCTTACCTCCCCTTGACCATCTGCTTGATCTGCACATCTTTGTTCTGTTGTAACCTTAATACCAGTACCAAATATGTTCATTCTACCAGTAAATATCATAATCAATACAACTAACACAATTAAAGCAATAGCAGCAATAATAATAACATTTAGAGAAATTCCTTGGCCCTTTTTGAATTTCATTAGGATACACCTCTTTCCTTATTTTTAAATATTAATACTTTATACATAGGATAAGTTATATATAAAACTTTCGTTACTTTTATTTACAAATATCCAGCCATATTTTCAAAACCCTTCCGTTAACAGGAATAAATTGTGATGATGATTCTCTCTGCCCCAAACCACTTGAACATTCTGAACCAAGAGGTGATATGGATAAAATAGTCTCATCAGGATAGCACTGCTGTGTTATGGTATTCCATAAACAAGCCTTAAGATAATAATCATCACCCCAAGTATCCAATGTTTGACTAAATATATAGATCATAGTAGATTCAATAAATTCGCATGATTCTTGCATTGTTATAGAACAAAAAATCTCATTAATATCTTTGTTTTCTGCACAATCTTGCAAAAGCTGTGTTATAGTTGCCCCAGCACAATAGGTATTTGTCTTGATAAGTGAATTAAGCATATTTGCTGCTTTCTGGCTTGTTGTAAATGTTTCCTTTACTTGTGAAGGTTCTTTTGTTGCTGTAAATCTTATATAAAACAATAACCCCAATGTTATTAATATTACAACAAATGCTAAACCCATTATTTCCATTTGTGACTTCGTTTGAAATCTTCGATTTCTAACGTAGTCAAAAATCTTTGATTTTTTGTACTTCATTGTTAATAGTAATAGTAAACCTCTAATATACCAAATGAATATTTATTTGTAGTTGAATTGTACAATGATATTGGTACTGGTGTAAATGCATAAGAAGCTCCTTCTTTAATATTCTCATATAAAGTCCATCTCTTCTCTTCAGGATATAGCTGGATAACAGTAATATTACTATATTTAAATAAATCAAAATATAAGTCTGCTTTTAGATCTGGATCTGATTCAAGTTGTTCAATAACAGCATTAAGCTTAATAACATCAATACAGTTGTCCTTAATAACATTCTTGGATGAACATTGCAATTCTGGCAAGAAAGACACTCTTTGTGTAACTTCAATTGATTCAAGATCAACATTTTTAGACCTAGTTTCTTGAAATTGAATTCTTTGGATTTTTGCATAAAAAATAAAACCAAAGCCTATCATTAAGAAGAAGATGAATAAAATAGCTACTGTTTCAGCCATACGTATTTGAGATTTTTTTTGTTTCATATTTTATTTTTACAAATTTTTTAATAAATTTCAGCACATGAGAGTCTTTGAAGTCGATTATTAATATTTTCCAAAACTAATATTTGTCCATAAATCTCTTCAATATCATTAAGATCTGCAGCGTGTGGAAAATCCTCTGAAAGATCTTCAGCACCATCGATGATTATATGAAGAGCAGTGCTAGCAGAGCTTATAAGCTTACAGTTATCATTATTTGTTTCTTTATAGTAATCATACAAATCATCTACCTTGTCTAAATAGACTTGAGCAATAAATGCCAATTTTTTGAATGCTCTTCTCATATTACAGTTATAGTGTTCAGGATCTTCAGCAAAAACAGCTGCAATAAGTGAAGTTCTTCCAAGATAATATGACCTAGCTTTGTCATCATCATCTCTCCACTTTTTGAATTTTCTGCTTGCATCAGCACCTTTTTCATAAAATATTACCTCACCAAAACAATCAAAACCTTCACCAGAACAGGAATTGTCTGGTTCATAATAAAGAGCTGTAACAGTTTCATCTGGGATATCCTGGAGATTAGAAAATCGTTGATTTCTTATTATATTATCATCCCAAAAAATAAACCTTATTTTATAATTATTTTCATTTTCAAAATCATAATTTTTTGCTTCACTAACTATCATAAGATCCTTATTAAACAATATTCTTTCTTCACCATCCTGAATAATTGTTCTTGGCGGAAATGATGGATTATCCTCAGATTCATAGAAATCATCCCATGTATTATCACCTGAATTTCTTTTAATAAATATATATCTTACACCAGGACTTGTAATAAAGAGAAAATTATCAACTCTGAAAGGAACATTCCAATCAAGTGACCACATCATAAGATTATAACCTTTTAAAAGATTTGGAGAAAAACTAATTCCTGGATCAATGGCTTGTAAATTAGTAATTGCATATCCCTCACAATCATAGTAAATATCTACAGCTGGGATATCAACTAATGAACTAGTGCCTCTACTTACTTGAGAACCAATTAGAATAGTACTTAAATCAGCCTTGATTGCGCCTATAAGCTTAACATCTGCAACCTGTTTTTGTTTTTGCACCACAATAATAAAAAAGGTCAAAATAAGAGCTCCAGCAATAAGGACAAATATCCAATTAAACTGTATTTCTATCACTCCTTTTTTGGATTTCATTTTAATTTCCAGTCCACTTGGATAACTCTACATACTTCCCCTTGCCTTCTAGTCTAACTGCTACTTTGCCTTGTACTGATGGAATGCAGATCCAGCCTTCATCTTGAATAGTAATATCTCCAATATAATATGGTTCAACAGTTAATACATCTTGTATCAAAAACATATTTGCTGGAGCTTCTTCAGACCAACTATCATATACTAAAGGATAATAATCTTCCAAATCATCGTCTGCTAGTCTTTTAAGATCAACAAAACAAATTTCATTAAATTTTTTAGGCAACATAAGTTCTTTTTTAGTAACTGAACCATAATCGATTTTTTCAATAGCATCACTAATATCTTTTTGAAGTTGAATTCGTAAGACTTCATCAGCTCTGCTTCCCATTTTTTGAATTGCCCTATATCCATATAATATAATAGCTCCAAAGATAATTATTGTTAAAATATAAATAAATACCTGACCAATTAATTGAGCTCTTTTCATTTTTTTTGTTTTTTCTTTGAAACAGCATTTAATTTTTCAAAAACATCTTTAGGTTTGTCAGACTTTTTTCCAATTTTTGAAAGCTCTGTAAAAGTATCCTTTTTTAATGGCAAAGATGTTTTTGTTAATTCTTTCTCTTTAATAAACTGATTTAATTTCTCAAATGTTTGCTTTGGTTTTTCTGATAAAATTTTATGAGCAGATTTTTCTCCAACAATTCCTGAAAGCTGTTCAAATGCATCTTTCTTAATTTTTGGAGTCAATGGTTTTTCTATTAGTTTCTTCTCTTGAATAAGATTACGTAATTTTTCAAATGTTTGCTTTGGTTTCTCTGACAAAATTTTTTCTGCTGATTTTTTACCAACTATGTTAGAAAGTTGGTCAAATATATTCTGTGGAGCTTGTATTTTCTGCTTTTCAGGAACATATTTTGGCTTTAAACCCTCAAGCTTACTAAATATATCCTTCTTCTCTTCCTTTTTAGGTAGTTGCTCAAATATATCTCTAATTCCTTCTTTTTTTAGTATTTTCTTCGGTCTAATAATGCCCTTTGTAATATCAGCAATAGTCTCTTTGATTTGTGATTCAGTTTTTCCTTTAAACAAGATCCTAATTTCGGGAATAGAGAAGTTTTGTAATTGTCTAAAATCCTCTTCATTTATTTCTGACAGATCAATATATTTCTGAAGTTCAAGTTCAAATAGCGAAAGTTCTTCTTTTTTAATTGGTTTCTTTGTAGCCAGTTCACCAAGTATTTTTCTGATTTCATCCTTTGATTTTCCTTTAATAAGTTTTTTGAACTCAGTCTCACTCATACCTTTTAGGTTTTTGAAAGAACCATGACTTAGTTCTGATAGTTCTATATATTTCTCAATATCCATAAAAGGCTTTTCTTTCTTTTCTTCAACTGGTTTTTCTTTCTTTTCAACCTCCTTACCAAATTCCTCAAATATTTTTGATCTTTTTTGAGTTTTTAAGAATTCCCGTTTCTTAAAGAGTGCTTCTTCTGGACTAATTTTTCTGAAAATTTTAGATCCTGGAATGATTTTTCCAAATCGTGATAAAGTAGGTACAGGGCCTTGTTTGAAAATTTTCTGTTTTGCAAGCTGTTCAACAGGCATTTTAGTTGAAATTGTAGAAGGAACTCCTGGAGCCCCTTTTGTCCCTTTTGCTGAGAATTTTTTAACTTCTGCTATCTTAGTATATGCATAGTAGCCTCCTCCTCCAACAAAAGCAACTGCTAGGAATATTACCAAATAGAACAATAGTTTTGATTTTGGGACTGAATTAAGATCAAGCGGGTCAGAACCCTTTTTAATCTCTTCACCATCAGTATAACCATCATTATCTGTATCAGGCTTCAGTGGATTTGTTCCATGTTTATATTCTTCAATATTTGTTAAGTCATCTTCATCAGGATCTTCCTCTCCATCTTGCACTCCATCATTATTAGAGTCTTTCTTTTTAGGATCTAAACCATACTTAAGTTCCCACCAATTAGGCAAACCATCCCTGTCATCATCTTCTTCTTCATCAGGGATTCCATCATTATCATCATCTAGGTCTTCCACTGTACATGAATCATCATTTAAGGGACTATCTGGATCATCACATAAACCATCATTATCATCATCTGGATCCAAATCATCTGGAATACCATCGCCATCAGTATCAGTGTCTTCTTCATTTATTGTTCCATCATTATCAAGATCATTATCCTCATCTTTATCATCTTGGTCAAGTATACCATCATTATCATCATCCATATCAGGTTCAGTAACATTAATCTGATCTTGGAAACCATCACCATCCACATCAGGATCTTCACCATTTAGAATTCCATCTCCATCAATATCAGGATCATCAATATTTGGTATTCCATCTCCATCTATATCACCATTAGGATCATCCCAAATGGAATTTTCAAATTGATCTAATTC
>Ga0209636_10003622_pt1 | contig 15749 bp, 17 predicted proteins | sample DeeMarSWOR152_54_FD_187464 | JGI IMG/M metagenome (GOLD analysis project Ga0209636, IMG submission 187464) | Marine sediment microbial communities from White Oak River estuary, North Carolina - WOR-1-52-54 (SPAdes) (version 2) | ecosystem: Environmental > Aquatic > Marine > Intertidal zone >...
TTGCGAACCGCAAATTCAAAAAGCTCATCAGATTTCAAGAGAAGCCTTTGGGCTTCCTGTCCAGCCACCTCGTGATGAAGGGGGAATTCAATGCAATTTTTGTTTCAATCAATGCCTCTTAGGCCCAGGGAGTAAAGGCTATTGCGGTGTAAGAAAAAATATAGGAGGAAAAATTAGACCTTTACCTAAAGAGGGCTATTTTTCCTGGTATTATGATCCTCTCCCTACGAATTGTGTTGCGGACTGGGTTTGTCCTGGAGGAACAGGAGCTGGCTATCCTCAATATGCCTATTCCGAAGGGGCTGAATATGGTTTCAAAAACTTGGCTGTCTTCTATCACGGCTGTACTTTTAACTGCCTTTTTTGCCAGAATTGGAGCCATAAAGAGAGACTTGAAGGGGGGAAGTTGCGATCCTCCTCTAATTTGGCCCAGGCTGTTGATGGAAGAACCTCCTGTGTTTGCTATTTTGGTGGAGACCCTTCTCCCCATCTTCTTCATTCTATCCATAGTTCGCGTTTGGCCTTGGCTCAAAGAGAGAATAAAATATTAAGATTCTGCTGGGAAACCAACGGAACCATGAACAGCCGCTTCTTGGAAGAAATCTTGGACATTGCCTTAGAAAGCGGCGGTTGCGTTAAGTTTGACTTGAAAGCCTTTCACTCAAGCTTGAACCTAGCCCTCTGCGGTCGAAGTAACGAACAGACTAAAACAAATTTTGAGCTAGCCTCTAGCTGGATAAAAAAGAGAAAAGAACCTCCTTTGGTTGTGGCCAGCACCCTCCTTGTTCCTGGCTATGTGGAAAGGAGTGAAGTCTTTCAAATCGCAAAATTTATCGCTTCTCTCGATCCTGATGTTCCCTATGCGCTCCTTGGCTTTTACCCGCATTTTTATTTTAAAAGCTTGCCAGTCACCTCTCGCCGCCAGGCAGAGGAATGTCGAACAGCTGCTCTCGAGGCCGGGCTGAAGAGAGTAAGGATTGGAAATATCCATCTTTTGGGAGATGATTACTGAAAATGCTTATCAGGCTGAATAAATTTCTTTCCCAGGTAGGTATAGCTTCAAGGCGCGAAGCTGACAGGATGATTGCCGAAGGCAAGGTTAGAGTTAACAACCAAGTGGTTCAAGAGTTAGGCTATAAGATAGATGATCAAAAAGACAGCATAGAAATTGACGGCAGAAAAGTCAAAAAGGAACAAGTCTTTATTTATTTGATGCTCAATAAACCGAAGGGATATTTAGTCACTTTAAAAGATGCTTTTGGAAGGCCTACTGTTATGAATCTTCTTTCGAATCTTAAGAAGAGAGTTTTTCCTGTGGGAAGATTGGATTATGAGAGTGAAGGTCTTTTGCTTCTAACCAATGACGGGGAGTTGGCCTACCGGTTGACTCATCCTGGTTATAAGATAAAAAAAACCTACCTGGTTAAAGTCAAGGGCAAGCCCGATCCTGCAGAGCTTTCTAAGCTGGAAAAAGGTGTATTTCTTGATGGAAAAAAGACAGCTCCGGCAAAATTGACCTTATTGGAGAGCAATCCCAGGAAAAGTTTTCTCAGGGTTGAAATCCATGAAGGAAGGAAAAGAGAGATCAGAAGGATGTTCGAAATTCTTGACCATAGAGTTCTCAAGCTGGTAAGAGTTGGTTTTGCGGGATTGATGATAGGAAAGCTTAAGTCAGGAACATGGCGTTTTCTCAAACAGCAGGAAATAAAAAAGCTAAAAGAACAAGTTGGTCTATAGGAAATCCCTATTCTTTTTCTGGAGGGGCGGCAAACTCTTTCCAGCTTATTGCCAGTCGTTGCAATTCTTGGTCAACGACGTAATTGATGGTATCTTCTTCAAAAGCGCCATCCACCTTCTTCTCGCCAGCTTTAGCTCCGGTGAGAATTTCGATTCCCTGGTCAATTGTCTTAACCGGATAAATATGGAACTTTCCTTGTTCAACAGCTTCGACCACATCCTTCCTCAACATAAGGTTTTGGGCATTTTGATGGGGAATGATCACCCCTTGATTTCCTGTTAAACCTTTGGCCTTACAGACATCGAAGAAGCCTTCTATCTTTTCGTTTACTCCTCCTATAGGCTGGATTTCTCCCTTTTGGTTAAGGGAGCCTGTTACAGCTATGTCTTGTCGTAAGGGCAAGTTAGCCAGGCTGGAAAGAATAGCATAGACTTCAGTAGAAGAAGCACTGTCCCCCTCGACTCCCGAGTATGACTGCTCGAAGGCAATGCTGGCTGAGAGGGAAAAAGGCTTGTTCTGGGCGTATTTTCCTCTTAAATAGCCTCCTAAAATTAAAACTCCTTTGTTATGAGTTCGGCCGCTCAAATCTGCTTCTCGCTCAATGTTGATCACTCCAGCTCTCCCGACCGCGGTCTTGGCTGTGATTCGGGTTGGTTTGCCAAAGGCAAATTCACCCATGTCATAAACTGAAAGCCCGTTCACCTGACCTACGACACTGCCTTCAGTGTCGATCATGAGGGTTCCCTCTTCGATGAGTTCTTGAATCTTATCCTCGACCAGGCTCACCCGGTCGAATCGCTCCTCGATAGCCTTTTCCACATGCTCCCGACTGACCTGTTTCTTCTTTTCTTTTTTGGCCCAGTAGTTTGCTTCCCGGATGACATCGGTAATGATATGAAAGCGAGTCGATAATTTTCTTTGTCTTCCGGCTAGCCTTGTTCCGTATTCGATTATGGCAGCAATTCCTTCTTTATTGAAAGGATTCAGTTTATCCTCAACGCAGATTTTCTTTATGAAACTGGTGTACTCTTTGATGGTATCCTTGCCTTTATCCATTTCCGTGTCGAATTCGGCTTTCACCTTGAATATTTTCTTGAAGTCCTTGTCTAAAAAGTAAAGGAGATTGTATATATAGGCATCTCCGATCATGACCACCTTGACATCGACTTTGATGGGTTCGGGTTTAAGTCGGGAAGTCGATATAAGGTACAGTGGCGTATAGTTTTGAATCTCAAAGATTTGGTTCCTCAAAGTTCTTTTAAGAGTGGCCCATACCCCTGCTTCTACAAGAGCATCCAGGGCGTTAATCACCAAAAACCCTTTATTGGCTTTCAGAAATGAGCCGGCCTTGATTTTGGTAAAGTCTGTCTGCCACATTCCCAGCCGAGTTGGGGTGGATTCAATAGAGCCAAAGAGATTGACATAATTGGGATTTGTTTCCATTATCACCGGTGCGCCTTTTAAATCAGCGTTATTGACCAGAAGATTAACTCGATATTCTGAAAAAGGGTCTAAAGGCAGCTTCTCCTCTTCTTTCTTTTGAGCCTTAAAGAGGTCAATTTTTTGGATTAGATTTCGTTCTAAGTTATCTAAGTAATTGGATATTTCCGGGTAAGAAAATTTGACTCTTATCTCGGAGACAGCTCCCTTAATAATAGGAGTAATCGAGTCGGAGTCCCAATTCTTAAGCAATTGGCGCGTTTCCTCCTCTATTTCTTTCATCTTGTTAAATATCTCTTCGAGTTTATCGGTTAATTTTTCATATTTTTTCTTCAACTCGTCCAGAATCTCTTGGGGCAATTTTTTCTCTCTGACCATAGCCTCTATCTTGTTAAAGGGAGTGGGTTCTCCTTCAATCAGAGGAATAAGATCGGGCTTTACGAAGACCCCCATTTGGACCTGGACGACTGAGAATCCTTCCTTGGCCACTTCTTCCTCGAAATTCTTGAGAAGTTCTTTTTGCTTCTTCTGCTGGCTTTCAATGATGATATCTCTTTTTTCGGTGTAGTACTTGCTCTTGAGCAATTCAGGGATACTTGTTTTGAGCATTCCAATCAAATGTTCCATGGATTCTTTGAAAAGTTTTCCCTTTCCTGCAGGTTGAGTTATTAATTTGGGTTCATCAGGAGATTTGAAGTTATTGACATAGAGAATATCATCAGGAGTTTCTTCTTCTTCTTTTTCTAATTTCTCCAAAAGCTGTTTAATGGTCGTAGTTCGCCCTGTTCCTACCATCCCGGTTATAAAAATGTTGTAGCCAAGGCTTTTGATATCCAGCCCTGTTTGGATGGCTTTAAGAGCTCTTTCTTGACCGATAATTCCTTCGCAGAGTTCGCACTCATCAGTCGTTTGGTAAGGGATTTTTTCTGGGACAAGCTTCCATCTTAATTTGTCTGGAGTCAGCTCTTTAAAGTCTGTAGCTTTTTTCATTTCCATCTCCTCAGCCCTCATTGTAGGCAGTGGATTAAACAATGATTTAAATTTTTACCATAAAATTTTTTTTAATACAATATTGTCATCGGCAACTCCAGATGACAAAGTCTAATCCCAAGTCCATATCTGCCCCGACCTCCTCGAGAGGCCAGGAGCTTTCAGGCGGAGTTTGGAGGGTGCTGAAGAGGATATAAGATAGAATGGGGATGGTTCTATTTTTTCAAAAAATAGAACCGTCTCCTATCCTTTGAAATCTTCAAGGTCGCTTCATCCATTCCCAAAAAACTTTTTCCATCACGAAAAAGGAAATGCTTTGCTATTTGAGAGATATAGTGCAAAACAAGCCTTAATTTGTTAAAATAACTTCACTTAGGAGGGACACAAAGTGGAGAATGCAGAAATTTTCAGGGTGGAATCAAGAAAAGATTTAAAGAAATTCATTGACTTCCCCTGGAGAATTTATAAGAATGATCCCAATTGGGTTCCTCCCCTTATTTACGACCTTAAAAAAAGACTGAACAAGGAAAGGAATCCTTTCTTTGAGCATTCTGAAATGGACCTCTTTTTGGCCCTTAAAAATGATAAGATGACAGGAAGGATTGCAGCCATTGTCGACGAAAATCATAACAATTTTCATGATGAGAAAATTGTCTTTTTTGGCTTTTACGAAAGCTTTAATGATTTGGACACAGCCCGAAGTCTGCTCAACAAAGTTGCGGAATGGGGAAGCGAGAGGGGGATGGATATTTTAAGAGGCCCGGTGAATCTTTCCATGAATGACGAGTGTGCTTTTCTTATCGAAGGATTTGATTCTGCCCCAGTGATCATGATGCCTTATAATCCTCCCTATTATCTGGAGCTTATGGAAAAGTGCGGGCTAAGGAAAGCCAAAGACTTGTTGGCTTTCTATATGACGAAAGATCACCAGACCGCAGAAAAAATACAGGAAATTGCAAAGAGAATAAGGCAGGTAACGAATATCACGCTGAGATCTCTAGAAAGAAAAGCCGTTGATAAAGAAGCAGATAAGATAAAGTTTGTCTATAACAATGCCTGGGAGAAGAATTGGGGATTTGTTCCCTGGACAGAGAAGGAGATGGATTATATGGTCAATAAGCTCAAAACGATTGCCGATTTCAAGCTCGTTATTCTAGCCGAAGACCAAGGCAAGCCGATTGGTTTTATTTTTGGCTTACCCAATTACAATGAGGTCTTCAAAAGAATGAATGGAAGACTCACTCCTTTGGGAATCCTGAAGTTCCTCTTTTACCGAAAAAAGATTAAAGGAATGCGCGGAGTAGTTTTTGGCCTCTTGAAGGAATACCGAATGACAGGTTTAAGCTATCTTCTTTATTCCGAGTTAGAAAAGAATGCCCAGGCTAGAGGATACGAATGGGCTGAGACATCTTGGCAGCTCGAAGACAATGAAGCCATCAATAAATTCATTGCCTCTATCGGAGGGAAAGTCTACAAGAAATACCGAATATATGAAAAAAGAATCGCTTAGGGATTTTATTTTATGGGATAAATGAGGTAAGATTCTAAGATTAAACAGGAGAGATAGTGAAATACGAAAACATAATCATCAAGAAGGAAGACGCACAAGCTTGTTATACGGAAGATAGCAATGAGGGAACTAAAGCCTTTTTGGAAAAGAGAAAAGCAAATTTTCAGGGTAAATAAAGGAGAAGAGGATGAAAACATATCAAGGAAAGCTCCAGGCAAAGGGATTTAAAATCGGAATCGTTGTCAGCCGCTTTAACCAGTTTATCTCTGAAAGACTCTTAGAGGGGGCACTCGATGCTCTGAACAAACTCGGAGCAGAGGAAGAGAATATTTCGATCTATAAAGTGCCCGGCTCTTTTGAGATCCCCTTAATCGTCAAAAAACTGGCTAAGGCGAAGAAAGCAGACGGTATTGTCTGTTTGGGTACCTTGATTAGAGGTGATACTCCTCATTTTGATTTTTTAAGTGCTGAAGTCACCAAAGGCCTGGCTCAAATTTCCATAGAGGAAGAAATGCCTGTTTCCTTTGGCATTTTAACCGTGGAAACCATTGAACAAGGTATAGAACGGGCAGGTGCCAAAGCCGGGAATAAAGGATGGGATGCAGTTGTCTCTCTGGTAGAGACCTTGAATTTGATCAAAAAATCTGGTCTAAGCTGAGAAAGCCTTTGGGAAGGAGGAGGAAAGCCCGAGAAAGTGCTTTACAGATTCTTTTTCAATTAGAGTTCAACAGGCCTCAAATTGAAAAGATCATAGATCAATTCTGGAAGGAGAAAAAAGCCTCTGAAGAGATCAAAGATTATACGGATTGGCTAGTTAAAGGAATCGTATCTCATCAAGAAAAGATTGATAATCTCATTCAATCCACCTCAGACCATTGGCGCCTTTCTCGAATGGCTCATGTTGATCGGAATATTCTCCGGATAGCTGTTTTTGAATTCTTGTCTGAAGAGGACATTGCTCCAGCGGTGGTTATCAATGAGGCTATTGAGATTGCGAAGAAGTACAGTAGCGACGAGGCGGCTGCTTTTGTCAACGGTATCTTAGATACCATCCGGAAAAAATTAGAGGCAGGTAAAGACTCTTTACGGGAAAGAAAAGATGACTGAAAAAAAAGACTTGGCAGAAAAAGAGAAGAACAAATCAGACGAACATAGAATAAGCGACCAGGAACTTGCCCGAAAGGAGAAGCTAGAAAGGCTTGTTTCAGAGGGAATTGACCTGTTCCCTCATAAAGTTGAAAAATCTCATTCTGTTTTCGAAGTGGTCTCCAATTTTGCTTCCTTGAGTAAAGAAGCTCTCGAGGAAAAGAAGATTGAAGTGGCTGTTCCGGGAAGAATCCTTTCTATCCGCCGCATGGGGCGGGCGACATTTTTTCATATTTCCGATGGTCAAGACAAAATCCAGGCTTACCTCAGGGAGGATTTGGCTGGGAAGAAGAATTATAAGCTTTTTTCTCTTTTCGACATCGGAGATGTCATTTTAGTTGAAGGTCCCTTATTCAAGACAAAAACGGGTGAACTGACGGTTCAAGTTCAGACCTTCACCTTCTTAGCCAAGTCCCTCCACCCTCTCCCCGAGAAATGGCATGGATTACAGGATATAGAACTGCGTTACCGAAAAAGATACCTGGATTTAATCATGAATCCTGAGGTGGGTGAAATATTCAGGATGAGATGTTCCCTGATCTCAGAGATAAGAAAATTTTTTGATCAAAGAGGATACATTGAGGTTGAAACACCTATGATGCAGCCTATTCCTGGTGGGGCTTTGGCGCGTCCTTTTAAAACTTATCACCATGCCCTGGGTATTGACTTGTATTTGAGAATTGCCCCTGAATTATACCTGAAAAGATTAACAGTCGGAGGCTTCGAAAAAGTTTATGAAATCAACCGCAATTTCAGGAATGAGGGGATATCATCCGAACACAATCCTGAGTTCACCATGCTAGAGTTCTATCAAGCCTATAGTGATTATCATGACCTCATGGAATTAACCGAAGAACTTGTTAACTCACTCTGCCGGACTCTCTTAGGAAAAGAGGAGGCCATTTTTGGAGGAGAAGCCATTTCTTTCAAAAAACCCTGGAAAAGGATTAAGTTCCAAGAAGCACTGATCCAGTACAGCGGACTCGCTCCCAGCCGCTTCGATGACCAGAAGGGGATCATGGAAATCGCCTCTAACTTAATTCCTGAAAAGAAAGCTGTGACCTACGGAAAGGCATTGGACATAATTTTTGATAAACACGTTAAGCCGAATCTCATTCAGCCAACTTTTGTTATAAACCCTCCTAAAATAGTATCTCCCTTAGCCAAGGCTTCCCCAGAAAATCCTGATGAGGCTGAGCGGTTCGAGCTCGTTATAGGAGGCATGGAAATTGCCAATGCTTTCAGCGAGCTGACGGATCCCGAAGAACAATGGGCTAGGTTTGAAGAACAGGCAGTTGAAAGGAAGAAAGGAGTTGAGGAAGCTCATTGGATTGATAAAGATTATGTCAATGCCCTGGAATATGGGCTTCCACCGACAGCAGGAGAGGGAATCGGAGTAGACCGTTTGGTGATGATTTTTGCCAACAAGAAATCTATAAGAGAAGTTATACTTTTTCCACTTCTCAGACCAAAAGAATAGAAGCTCGGCTTGCTAGACTGCCTAGAATAGTTAGTCTAGCGAATGAATTTATTATGAATTATGAATTATTCATCGCCAAGCGGTATTTGACCGCCAAAAGAAAACAGGCCTTCATTTCTGTTATCACCTTTATCTCTGTTCTAGGCATCACTATAGGAGTAATGGCTTTGGTGATCGCCTTAGCTCTGATAACGGGTTTTCAAGAAGATGTCCAAGATAAGGTCCTTGGCGCGAGCTCTCATATCATTATTTCTGACCTTTCTGGAGAAGGATTAGAGGATTATCCCCAGCTTATCTCTAAGATTGAGGGAGTGAGAGGAATCAAGTTTCTTTCCCCTGTCGTTTACAAAACAGTGTTGATCAGCGGTCCTTCGAAGAGTTCAGGAGCTTTACTCAAAGGCGTTGATTTCAGTCTGGAAGAGAGAGATTCTCCCTGGCTTAAAAACTTGGAGCAAGGAAAACTTCCTTCTCCTGAAGCGAAAAGGGGAGCTATTCTTCTAGGGCAGGAGATGGCTTTCCAGATAGGAGCTGGGGTGGGAGACGTGGTGACAGTTTTAACCTCTTCTTCTCGCTTGTCTCCAATCGGTATCATGCCCAGGTGGAAAAAATTGGTTGTCACCGGGATATTCAATACTGGGCTTTACGATTTTGATGCTTCCACAGCTTTAATTTCCTTGGGCACAGCCCAGAAATTCTTCGACCTGAAGAATAAAATCAGTCATCTTCAGATCAAAATAGAAAATATCTTTCAAGCTCCCCAAATAGCAACCCAGATTAAAGGACTCTTACCTCCTTTTACCTATGCCACTACCTGGATGGAGCTCAATAAATCTCTATTTTCTGCCCTGAAATTGGAGAAAAAAGTCATGTTCCTCACCATTGCTTTAATTGTCCTTGTCGCTGCTTTGAATATTATTGCTTCTCTAATCCTTATGGTTATGGAAAAGACAAGGGATATCGGAATTCTCAAAGCCATGGGAGCCACTTCCCAGAATATTAAGAAAATATTTTTTCTTCAGGGAGCCATTATCGGAATTATAGGGACGACGACAGGAATTTCCCTGGGCTTGATTTGGTGCTGGTTAGCCAATACTTTTAAGCTCATCAAAGTTCCGGTAGATATTTATATGATTTCCCATGTGCCTTTTCACCTCAAATTGGTTGATTTGGTCCTAATTATTAGCGTGACCCTTTTAATCAGTTTTCTTTCGACTCTGTTTCCATCCCACAGGGCTGCAAAGGTCGACCCGGTTATTGCTTTAAAATATGAATAGTATTCTCAAAGCTGAAGACTTGACAAAAGACTACCCTTTACCCAAGGGCGTTCTGCGCGTCTTTGAAGGACTAAACTTTGAAGTCAAGAAAGGCGATTTCTTGGCTGTAATGGGTGTATCTGGAGTAGGTAAAACCACTCTCCTCAATCTTTTTGGAATCTTGGACAGACCGACAAGAGGCAAGATTTTCCTTGAAGGTGAAGATGTTTCCACCAAGAGTGAGAAAGAGTTGGCTGAAATTAGAAACAGGAAAATTGGTTTTGTTTTCCAGTTCTATCATCTTTTGCCCGAGTTCACGACTCTTGAGAATGTCAGTTTTCCGCTATTGATAAAAGGAATACAGAAGGAAAAGACTGAAAAAAGATCTCTTAATCTCCTTCGAGAAGTCTTCCTGGAGGGAAAGGTCCATATCCGACCAGCCCAGCTGTCAGGGGGGGAACAGCAGAGGGTGGCCATTGCCCGGGCTTTGGTTAACGAACCCAAATTGCTGTTGGCTGATGAGCCAACTGGTAATTTGGATTGGAAAACAGGAGAGCAGATCTTACAATTGATTAAAGAACTCCACCAGAAAAAGGAACTCAGCTCAGTGGTGGTTACCCATAACGAGAAAGTCGCCCAGTTTTGCGATAAGATTTACTTGATGGAGAAAGGAAGCCTGAAACTTTTATCTTCCAGATGAAGTTATAAGAATTGGAGCTTCCTTAGAAGCCTCTCTAAATCCATGACGGAAAAAGGTTATCGGGAATGGCTTCGCTCTCATTCAGATTTTTAAAACCATTCTCACGGGGTCAGGCCTTGGGTTCAGACTTTATCGTTAAGAAAGTTAAAATGAACCGTCCGCTATCATTTGGTTGTCCTTAAGTCTTTGAAAAAAACAACTATTATGTTATAAGGAGATTGAGATGAGAATTTTTGTCCCAGCTTTACGAATTCCCTTCAGACTGATTTTTGCCTATAATAATTCTAAAATATATACTGATGATTCCAACTTTCAGTTCCGTTTTGCAGTTGGAACCACTTTTTAGAGAAAAAAAACGTTTATTGAAATCAATTAAAGGAGGCAATAGGATGAGATGGAAAAACTCAAATTACATTCTCTTGATTATTCTCTTAGCTGCAGGTCTGGTGGCGGCAGGTTATGCCCAGCAGTTCCCCAAAATAGGCGTTATCAATTCTCAGCAAGTCTTAGAAAGTTCAACAGAAGGGAAAAGAGTTATTGCCCAGCTCCAAGATAAGGATAAAAAAGTCCAGGATGAATTGGCCAAAATTGATGAAGACATCCGTAAGCTCGAATCGAAAATTAATACCCAAAGGCTGACCTTGAGTGAGCAATCACTCCTTGATTTAAGATCTGATATAGATAGAAAACGAACAGATCGAAAGCGGCGGGCAGAAGACTCGCTTCGAGAATTACAGGACCTCCAGTTGAGACTCTTCAATAAAGTCAAGAGTGAATTGTTACCCATCATTGAGCAGCTCGGGAAAGAGAAGGGCTTTGATGTCATTTTTGATCTGGCCAACAGCGGAGCCCTCTACTTCAATCCCGCAATTGACATCACGGATGAAGTCATCAAAAAATACGACGCTTCCAAAGCAGCTAAATAATAGAGAATTGATAGAGATTGAAGAGATCCTTAAGTTTCTTCCCCACCGCTACCCCTTCCTCTTGGTAGATAGAGTTCTAGAGTTAGAAAAGGGGAAATACATTCGTGCCATCAAGAATGTCACCTATAACGAATCTTTCTTTCAGGGGCATTTTCCAAAAAGAAAGATAATGCCCGGCGTTCTGGTTGTGGAGGCCGTAGCTCAGGCAGGGGGAATCCTTCTTTACCATTCTATTCCAGAGCCTGAAACCAAATTTGTTTTCCTGAGTAAGATTGATAACACCAAGTTCAGAAAGCCAGTGGTTCCGGGTGACCAATTGATGCTGCGGGCCGAAATAATCAAGCTTAAGAATAAATTCTGTCATGTTAGGGGAACGGCGACAGTTGATGATGAAGTCGTAGTTGAGGGAGAAATCATAGCTTCTTTGCTTAACAAAGAGGATATCTATGAAAAAAGATGAAGTCTTCATCCATCCTTCGGCTTCCGTTCATTCCAAAGCCAAATTAGATGTCGGTGCCTCGGTGGGCCCCTTTTCTTTTATTGGGGAAGATGTTTCCATCGGCAAGAATACAAAAATCGAGGCCAACGTTTTTATTACTGGCAAGACGGAAATAGGAGCCGATTGCCGCTTCTCCTCTTTCTCTTCTATCGGAACTGAGCCCCAAGATGTGACTTATCGGGAGGAGAAAACCCTAGTTAAGATTGGAGACAGGAACATTTTTCGAGAGTTCATGACTGTAAATCGAGGAACAGTAAAAGGAAGAGAAAAGACTCTTATAGGTAATGACAATTATTTCATGGCCTATTCTCATATAGCTCATGATTGCTCAGTTGGAAATAGGGCTATATTGATCAACGGTGCCAACTTGGCTGGTCATGTGACTGTAGATGATTACGCTACGGTTAGCGCTTTCAGTGCAGTCCATCAATTCTGTAAAGTCGGCAAATATGCTTTTATTGGTGGCTACTCGGTTATTACTCAAGATGTTATTCCTTTTTGTCGAGTCGTTGGCAGCAGACCAGCCTTTGTTTATGGGCTGAACATTGTTGGTTTGAGACGAAAGGATTTTTCTAACGAAAGAATTAAAATCCTAAAAGACATGTACAAAATTATTTTTTTCTCTGATTTAAACACCACTCAGGCCATCGAAAAAATAGAGGAACAGTTCCAGCCGTCCGAAGATAAAGATGAGATTCTCGAATTTATCAAATCGTCTGAGAGAGGATTCATAAAGAAAACTGCAGAAAAATGGGACATCGAATCGGAATAATTGCCGGCTCTGGAATGTTGCCCTTCCTGATTCTCAGAAAAGCCCAAAACCAGGGTTTTAGATGTGCTGTCGTTGGTCTTAAAGAAGAAACAGATCCTGGTCTTGAAGACAAGGCTGAGCAGTTTGATTGGGTTGAAGGGGGGGATATTTTAAGAATTATTTCTTTTTTCAAAAAAAACAGAATTCATGAAGTTTTGATGGCCGGGAAAGTTGATCAGCGCCGAATTATTGAGAAAGATAAATTAAATTATAGTCTTCTTCCTCTTCTTTCTCGAATGAAGGACAAAATGCCTACAAGTATAATAAAGGTTATGATCAAATTTTTAAATCAGGAAGGAATTCGAGTCCTCGATCCTTCCCCATTCCTTTCCTCTTATTTTTGTCAGGTAGGTGTGATGACAGAAACTCAATCTTCTCCTGAGTTGGAGGAGGACATTGATCTGGGTTTGAGGACGGCCAAGAAGGTTGCTGATTTAGACCTAGGACAGACAGTCGTCGTCAAAGATGGAGCTGTGGTGGCTGTGGAAGGAATAGAGGGGACGGATGGAGTCATAAAAAGAGGAGGACAATTAGCAGGAAAAGGGATTGTGGTGACCAAGGCTGGCCGGTCTTCTCAAGACATGAAGATTGATTTACCTGGTGTCGGTCTCAGGACAGTTGAAACCCTAGTCAAAGCTGGAGGAAAAGCCCTTTGTATTGAAGCCCGAAAAGTGCTATTCTTTCAGAAAGAAGAGGCGATTTCTTTGGCCAATAAACATAAAATTTTGATCACCGCCAAGGAATATAAGGATATTTAACTGTTGTAATCTTTCTCTTGGAGAAAGAAATGGAGAAAGTGAAAGTTGGGATTATCGGAGTAGGATATCTAGGGATGCAGCATGCCAGAATTTTATCCTATTTGGAAGAAGCAGAGCTGAAATGCGTGGCTGATGTCAATTTTAAAAAAGCTGTTGAGATAGGCAATCGTCATGGTGTGAAATACTATCAAAATTTTGAAGAAATGTTTGATGAAATAGATGCTGCCATTGTCGCTGTTCCCACCTCAGAGCATCATTCCATATCCATGAATTTGCTCCGCCAGGGAAAATCTGTCTTAGTTGAAAAGCCTATTACCGAGACCATAGAACAGGGAGAAGAGCTTGTCCACTTGGCTAAGAAAAACGGGGTCATCCTTCAGGTCGGACATACAGAAAGATTCAATCCAGCTGTAGAAGCTTTAGAGAACATGATTTCTGAGCCAAAATTCATCGAGGTTCAGAGGCTGGGTTCTTTTTCAGCCCGTTCACTGGATATTGATGTGGTTCTTGACCTGATGATTCACGATTTAGACATTGTTTTGGCTTTAATCAAAGATGAGGTAAATATTATCAGGTCCTCAGGAATCCATGTTCTTTCAGATAAGATAGACATAGCCACTGCCCGCCTTGAATTCAAATCAGGCTGTGTGGCCAACCTCACCGCCAGTCGTGTTCATCAGGGGAAAGTGAGAAAGTTGCGAATATTCGAACCCACTTCCTATTATTCGATTGATTATATTGACCAAGAAGTGAAGATTTTTCCCTTGAACGGAAGCCAGACAGATATAAAAGACCTAAAGATAAAGAAAGAAGAACCCCTCAAGAGGGAGCTCTTAGGCTTTTTAAAGTCGGTGAGAGAAGGCAAAAAGAGAAAAGTCAGCGGTGAGGAAGGCCTTAGAGCCTTGAAGCTTGCCTACAGCGTTCTGGAACAAACTGAAGGCTAAAAGTTGTAAATAGGAAAAGCAGATTTTTAACGCCATTCTCCTTTTGGCCTTCTCGGCTGCTGCGTAACTCGCTTCGCTCAAACATACTCACAGGTCGACTCTGTCGACTTCCCTCGAAGACCGAAATCCGAAGGCTAAATCTTCAAAGTCGCTTCATCCATTCCCAATGACCTTTATGCGTATCGATAGCACGCATTTGGAAATGCTTACATTGTGACTGCACCCCTTTGACAATTATTTTGTTTATGATATATAAGTCCTAAGTTTTCGGAAATGAAATCCAGGTGAAATGGAGTAAATCTAGGAAAATAGAATAATGCTCAAGGTTTGGGTTGCTATTCTTAATTTTCTCTCAGCTACAGAGTTTAAGATTGCTGATAAATTGGGGGAAGCCGTAGCTATCATCAGCCACTTTTCTTTCTTTTGGATATTTCCTGTCTTGCTCCTTTATTTGCCTTTTAAATTTTTTGCTGTGATCAGCATTCTCTTCGCTCTGTTTTATATTTCCGTTCTGGCAGGAGATATATTCCTATCTGTTTTCGGCCACGAAAAACTTGAAAAGAAGCGCGGCATGGTGGATATCACCAATGTCCATGAAATGAAAGCAGAACTAATAGGTGCCCTTGTTAAATACGTGGGTGCCATCATAAGCTTTGCCACAATATTTAATGGACTTCAAAAAATCTTCAACGGAGGTGCTTTCAACATCTCTCATCCCTCCCCTTTTCCTTACTTTGATCTCCTCTATTTTAGCTTGGTCACCATCACCACCGTAGGGTACGGCGATATACAACCGACTCTCTGGGTTTCAAAATCTTTGGTCATCTTTGAAATCGTGTTCGGCCTCGGATTCGTTCTTCTCCTCTTTACCATGCTCATTTCTCTCTATATTGATATTCAGCGGAAAAAGAAATATAAATAATCATATAGAGAAAGAGGATATATACATGGTCCTTTTTAGAAAAAAGAAAGAGTCCAGTGAAGTCAGTAGAATTGTTCAACTGACCATCGTCGAGGGCAACAATGACACCGGGGACCCACCCGGGAAAGTCTTCAACCTTCAATCTGGAAACAATTTCATAGGCCGAGATCCTCTTTGTGAAATAGTCCTCAACTCAGGTACGGTTTCCCGAAGGCACGCCAATTTAAAGGTGAGCTATGAAAAGAAGAAGTTTTCCATTATTGACCTTGGTAGTTTCAACGGAGTCATCATAAAACCTTCAACGGTTATCAAGAAAGGAAAGGCAGTTATTCATTCAGGAGATGAAATCCAAATCGGTGAGATCCTTCTCAAACTGTTGGCCCTAGATCAAGACGAACAGCTCCAGACCATGGGCGTGGATATCGAAGATATATTGAGACAGTCTAAAGAAAAACCACAAAAATCAAAATAACTCTCACTGAACATTCTGATAAATTTCCTCTTCAGGTTCAGCATTAAGTTATTATCGGCGGGAAAAACCAAGAAATAAGAAAAGTATCAGCCCAAGGAGGTTAATATGAAATCCCAAAAAATCGTGACTAGCCTTGCCATATTCATAATCTTGAGCATTT
>Ga0209636_10003623_pt1 | contig 15744 bp, 18 predicted proteins | sample DeeMarSWOR152_54_FD_187464 | JGI IMG/M metagenome (GOLD analysis project Ga0209636, IMG submission 187464) | Marine sediment microbial communities from White Oak River estuary, North Carolina - WOR-1-52-54 (SPAdes) (version 2) | ecosystem: Environmental > Aquatic > Marine > Intertidal zone >...
TGTGATTGGTGTAGGGGCAAAACCAATCCTTTCTACTGACGTTTTATTTTTCGGTCCAATAGATTATCCTGTTGAAAAATTACCTAAGGGTGTGATGCATCCTAAAAGATTGATGAAGGGTGCTGTCGCTGGTATTAGAGACTATGGAAACAAGATGGGAATTCCTACTGCAAACGGGGGAATAGGTTTTGATGAAGGTTATCTAGGAAATCCTTTGGTATATGCCGGTTGTGTTGGGACAATCCAAAAAGGAAAATACATAAAGAACCCTAAACCAGGAGATGTAATACTCTTGGTTGGTGGTAAGACTGGTAGGGATGGTATTCATGGCGTTACATTCGCATCTTTAGAATTAACAACAGAATCTGAGAAAACATCTTCTGGCGCAGTTCAGATCGGTAATCCAATCGAAGAGAAGAAACTTTTGGATGGTATTCTGAGAGCGAGGGATGCACACATAGAACCATTGTATTCAGCGATAACAGATTGTGGAGGAGGGGGATTATCATCGGCGGCAGGGGAAATGGGTAAGGATATCGGTATTGTCGTCGACTTGGATAAAGTTCCTTTAAAGTATGCTGGGCTTGAACCTTGGGAGATATGGATTTCTGAAGCACAGGAAAGAATGCTCTTAGCAGTTCCAAAAAGGAATCTCAAGGAAATATTGGAGATATTCGAGACCGAGAATTCTGAAGCGACAGTAATAGGAGAATTCACAGGAGATAAAAAATTAGTATTGAGATACAAAGGAGAAGTTGTTGCTGACTTGGACATGGATTTTGTTCATAACCAGATTCCAAGAGTTATAAGAAAAGCTAAATGGAAGAAACCAAAATATCCCGAGCCTAAAATCCCTGATAAGGGTGATTTGACTGAAGATTTAAAGAGGATTCTTGCTTCACCTAATGTTGCCAGCAAAGAATGGGTAATCAGACAGTATGATCATGAAGTTCAAGCAAAGATGGTGTTGAAACCTTTACAAGGTATAAATCAGGACGGTCCAGGAGACGCTTGTGTAATTAAACCTGTTGAGAACAGTTGGAAAGGTATAGTAGTTTCAAACGGTGTTAACCCAAAGTATTCGATCGATCCCTACAGTATGACTTTATCAGCGATAGATGAAACAATAAGAAATAACATTTGTTGTGGCGGAAGAAGGATTGCTTTATTAGATAATTTCAGTTGGGGGAATCCTGAGAAAGAAGATAGGTTAGGACAGTTGGTTGAGGCATGTAAGGGATGTTATGATGGTGCGATTGGCTTCGAAACACCTTTTATATCAGGAAAAGATAGTTTACACAATGAATACGCTACTGGTAAGGGAGATACTGTATCCATTCCTCCTACACTTCTCATATCTGCGATCGGGATAATTCCTGATGTTAGAAAGGCTATAAGTATGGATGTGAAGGAAATTGGTAATCCTATATATATAATAGGCGAGACAAAGGACGAGTTGGGTGGTTCACATTATTACATGATTCATGGTTTTAAGGGAAACAAAGTTCCTAGTGTTGATCTGAAGAAGGCTAAGAAATCTTTCGATGCTTTGATTAAAGCTATGGATAAAGGTTTTGTTAAGGCTTGTCATGATTGTTCTGAAGGTGGGATTGGAGTAACAGCATCAGAGATGGCGTTTGCTGGTAATTTGGGAATGACGATTCATTTGGATAGAGTTCCCACTTCTCTCAAAAGAAATGATAAGATATTGTTCTCTGAGTCGAATAGTAGATTTTTGGTTGAAGTTGATAAGGGTAAACAAAGAGAATTTGAGAAAATAATGGAAGGGAATAGCTTTGCAAAGATTGGTGAAGTGACTGAAGTAAAGAGACTTATTATAATCGAGTTAAAAGGAAATCCCGTTATTGAAGAAGATGTTAATGAATTGAAGAAAGTTTGGAAGAGTACGTTTGATTGGTGAATGAATGATTAAGGCAGTTGTTTTTGATTTGGACGGCGTTTATTTCGATAAAGGGAAAAAGAATTTCGTCAAAAATATCTCTGAGAAATTTAATGTGGATAAAGAAGTGTTCTGGGAATTTTTCATACATAGTAATTCTATGAAAAAATACAAGAGAGGAGAAATCTCTAAAGATGAATTTTGGAACGAAGCCATTGAAGAATTTCATATTGAATCTACTCCAGATGAGTTGCTTAGAATTCTGAAAGAAGGATATGAGATTTGTCCTAATACTGTTGAATTAACCAAAAACTTGAGAGAAAGAGGAATCAGAACTATAGTTTGTAGTAATAATTTTAGAGAAAGAGTTAAGGTTCTCCAAGAAAGATTTAACTTTTTAGAAAATTTTGATTTTGTAGTCTTATCGTACGAGTATGGCATCCTTAAACCAGTTTTGTTAAAGAAAGTTATAGAGGTGTCAGGATTAAGACCCGAAGAAATTGTCATCATTGACGATAATGAAAAAACAATTGAGTATGCTAAAGGGAATGGCTTCATAGGAGTTTATTGTAAAGACTCTAATAAAATCGAAATCGAACTAAAAAAATTAGGAGTGTTATGATGATTAAAGCAGTTATTTTCGATATGGATGGAGTTTTAGTCGATTCTGAACCAATTAATTATGAAGTGAATAGACGTACTTTCGAGAAAGTAGGGATCACGATATCAAAAAAGGAATTCATAGATGAATGGGTTATAAAAGGAACAGGAACCCGAGAAGCAATAAAAAGACATAATATCCGAACGACATACAAAGATCTACAAAAAATAAAGAAGAAAATATATCTCGATGTTTTAAAGAAAGAAGTAAGATTAAAATCACATGTCATAGAGATACTGACTAAATTGAAAGGAAAGTACAAATTAGCATTAGCAAGCCAAGGACATAAATACAATGTTCTTATGGTTATGAAAAAATTCAACTTTAATAAGTTTTTTCCAGTTGTACTAGCTAAACAAGATGTAAATAAGACCAAACCTGATCCTGAAATTTTTTTAAAAACTGCTGAAATGCTTAATGTTAAACCTAAAGAATGCGTTGTTATCGAAGATTCAGAAAAGGGAATAATCGCAGCGAAAAGGGCTGGAATGAAATGTATTGCAATTCCAGACGATTGGACAAAAAAGTACAATGATTTCTCAAAAGCTGACTTAGTCGTTAAAAGTCTGAATAAAATTAATACAAAGGTTATTGAGGAGTTGAAATGATTAAAGCGGTAATCTTTGACCTGGATGGAGTTGTTATAAATGCTGGTATTTTTCATAATATTGCTGAAAGAAAACTCCTCAGTGATATCGGTATACAAATGACATTCGAAGAAATTAGGAGATATGCCGGAATGGCTCCCGAAGTTTGGTTTAAAGAAGTTCTAGAAAAAAACAATAAACACGCGGATCCAATCGAACTTACCAAGAAAAAATACGAAATGGTTTACGATATGTTAAAGGACAATATCTCGGTTATTCCAGGGGCTTTAGAATTGATTGAATCATTGAAAAAAAATAAAATTAAAGTAGCTATAGCATCTGGTTCTTCCAAAAAATATATCGATTTTATCTTATCAAGACTCAATTTAGATTTTGACGTAGTAATGAGTTCAGAAGAAGTCTCTAAGGGTAAACCTAACCCTGAACTATTTCTTACAATATCTAAGAGATTAAAAATTAAACCTGAGAATTGTTCAGTAATAGAAGATGCGTATTTTGGTGTTATAGCTGCCAAAAGGGCTGGAATGAAATGTATAGGTTTTGTTAATAAAAATAGTGGAAATCAGGACTTGTCGGAGGCAGATTTAATTATTGATGATTTAAATGAATTAACTTTAGATAAAATTCAAAGTTTATAGAGGTGATATGATGGAAAAGATAACCATTGAACAACTTTTAGAAATAGCCAAAGATATCGATTCTAAAGGAATAAAATGGCATCATCATTATCTACCCCCAGAATGCCTACTGAGTGAAAAGAGACCTAATAAACATGTGATAATTCTAGAAAATCATGAAACCGGAGAAGTATGGTATTCTGAGGATGATGAAAAGAGAATGGAAGAGTTAGAGAAATTAGAGAATATGTTCTTCAAAAGAACGTGATAAAATGAAAGTTAAAGAAGCAATTGCAAGATTTTTAGTGAAACATGACTTAATACCTGCGAGAATTAGATGGAAGAAGAGTGTGAGTGGTTTTGGAACTGTGTACAAGGACATCTATCACAGTTTAAAAAAGAAAAGAAAAAAAGACCTGACTTTGTTAATGTTCAAGGAAGGTTTTGTAAAAGCGAAAGAAACAGTTAAAGAACTTGGTCTAGGCAATGACTTAAAAGATTGTGCCATCGCTTTAATGGCTTTCCACAGGATATTTGGGATAAAGAGTCATATCTCAGAAGAAAAGGAAAAAGAATTGAGGATAAGGATAACAGGCTGTATGTGGTCGAATAAAAAGGGTTGGAGCCCTGAAGTTTGTGCTTCTCTGTCTGCATTTGAAGCTGGTCTTGTCAAGGGAATTAATAAAAGGATACATCATATTTACACCAAGAGAAGGAGTTTAGGTCATGAGTATTGTGAAATAGTCTTGAGTTATAGAAAGATTAAGTGGTCTTATGGAAAAGGTTAGGACGATTGTTTTAAGGGTTGAAGGAACTAATTGTGATGAGGAGACGGTAATTGCTTTCAAGAAGGCTGGTTCTCTGGTTGATTTAGTTCATATTAACGAATTGAAGAAAGGGAAGAAATCTCTCGAAGATTATCAAATATTATGTATTCCTGGTGGTTTTACTTACGGGGATGATATTGCCGCTGGAAAGATATTTGCCGTCTTATTAAAGTACATGTTGAGTAAAGATGTTAAGAGGTTTGTGGAAGAAGGCAAACTAGTCCTAGGCATATGTAACGGTTTTCAAGTTCTGGTTAAAGATGGGTTATTGCCAGGATTGAATGGAGTAATGGAGAAACAGGAAGCTACTCTTGCTTTCAATGATTGTGGATATTTCCAGGATAGATGGGTTTATTTGAAACATGAGAATAAAGGAAAGTGTGTGTTCACTAAAGGGATTAAAGACATTATTTACGTTCCTGTTAATCATGCCGAGGGGAAGTTTGTTGCTGATAGAGAGATTATCGAGAAGTTAGAGGAGAACGACCAGATAGTTTTCAAGTATGTTGATCCTGACGGTAATTATGCTGATTTTCCTTGGAATCCTAACGGTTCGATGGATAACATAGCTGGTATCTGTAATCCAGAAGGGAATATGTTTGGTTTGATGCCGCATCCTGAGAAGTTTATTCATAAGTGGATGCATCCTTATTGGACTCGGTTAAAGCTTGAAGAGGAAGGGGATGGGTTTAGGATTTTTAAGAATGCGGTTGAGTTTGCAGAAAAGAAAGTTTAATTCATACACTCAAGAAAAATTTACCAATCTTAAATCTTTAACATGCTTATTTTGATTTATGACTGAGGAGTATCCTCTCACTGGTCATGTAATTTTTTAGTGCAGATTACAGATTTAAACTAATCTTTTCAATCATTAGACCAGAAATTACGTAATTCATCTTCTATCTTCTTGGGCACTGGGAATCCATCTTCCATCTCCTTAGGTACTGGGTAATCTTTTATTTTCAAGTATCCTATGACAGAACCTACTATTTCATTGTTTCTGAGCTTTGATCCATTATGATAATGGTATTTTCTTTCAAGTTCTTCATTGTTGATCGTTAAGGAAAACCCTCCTCCAGCATATACGATGATCAATGTTAACCCCATTGAATTCTTGTAAATATCTGTTGGTTTGATAGAGGGGGTTCTCTCCCAAGGAAGCATACAGTCAGAAAACCCACGTCTTTCAAAATCAAAACCAAGTTTCTCTAAACCCAATATTTGTTCATAGTTTTTTAGAACTCTTTTCTCTGCATTTTTCATAGAAGGAATACCATATTTTAAAGGATTTAAGTCAATAGAAGAAAACCTTATCCCAAGAAGTAATCGATTATGATATCATAATCTAAAATTCATTAACAATAATTAAAAATGTTTAAGTCAAAAAAATTAGAGGAAAAGCATTTATTAGATAAACACAAACAATCCCATATGAAAGTCCTTGAAAAATATGAGAGACAAAAAATCTTCGAACTCTTCTCTAAAAGCCTCTCACTCAAATTCAACGAACTAGAAAAACTATCTGGTATTCGTTCCAATGAATTATCCTATCATTTGAAGAAACTCATCGATGACGGCTTGATAACCAAGAAAGAAGACGAATACATCTTAACGAGAAAGGGTGAAACAACTGCAGAACGCATCGTTCATTTTACAGGAAAGGAAGTCGGTCATATGGTCGTCGTGATAATTGCAGTAACAAAAGATGATAAAATACTCCTCTTCAAGAGAAAAAAGAGGCCTTTCAAAGGATACTGGGGCATGATCGGTGGTAAGACCAAGTTAGATGAGAGTATTCCCGAAGCAGTTAAAAGGGAGGTTGAAGAAGAAACAGGAATAAAAATCGATATTGATTCAGTCAAAGTCAGGTCTGTGATGTTAGAGAGAGTTAAGACCAATCAAGGGATAAGTCATGGCAACTTACTGATACTCACTGAAGCCAAACCATTAAATGGTAAACCAATAGATGTGGCTGATCAAAGCCTAAAATGGTTCAAGCTCAGTGATTTGAAGAAGAATAAGATAATACTGAGTGATATGTGGATGATCGATAATTTCATAAAAAAGAGGAAAGAAATAAAGATACCACACATAATAATGAAAGAAGAGGACGGTGAATTAACTTCCTTTGAGATACTCTAATATTTTAAATTTTTTCGGAATTTTTTGTCTTCCGTACGATTTATGAATTTCTATTAAAATTTTCTTAACTTTAGGATCTTTTGCCATTTCTTTTCCAGTATCCCTAACTGCATCTCTAACAATAGATACATCCAGTTCCTCTCTAATAACTCTATAAATTATTGAATGCAAGGATCGATAGTATTGTCCTCCCATGGCTATTCCTGTTAACCAAATAGAAGCTCCAACTATTTCATATGGAATTCTTTCATTTTTTCCTTTGTGTGTGGAGACCTTGATTTTCGATTTTGGGTAAGAACTAATAACATTTTTAGCACAATCAAAATGTTCAGTTGGGTAAAGATCTTTCTCTTCCATAATTTCCATTATTCTAAACGCTTCATTAACGACTTCTGCCATGATTGTAATTTTTCAATAAATTATTTAAACGGTTTGGATGCTAGACACAGACTTAAATTCTTTCATGTAGAATGTTAAATCATGGTTGAGTACACTACTTTCATTCCAAAGGAATTCTTCTTCGAAGGAGTCGCAGGTCTACAAACTTTGATCGTAATTATCATCATCTTGGCAATAATAGTCTTTTTCGGTTATAAAATCTTCAAGATGACTGGCACGAGGAAAAGAGAAGAATCGTTCTGAAAAATTTTAATTACTTTGAATTTTTAAAGTGGGCTCATACAGCCAATTTTTACCATCTGGGCTTCTACTTTTTTTAGCCCAACCCATTCTTTCGAATATTCTAAGTGTCCATTGGGCTTGGTAGTAACCTACTCTTTTCTGTATTCTTCTCTCATAAGGATATATAAAATCCTCTGGAGCTATACCTTTATTTCCATTTTGTCTGTAACATTCACAAAAAATACCATAAATAGTTCTCCCTTCATCAGACACAGGATACGCATGAGTCATGTCTTGTTCGAGTTTTTCTACTCTTTTTTCTAATCTTGTGATTTCACCTCTCAATTCCTTTTCGGCTTCTTCTCTTCCCTCATCGTAAGCCTCATTTTTTTCCTTTTTAAGTGCTTTAACAATCCCCTCGAGCTCAGAGATTGTTACTTGAGCATCTTGAATTACAATTGATCGTAAATAATCAGTAGGTAATGGGAATTGAAGGTAGTGTCTTGTAAAACCTTGTTCACGTTTTGGTACAATAAGTCCACACTCCATCAAATTTCTGAAAAGTTGATGGAAATGACCCTCGCTAATCCTACCATCGAAATCAGGTATTCTTTCTTTCAAATGAGGAAGAACTCGTTCATATATACCGAAAACCCTCTTCATGTTAGTTGGACCTGGTTTTGGTATTGATGAATAAAGATGAAAACTAATCATCATAGCAAGGAAAGCGTGGGGTTTCTTTCGCTCCAATGTAAGTAGTGACTCAAGATATCTCATCTTTTTTTCATGGACATAGCTCATGACATTTAGTAATATACCTAAATTCCTATTCGCTTTCAATAATCTTGTTTCAAGTGTTTTTTTCTCTTTTTCTAGTCCTTTCAGGTTCATCCTTTCTCTAACTAAATCCTCAGTAACACTCAATACAAATGGTTCTGCCAATCTTAAGCTAAGTTTATCCCATAAACCTATACCTTTCTTCCTTTTGTTCAATTCTGAAAGAGCCTCGGCTTTAAGAGTTTCTTCACTGATTCCTTCAGTCATAGCATAAAATAGATGATTCAAACATTTAAGACTGATGATGTTAATTTTTAAATTGAAAGGACAATTGATATCTGGTGATTGATTGTTAGATTGGCAACGAATTATCAAAGAAGAGACTGAGAAATGTCAGATGACAAATTTCCCCACTGAAAACGGAAAAGGCACTTATCCATATGTTATCCTACCATTCGAGAGCAGGATGACACCAAGATTTATTCAAGCAGTAGTTAAAGGAATGACTATCATGTTAAAAGAAGAATTGAAAGAAGCGACTACCATCGTTCTACCAGAGGCCAAAGGGTTTCTATTATCTGTATTATCAGAAGTTACAGGTTTGGATATCACACTTATCAGGAAAAGAAATTATAGAATACCGAGTCAGATTGTTATCGAACAAAGGAAAGTCTACAAGGACAAGGAAGGCAAGAATCTCATGTACTGTGTTGGATTAAAAAAAGATGATAGGCCTTTGATAGTTGATGATATTGTCTCATCTGGAGGAACACAAGTCACCGCAATAAAAGCTTTAGAAAGACATGGTTATGGTATAGTAGGAATTGGAACAGTCTATGAGAGAGGAAATGGAATAGCGAACGTTAAAAAAGAGACAGGTCATACAGTAAAGGGTTTGGTTAGGTTGGAGATAAGGGATAATAGACCTTTCGTGCCGAGAGTTTTAGATACTAAGTTTTAGCGAATGCCATCAATCCTGCACCCAAAATTATTAGAATTGTAGAAGCAATCAGAATAAAAACATTCTTTCTCTCTAAAAACTCTTTAAAGTATAGAATACTCCATAAGACAGCAATTAAATTTGCGATCTGAGTTATCGAGAAAGATCTCGCCAATCCTATATCATTTATCGCAAAAAATCCCAGATAATTTCCAGTTATCCAAATGATTCCACTCAGACCAGACATCTTCAAGGTCGAGACAGGCATAGATATTTTCCTATCTTTCAAGAGTGTATAAGTCCAGGAAGTTATAGACATTCCCAATGTCATCGGAACAACTATTGAGAAAGGATTTGCACTCGCAAACCTAATTGAAATGAATTGAAGAGACCAAAGAAATGCTGCTAAAATTGCAAGGAACAAACCTACTTTACTCAATTCAGATTTACCTTTTTCTCTTATCAACGAAACATTATAAACACCTAATATCAACAATAAAATACCGATAAAAGCCATAAAAAAATTAACATATCCACCACTCAAAATTTCATTGAAAATCACAACCCCCCAAATAAAGTTTAACAAGATCTGAGCAGAACTGGCAATAGCATAGAATCTACCAAACTTTGTTTTTCTAAGACCAATGAGAGCATAAATCTGTGCTAAAGACCAGAAAACCCCTGCAGTAAGTCCAAAAAGTATGATATTAATCGTCAAACCTGGCAACAAAATAAAATACAATATCAATGATACTATGAAACAGGTGGTCGTGAGAATAGAAACTATCAAAAAAGGGCTCTCTTTCAACTTCACTATAGGGACTACATAAGAGCCCCAAAATATTCCTGCCAATAATGCGACAATCACACCGAACATAGTTATAACTTTTTATATTAAAAATAAAGTTTATATGGTGATTAAATGAATAAAGGTTTTGTTTCAATCATTGCTGGTTCCAAATCAGATGAGAGTGTCGTTAACAAGGCGATTGGTGTTCTAAAGGAATTTGGAATAGAACATGAAATCAAATACCTCAGTGCTCACAGAAATCCTGAAGAACTAAAAAAATACGTAAAGAACAGTGAAAGTAAGGTTGATGTTTACATTTGCATAGCTGGATTGTCTGCAGCTTTACCGGGAGTTGTCGCTTCTCAAACTTCTCGACCAGTTATAGGAGTTCCAGTCAATGTCAAACTAGATGGTTTAGACGCTTTATTATCTATGATGCAGATGCCCTCTGGAGTCCCTGTCGCTACAGTGGGGATAGATAACGGGAAGAATGCTGCTCACCTTGCTATTAGAATTCTAAAATTGAAGTATTCTAAGTGAGAATATGAAAGGAATCGATACTGTAGCAGAGCTTATGGATATTTCTACACGTACTGCACCTAAAGCAAAGGGAGAAGATTACATCGTAACGAAGATATTGAGTAAACAAGAAATTCAACGTTTAGGAGAGGAAATGATAAAATATGGAAAGAAAAACAAAAAAGGCGGTTATGTTAGAGACGGAAAAAATGTAAAGGATTCGCAAGCACTTATACTTATAGGATTAAAAGATCATCCTCCTCTAGGAACGAACTGTGGAGCTTGCGGATTTACTTGTGACACGATAAAAATCGGTGAAAAAGAAGGAAAGTTTCGTGGACCCAATTGTATTCAAAGGATCGTTGATTTAGGTATAGCTTTAGGTTCGGCAGTTAAAACAGCGAGCATTCACAACGTCGATAACAGAATAATGTATAGGGCGGGCATAATAGCGAGAAAGATTGGGATGATAAATGCGAATGTAGTTTATGCTATTCCCTTATCTGTGAGTGGTAAGAGTATCTATTTTGATAGAAGTTAGTATAACACTTTTATGTTTAAACTACAATTCTCATAATTGATGAAATGCCTTGTGTTGTTATAGTTGGAACCCAGTTCGGTGATGAGGGTAAGGGAAAGATAGTCGATTTCTATGCCAAAGATGCGGATTTAGTCGTGAGATACCAAGGTGGAACTAATGCTGGTCATACGGTCGTAGTTGGTGACGATACCTTTAAGTTTCACTTGATTCCTTCTGGCGTTATACAAGGTAAAAAAGCAATCATCGGTAACGGGGTTGTGATCGATCTTGAGGTTTTAAACAAAGAAATTGAAAATTTAAAATCCAAAGGGAAAGATATAGATTTGTTGATAAGTGATAGAGCTCATCTTACTCTCCCTTTTCATAAAACATTGGATGGAATGGAGGAATCTTTGAAAGGAAAGTCAAAGGTCGGAACGACAAAACGAGGGATAGGACCAACCTATACAGATAAGGCAAATAGGATTGGTTTAAGAATGGTCGATCTTCGGCATATCTATGTTTTAAGAAAAAAACTGGATTTTATAGTTCCATTCAAACAGAAGATTCTAAAAAAAGTCTTTAATTCAAATGTTACCATTTCCAAGAAAGAAACCCTTGATTATTGCCTAAATCTGGGGGATAAAGTTAAAGGTTATATTGGTGACGCTTCTGTTGAGATCAACAATACAATAAAACAAGGTAAGAATATCTTGTTTGAAGGTGCACAAGGCACTCTTTTGGATGTAGATCATGGCACTTATCCTTATGTCACATCTTCAAGCCCAACAGTTGGTGGAGCATTAACAGGCTCAGGAATAGGTCCTAAGCATATAGATACTATAGTTGGAATATCAAAAGGTTATACCACGAGAGTGGGTGGAGGTCCTTTACCAACAGAAATGAATGATGAAATTGGAGATAAGATAAGGGAGAAGGGTAAAGAGTTTGGAACGACAACAGGAAGACCTAGGAGGTGTGGTTGGTTTGATGCAGTTATCCTTAGATATGCTGTTAGAGTAAATTCTTTAGATGGGCTAGCGATAACCAAGCTTGATGTTTTGGGTGGTTTAGATAAAGTAAAGATATGTACTAGTTACAGATATAAGGTCAGGGTAGTGAAAGAATTTCCTGCTGATCTAGAACTCCTAGAAAAATGTCAACCTGTCTATGAAGAAATGGATGGTTGGGGTGATCTATCAGAGGAAAAGTGGAGAGAAATAGCAAAGGATGGTTATTATTCATTGCCTAAAGAATTAAGGAATTATCTGAAGAGAATAGAAAAATTGGCTGGAGTGCCTATATATGTTATTTCTTTAGGTCCAGGAAGGGAATCTACGATCTGTTTGAAAGAGATATTTTAGAGAAATCACATATCTTATTTGATGAACAAGAAAGTCGTTATAGCTTTAGGCGGTAATGCCTTAATCAAGGAAGGTCAAGAGGGAAGTATTGAAGAACAACGAGCTAATGCCAGAGAAGTTTTGAATGATGTAGTTGAAGTGATTAAGAAAGGTTACAAGATACTCATCACTCATGGCAATGGTCCTCAAGTTGGGGCTATCATGATTAGGAGCGAATCAGCATTAGATAAAACATACGATATTCCTTTGAGTACAGCAGTTGCACAGAGTCAAGGAGAAATAGGTTCGATTATAACTGAAACTCTGAGCAATGAGCTAAAGAATGATAGAATAAAAAGAGATGTAGAAATGATTCTGACACATGTCATCTGCGATAAGAACGATCCTTCTCTTAAAAAACCAACCAAACCAATAGGACCGTTTCATTCTACACCTAAAATCTTCAAGAAGAGAGGTATTGATTTCATCGAGGATGCCAACAGAGGCTACAGGAGAGTCGTACCAAGTCCTATACCTTTGGATATAGTTGAGAAGAAGGTGATAAAAACATTGGTCGATAAGGGAACGATCGTTATTGCTGGTGGGGGTGGAGGAATACCAGTTTATTTTGAGAGAGGTAAAATGAAGACAATAGAGGGAGTAGTAGATAAAGATTTTACAACATATCTTTTGGCTAAATTTATCAAGGCAGATCAAATTTTCTTTTTGACATACGTTGAAAAGGTTGCTTTGAATTTTGGTAAAACTAATCAAAAATGGTTAGATAAAATGACTATAAAGGAAGCCAAACAGTACTTGAAAGAGGGACATTTCTTAGTAGGTAGTATGAAACCAAAGATTGAATCAGCAATTAAATTCTTAGAGAGTGGCGGTGAAAGGGTCATTATTACATCAGTTGATAAGATATTGCGAGCAGTTAAAAGAAAAACTGGAACATGGATAACAAAATAGACGAAGAAATTTAAAATACAATTCCATATTTCATTTCATGACTTTATTCGATGATATCAGAGAGGAGGCAAAGCCATTCTTTGAAAAAGTTAGGGGAAGTCACGACTGGAGTCATGTCGAAAGGGTATACAAACTCTGTGAACGTATCGGAAAAAAGGAAAACGCAGATTTGAAAATATTAAAACTCGCCGCTCTTCTGCATGATATTGGAAGATTGGATGAAGACGAATCTGAAGGTAGGATAGATCATGCCGAGAGGAGTGCTTTTTTGGCTAAGAAGATCTTGAAAAAACACAATTTGGATAAAGAAACGATAGAAAAAGTCATCCACTGTATAGAGACTCATAGAAAAAGAAAGAACAAAAAACCTAAAACTGTTGAAGCAAAAGTCTTCTTTGATGCAGATAATCTCGATTCACTCGGTGCGGTTGGTATTGGTCGTCTCTTCTTGTTTGCAGGAGAAATTGGTGCTAAATTACATATAAAGGATGTTGATTTAGAAAAACACGAACAGTACAGTAAAGACGACACTGCCTCCAGAGAATATCATGCTACGATAAAACACATCAAGGACAGGATGTTAACTGAAGAGGGAAAAAGAATAGCAGAAGAAAGGCATAAATTTATGATAGATTTTTTCAATAGATTGAATAAAGAGATTGATGGGGTGATATAGTGGAGTTAATCAAGAAAGGTAAGGTTAAAGATATTTATGACATGAGTGACGGAAAGCTAATGTTTGAGTATTCTAACCGTATATCATGTTTTGACGTGATACTGAAAGATAAAATCCCCTCAAAGGGTGAAGTTCTCTGCAGGATGGGAGAATTCTGGTTTAAGACCCTAGACTTTCCAAACCACATGATAGAAGTTCAAAGACCAAACAAGATGATAGTTAAAAGATGTGAAGTTATCCCTATGGAATGTGTTGTTCGTGGTTATCTTTATGGGAGTCTTTATGGGAGAGTAAAAACGGGTGAAGTAAAAATATCAGGCGAACCTATCTTAGCTAAAAAATTACCTGAAATAATTTTCGACCCAACAACGAAATTCGAGAAAAAGGATAGAGTGATTTCAAAAGAAGAGGTTTTGGAGAAGAAATGGCTAACAGAAGAAGAGTTTGAATGGATTAAAAACAAGTCTATAGAACTCTACAAAAAGATGTCTGAGATCGTGGATAAGGCCGGATTTATTCTTGCTGATGTTAAGTTTGAGTTTGGTAGGTGTGATGGAAAGATATTCTTAGTTGATTCCATCGGTCCGGATGAGTTTAGAATGTGGCCGAAAGAAACTTATGCTCCAGGAAAGGTTCAAAAGGCATACGATAAACAGGTTGTTAGAGACTGGTTGATAGAACAAGGTTATAAGAAAGTTCTGGATGAAGCTCGTAAGTTAGGAAAAGAATTACCTGAACCACCGAAATTGTCACAAGAAATTATCGATGAAGCCAGAAGAAGATACATTTATGTTTTTGAGAAGATTACTGGAGAGAAATTCTAGTTTCAATTATCGAGAACTTTAAATTATTTAAGTAATTAATATAGTTTATGCCAGCTCATCCAATAGATTTTAGATACTATTCTAACGAAATGAGAAATATCTGGGAAGAGGAAGCTCGGCTTCAAACCTGGTTGGATGTTGAAGCAGCACTAGCAAAAGTTCATGCCAAACTCGGGAACATTCCTCAAGAAGCAGCAGATGAGATAGCAAAAAAAGCATCTACAAAATACGTGAAAGTTGAGAGAGTTAAAGAAATCGATAAAGAAATACATCATGATTTAATGGCGATGGTTAAAGCCTTAGCCGAACAGTGTGAAGGTGATGCTGGAAAGTATGTTCACTTGGGAGCGACTTCTTACGATATTGAAGATTCTGCCAATGCCCTACAATTCAGGGACGCTATCGCTATCATCGAAAAAGAATTAAAAAAAATGTTGAACATCATCCTTGAGTTAATGGAAAAACACAAGAATACTGTCTGTATCGGGAGGACACATAGTGTTCATGCTTTACCGACTACTTACGGTTTGAAATTTGCTCAGTATGCGACTGAAGCTCAAAGAAATTTAGAAAGATTGGGAGAAGTTAAGAAAAGGATCTTGGTTGGAAAGATGTCAGGAGCAGTTGGAACTCAAGCAAGCTTCGGTAAACAAGGATTAAAAATTCAAGAAATGGTAATGAAAGAATTAGGTATTAAGTCAGCTTTAGTTTCTACTCAAGTCCTCTCAAGAGATAGACATGCTGAATTGATTTCTGTCTTGGCGATAATTGCGTCCAGTTTAGAAAAGATAGCCAAAGAAATAAGAAACTTACAGAGGACTGAGATAGCAGAGGTGTTTGAACCTTTCACTGGAAAACAGGTTGGATCTTCAACCATGCCGCACAAGAGAAATCCACACAAATGTGAAAGAATATGTGCTTTAGCTAGAGTCGTGAGATCGAACGTTGAACCTGAGTTAGAGACTGTTGCTTTAGAGCATGAAAGAGATTTAACTAATTCTTCATTG
>Ga0209636_10003626_pt1 | contig 15741 bp, 15 predicted proteins | sample DeeMarSWOR152_54_FD_187464 | JGI IMG/M metagenome (GOLD analysis project Ga0209636, IMG submission 187464) | Marine sediment microbial communities from White Oak River estuary, North Carolina - WOR-1-52-54 (SPAdes) (version 2) | ecosystem: Environmental > Aquatic > Marine > Intertidal zone >...
ATTTGTGTTAAAATAATATGCTCATCTTTCCTGCCTGGAGATTGCCCAGACTCTGGGCATAAAACAAGGGACAGTGTTGTCAAGGTTAAACCGGGCCCGCCAGGTGATCATCGATAGATTTAAAGAGGTTCATAATGAGAAAAAATAAAAAAGAGGACGTTGCCTTTATTCAAAAACTTATCCAGGAAGAAGAAGACGCAGCCTTTCGCATCCTCACAAAAAAAGGACTGATCTCTCGTTTGGAGGAACGGCTCAAAAGAGAGGCCGGCAAAAAAGTGACCATTTCCAACTGGATAAAGAGACCTTGGCCAGCTATTGTTTCTCTTCTTCTGATTGTGCTTGTTTTTATGCTCGCTCTTCTTTTTGTTTTCTCCTCTTCCCGGCAGAAAAAGGGTATCGAAGCTTTAGAAATCTATCTTCGATCCACTCCTGGCATACAGACTCTTACAGAGATGGCTGAACGAAGTGATCACAGCCAGACTGTTGTCAGAACAGAAACCTTTTGGCTAACAGAGAACATAGAGAATATGCTTGATTCGATTTCCAAAGAAGAAGCTTTAAAGAGAGAAAGTGCAGCCCTTCTGAAACATAAAGGAGATCTTCATACCTTCAATTTAGAGGAAAAGATCAGGATTCTTCTGATCGAAAAAAAGATTCACCGTTTTTTGAATGAGTATTTAGAAAAAAAAGAGGAGGATAAAAGTGATACGAAAAACATGTCTTCTCATTTTGCTCACGCTTTTCTGTCTGAACCTTTTTGGGGTTGATAAACAAGCCGGATATTCCCTGTTGGATAAGGTCATTTCGACTTTTAAGGGAATGGCTGAGAAGGGAACAGGGGGAAGAGAGAAGGTCATTCCTGCACTTGAGGAGATGATGGCCGATGCCAAAAAAGCAAAGGACCAGGAACAAATAGATCCGGTATTCTTCAACCGCTACAACCGGCTTTTGATGGTAATGAAGCTTTTTTTGGTGGAAGACGAGGAAGGCATTTTAAGACCAGTGATTGAGCGGGAAGTCGGAGATTTTGTATGGGATGTAGAAGGAATAAAACTGGATGGCTCAGGGAAAAAAACAATTGGTTTCGTTTCCCAGGCAATAGCTGATGAACTTGTCAATCTGCATCTGTATCTGGATAACATCGAGAAAAAAATGGAACTCAGGAAAAAGCTTATGGAGATTGGTTCCGGGGAGAAGTAAATGAAAGAAGCTTTTCCAAAGCCGCAGGCAGGTCTGAAATATTGATTTGATTGGAAACGATCGTACCATCCTTGCCGATCAGGTAATAGGTGGGATGACCAGTAACCCTGTAGATTCTATGAATGGGTCCGTCTTCTTGCTCCCTCGTTTGCGGCCAAATCATGTCTTTTTCGGAGATAAATTTCCGCAGTTTCTCATCGGTATCGTCGTAGTCGATGCCGATGATGTCGAAACCCAGGTTGTTGTACTTCTGGTATATTCCGACTAACTCGGGCACTGCGGCCACGCAGGGACCACACCAGGTGGCCCAGAAATCTAACAGCACCACTCTGCCGCGATAATCCTTGAGATCATGCCTTTTGCCCTCAAGGTCGATGAAAGAAAACAGAGGGGCAGGGTAGCCGGGGAGCAGAATGGCACGCGGTGGCAGTTTTTCCGCAATCGGGTTGAGCATAAGGGTGCGGCCGTAGCGGTCTACAACAAACTCATAATCTTTGCCGCCGAGCTTAATATACTTCTCCGAGACCAAATAGCGTTCCGGAGATTGGTAGGTCATGAGATCGAGCTTCCCATCGTTGTCCAGATCGATGGCTAAACTGTTGTAAGGCTGGTCATAGATACCCGCCGAACCCACCAATCCGAAGGCGATTTTCTGATTCTCCAGTCTTAAAACTCCCCGGCGAAGCGTCTGGTCATATCTCAATAAGCAAAGCTGCGGCTGCGACTGGCTGGGGGGAGTGATTTGGCTTATGATGAGATTGAATATGACAGGATAGACTGCCTCTCCTTCTTCCCCTGACTCGCGGGCTTCTGTCTGAATGAGCAAAAAATATTTTCCTTCCTTCTTCTCAAAGCGCTGCGGCGGATCATCGCTTAGATCGCCGTTGCCGTTAAGGTCGGCATAAAGGATATATCCGTTTTCCTCATTTCCGTCCAAAGCCCAGGTTCGATTGCTGCCTTCAAGCACAAAATTGATGCCGAATCTGGCCTGGGGGCCAAGATTTGGCGGCTTTCTTTTCATAGGGATGAAGTGGGGTGAATTTACCAGTTGTGCGGCTAACTTCTGGTAGTCTTCTTCTGTCATGGCGAATAGTACGCCCCCGCCGCCGGTTTCAAGAAGTTTCGGTTCTCCGGTGGAAGCGGACAGCGGCTTCCGCTGCTTGGGACTTGGGCATGCGGATAGTAATAGCGCTACAATAGCCGACACGATCCAGCATAGTCTTTTTAACATTTCCGCATTTCCTATCATACCTACTCTCCCTGGGGCCTGAAGGTTACCTTCTTTTAATTATACCTGCGGAGAGTGGAAAAGGTTAACCTCGCTAATAGTGCCACCATTTTAGCCCATCACCATGTGATTCTCAGAGCCTCTGGCTCCCACTGACGCGGCAGTATTTGAAACACTAAATTGTAGTGCTTTAAAATTCTTTATTCCCTTTATTTGCTTCTGTTAGATACAATTAGAATTTCCTGAGGCATCAATCGATTAGGAAGAGATGAATTTGACAGGAAAAAAATAAGAGCTATACTGGAAGCATGCGTGTTGACATCACATTAAATCACGGTCTTAACAATAATTGGGTGGTTTCACCCACCCAATAGGATATGACACCTCACTCCTCTTTTCAGTAAAAATAGACCAGGAGGAACAGTATGGCTAAAAATTGTATTATTCCAGAAAATTATCGGCCGATTCTAGATGTTCAAGAGACAGAAAAGGCGATAAAATTGATTAAAGATTTTTTTCAGATTAATCTTGGGGAAGGACTGAATTTAAAACGGGTGACTGCTCCTCTGTTCGTCAAAGCAGGGACCGGTATCAATGATGATCTGACCGGTGTTGAACGCCCCATTTCTTTCAATATCAGGGATATGCCAGACACAAAAGCAGAAGTCGTACAATCACTGGCAAAATGGAAAAGGCTGACTCTTGGCTATTTAAAAATTCAGGAGGGCGAAGGGATATACACAGATATGAATGCCATTCGACCGGATGAGAGTCTGGATAATCTCCATTCTCTCTATGTCGACCAATGGGACTGGGAAAGAGTCATTTCAAAAGAGGAGAGAAACTTAGAATTCTTAGAGACCATGATCGAGAAAATTTATCTGACACTAAAGAAAACAGAACACTTCATCTACGCTCACTATCCAGAAATCAAACCCCTTCTGCCTGAAGATATGTTTTTTATTCATGCTGAAGAACTTGAAGGAAGATACCCAGAGCTAACTCCTGCTGAAAGGGAAGATGCTATTTGTAGAGAGTATGGTGCCGTCTTTATCATCGGAATAGGTTCTCCGCTCAATAAAGGGTATCCTCACGATGGAAGAGCTCCTGATTACGATGATTGGACTACACCCACAGAAAAAGGACCTGGGCTGAACGGCGACATTATTTTCTGGTATCCTGTTCTAAAAAGAGCCTTTGAGATCTCTTCGATGGGAATACGGGTGGATCAGCAAGCGCTGGAAAAACAACTCGAAATGACAGGGAAAACGGAGAGAAAAGAATTGTACTTTCATAAAAAACTTCTAAGAGGAGAGCTACCGCTTTCTATCGGAGGTGGAATTGGACAGTCGAGGCTCTGTATGTTCTTCCTGAGAAAAGCCCATATCGGAGAAATCCAGGCCAGTATTTGGCCAGATGAGATAATCGAGGAGTGCCAGAAAAATAAGATTTTTCTTTTATAAATTTCTCTTCAATTAATGTCGGTCGTCGATCAAAGCCGAAGAAAATTCGAGCCTATTTTCAGAATAGTGTCTGGTTTTACTCCTGTTACTTTTTTGGGTCTGAGCAATTGTTAAAGCCGTGTCTTAAGTATCATCGGGGCTTTCAATTCACAGATTTTCTATACCATTTCAGATTTTTTACAACCTCGAGAAGATTCTGCTTGACGAATTTGCTCCAATCGGTGCTGTTAAATATTCCCCTATCGAATTCAAAAGAAAGAACTGGTTTCCAACCATATTTTCCATATGTATCTGTAGAAGGCCCGAATATGGTTATCAATGCATTCCCGATGCTGTCGCCTCTCTCAAAGAGTTTTTTCAGCCTGGGTGCTAATTCGGTCCCAAGCTCTTCTTCGTATTTCAACTTTCCACGCGGATAAAAATTGTAATGAATCACACATTCCGGCTGTTCGAATTCGACAAGGACCGCCCCACTGTCCTCGATCTTGTCCGGTCTCCCAAAAACCTTCCAAACCAATGTTTTTGGATTAGAAATGGCCTTTTCTTTTTTGCAAACGCTAAAGAAGCAGAGCATCAAAACAACAGAAGCCACCATGATTATTGATACGGTTATTTTGTTTGGCTTCGTTCTTTTTGTCATCTTTTCCCCCTCTAAAGATATTCTCCCCTGAAGCTCTTTTAATGGAAATCTGATACGCCCATTTAATCCCTCATCCGTTTAAGAATAATACCGAATGGCCCCTAAGTCAAACTGCCTCTCCTACTTGAAACTGACGATAAAACCAGCAATGTGCACATTCCAGTGCCATTACGAGCTCCAAAAGGTTGGGCAGGATTCTCTTGGAAACATATTGAGATAGCCGCGCTTCGCTCGCCATGACATTTTATATCGGTAATTCTGGGTCCTCCGGTGATTTGTTATTTTATGAATGCATGAATATAATTAATGGTGATGTCAGTATAGAGGGATGCAGTATGAAACACTTGATCTTGGGAGTTTCAGTCACCGCTTTGGCAGCCATTTTGCTGATCGTATGCAGCAAAGATTCATCGATCGATACTTCAAAATTCACGGTCGAAGTAATCGATGGCGTCAGATATGTCCACAATCACGCTCCACAACTCGGAAATACTCCCGGTGTGGAGCTGGAACTTGTTGGAAAGATCGGAAAGCTGGAAGGCAAAAAAGAAGAAGATATTCTGTATGATCCGGTAGATGCAGCCCGGCTTTTAAACGGGGATATTCTGATCCTTGAAAGGAGCGGCTGTACAGTGAAGCGCTATAACAAGGATCATGAGTTTATATCATCCTTTGGACATAAAGGTCAGGGTCCTGGCGATTTTCAATTCCCGTTTTGTTTGAGATTGAATAAAGATAGAGATAGGTTATATGTCGAAGATTCAAAAATTTCTGTGTTTTCACTCGACGGGAGTTATAAAGAAGGGTTCAGACCCGAGAGAATCGCCGTCTTCGGCAGTATTGGAGCACAGTATAAAACATCTGGGATGGCTGTTCTCTCCGGACCGCGTGTGATTCTACCGAGCCATCCTTCGATGTGGGTCGATTCCGGGGAATACAAATTGTTATCTATCTATGATAAAAAAGGAACCATAATCCGTTCATTCGGAGCTGTGAAACAGTATGATGATCCTCGGTTGATCTTAAATGCCAATATCGTCTGTTTTACCAACGACAACAGAGATAACATATATCTGGCTTACGCCTATCAAAATAGAGTCAGCAAATACTTACCCGACGGTCAAATGATTTTTTCTGCAGACAGACCTCTTCCCTATGAAGTAAAAAACGAAGTGCAAGCAGTTTTGTTTAAAAGCGGCACTGTGGAAAGGGAATTACCCTGGCCTTCTGTCTCATCCGTAACGAAGGGAATTAATGTCGATCATAAAAACAGGATATGGATTTTGACCTTTCTTAAGCAGCCCAATAAATTCCTGACGTTTGATGAGGCGGAAAATTTGACTGACTGTTATGAATTCGACGTCTTTGATTCGAACGGTATTCTGCTGTTCAAAGTTCCTTTTCCGAATGTTAGGTTTGACAATTTTTCCATCTGTGATGATCGGATGTATCTTGTCGATTCGCAGACTGAGTCGTGTGTCTACGAATACAGAATTGTCGACATGAATTGAGGGATTTGACTAATTTGATTCGGCTGCGGAAATAAATTTTTTAGATGGCTGTGTGAGGAAGGGAATCTGAATATGAGAAGAGGGCCGTATTTAGTGCGGAAGTTCAGGAGTTCTGATTTGACCTCGATAGAACGAATTGCTAAAGCCCTTCATCCGGAATGGTTTACAGAGGAAGCACTCCGGAACATCCCTAGAGATATACAATTTGCTAAATGCTTTGTGATCGAAAAGAAAGGAGCAGTTGCTGGTTTTATTTCTGTCCACAGCCATGATGGAAATCCCATGATAGGGTGGATTGGTGTGGATCCTGAATCAAGAGGAGAGGGAATAGGGAAGCTTCTTGTCGAGAAAGTAGAGAGGGAATTGAGAAAGTTTGGCTACAAAGAATTAAGGATTGAGACTGTTGGTGAATGCACTCCCATTTATAAGCCGTATGCAGAAACATTGAAGTTCTACAAATCCATGGGATTTGAAATAGAAAAGAGAGGAAGGCTGAGAAGTGACATGGGTTACAAATGGAGATATTCCACCCTGAGGAAAAAGCTTGGCAGAAGATGAACAATCTGAGTGTTGCTTTAATAGCTTTATTCAGTTCAATTCATGTTGGGTGGCACGCTTTCCACACCTGATGATGGCCAAAGCATCTCTGCCCGAAAAACCTTCAAAGACTCGTATGATTATCTGATCTCATTCCTTCAGCCAGTATTCGAACATGCAATACTTATGACCCAGCATCAATTTTTTCGGCCGGGACATCTTTATCTTCGGATTTAGGGCTCTGTTCATGACAGGGTCCATCATGCAGACCATTTTGTGACCAATGTCTCTTGCCTCAAGCTTCCTATAAATCTCTGCGTACCAGCATTTGTTCATCCTGACCTTAAGATGATTTTCGGTCTTGTCAAGAACAATGAAATCCGTGATCTTGTCTATTCCTTCGAAATCGCTGAAAATTATCCTGAAGAACTGCTCCATGCTTACAGGAATAATATCTTTATACTGTTCCTTAATTCGCTCATATATGACTTTTTTCTTTGCATCCGCTGCCAGATCGGTTACCTCTTTGCCGAATTTTTTCTCAAGAGCTCTTAGAATTTCTACTCTTTCCTCTATGTATTTTTTCTCGACCCCAAGAAAATCTGATTTACTCATTTAGACATCCTCTTCTCTGAACGTTGGAGTCATTATGGCTGCCAGAAGTTTCCATCTATATTAGTATTCATTATTTCTTGTTTTTAATTATATCCGTGACTTTCTAGGTATTATAGCTTTAACATTTTTTACTTTTTCCAATATTCGTATCTGTGTGACTGTCGCATATTGATTATTCATAGTGTAATGCTTCAACAGGATCAGTCAAGGCAGCCCTAGCTGCTTGAAGGCTTACCGTAATCAGTGCCAGGAGGCACATGAGGCGTGATTCGCTGAGAAACTGCCATATGAATTGAATACGACTCACGCCGACAAGCTTTCTGGTTCCGACTTCTTTTACCCGATATGCTGAGCGAGCTGTTGAAAGGTTAAAAAAATTGAAAGAAGCAATGATCAGAATAAAAACGGCCTCAGCATCCCATCTCCTTTAGTCCGAACTTCTAAAAATGAAAGCCTACAATAAATTCAAATCCACTGTTTTTTACCACCAGATCGCTCTCTTCCTTTGTATTGAGATTCATCAGTCCATAAGCATAACGGAAAGCGAGGGAAATTCTTCGGTAGCTCACTTCGACTCCTGAAACAACTTGAAGGTCAAAAAATCGAGTGTTCTCAACTGGCTTCACCATAAGATTGCGCTTTTCGTCTTTCACCTGGCTCTTCAGAAGAAAATCGGTTTCCAGCCCAAGAATCGGGAAAACAACAAATCTGGATAAAGGAAATCGATATTTCAGCAATAAAGGCAGAGCGATAGACTGAAATCTATAATGGGTATCGCCCCAACTTAATCCAGAGAACTCAACCAGTTCTGACTTTTTCACTTTATATAACACATTTGCTTCGAGAAAGAATCTATGAAATAAGCGGAATTCGGCTCCTAAACCAGCGCTAAATGCTAAGGCTGGCTCGTGTTGAGGAAGAGGGAATTCCTCTGGGCAGCTAAACGTCTGGTGGAAAAAATTGAGGCTGCCTATGACAGAAAAGGCATAATGCTTATTTTCCTGGGCATGAGTGACGGATGTAAGAAACATGAAGACCGCAAACAAAATGATGCCTTTTTTCATATGATTTCTCCTTTCTTACTCTTTTATCGCAATTGTTTGCATCATTTCCTCATCTTCCTGTGGCGATTCGGTTGTTCCTTCCTGGATAATATCTGTTCGTATTCCTGAGTGACACTCTCCTCCAAGATATTTTTCCCTTCTGAGATGGCGAGATCAGCCCAGGAAAGAGCATTTTGCATATCCCCAGCGACCAACGATTCGAAGTAGAGTTTTTGATAATCGGAGAATAGAGATAATTTATGATCGCTCAAGCCGGAACACGTCAACTGACAGAAAACACGCCAGAGCACCGCTCCTTTTTCAAAAAGGATTTCCCTTAAAGCTGTGGTAGCTTCGATCTCAGCAAATAACTCGTTCCATCGTTCTTCATTCGCAATTTCTTCATATTCCACATCCCACATCGCATTGACATTTCCCTCGAGTCCTAAGTAGGCCACAACACCGTCGGTGTGTTCTCCGGCGAAATTTTCATCATCGATATCGACTATCCAAGCTGGAGTCCAGATGTGCCTGCTTTCGGGGAAACTCCCCTGGGTGGATTCGCCCCTGACCCATCCGTAATTCGGAATCCAGACTTCGATTATAAAATGGGAAGGTAAAACATGCAGCACTCTGGCCGGAATCTCCAAAGCACGGCATAAGCCCACAGCAAGATTTGCTTTGCCTGTGCAAACTCCAGATTTATTGCTGAGTGTTACAAGAGCCGTTTGACCTCCTGGCCTTGTTTTGAATTCAATTTCATCACTGGTGAAATCCATGATTTCTTTTATCAGGTCGATAACATTGCCCGATGTCCAGCTTCCATACAAGAATTCATACGCTCTCTCAATTAGAAGAGGTGCATCGGATTGTATGGAAAGTGATGGCCCGGTGTAATATTTCGAATCCTCACTTAAATATGAATAATCACTCAGGAGAACTGTTTCGGGCATGTCCTCGTATTGGGAAACCCTCTTAAGGGTGAAGAATTCTACTGCGATATAATTTTTCACGTCCTTGACACAGTCTCTCAGAGTAAATCGCAGGAGTCTGTTGTCCCCTTTGACAGACTTATACTGAAATCCCATGGCATGAGAATTAAACTGGGGTTCGGTTGACAGTTTTACAAACACAGGAAGGCTGTTCTCTGTTATGATGGGAGCATAGAATAAAAAATTTACCTCTGGCAAATCCTCAAGAGCAGTGATGGAGTAGACCATTGTGGCAAGACTTATCCTCAGTTTTTCGTTTTCTAGGGCCGATGATGACAAGCAGAGTGATAAGAGAACTATCAAAAATAAAACAGACTTTCTTTTGAACATCGTCTATCCCTCCTTTTGCAAAGCTTGAATACAGACATCTGTCCAGGACTGATACTCAATTTTTTTCATGGATTGAGCAGTACTTCTAAATGGGCAGCTTAATTTTATAGTAAGAATCAATATTTATGTAAAAGGTGCCCCTAAATAAATACGATGAATTCGAACCTGACACAAGACAGGAGTGCTTTTATTTGTTTTGCCAGCCAGCTATCGAGGTCATTCAGATCTTTTAGCCATTCTTCGGGAACATCATTGGTCTCAAAGTCTTTTAAAACCAAATTTGATACAAATCTTTCGCTAACTAGAACATTATGTTCTAAAGAAAACACAGGGGGTTCAAGTAAATGGGCATTTTTTTTATCCCACCAGCACCAGGCTTCTTTATTGGATACCGTATCAAGATAAAGCCACTTACCATTGTAGAAAATTTTAGCAATTCCATGGCCACTGCTGGTTTTTTTCGACCTTGCTTTAATGACGAACTCTTCCAATGCCACGTTGGCCGGGATCCCCAGCCTTCGACAGAAAGAAACATAAATCATTGCTTTGGTGTAACAAATGGCTTTCATTTCCTTTAAAGCACCGGAAGCAGTGAGTGCTATAGTTGAGGGATCAAATGGGATCGTATCTCGGGTGAAATAATAGAGTTTCTCCAGTTTTTGTTCGAGACTCATATCGGGAGTTGTGACACGTGCCAATGTCTCGGTGAAAATAGGATGGTTGAAATCGATGTGTTTGGTCTCCTCTAAGAATTTTGATAAGTTATCGTCTCTTTTTTTGTAATTATCATGAGTACTGTTTGAGTCTGTTAACAACTCTTTCTTTTTTCTCTCTCTCGCATACTGATTTGACCCGGAGATAAAAAAGATGAAACAGAGAGTAAAAACTAGAAACCTAAAAGATGTTTTCCACATTTCTTCCTCCGTTTGTTTTTATTCTAAGAAATAGAATTCATTTAAGAATTTAAGATGCAATAGCTGACATTGATTTATACATACATATTACGATAACAATAAAGAAGATCTAAAGAGAGGATTAATCGCAGGGAAAGAAAATATATCTTATTCTCAAGCAATAGATGTTTTAGGTGAGGGCTACTTGCACGAGCTGTATGGGAAAATCGTAATGTTTTTGCCCTCACCTTCATGGGAAAAAGGAGGGTATTGAGGCAATTCTTTTTTGATGTAAAATTTCATGTTTAATTAACCTGAACTATCTAGGCTGTTTATCAATCAAGCGCATAATTTCGACTTCAAAGAAGAAACCGTCGCAAGTTCTTTGGGAAGATCAAAAACATTCTAGAGGAAGATTCACTTTCGATATATTCGAGGCCCAACACAATATAAAATGCGTTAATCGTTAATTCTTCTCATATCCTCGAAACAAAGTCACTTTTTTTATTGTCGAGGTGACAAGGCCATTGCTAAATTCAAGATGCAAACCACAAGCTGCGACGATATCAGTCTTTATGATGTTTCCTCCCCAGGTACAACCATTAATTTTTACTCTTGCTGGAGACACTCCGTTTCTATCGAACCATCCCCCGGCTACAAGATAAAAATTACCTGGAAGAACATGAACTGAGTATGTTGAATTTTGTGTGGCTATGAGAACAAGATCTCCAAATCTCAGTTCCTCTTTGTAAACTTGATCTAAATAAACAATCTCATTGATTATTCTTTCAAGCCCTTGGCAGCTTCTAGTCACAGACATCAAAAATTCATAACATTTTTATACAGTTTTCTATTTTCTTATGATTCCTCTTTGAGTGATAAAATGGTTATTGTGTTACATGTTCTTATGAGAAGCTTTTTTGGGTCTACCTCATCAGGGAAACTTTCAACGGAGATCTTGAGCAACGCTCATGTGCCACATCGAGAAGGAGCTGCTGGATCTTCAGGAGACTCAGAGCATACTCCGGATTTCGAGTTTTTGGAAGCTGTCCTGCCTGTGGTACTTCAATTCTAACACTCAACAGGTTACCTTGTTTCTGGGCTCTCAATTGACCAAGTGTCATCCCATAAAACACAATACCCAGCAGTATGGCTTTACAGAGCGTTTTCCCAAAATTCCCTTTACACTTTTGTACAATCATTCGACACATAATACACCCCCCAATCACTTGATCCTATCTGCCCGGATCTCCCCACTACCGGTAAGGAATAACATATGTGTGACTATTCCTTGATCATCCTTCATGAAACGGACTGTGGCATCGAAGGTCTTGACCATGAACTGGATTTCGGACTCTGGCACGAGTTCTGTTTTGCCCATCCCCACTGCCTCCAGGAACAGATGATGATCCTCTCTTGTGATCGTAAGGATGTTACGGGAAAATTCGTACTTACCCACATAGGAATCCAGTATGTCGAGATCCACCTGGACAGACTCCTGAGGCTTGGAGATTTTTTCGAAATGCCGCTTTATATATTCCTCTTCAACCTGATACCGCCCTCTCAGCCAGTAAAGCCATTCTTTCTCCAAATCTTGCAAAGGCTTTCTAAACGCCTTTCTCCAGGAGTCCAATGTCTCTTTCTCCTGAGGAGGACGTCCTTCCAGGCCGGTCACCTCTTTAACCGCAGGCAGTCCATACGTGTCCATGAGAAAGGCAATGAACGATCCTGACGCTGGATAGCCAACCAGCGTTTTCAAACCGGAAGGACCTATATTGAAGTTCACCATGTCCTGGAGAGGAAAGAGACTTTTTTCCTTTAAAAATTGTATCACCCGCAGATGATTCTTGTCCTTATCGGTCGCCAAAGCTTCGGTGTACTTTCCCAATCCTTCGTTGAGAAACGAAGTCGAATCTCCCCAATTCAGACGAGTGAGGATGTGGGTGTTTTCATGGACAGCCAACCCAAAATCAGGCACTCCTCCCTTATAGATCATAAAGACTCCTTCCTCTCCGGCCTTTCCCCATCCCATGTGATGTGTAAAGAACACCTTTGAGTCGAAGTCTCTGAAATAGACCACAAACAGACGCTGCCATTTCAGGTCTGTGTCCTCCTTAAAACAATCCAACAGAAACTGGAGGGACTTTTCATTCACCTTTACAGTTTCTGCCATTTCTTCTTCAGAGAAAACATCCTTGCGGAAGCGAATCAGGAAATTTTCCGTCTCCGCTTTAGCAAAGTTCCCCTCTATTTTGATGCGGATCTTAGCACTCAGCTCAACGGCATGGGAAGGCTCGCCTGTCTCCTTCCACTTCTTAAGAAGGGAAGCGCCGTTCACATCAAAATCGCAAAGCAAGATATCCTGGAAAGACTTTTCATTTATGGCAATAACAGGGATGTTTGGAATCTCGGATTCCTTGCTAAAATTTACCATTGGAAAGGGGCTTTGATCTCTATGAGAGAAGACGACGACCGCGGCTGCATTCCTGGAGGCGGCTTCTTGAATCCGGACAGAAAGGGGAATTTCTCGTTGGACGTCATTGTGTATGTTATCCGGGAAATCATAGCAGAACAAGACGATTTTGCCCGTTACGTCAATATCTCCGGAAGTGTAGTCCCTTCTCCGTCCGTAGTAACTGTTCCAGAGCTCCTCCTTGACGATTCCGTTCCCGACGAAAACCGCCGGCCCTTCCACGAAAATATCCTGATCATAATTACCGATACCCATCGGGGCACGGCGTACCCCTGAAGCCACTACAGGATAAAAGGGGATTTTCATCTGAGAACCCCCCTCCATAAAGAGAAAACACTGCGCCCAAGGCAAATCTGTGTCCGGGTGGTAATAATAGGCAGGATTTGGTCCCTGTGCCCAGGTTGATAAGGACAGCAAAAGCCATAAACCTATTACTCCTATGACTCGGATGAATTTAGTCATCATTTATCTCCATGTGAATTGCTCGTCTTAATTTGTCGCTAGCAAGATTTTGCGCACTACCGTCCTTTCCTTCAAAAAGCACACTTTTGAAGACCATAGGATTCTTCAAAGATGTTCACGGGAAAGAAATTGCAAGTTTGATGCCAATCGTGTATAAAGAAGATATTCTTTTTAACTTATATATTTTCAAGCATTTGGATTTTTCTTCGTTTGGATCTTCTTTGGATGGCTGGATGTTCCATTACCCATTGTGGGTAAAACGATATCCAATGTTAGATGCAGTCCTGCCTGGGATTGTGTTGGCATGAATCATGCAAAAATGTGTTATTCAGGTTTTTAATTTTGGGTGAGAAGATCCATGCCCCTAGTAGAAAAACAGATTGCAATGCCGGATGGAAAAGGTTTTATACAAAAATCCCTGTTCATATGGGTAAGTTGTTACACATTCATGGGAAATGTTTTACACAGTTTTTCATTGAGAAATAAGAGACTATCCTTTATGATAGGATTGAGGGTTTGAGGGTATTTCATGAAATTTAAGATTCTCATTATCGACGACGAAGAATGCATCCGTGAAGTTTTTTCTGCGTTGCTCAAAGAGAAGAATTACTCGGTCGAGGAAGCGGAGACAGGGAATCAGGGGGTCGAGATTGCCCGGAGATTCAATCCGGATATCATTTTACTCGATATGAATCTTCCTGATATATCCGGAATGGATGTCCTTTCCTTCGTGAAAGAGTCCAACATCCCGGCTGAGGTCATCATCATCACGGCCTACGGGACCATAAAGAATGCCGTGGAGGCCACAAGGCTGGGCGCATACGACTATTTGCAGAAGCCTGTGGATAACGAGGAGCTCTTGCTGTTAGTCTCCAGAGCCCTGGAGGTCAAGCGGCTTCAAAGGGAAGTGGAGGAGCTTCGAAGCGAGCTTTCTTCCCGCTATCAATTTACTAACATCGTCGGCACGAGCAGCCGGATGAATTCCATTTTTCAGATGATGGCCAAGATATCCCGGGTCGAAGGCACTGTGCTCATCACTGGGGAGAGCGGGACAGGCAAGGAGTTGGTGGCCCGCGCCATCCATTACAACAGCTCGCGGAGCAACAAACCCTTTGTCGTGGTTAACTGTGGAGCCATCCCCAAAGACCTGATCGAGTCTGAATTCTTCGGCCATCTTAAGGGGGCTTTTACGGATGCCAAATCTGAAAAAACCGGGAAATTCGAGCTGGCTAATCTCGGCACCATATTTCTGGATGAAATCGGAGATCTATCCCTTGAAGCTCAGGTCAAGCTTTTACGGGCCATCGGGGAAAAAGAAATCGTCAAGGTGGGAGGGATGAAAACCATCCCCATCGATGTGAGAGTGATTGCAGCCACCAATCAGAATCTTGAGGAACTGGTCAGACGGGGACAATTCCGAGAGGACCTCTACTGGAGGCTGGCGGTTCTATCCCTTCATCTCCCGCCATTAAGGGAAAGAAAAGAGGATATCCCGTTGCTCTGCGAGTATCTCATAAAAAAATTCAATAAATCATTGAAAAAGAAGATCAAGGGTGTCTCCGGTGAAGGGCTGGAGCTTATGAAAGAGTATTCATGGCCGGGAAATGTCCGCGAACTGGAAAGCGTTCTGTATGAGACGATGGTCTTAAGCGATGGATTTTGGATCGATGGAGAAGATCTCCCGGCACGCATCACGGCGAGAGAGAGCTTTGAACCGAATGAGAGCGCCGATCTTGGGAAAACATTACAGGAGGCCGTCCAGAGATCTACGGAGAGCGTGGAGAAAAGGATGATACGGAGAGCCTTGAAGGAAACCGGCGGGAACAGGACACATGCTGCAAAAAAGCTGGGAATCAGCCGGAAGACGCTGTTCAATAAAATGATCCAATATGACCTGCAGAGCTCCAGTTAGTCAAGCCCCCTTTCTGGCTGGCAGGAAAGTCAGTGGTATGTAGCGATTTGTTTAAAAATCGGTAACTTCTCCCATTGATTTCATAGCCTTCCGTCTCAAAGCTCCGGTTCTACAGACATCCAATGCCATGTCCAATGGTTATTTAAATTGAGTGAAAGAAGGCTAGTCCTGTAAAGGAAGTTGGATCACGAAAGTTGCTCCCCCCGCCGAAGAGTTCTCTGCCCAAATCCTTCCACCATGCTCCTCAACGATGCGGCGGGCGATGGATAGCCCCAATCCGGCTCCCTTCTTTTTACCGTGAGAGACGAATGGTTCGAAGATACGATCCATTAGTTCCGGTGGCACACCCGGTCCGGTATCGGAAAAGCTAATTTCCACCAAGCCGTTTTCCACATTTGTGGTGATGTTCAGCTGCCCTCCTTCGGGCATGGCGTCCCTGGCG
>Ga0209636_10003628_pt1 | contig 15738 bp, 14 predicted proteins | sample DeeMarSWOR152_54_FD_187464 | JGI IMG/M metagenome (GOLD analysis project Ga0209636, IMG submission 187464) | Marine sediment microbial communities from White Oak River estuary, North Carolina - WOR-1-52-54 (SPAdes) (version 2) | ecosystem: Environmental > Aquatic > Marine > Intertidal zone >...
ATTGAGAATTTTTTCAAATTGGCAGATAAGGGGTTGTATAGTTGTAGAATGGTTGTATAGATTTTCTCGTGAAAATGAGGCCGTTTTAGTGGTGACTTGTCACTGTTCTGCAGCTTCCGTTTCCGGCAGCTTTGCCCGCCATTTCTCGGCTTGCTTCGGCTTATGGACTTTTGCGGTAAGGCTTGCCCGATTGGTACAGTTTCAGCCGCGCTTCAAAATCGACCGGGTATCCGGAGCAGGATGCCTTGTCCAGCAAATCGATCGCTTTTTTCTGCCACTTGACAGCAGAGTTAAAATCCCCGGCCTCGGCATAGGCGGCCGCCAACGTGTTGACAAACCAGGCGTTCTTCCAGGTCGTTAGTTCGCAGGCTTTGGTGGCATTCTCGACCGCCTTTGCACCGTCACGAAACTCAGCATCCGGGAACGTGGCCTGTAATACAAGCAATAAGCTAAACTAAATGGAAAAAACTCAATTCAGAGACCGCCTGTTCTTCTTGGACAAAATACGGTCCTCCATAGTGCGCCCAGTTGTTGTTTTCGCTCTGGCCCAAAGGAACAACACCAATACAGAGCAATAAATGAACAAAGCAATTGCCAGCCAGGCCAACATTGTATATACCTGCTCTCGTGTTTTACTAACCAAATGACTTCGATCTGCCACAACTTGTGAATAACTACTGTGGTCGCAGTCAATGTAACTAACCGATATGAATGCTAATAGAACTGTAAGGATCAGCCAGGATGGTAAAATACGCCTCATCAGCGAACCCAGTTTTTTGACTTTAGCCGCTGTTGTTGCTTCCCGGTGAGGTCCCTGAAGTATAACCCAAGTCACGGCAGCCAAGACCAATCCCAGAATAATGGCAGCAAAGTAGGATACATACAAGTACATTTCATTCGTCATGGTACCGTCCTAACACCGCAAAAAGAATAGTCAGCAGTAACACATATCCACCGAGAGACAATATCACACACCAAAGGACCGGGCTCAAATTATCAACTACCCACCAAACACACTGCATGAAGCTTTTTGATTGTTTCGCACAAGGACCTCCTGCTGCAACAATAGATGCCAAAGCTGCTAAGAATATAACTAGGCAGAAGGACCGAAGATAAAACTTACTAGCTGGAGAAATATAGGAGTTAGCTTTTAACAATTCGCTCATAGGTTTTTGAATAGCTAATATTACTACCACACAAACAGAACCTGCCAATAACACCAGAGCAATCCAAACTATTAACGCAGCCATGATCTAATCTCCTTTCTTTTATTAGAATTAATAGCTTCTTACATCTATGGCTCTAATAACACACGTTTCACGAAACAGCTAAAGTACATTGGTACTTTCCAGGCGGAATCTTTCTGGAAAAATGGAAAGTTTTTTATTTCCGGAGAAAAAGGGGGTTCTTAGGGAAGAATACGAACATTATTGCCAAATAAGTTGAACTGGTAATGTGCTTATCTTTGGTGTTTGAGAGCCAGTTTGGCTTTCCAACGGGGCACAAGCCAGGAGATGAACATCCAGACGATGCCGGTGATGATGAGTGAAACGGGCCAAGCAAAGTATTTATCAAGATATTTGATAGTAAATTTATGTACTGCAGCAGCAATTCCTCCCAAACCTGAAAAGAAAAAGGATTTCATTTGCCTGGTTACACTTCCGAAAACAAAGGCAAAAGACGCTATAGGCAAAAGTATTCGATAAATCATTTTGTGCCCCTCAGAGACAGACAAAGCTTCCAAGTCAAGTATTCGTAATGGACTCAGGATATGCAAAGGTCCCAGCCAGTTGAGAATTTGTGCAAGTTGGCGCTGTAGTATCGTACCCAGAAATTGGCAAACAGTGGCAAGACCAAGATATATTAGGCCATTACAAGTAAAACTTAACGCCATTAGTTCGTTTTGCGTTAGAGGTGTTGGTTTGGACCACAGCCAGCCGAATAACGTGCTTTCTGAAATTGCAATGATAGATAGAGGAATAATTACTAAAACCAATCCAACAACACATAAAGACCATGCATAATGGGTGAACCTATGACGGTCTAAAATAGTGCCCAACACAAAGAAAACTATGCCTGGAAACAGATACCGACCTGCGATTATATCTAGGGCCCAGTCCTCCATCCCTGCAATTATATAATAGGTGCTCAGCAAAACGAGAAACGCGATTATACTGAACAGCACAAAAATTGATGATCGAGTAAGTCTCAGAAAAACAAACGAAAAAGCAAGCCAGCACCATGATGAAATATATAATTGGAGATTACCCACAATCAGATGAGAACCTATCTTACTAAGACCCTCATATATTGTTTCTGTGCCCCACGGATAGTTGGCAGAGGACAGTATCTCCCATTGGCCTAATGTCAAGAGGATGGTGATAGGTATCAACAGATTAGCTGTGGCGAAGAATCCAACGGCCAACCTGCTTTCTTTCTTTCGCCACATTATGATACCAAACAGGGTCATCAATGCAGTTGCCACAATGGCAGGTGTCGGTCGCCAGTATATTGGTATCTGATCCCACGTTTTATAAAAAAGCACAAAGCTGCCCAGCACCACAATCCAGCCACCAAGATACAAGCAAACCTGGGAGAGAGACAATTTCCTTGCCTCGATGATTGACGGATCGGGAGGGGATATCATACGCTCATAGATGTTTTCCAACTTATCAAATTCCTTCTGTGTAACCAAATCGTTGTCATACCAGACTTTAAGTTTTTGGCGATGATAAAAGACCTCCTGCTGGATTTTATCTGTTAGAAAAGACGGCTTGGACCAAACTTTTTCGCCTCTGAGGTATCGATTGATATCATCCGACAAACTGCGCGCATTTGGGTATCGGCGGTACGGATTTTTTTCCAGGGCCTTAAGGCAAATATTTTGTAAAGATATAGAAACTTTTTCCTGCACTGCGCTCGGAAGCTCAGGAAATTCTGTCTTTATGGCCTGGAAGAGTTCTTTTGGGTCCGTCTGTGGAAAAGGCAATGTATCGGTTAATAGTTGGTACAGCAGGATTCCCAAGGCAAAGACATCAGTTGCCGGGCTAATTTTCACTGGTGGTGTTATCTGCTCAGGTGCGCTGAAAGCCGGTGTGCCGCGATAATACCCTTCCACAACGCTGTCCAGCAGCTGTGTGTCAACCGCTATGCCAAAGTCCAGCACTTTGGCTTGTGAGCTAGCATTAACCAGAATATTCGAAGGTTTAATATCACGATGTACAATACCTCGCCTATGTGCTTCCGCAACAGCGTCTAGAACTTGTAAATAGATTCTCAATCTCTGCTGAAGGGGTATTTCACGCCATGCATCGGTAAGCGGCAAACCATCTACCCACTCCATAACTATGTATCTCAGACCCTGCTTCTCGCCAATGTGGTAAATCTGGGCTATATTAGGATGATTAAGCTGGCCTATAAGTCTGGCTTCTTGCCAACGTTCCTCACTTGTGCTTTCATCTGCATATTTTTTGTTGAGAAATTTCACTGCTACCGGCCGATCCAGGATAGTATCAATGGCCTGGAAAACCTCTCCAGCAGCACCTTGGCCTACTTTTTTGATTACGCGGTATTGCGAACCTAAAAGTTCCTGAGCTCGCTCAACAGTTCTTACCTCTTGCACATGCGTGATTTTACCTGATGACACTAATGAATCCTTTGTTTGAGACTCACGAAGCTCAGAAAGCAGTGATTCATTCTCACGAGCCTCTGTCACTCTAGAACTACATTTTGAACAATCTTTCAAATGAACTTCAAATTGAGCCAACTCTGAGTTACTCAATCGTTCGCAAATGTAGCGTTCAATATGCTCAACATCAGGACAATTCATAACACAGTTCTTTCACCAAGCCCCTCGAAATCCTGCTGTAACTGGCGCAGCCTTGATAACACTCGACTTTTCGCAATGTATACAGCATTTAGCGACATCCCTAATATTTTACTGACTTCTTCCACAGGCTTTTCTGAGAGTGCGTAAAGCTCAAAGGCCCTGAAAACCTTTTCGTCCAGTTCTCTACGGGCCTGCTGCAAACATCTCTCAAGCACCATTCGTCGCCATTCGGAATCCCAGGTATGCTGCACAGCATTATCATCGCCAACCATATCCCAAAATGATGTGCCTGTGGTGTTATCTGCGACAAGACGCTCGCGAGGCAAACGCTTACGAAAATTCAATATTACTCGCTTGGCTACACCGAAAAGCCAATGGCTAAGATGTCCTTTTTCTCTGTCATATTTACCATCGCGAAATGCTTCTAAAAAGGCCAGCATTGTTTCCTGGGTAGCATCTTCAGCATCTGTTTCGCTCAATCCCAGCGTCTTTGCGAAATTGATCACTACGGGATAGAAATGATCACGAAAGTTAGTCCAGATGATGGTATCGTTGGATTTCTTTAAGTCTTCCAAAACTTGAGTTGTCGTTATCCATTCCATATTTTTATGCCATGGATAAGCGCATCCAGCGGCATCCCGGCTCTGCAATATAAACCTTTGGTGTAATTAAAAGAAGTATATTGTTATACTGCTTATTTTACAAGAGAGTTATTGAGGATGAGGATTATGACCCACCTAAAGGCATTTCTAACAATTTTAATGATACAAAAAATCTCTGCAATATAGTTGTGGAAATATGTGATTATACAACAATATGGAATGACCATTGGTGAGTCATTATCTTCCCTTGGGTTAGCGAGAGCCACCGTAGATTCTCTGACTGGCTAACAAATAGATAACATGTCGCACGACCCCTGTTTTTGGCCCAAGAATCGGCCTTCTCCTCAGCCTGTGAACACGTCATCCCTCGCCCCCAATGCCAAGTCTCAAGACAGCCTGCCAATGCCATTTTTCGGAACCAGAACGACAAAAGCAACCGAAATGTAACGAACATTAGCAGCGGACACCTATGAAGAATTCAAAGTCAAATAATAAAATCTCTGTTGCCACAAAATAGAAGAAACAACACTTTGCAGATGTCCATCTTGACCGACTCTTCCTGATTATGGTACCATTTCAGGTAGTCTTCCGAGAGTTTGCAATTGCACGTAAACCCTTATAAAAAACAAGGATGGAGTTTTCGGTAGGGACAGGCGAAGCGACCGACCTGTACGTCCTTGATTCCGTCACCGCGTGGGACAACGGCAAGAAAGAGAACAATTGATGAGAATTATAATGTCAATACTCGATCGTCGGCGGTTTCTGAAAACCGCTGGAGTCATCACGGCGGGTGTTGTGTGCCTCTATAGAGAGACAGAGGGACAGGAAACCGACAAGCAACCGGTCACTATTAAAGACCTGAGGATCGCACAAGGCGTCACGATCGAAGCAGACGACGGGACGGAGGGCAGCTTCAAAGGCAGCGGTTCGCAGGACCTCAAGACCCTCCAGGAGCACCTCGCAAAGATTCGAGAACTGCTGGTAGGGAGAGATCCCTTCAATCCGACGCTGGAAGGAGAACTGCTTTGGGAGACGCTCTATCCAGGCAAAGCGAAGCTTTTTGCACAGGGCCAAGATCCGTTAACGGGCGAAATAATCGCGAACAAGCCCAGGGAGGGGCGCCACACCAAAACTGGACGGGTATTCATGGCCTTCAGTACGGTGGATATCGCCCTGTGGGATCTGCGTGGTAAGCTGCTCAAACAGCCATCATACCGGATCATCGGAAAAGCTAACCGAAGACATGTTGCCGTCTATTGGCGACCGGGCGAGGCTGACAGGGGCCTGGATGACGCTCGCCAAAGAGCGCGTGAGGCTTACGACAAGGGCTACCGCTACCAGAAATGGTACTTCACCAAAAGCGCCAAGGACGGGGACATAGGTCTGAAAGAGAACATCGAACTGGTACGTATCCTGCGGGAAGAGCTGCCGGACGCGATGCTCATGTTCGACAACCACAGCATCCGGTACTACGCCGACGTGGATTACTCGGTGAAGCTATGCAAGGCCGTTGCGCCCTACAAGCCCTTTTGGATCGAGGAACCCATCTGTCCCGAGCACGTGGACGGCTACGCTCGGATCAAGGAGGAGACAGGCGTGACAATCGCAGGAGGCGAACACTGGTACACGCGCTGGCAAGTCAAGCCTTTCCTGGAACGCAAGTGCGTGGACTACGTCCAATCTGATCCGGTTTGGGCCGGAGGCATCTCCGAGTGGTTGAAGGTGTGCGAACTGGTGCGAAGGCACCCCGGGGTCAAGGTGGTCCCACACATCACCAGTCCATGGGTTGCAGCGCCACACTGTGTGGCCTCACAGCGAAAAGACTTATGCCCCCTGCTGGAATTCAACTATGAAGGAGGTCGGAAGGCGCTCGAGAACCAAATGAGTCAATCCCGCGAAGGCGAGATGCTCTACACGATGCCGGAAAAGCCTGGAATTTCCTGATGCACCTCACGGCTGGATTCAACATCCCATGTGACAGCGAACGAGTTCAGTCAACATCCTACCCAATGGCCAACATATGCGCTTGTCAAGCGGACGTCGGCCACCGGAAAACGACTGAATTTCCAACGAACGTTCTTTGAAAAGAGGACCTCTATGAAGAGCTCAAAGTCAAATACTAAAATCTCCGTTGCCACATAAGTTTTCTTTGAGGCCTCCACGTCACGACGTGTCAGCCAATCACTCATTGACACAGTTCATTGAATCCGGGAATGACCGAAAATTCCCATAAAATATTCACTTTTCGGCAAACAATGGATGTCTATCTCTGCTCGATTTGGGAAAAATCGGGGTTTGTGGTGACAAAATGGTAACACACCTTGTCAAGGAAATCTGACGTTCTGTAAGACAAAAAATTGGGGCCGTTTTGGGCTATGTTACTCCTTTGTATTCTCTGCCTGCAGCAGTTTTGCTCGCCGCTCTTCGGCCTTCTTAGGCTTGTCCCAGGCTTCGTAGAGTTCGATTGGATTGTGTCATGGCTTGAGGTTGACGTCCTTTCACATGGCGGAATAGTATAACACTCCTCAATCGAAAGAGAGGAATAACAGAGAATACAGAGCAGGTCTAAATGAAAGAGCTATATTACGTCTACTCGACCACGAGGTGTCAAGGAATTGTGACCTGTTGTAGGTCAAACGATTGGGGTCAGTTGAAGGACTGATCAGCAACAATCATTCTTACCGAGGGAATTAATAATTGACACCAGTCATCCCTGTCTTCGATATGGCAAGAGCCTAAATTGTGTTGACAGAAATGTGCCTGAGAAATAGATTCGGTAGCTATTGTCGGGCGTGCGCCCGACCGATCAACGCATATGTGTTTGTGGTAGTCTTATGGCACAAGCCGGAACTGTCAAAACCTCTCGGCGTGACGTGATTCTGCGTGCTGCAGCTCAGTTGTTTGCCCGTCGAGGGATCGCGGAAACGAATTTGCGGCAGATAGCCCGTAAAGCCAGGATCTCCAATGGGACGCTGCATTATCACTTCCCAAGCAAGGATAAACTGGTCGAGACGCTGATCCTGACTGCTGTTGCCCCGCTTGGCAGGCAGGCGTGGCAAATCGCCCATACTGACGAACACGTTCGGCGGCAACTCGACGGACTTGTCCGGCTGGCATTTGAACTGTTCGATTTCGACTGGAATACGTATTACGTTGCATTGCTCCTGGGCGATCATTTGCGCACGGCACTGCCGCCACAATTCCCTACCGCTACGGAGCCGATTGCCGAGATCGTGCGGCGGGGACAAGGAGCGAGCCTTGTTCGGGATCGAAAGCCGCTTATGCTGGCGATCCTCTGCCACGGCATCATTCTCAGGGTACCGCGGGCCCGAACATTCAATGAAATTGAGGCCCCAATCAGTCAATATGTCGACCAGGTAGTTGATGCCTGTTGGCGCGTGCCGGCGAGGGACCGGGCTGACTTGTAATTTATCGACTTGCATGAGGTGCGAAAGATGAAGCAGATTATAGTGAGTCACCTGTTTGGGATGGCATCAGGAGTGATGTTGATTCTATGGACCGAACCAACCGTCGGTCTGGCAGGTGAAGTCGAGGCGTGGGAGCTATTTCCTGGTGGGTCCGTCGGCCGGATTACTGAATTCAAAGGAGCCGATGAAACACCGATTCCGGCGTATGTACGCAAACCAAAGGGTCAAGGGCCCTTTCCCGCGGTGGTAATGATTCACGGGGGCGGGCAATCGGAGCAGGGCACTTATGCTCTCGGCCGTATGACCGGCGCACCGACCGCCAATTTTATTGCCGAAGGTTGGGCGGTATATTCAATCGACTTTCGACCAAGATCAGCGTTTGATCCTATCGAATGGGAGGACACGGTGCGCGCTGTGGAGATCGTCCGGCAGTTACCGTTCATTGATGACCAGCGGATCGCGATGATAGGCGGCAGCCATGGGGGCATGGTGACTTCGCGGGTAATCTCGCGCTGCGCTCTGAACTGTGCAGTTGCCTGCGCCCCGGCGGCCATTGATCTGATAGAGGTCGCAAAGGCAAAGCAAGCAGGTTTCAGGATCCTCCCGAAACTGGACGCACTGATCAGCCGGATGGAACAGGAATACGGCGCGCCCGTTGCGAAAATCGCGGAGGATCCGGCGGCATTCGATCACCAGTCAGCCTTTACGGAGGTCGAGAAGGTGCGCTGCCCGTTGTTGTTGATCAGCGGACGGAACGACACCAGTTCTCCGCCGTCGGTTATGGAAACGTATGCTGAGAAGCTCAGAGAAGCTGGAAAACAGGTTGAGCTCTACCTGCCGGACAACGGGCCCCATGGTTTCTATTTCGGACAGCCTCGCATTCCTGAGACCGATGAGGCAGCACGCCGTGCGGTCGGATTCATACGCAAACACTTTGGCCTGACAGCTGGTGCCAGCAATCCGGTGTCGGCGATGCCTGCTATGGCCTCGAATCGCCAGAGTCTGGCTGACAAAGAACGTCCGGATGCAGATCGAGTGGAGCAGGTTTTTCGGCGGTTGGACCGCAACGCAGACGGCCAGATCGCGGGGGACGAGGCAGCTGGAGCGCCCGGGAAGCGGTTTCTTCGGATGTTCGATGCAAACAAGGACAGAGTTGTCACCATGGACGAGATTCGCAGCCAAACGGGTGCCAAGGGTCCATCGACCAATCGGTCCCAATCCGACATGCGTCAAGGCGCAGCTCCATCGCAACCAGGTAGCGTGGAGTCGATACGCCAACTGTTGCGCGAAGGCCGCATTCGCTGGAACGACGGGCGCCAAGATGGGGCCGAGGACATGCTCATCAGGACTTTTCAAAGTCAAGCGGTCGGGGGCAAGGTCAGCTATCTGGTCTATTTGCCCGCACAGTACGAGAGGGAGCAACAACGGCGTTTTCCGGTGGTTTACTGGTTGCACGGCGGCGGCGGTACGCAGCGCGACTGCTGGATATTCCTGGAACAGCTCAAGCCTGCAATCGCTAAAGACCTTTGTCCGCCAATGATCATTGTTGGCGTCAACGGTATTGCGGGCAGCCTCTATAGCGACTCCAAAGACGGTGAGCTACCGTTCGAGTCCGTTATCGTAAAAGACCTGATTCCGCATATCGACGCGACCTACCGTACCATTCCGGACAGGAAAGGCCGGGCCCTGGAAGGCTTTTCCATGGGAGGTTTCGGCTCACTGCACCTGGGATTGAAGTATCCGGAGATGTTCGGAGCCGTGACGGCACTGGGTCCGGCCTTGCTGGAGTTTGACAGCGGGGCCGGCAACGTAGAACGTGCGCTGCAAAGTGGCCCGTACGAAGGTGATCGCGACTACTTTCACCTCAACGACCCATTCTATCTTGCCGAAAAGAACGCCCAAGCGATTTACGGCCGTATATCTATTCGCCTGCTGGACAATGAAAAGCCGGATACGTTTACTCACCGCCGGATGCTGGAATTCGGGTCTCTGCTGGATCGACTCAACATAGCACACGAGTACATCCGCCTTGAAGGTACGGGACACAGCTACGCCAAGTACTACGACGCCAAACCGGACGCCTATGAGTTTTATACACTCGCATTTGCAGCCTTCGGCCGTCCTACACCCTCCGACCAGAATGCTTCCGCGAACTTCCCACTTCCTCCCGAGTGCTATGACGCTGCAACGATTCATCGTGCGAGAGCGCGCGACGCCAAACCCGTAAAGCCGTTCGAGATCATGGATGGGCTATACTATGTCGGCAACGATCATGTGTCCTCACATCTGTTGACATCCGAGAACGGCCTTATCCTGATTGACACGCCTATGCCGCACGAGGTCCCCTGGCTCCTGGAGAGTATCTGTAAACTGGGCTTCGATCCCTGTGACCTGAAGGTCGTGATCGGAACACACTGGCACGTGGACCACTGCGGCGGCCACTGGTATTTTCAACATCACTTCGGCTCGCAAACCTGGCTGCACGAGCTGGACGCGCCGCTGGTTCTGTCCGGCGCCAAATGGAGCGACGGCCACACGATCAAGCTGGATGGAACCGTCGCAACCTTGAGTTCCGCCTTCCCGCCGTTTCACACCGACAGACTACTCTCGGATCAGGATGTTGTGGAATGGGGCGGCCGGGTATTCACCTTCCATCAGGCGCCGGACCATACACCGGGAACACTGGCAATCGAGTTTCCACTCCGCGATGAAAACGGACATCAACTCAGGGCCATTCTTCTCGGTGGACTTAAGCCCGGAAGCAGAGTATTCGCCGATTCCTGCAAGCGCCTGAAGAACATCGACGCGCAGGTCTGGCTTGGCTCACATCCTTTTCAAAACGACACACTGGCCAAGCGTAAGCAACTCCTAACTGGAACGAAACCCAATCCTCTTATCGATCCCAATGGCTGGCAAGGTTTTCTCGACCGCATGATAAACCTGGCGACTGGAGAGAAACCGGATCTTCCGCCCGAACGGAAAGCCAACCGGGCCCAGGTGAGGTTGTCCGCGCGGCGTACAGCCGGTGCTGAGAAAACAAGTGACGAGCCGGATGAGGGCACTGACATTCGGATGGCCGTCGACGGGCAGTCATTGAAACGGCTGCCATCGCAATGGCAGGACTATTTCGGCACGCACTACGCCAGTTCGGCGGAACATGCCGGGATTGCGTGGACTACCGTTCGCAGCTATGGCGGCCCACATATCGGGATTAGTGCAGCCACAGGGAACGCACCTCCCCGCGAAGGCCCCTTCACCGGCAAGACAGTCCGCATCGATTTACATGACTTCCGCGCTCCTCGCGGGGCCGGCGCCACGACAGCCGAGCAGCTCATCCCCGAACTCATCAAGCATCATATTACGGCGATCTACATTATGACAAACCTCGTGCGTCCGTCAGTGGACGAGGCGTTCGACAAGGACTTGGCATACTGGACACTGCGCCAGATCTACGAAACTTATCCTGAAGCTTACCGATACGTACTTTTCGAGATAGGCAATGAAGTCGTCAGTGGCCATTTTGACCCAAAGGGTCTGAGAGGACAGCCGGGATTTCAACCAGGGCCAGCCCCCGATGGCAAGTTCTTCGGATATGACCTGGAGTGGAAACTGGACTACTATATCAATGCCTACTTGGCCCCGTCGGTCGAAGTGATCCGTCAGGTGTCCCACGATGTGTACGGCGATGCGAGCAAGATCAAAATCATGCTCGGCTCGGTCAATCCGTACAACCCGCAGAACATCTGGTTTCTGAAGACGCTGATGGATAGCAAGTTTGATGGCGTGCATGCACCAAGTCTGAAGGACGAGCCGGTGTGGAAGTACCTCCACCTGGTTTCGGTACACTATATGGGGGGAAGTGACAGCGACATGGAGACAATGCAGGAATTCCACAATCTGTATCTTAAGACGGGCAAGGTCGAAGGCATCTGGAACACCGAGGACCACGGTGGACAAGGGGGCCGGGGCCCGGTGACAATCGTCGATCGCGGCTTGCGGCATCTCGCCTGGGCTGGCGCCAACGGGCTCAGCGCTGACCAGACTCGCATTGTTTGGTATGGGGACAACGCTGCCAAGCCAGGCGGCCGTGCAAGAGAGGCCATCTACCTCCTGGGAGACTTTCTTCATGGCAGGCCGCTCTATCTTTCTCGTAGCAAGCTAGCCGGCGCAAACGTCTATCTTGTCGCTGACGGCGTTGACCAAACGCTCAGCCGAATTCTCGTGGCAATCGTGCCGGACCGGTCGAGCGGTCTCGACACCGGCAACGTACGGTTGTGTTTGCCTGGACAATGCCCGACGTCGGACTGGCATGCAAGGGCCGTTCAGTATTCCACAAGTGCACCCGCAGAAGGGACGGTGCCCGGAGTACGGCGAGACGAGGGCATGCTGGTCGTGAGTCTGTCTCGATTGGTGACAGAGCCTTTGCTATTGTTTCTGTCTGGCGAGAAGACGAACGATCTGTCTGAGTGACCACTTGGCTAATCCGCTGTATTCTTCTATTGAACCGTGCACCGCGAAGTAATGAACCCGCACGCATGTCCATAGAAAACAGATTCTCCGTTAATTGGATGTGAACACACACGGAGAAAGAGACGTCCATGTCGATGGGAGGGTCGTCTATCACGACAATCCAAACGCGGCCCAAGAATTTTTTTGGAGGCATCCACGTTACGACGTATCGGATCATTGAGAGCCAGCCCAAAACTTGCAAGGGCAGGGTGAACAGCAAGGGAGCGAAAACCTTGGACAGGCGATGAGAAATTGCTTGTCGAGGTGCGTCGAAAAAGTGCCAAAATGGTGAGTTTCCAACGCACTGGCGTGTTTTTATTCTCGTCCCAAATGTTGTGGAGAGATCACCTTTATACCTCTTAGGGTCAGGATCACATCACCATTTATTTTCAGCCTTTTTCGCCAGTATTTTTCCCATTCTCCAGCAGATGTGAAACGTTTGAGAATTATCCTTGTCATCTTGGCGGCTCCTTTCGGCCTGTTTAATGGTCAGAGGAGTTAACATCGAATCGCATATTGTGGTATTTTCAAGGTCGTAGCGTGCAGAAGCGCTGCTGATGAAGTCAAATGGGAAATATCGGTTCATATTTCTTTGAACAATTGGCTGCTTTCGCCGACTTATGTATGAGGTAACAATATGAAAGAGCCCAGTCAAGCAGCCGAAGAATTGTTGATCTTAAGAGCCCAGCTCGGGGACCAAAAAGCTTTTCAGCGGCTGGTGCTACAATATACGCAACAGCTATTTCTATATTGCACAAGCTTTAACCTGGATGCCGCTCGATGCGAAGATATTATTCAAGAGGTCTGGCTTGCAGCTTATCGAAGCCTCGGGCGCCTTCGCTCAGTGGCGAAATTCAGAAGCTGGCTTTACGGCATCGCCCGCAACAAAGCCCGACAGCATCTCGATAAGAAAGTCCGCGATGAGCTTCTCATGCGGAACGCAGCCGAATATAGCGAAGAGTCTATGCAGCAGCCGTCTTTCAACGATTATCTGGATGCGCTTCCGGCTGCATTCGAGTGTCTTTCAATAGACCATCGAGAGATCTTGACCCTTCGATTTCTCAATGAAATGAGTTACGCCGAGATGGCTGACTTGATAGGGATCGGCGTTGGGACCGTCAAATCTCGCATACACTACGCCAAGACTGCTCTACATAAAATATTGGAGTCGATGAAAAATGACAGAGAATGAACTACGCAAGCTTCTGCAGGAGCATGAAATGAACGATCAAGCAAAGTTGAATGAATTGACAGAAAGGATGATTGTTATGATTACGAAAAAGAGTCGCCAAGTTCGGCGAAGCCGACGAGTCGTCGCCGTGGCATGGATACTATTTGTATGTTTATTGATGGTCGGCGCGTTCATCGAGACGTTCCAAGGTCGTAGTGTATCAACTCAGACTCTGGCTATTATTGCCCGGGCTATGCTGCTGATCGCAGGTTTTCTGACTGTATCGTGGTACGTTCGATCCGTTGACCTTCGGTTCGCACGAATGCAAGCCGCTCTCTCTACGATACAGGATGGTTTGGATGCACTGCTCAAACGACCAACCGATAAGCCACAGATTTGATAGTCCGTGTACGAGGGGTGGCCCTGATCGACGAGGTCCGCATCTATGACCGGGCGGTGAAGCCATAGAAGGGGCTTCTCGGAAAGAAACGCTCACGGGCTGGCAGCTTGAGAGAGTTATCAGCTTTTTTGGCAAGTCCATTGAAGACGATAATGATAAAATATTTCTCTGGAAATTGTTTCCTTGGCCTAAAAATGAACATGTATTCGGACTCGATTTGGGCAAAATAGGGGTCCGTGGAGACATTTTGGATACATGATGTCACCCTGAAAATTGTGGTGTTTTTCGGCTCATGAAGAGATTGACCTGTCATTCTTGCACAGCTTTTGTTTGCGGCAGTCTTATCCCAACTTTTAAAGCCACACATAGTCTTGGTGCGTATCCTGTACGTCAAGCCAATTACACGCTCAATAACATTGTTCGTCGGATCACCCGGACCGTGACCCACATGCCGCCAAGTTTGCTCTATGTGCTGGAGCAACTGGTTGGCCTTGCCGTGAGTACCCCTGTGGCAATTGATCAATCGCCGAGCCAAACGTTCAGTCTCCTCCGGCAGCTAAGGCAACGGCCATTTCTGATGCGACAATCGCTTCAACTGTAGCATCATCTCTGACTCTTACAACAAACTCTCGGATGCAAACTGACGCGACAACTCCCAGGCACGCCCGCACTTGCTCTTGAGCCAGTGAGCCAGACAAATCGTACGATCAATCCCTACAGTCGCATTGTCATACACGCTCAATTCATCAGCCCGGAGATGCTCAGCACCAACAATATCTACAATCTCCTGCACATGCCGACGAACCTGTTGCCTCCCGACTGTCACGGGTGGCGGTGAGGAATGGTTACTCTTGCTGCAACCATCCAGGCAGCGAAGGAGACTAAATCGCTGAATCAATCTGTGAAGGAGGTATTGAACATGCCAGGAAGCCAACGGGATCGACAACTGCAGCCTGGACAATCCCATTCTCAGTCTGTATAATATCGGAGTATTCTTAAAGAACGTCAAGAACTATTCTTTTCAGGAGCAAACAGCGTTAAGAATCTGCTTTAGCTGTTAATGGTATTATGATGAAATACAATCTTCTATTTTATACCGTAATCCTTATAACACCGGTAACATTCGCGAATCTCCCCTCGCTCGAAACCCTCAACAGCGGCGTTTTCAGCCAGGCGCTGGAATATCTTCCTCAGGAGTTTGACAACATTGATGAAATCATATTCGTCCAACGCGGTGGATACGAAGATCCACACTGGTACGCAAGTATTGGCTACTTCTGTGACAATGAGAATGATCCTGCCTATACGACGGGTGCACAGCTTTGCAAACTAAACCTAAAAACCGGCAAAATTACCGTCCTGCTCGAAACAGCCAAAGGTTGTATCCGCGACCCGAAGGTCCACTACGACGCAAAGAAAATCATTTTTGCCTGGCGAAAAGATGGCTTGCAGAATTACAATCTCTATGAGATTAACGTTGACGGTACCAACATCCGCCAGATTACTTCAGGGCCTTTCGACGATTACGAACCCGAATACCTCCCCGACGGCGGTATCGTCTTCGTCTCCACCCGTGCCCGGCGATGGGTCGGATGCTGGATAACCCAGGTCGGCACGATCCACCGCTGCGACGGGGACGGCAAGAATATTGAAATACTCTCATGCAACATCGAACACGACAACACGCCGTCTGTGCTGCCCAACGGACAGATTCTATATATGCGATGGGAATACGTCGACCGTTCGCAGGTAGAGTTCCACCATCTCTGGACGATGAATCCGGACGGCACAAATCAGGA
>Ga0209636_10003629_pt1 | contig 15735 bp, 17 predicted proteins | sample DeeMarSWOR152_54_FD_187464 | JGI IMG/M metagenome (GOLD analysis project Ga0209636, IMG submission 187464) | Marine sediment microbial communities from White Oak River estuary, North Carolina - WOR-1-52-54 (SPAdes) (version 2) | ecosystem: Environmental > Aquatic > Marine > Intertidal zone >...
CATCGGCGAACTCGCCCTGCAAACCCCTTACATTCTGTTCTTTCAAGGCTTCTCTTAACTCCTCTGCCTCATCCAAGAGCCAATTATACGTCGCATCCTCCCCGCGCTCCGAGTCTCGATGGAAATAAATCCGACGCATCATACTCTGAAACTCACGAATGTGCACGCTGCATCCCCCTTGATATAACTTACGTCGTCTTTCCTATAGTGTTTTTGAAGCTGATAAGAATTATTTGTCCCTTTTTTGAGGATGTGAATCACCTCAACACCCTTCCCCCTCTATATGTTCCGAGATAAAGCTGCGGTGGCAGTACTTTGGGTCAAGCTCCATGCACAAGATGCTAGTTCTCTTTTTCTTAGCGATTTCGAGGAGCTTTCTTATTCCGTCTTTAAACAGCTTGGTCTTCATATAAGCTTTGTATCCGCCTCGACGATAACCACCCAACTCCTTGCCTAGCCAAGTGTAATCGATCCCGTACTCAATCAACTATTGTTCCATCCGTCCCTTCTTGAAATGCTCGATTTTGGATGTTGGAAAGCTGCGAACATCTACTAACATTTCAATTTTGTGTCCTTGAAGTAAATCTACAAATTTTTCGACAGATCGGTTGCTGTGAACGATAGTCCATACCGTGACCTTGCTAGGGATAGTTGTTTGTTGCATAATTTTACTCCATATTTTAAGAGTTTTCCTCGTATCTTAATGTACTAGTTGGCCTCCGTGGCGTCTTCAAAGCAGTAATACACCTTTTGATAGTTCCTTCTGAACTCTTGACTGTATCTCCTGACTATGTCTCCAACTGTCTAGCAAAATAAAAGCTTTAAACCAGCGCAACTTTAATTAGTGGAGGCTTCTTGATATATTCACTTGGAGACAACTGCCATGAGCAGTAGGAGAGAGAAGAGGCGTCAGAAGGGTGCTCCGATGCCCGCCATGAGCGCCGGTTTGCTCCGATTTTTTGAAGAGGAGACCAGGGGTATACAGGTGAAGCCCGAGCTAGTCGTGATCTTAACGGTGGCACTTATAGTAGCTTGCGTCCTAGCCCAACTCCACGCTCTACGCTTGCTTCCTCTTCCTTAGAACCGTATCAACTTAGCCAGACTCTGCCCATTTTTATGTTCGGTCGCGCTTCAGATCTTTCACCCTTCACATAAACTATAGCTTGACGCATCAATTTAATGAGCTGAGGAAAATAAGAATTATGAGCTCTTGTGTAGGACCTCGATACGTTGAACCGAACTTAGGTTGATGAATACCTCACTTCTTTCCTCTTTACTCACGATCTGCGGTATTGGCTGTGCTATGGTGGATCTCAATATGATAGCTTCGGCGTCGGAGAGCCAGATTCCAGGCGGCTCTCGGTTAACAGCGGCTAATGTTCCCTCAAACCCGTAAGCGAAGTCTAATATTGCCAGTATTCTTCGTCCTATGCTTCGCTCAAGTATATGAAACACGGTTGGAGGCGGGCCTTCTTCAGGCATGACCATCTATAAAATGATATCAAATTCAAGGATAAAACTTTATCCCACCTCCGGATATACCAATTAAGGGCTGTAAGCCTCATCTTTAAACATTCAACATTGCTTTCGCTCAATTTCTCTTCTACAACTTTCCCTTTTTCTCTAAATTATCACAGTATTTCCCAGAGGTTCTTCCAAGATTGATGTAAATTTTGCCTTTCTACTTCTCGAAACATGGAATTTTATGAATCCTTCGGTGATTGAAAGCTTGGCTTTTGTTAAAAAAACACAAGGTCCGGTTCGCCTTATTGCGTTTAAGACATCAACTTTTTTTAAACTTTAGTTCTATATCTAACCGCAAGGAGTATGTAAGTTGGCTTCAAGCAATTCGTTGGATGAACACATGAGTAGAATGGTTAAGCGTTATTCTTCGCTGTTTACCCTACCATCTCACAGAAGAATCGTTGTCTTACTTTGCGGTGTATGTGTATTTGGTGGAGGTTTAGGGCTTTTTTTATTGAATCCCTCATATTACTGGTTCCTCATGAGCTTGATTTTTGGTACATTTTTCTTTTTCATCACCCTGTTATCAAACCTCGTGATTCACCACATCTGCCTTAAAATGGATCCAATTTTCGATTTAAGGCGTTGCTCCGGTCTTTCCCTTTTCTCCTGCCTAATATTGTTTGGTTTTATTTTACTGGGCGGGCTAATCGGCTTTGCTCTTAAAAGCTTTAATGTTTGGGTCAAACTCTGTCTTTTAGGCTTTCTTGGAGCGCTTATACTTCGTTTGTTGGTGCTTTCCACTACATCATTTGCCAGCCTCGGAAGGGTTTTTGTCTCGTCCCTCTTGCAACCCGCATTGTGCATTGTCACCGTTGTCTCTATAAGTTCGATTATAGGGTATAGCTTAGGGATTCGTATCCTCCTTTTCCTCCCACTTTCAGTTATCATTGCTGCTCTGGCCGTTTCTCTCTTTGTCTTTTTTGTTAATCGTGTTGGCAGAGAAAGCCTTGGGGTTGATTCCCTCCTCGTTTTTAGAGCTTTCATGGCGAATTGGACAGAAGACCTAAATGCGCCCCTCGAAAGCCTCCTTGAGAGGTTCGGTCATGAACAGAACATAAAGCTCTCTTTATTGGCGTTCAGGGCTAAGGAAAGGATAAAGGCGTTGATGGTCGTTCCCTCCCTTCATTTTGGCCCCTTTAAAAACGTTGGAAGCAGCCCGCTTCCCTATATGCTTCAAAGGGAATTGGAAAATAAACTGCGATGCACAGTTTCCGTTCCCCATGGATTATCAGGGCATGCGCTCGACCTCACTTCGCAGTTGCAGAATCGAAAGATCGTAGAGAGCGTCCTTAACTCCACTGATTTCCTTCTTTTCGACTCCAAAGTTACACCCTTCATGAGAACCCGGAAAAGTGAAGCGGAGGCAAGCTGCCAAATATTTGGTAACTGTGCCCTCCTTACGTTGACTCTCTCCCCTAAAACCATGGAGGATCTTCCCAAAGCATTAGACGACAAGATTGTTGATGAAGCCAAAAAGCTAGGGCTTTCCTCAGCCATTGTCATTGATGCTCACAACTGTCTTGAGGGTTCCTTCGACCTTAACGAGGCGGTTTCCTCCCTCAGAATAGCGGCTATAACTAGCCTAGAACAAGCATCGGTCTATAAACCCTCTCCTTTCGAAATAGGGGCTACCAAGGTCATTCCCAAACAGTTCACTGTCAAGGAAGGTATGGGACCTGGAGGAATAACCGTTATAGTAGCGAGGATCGACGATCAGAAAACAGCATATGTAACCATCGATGGCAATAACATGATAGCGGGGCTACGAGAAAAAATTCTTTTAATGCTTCGGGAAATTGGTATTGTTGATGGAGAGGTTCTCACCACCGACACCCACATGGTTACAGGTGTTGTACAAACCCCGCGTGGCTACCACCCAATAGGCGAGGTCATGGATCAAGCGAAACTAATTAACTATATTAGACAAGCGGTAATAAGAGCCTTAGACGATCTGGAACCCGCAGAAGCATCATGGCGTATAGTAACTATACCTGACGTAAAAGTTGTCGGAGAAAAACAGATAGAAGCCCTAGGTCTTCTCGCTGAAAAAACAGCCAAACAAGCCAAAAAACTGGCTATTTCTCTGTTCTCATCAACCGGGGTTCTTCTAACCGTTTTACTTATGATTCTGTAACTTCATTTTGTTGGTAATACCATTTTTCTTTCATAAACAGAAATAAAATGAAGTGCAGATTAAAGGTAGCGAGACTGTTATCAATAGCTTACCTAGACCTAAATAGGGTTCAAACCATGCCGCATTTCTTAAGTAATCTGCCCCAGCGCTTGTCAATGTCACGTTGAATTTCATCGATGACTTGCTCAAACTTAGGTGTGAATAGGTGCCGAAAACGACCTTGAACTCTCAAGTATTCCCTAACTGGTTTTTTAAGTTCCGACTTCAGGGCAATGACCTTGCTAGGAGCCGATAGTGTGTATTCACTGTTAACAGCTTCCCACAATGGAAAAACACAGGTCTCCACAGCCAATCGCGCAATCTCAATGGTTTTACTCATGTCATAGCGCCAACCGCGCGGACAAGGTGTCAGTGCGTGAAGGAAGGCAGGACCCTTAACCTCCAAGCCCTTACGAGCCTTTATGATCAAATCTCGCCAATAAGCAGGTGAGGCTGTAGCCACGTAAGGGATGTCGTGCGCTACCATGATGTCTGAAACAGGTTTCTTGTACTCGGGCTTGCCAGGGATCACGCTGCCAGCGGGCGAGGTGGTGGTCCAAGCGCCGAGGGGCGTTCCTCCGCTTCTTTGTATGCCTGTGTTCATATAGGCTTCGTTGTCGTAGAGAACGTAGAGGAAGTCGTGGCCCCTTTCAACGGCTCCCGATAGGGCTTGTAAGCCGATGTCGTAGGTACCTCCGTCGCCCGCGAAGGCGATCACGTCAACGTGATCATGTTTAAGTTGTCCCTTCTTTTTCAAAGCTTTTAGAGCCGCTTCGATTCCAGCCGCGTTGGCAGCCACGTTTTCAAACGCTGTGTGTATATAAGGAATCCTCCACGCCGTGTAAGGGTAAATAGTTGTGACAACTTCCATACATCCCGTTGCGTTAGTTGCTATTATTGGCCCTCGAGCGGCCTTTAGTATCTGTCGGTATGCGACGGCGGGTCCACACCCTGCGCATGCCCGATGTCCCGGCATTATAAGGTCAGGTTTTTCTGCGAGATCCTTTAAAGCGAATTTTCTAACAGACGCCATTGTTTTCTCTTCCTTTTACTCTCTTACTCCTATAAAATGCACGGGTTTTTCCACTCGTTTTGTCTCGAGGATTTTTTCTAGGTCGTTGTAAATCTGGTGTATAAGGTTCTCTGGCATGTCTCTTCCTCCAAGTCCGTATATGTAGCCAACTATCTTTGGGTGTATTGGGGCATCATAGAGGATGTGACGTATTTCGTGGAATATTGGTCCTCCATGGGCTCCGAAACTATGGCTTCGATCCATAACTGCAATGGCTTTTACATTTTTCAACGCGTTTATTATATCCTGTACTGGAAGTGGCCTGTAGACGCGTAGGCGGAGTAATCCTGCCTTGGTTCCTTGGGCGCGAAGCTGATCCACAACAGTTTTAGTTGTTCCAGCAGCTGATCCTATACATATAATTGCTATTTCCGCATCCTCTAAGCGGTAGGGTTCAATGAGCCCGTTTCCGTATCTACGTCCGCTTATCTTCTCGTACTCGTCGTGCACTTGTTTAATGATTTGTAGGGCCCTTTGCATCGCTTCTTCCTGTTGCCTTTTGTGTTCAAAGTAGTAATCATATATATCGAATGGCCCCATGGTTATAGGGTTTTCTGGATCCAGCTTGAATGGCACCAGCTTGCCTTCATGGCTTCTCACCATTGGTATTCGCCGGGTTCCAACAAATTTGCGAACCACCTCGTCGGGAAACACCTTAACGCTTTCTAGTGTGTGGCTGATGAAGAAGGCATCTAGCATAACCATTGTGGGTAGAAGAATGTCTGGATTCTCGGCTATTCTGAAGGCTTGTATCACGGAATCGTAGGCTTCTTGTGAGTTTTCAGCGTAAAATTGTATCCAGCACGCGTCTCGTTCTACCATGCTATCAGTGTGGTCGCAGTGTATATTGATTGGTGCGGATAGGGCTCGGTTCACTATTGTCATCACGACCGGTGCTCGGCAACCAGACGTTACGTACAGGATTTCATGCATTAGTGCTAAGCCTGCGGACGCTGATGCTGTAAATGTCCTCGCGCCAGTGGCTGCGGCGGTTAAACATGCGGTTAGAGCACTGTGCTCGGACTCTGTGCATACGAATTCCGTATCTACTTCTCCGTTGTACACGTATTCACTGAACCTTTCAACGATTATGGTTTGTGGCGTTATTGGGTATGCCGCTACTACGTCCACTTCTGACTGTTTCACGGCGTATGCTACCGCTTCGTCTCCGGTGAGTGCGAGCACTTGTTGTTGGATTTTTACCATTTCGTCTTGTTCCTCCTTTATTCGAGCACCATTTTTATAGCCTCTTGACGGCATTCATTGGCGCATATGCCACAGCCTTTGCAGTATTTGTAGTTGAACTCGATCTCTCCAACTTCAGGTCTCCATTCAACTGCTCCGTCTGGGCAGTATATGTAACACATTAGGCATTTGTTGCATTTTGCCTGTTCTAGTTTTGGTTTGAATGTTCTCCAATCTCCCGTGATGTATTCTGTAGCTGGTACCCAGCACACACCAGCTGTGGGAACCTCTTTCCACCCTCTTTGTTTTATCATTCCGATCTCGCCTCCTTATACGCTTCCTTCACTACCTCAAAATTTTTCTCGGCGATTTTGAGTGGAAACCGTTCCTTAATGGCGCTTCCTAGACTTTCCAAGGATATGATTCCCGTAACGCGGGCGACAGCCCCGAGCATAGCGGTGTTGGTGATGGGTCGCTCCAATATTTTGACCGCAATATCCGTTGCGGGAAGGGTCCACACTTTGCGTCCGGTTAGGTTTAGTTGCTCTCGAACTTCGGCGGGGCTTTCCCGAGTGTTTGCAATGAGGATGCCGTCTTCTGGAAGGCCCTCAGCTACGGGAACGGTCTTCATCAGGGTTGGATCAAGAACGACTGACACGTTTGGTGTATAAATGGCACAATGCAAGTTGATGGGTTTGTCACTGATTCTGGTGAAGGCGCGCAAGGGCGCTCCCATGCGCTCTGGTCCAAACTCGGGGAAGGATTGAATATATTTTCCCTCGTGCACCGCTGATTTTGCGAGTAACTCACTAGCGGTCCAAGCTCCTTGCCCCCCTCTGCCATGCCATCGGATCTCTTGAAAGAGTACCACCTTTGATTTCCTCCGTTCTTTCTTTCAATTTGAAGGGTGTCAAATATAGCTTTTCCTCGCTAATTAACATAATCTCGTATCATAATTGAGCACCCGACGAGGGAATTAAATTGATGGCATATGGAAAAACTATAAGAAGCTACAAATCCGTGTATATTTTATAACGAGCGTTTTGTCAGGAGAAGGGATAGGCATAGTGCAAGAAAAACAGGTAAAACCTGAAAAGGGGAAAGTTACTAGAGAGGCTGGAAAACCAGCTGAAAACGTGGTTCTCATCGGCAGAAAACCAGTGATGAACTACGTGGTTGCCTGCCTCACCATTTTCAACGCTGGGGAGGAAGAGGTTGTGGTAAAAGCAAGGGGGCAGGCAATCAGCAAAGCTGTTGACACCGTTGAATTGCTTCGCCGCGCATTTGTTAAGGGTCTAGAACTCAAAGACATTAAAGTCGGCACCAAAGAGATAACTAAACCTGATGGTCCAAAATCCAACGTTTCAACCATCGACATAATAGTAACAAAAGCCGAATCTAAATGATTAGAACAGTGAATACATTGAGCTTTAACTTCTTCCGTACTTTCTACTCATAAAATATGCTTGATTCCTCTCCCCACCTTGGCTCTTTTCTGCACTTTGCGAAGGGCTCTTTTTAGATAGCTATAAGAGGCTTGCATCCCACAAAGTTATCCTGTGGGTGACGTATATGGGTAGTTACCCGAGAATTGTTGTTCGTCCGCCGGGTCCTAGAGCAAGAGAACTCATCAGGAAGGACGATACTTTGATCTCTCCCTCCTATGTTCGCTTCTATCCGCTTGTTATCGAATCCGGAAGAGGCTGTATAGTGAAGGATGTTGATGGAAACGAGTATATCGACTTTAACTCTGGGCTAGTGTGCTTAAACGTGGGGCACTGTCATCCAAAGGTTGTTGATGCAATAAAGAGTCAATGCCAGAAGTTTTTGCATTACTCAAATACAGACTTCTACTATAAAGAGGTTGTTAACCTAGCTGAGGAGCTGTGTGAAATAACCCCTGGTGGGTTTCCGAAAAAGGTATACTTAGGAAACAGTGGAACCGAAGCTATTGAAGCGGCAGTTAAACTTTCGAAATGGCATACACGCAATCATCAGTTCATATCCTTTATCGGGGGCTTTCACGGTAGAACATTAGGGTCACTGGCTTTAACCGCTAGCAAGCTCACTCAAAAAAGATATTTCTTTCCGTTGCTTCCTGGAGTTACCCATGTACCCTACCCTAACTGTTATCGTTGTTCCTTTAAACTGTCATACCCAGACTGTGATTATTGGTGCATAGACTTTATCGACGAGTTTGTTCTCCAAAAATACGTGCCCCCCGAAGAGGTCGCCGGCATTGTTTTTGAACCCATACAAGGCGAGGGCGGATACGTGGTTCCACCTCCAGAATACTTTCAGCGGCTCAAAAAGCTATCCGACAAATACGGCCTCCTCCTAATTGACGACGAGATTCAGTCAGGGATGGGCAGAACTGGACGATGGTTCGCCATTGAACACTGGAAGATCAACCCAGACGTCATTTGCATAGCCAAAGCCGTCGCCTCTGGGCTCCCCTTGGGAGCTACAGTTGCCCGAGCTCGGCTCATGGATTGGGAGAGCGGATCCCACGCCAGCACCTTCGGTGGAAACCCTTTGGCTTGCGTAGCGTCACTTGCAGTAATCGAGGTGATTAAAGAGGAGGGCCTTCTTGAAAACGCTACGAAACAGGGTAACTACATCATAAAAAGGCTGGAAACCCTGAAAGATGAGTGTGAAATAGTCGGAGACATTCGAGGAAAGGGGCTGATGATTGCAGTCGAGATCGTGAAAGACAAAAAAAGCAAAAGGCCAGGGATAGACGAGGCAAAAGAGATCATAGTGAGATGCTGGAAGCGCGGAATCGCCATCATCACCTGCGGCTTATCCACACTCAGAATTGCTCCACCGCTTAATATAACGAAAGAGCTCGTCGATGCTAGTTTAGAGATTATTGAGGATGTAATTAAGGAGGTAGAGAAAGAAAAATAAATATTTACTCATTTGGGTCATTTTAGGAGCTTTTGTGGTTTAAGACTGTTTTATGAGTTTTCTCAACATTTCATTCATTTTCTTTTTTTTGAAAACCTTACTAATTCTTGCGAGGACAAAAGTTTGAAGTGTAAAATTAGTTGGTTTTCATGCCTTACTTTTAAAATTAAAATGAATCTGTGTGCACCCTCTAATTTGAATCCTTTAGATGATAATATAATAAACTTTATATTCGACTGTATCGAACAGTCGTAAAACCTGTAATAGTTAGAGAAAACCACTTTCCAAATGAGATAAAGTCTATGGTGGCGAATGAAGGTAGTTCTTATCCTCGCGCATACTACGAGATGCTCTTCATAGGTTTCTCACTCGTTTTAGGGATGGGGCTGGCGCGTGCCTTTCTGCCAATCTTCGCCAACGAGCTTGACCCTTCGGGAATCTTGGTCGGTTATGTTGTATCAGCTTGGTTTCTAGCCAGGGTTTTCATCGAGATCCCTTCCGGATTAATCTCTGACAGGGTCGGCAGAAGGAAGTTGTTCGTTTTGGGAATAGTTTTGGCAGCAGTTGGCTCGTTGATGTGTGCAATCTCTCCATCCATTTATTTTCTCATAGCCGGAAGGGCTATTTGGGGCTTTGGAGCCGCGCTTTTCTTTCTGAACACCACAGCAATATTAATCGACCTCTCCAAACCCGAGACAAGAGGAAAGGCCATAGGTACCTTCCAAGGCATAGAATTCATTGGAAGCCTCATAGGTGCACCTATAGGAGCCTTCTTGGCAGGCATCGTCGGCTATTACAACGTTTTCTATGTAACCTTCGCCCTGATCAGTTTTAGTTTTCTGCTTTCATTCAAATTTGAGGAGCCTAAGAAGATAGGCGGTAGTCCCTCCGGTTCTGCTTCAAAACCCTCTGTAAAAGAAATTTTGACTAGCCTTAGAAGCTGGGAGCTAATCGTGGTCTGCTTGAGCACCTTCGCCAGGATGTTTATCATGAATGGCGTTATGTCTACAGTGTTTCCGCTCTATCTGCACGAATATCTCGGCTTCGAAGTAAGCCTAATAGGGATTGTTACAGGGATTAGGACGGCGGGTTTTATCGTTGCCACAGTCGCTTCAGGCCATCTTTTGGATAGAGTAGGGCGGAAACTAGTGATATTGACGGGCCTCTTAATCGAGACTGCTTGCCTTTATGCCTATACGGCTTTTAACTCCTTTGAGTTTCTCTTGGCCATCGGAATTATTGACGGTCTAGGGTCGGGAATGGTGTCTGTTACCCTCACTATCTTGCTTTCAGACATTGTAAAACCCGAGTTCCGCGGCATCTCCATAGGACTACAACGAACTTTCATGGACATCGGCGGTTTTCTTGGCCCTTTAGCCTTTATGCTTATAGCAACTGCGGTTAGCATCCACGCAGCTTTCCTTGTTGGAGCCTTAGTGTTATTAACCATGGCAGGACTGATAGTAACGATAAGAAGTAACCATAAACACGTTTAGAGTTAGGATTTCACGGTTCAGAATTTATGAGATGGAATATAATCTGTATAAAGTGTAAGAATCATTAAAGAAGCACAGGAATAAACTTTTTTTTATACTCATAACTTTTGTTCTATCAATTCTAAAACTAGTTTTTTGTACTTTTTCTTTCTTAATAACTGTTTTTCATAATATATGGCAAGCTTGTATGGTTGAAGTGATTTCTAGTGTTTCTTGTTTAGTCTTTTTTGATGAATAAGGCATCTCACTTAGGTGACTTTTCTTGCTTAGAAATGGCCTCTATAGAAGTAGACACTCGTGAGGTGAGTTCTAGCTGATTTGAAAAACCCTTTTTGACATAAGCGTTTTTAATCTTGATCCGGGTTCCGATGGATAGGTCTCGTGCAGCGTCCACCAGTACTCTCCAGATGGAAACTTTGATTTTACCAGTGTCATCTGTTAGGTCAAAAGAGGCAACAGGAATTCTCTTCTGGCGGGTCGTGGTGACTTCTCTTATTGTAGGAGTTGTTGCAACGATTCCTTCCACGTGAATCGGGCCACACACCTCATTTATCTCACCTATTTTCGTGCTTTCCTCCTTATACGGTGGAAGTCCAGCTGCCTCGGCCACTCTAGGGTTTAGTGTCAAAAACCCCCGCCTTCCAAGGTTTAAGTTCATCTTTCCAAACCGTTCCCTTGGGTATGCTCCCTCAGCTAACACGACATCTCCCAGTTGAATTTGTTTAGAAAGGGCAGCTTTTTCGTCCCACAGGTTAAGGCGAATGGAGCCCGTTTCATCCTTTATTATTAGTGTGGAGACCTGTCCTATTTCGCCACTTGATCGTCTGAATTCCCTAATTTCTCCAGCGTGCATAACCCGGGCTAAGATGTTCACTCCAGGCATGGTCGGTCTTAATTCCTTCATTTTTATAAATCGTGTAGGCAGGGGTGATGGTGTCTCTGCGGAGGACTCGATGTACGTCGCTCTTTCCACGTGCAGCTCAAGTCGGCCATCGAGACGCTCTTTCACCCTGCCATTCATGATTTGTAGGTGGTTTCCCCTTTTCACGTCGCCCAACTCGTCTACCTTTTCGTTCCAAAGGACGGTGGTTATTTGGCCGGTATCGTCCCTCAAGCCTAACCTCATGACCTTGCCGCGTGTTCCGTCTCTCCTCTCGAATTCAGAAGCGGGGTAAACGTTCTGCACCACCCCGAGAACGCTTGCTCTCTTGTGTTTTCTTTTTATTTCTCCGATCTTTTGTATAAAGTGCGTAATGGAAGGATATTCACTCTCCTCAGCGCCTGGCGGAGAAACCTTCATGTCTCCCCGCAACCCAACATGGAGCTCCAGTCCTCCAATCAACCCTTCGCGCACATATCCATGTGAAACCTTGAGTATTCTCCCCGGCTTAACCTTTCCGACCTCTATCAGGCTTGCTTTATCGTCCCAAAGAACCACCTTTATCGTTCCAGTCTTATCTGCGATGAGTAGACGGGCGACTTTTCCCTCTGTCTCATCAGAGCGGGTGAAGGTTTGAGGAGGATAAACAGCAATGGCACGCCCAACCACCGTCACATCGTTCAAACCAGAGACAATATCTCGAACCCAGACCTCGGGTCGGAAAGGTTCCCGCAAAACTTCTATTCCTAACTCTGAGGCTATGATGTGCGCTGCGGCCTCATCAGTAAAAAATCCCTCTGCCGTCTTCTTTTTTTCCTCGATAATTCTAAGAACCTCCTCACGCGTAAGGTCCTCTCGAGACGATAGAATTCTTTGAACAGTCTCCTCGAAGCCCACTTTCTTTCCCTACAACTTATCAGCCAAATCAAGGGTGCACTATTGTTAAAGTTAATTTAAAATATTGCGGATTTGGCCATATTTTATTACATTTTGGGTTCGTTATCCATTTTTTTAATTGTTGCGTCATTTTTTATCCTACTCGAGAGGGACTCAGAAACTGTCAAATTTAAATGTTCCCGAAAGGGGGCCTGTCGATTTTTTAATATTTATAAGTAAAAGAGTTAGCCAAAAGATTGGGAAAGTTTATTTTTACGTTTAAAGAAATTTTGGAGAGGAAGGATCTTGAGTAAAAGTTGCCCTACTTCCATTGAAGAGTTTGAAGGAGAGTCATGCCTTAGAACCTAATTAAAAAGTAGATGATTGGATGTTTGAGGGCTTTTTCAATTTTTTGAGGAACCTGGATAGAAGATTTAAAGTTATGCTTGGAGCTATTGGGCTTTATAACTGGACTCGTAGCCTTCCTGTACAGTACGATCAGCTTTATTTTACGACTTTAGGTGCGGACCCACTTGAATTAGGATTGCTAAACAGCGTAGCAGGAACAGTCAATTCCATTATTTCAGCTCCCATGGGATGGCTAGCTGATAAATACGGTGTGAAAAAGGTCATGGCATTTGGATTAATCCTATCCACAGTCGCTTCAGCAATCTATGGTCTCGCTGTCAACTGGTGGATGCTCATACCCGCTATCATCTTAACTCAAATCGGGATGAGTCTTATTATACCTCTCGCTGATATAATTTTTATTGGAACTACAAACCGAGCGCAAAGAGCTACCGCCATTGGCTTCATTCGTGCACTCTGGGCCATACCATGCACATTTGCACCAATGGTAGCAGCGTTACTGGTGGCCACGTTTGGAGGAATAAATACTCAAGGAATTCGACCCCTATATTTCATCAATCTAAGTTTATATCTGTTAGTTTTCGTCATAGTAATTGTGATGCTAAAACCTCTTTTACCTCGCAAACCAAAATCAGAGAACTCACGCGCTCAAAATGAAGATGAATCAGGATCAAAGAGAGATGGGTTTATCCAAGACTTTCAAGAATTGTTTAAGGGCGAAAAATGGCTTAAGCGCTGGATTATCATTTCGTCCATCCGACGCGTCGGCGCGAGCCTAGCTATGCCGTTCGTCCCACTTTGGATAGTGAATGTGAAGCACGCAGATCCCTACATCTTGGGAGCCATAGGCACCCTAGGCATTATGACATGGGTGATCTTACAGATTCCAGTGGGTAGACTCGCTGACAAGATCGGTCGGAAAAAAGCCTATTTCCTGTTTCAACCCATTTTATACGTAGGTACCCTTTGGCTAATTCTAGCTCCTAGCCCAGAACACCTTATCATCGTTGGGCTTCTAGGAGCCGTAGGATTAAGGGTAGGAACAGAGGGCTCTGGAGTAGGTGGTCTTAGTTTTACTCCGTTTATGTTGATGTCTTGGGAAATGGTTCCAGCAGAGAAAAGGGGAAGGTGGCATGGGATTATGAATATTTTCAACTTTCTCAGCATACCTGCTATGCTGTTAGGGGGCTTCCTGTGGCAACAGGGATTCATGATGGAGGTTCTGCTCCTTCCAATTCTATTGGATTTTTTGTTCATCATTCCAATATTGCTCACAATCCCTGAAACACTAAACCGATCTACATAATGCGCACGGTTCCCGCTGCGATCATTAATGCAAAGCTAAGACAAAAAAGGTGTTCTATTGATAAGAGGATGTACTTATTGACTAAAAACTCGTTTTTTTACCTGTAATGTAATATGACCTTTTTTCCCACATTATATTTAAATCTGTTTCTTTTAATCTGTTAACGGAGGAGGGCGGATGGATCAAGCGTTCTTTAACATGCTTGGAGTTATACTGGTTTTCGCTGGATTTTTCATCGCCTTCATTGCTATTCTCCTCTGGATTTTTAGATCTGTAAAGGGTGGAGGAAAGGTTAAAGGTGGCGGGGCGGTGATCATTGGACCCTTCCCGATAGTTTTTGGCACCGATAAAGAATCGGTCAGGGTACTTCTTCTCTTATCTATTGCCCTAATTGCGATTTTATTGGTGTTTATGGCATTCTCTTACTTCGCCTTTAAGTGAGGAGAGAACTAGTATGCAGGTTAGAACCTGTGAGGTCTGCGGTAAGCGTTCAGCCAGATACGTTTGCCAAGAGTGCGGTCGTAAGGTCTGTGAAGTATGCTTAAAACCCCACATATGGATTTGTTCAGATTGCTATATCCGTCTCAAACCCGAGGCTCCAACTCCAGTAGTAGAAGCTTTCACGTGGTCCACACCCTTTAAACTCTTTCTCTTGGGCTTCCTGACAATTTTTATAGGAATGATCGTTATGATGATTGCGTCTATTTTCCTCGGGGCTTCTGCAGGCGCTATGATTTGGATACTACCGTTTCCGCCAGTGATAGTAGGAGCTGGCCCACACCTCTATCCGATATGGGTGGCTGTGCTTGCTGTTGCTGTGGTAGTTTTGGGGATAGTCGTGTTTTTCGCATTGCGGAGGCGGGCATAGTAAGTTGGTGAGAAAGAGAGTCTTTATGTTTAGTCCTTTTACAACGTGATCCTTTTTCAGATCAGCCTCCGTTGAAAGGTATTCATTGAATTAAGCGGTTGTTTCCTCTCTACCGTAAAGGAGGTATAGGAAGGCCAAAAGAAGCGTGATGAAGGTTAGTGCCATTAGAAGGGTAATTACTACCGTTTCAAAGTAGACTTCTGGATTCATGAGGAGTTCCTTTCCTTATTTTGGTGAAATACTATTTAAGGATGCCTTTTCCCGATGCCTCTTCGAAACCCTTGTCTCAACGGCTTTCCATTCATTTATTAAGACGTCATAGAAACCATCATCGTCCTCGATTAAATCAAATCGATCTGTGGTTTCTGCCAGTTTTTGGGCGATGATGTGGTAACACAGATGGCCTTTATCAAATTTGAAGTAGAAATCCTCACAGGAACAAAACTCGGGGTCAGGCATAACGAGGTAGTCACGTCTCTTCCCAACTACGATCCAAACTGTCTTACCGCTCGGCTTAAACAAATATTTCTTGATTCGCCCCTCCCTCACGGCATCCCAGGCCCTGTCAAATCGGGAGCCAAACGCCAAGGAAAGCCGGGTATTCTGGGCATCTGTCATTTGCTTATCCAATCGAATCACCTGACAGATTTCTTTGAGTACATCGGGTTCTGCTGGTCTTTCCATGGCACTCCCAGATTAATCATGGTGAGAACAAGATTTTTGAGGCATTTTATTTATTGAACATCGTTTATGGTGTTCTTTCCAATGTAGCTTCGACGACCCCCCCTTTGAGAGTCTCGAAGAATAAGCACCCCTACCTTTTCCCCCACTTTTCTTTTTTGAATCTCTCTCCTCAAGTCTTCTATGCTGTCTATAAGGGTGCCGTTGAGTCTTAGGATGATGTCCCCTGCAATTATTCCAGCACTATCAGCAGGGCCACCAGGCACTATTCCAGTTACGAGAGCTCCCATTTCGACTGGCAAACCATAGTACCCGGATCTCTCTTTTGTGAGACTTAACCCAGTTATGCCCAACCAGGGTCTAGTGACCATACCGTGAACGATGATCTCATC
>Ga0209636_10003631_pt1 | contig 15733 bp, 12 predicted proteins | sample DeeMarSWOR152_54_FD_187464 | JGI IMG/M metagenome (GOLD analysis project Ga0209636, IMG submission 187464) | Marine sediment microbial communities from White Oak River estuary, North Carolina - WOR-1-52-54 (SPAdes) (version 2) | ecosystem: Environmental > Aquatic > Marine > Intertidal zone >...
GCGATTTATGCAAAGATGCACAATGCATCAAAAACAAGTTTCATAGGGCTTGAAAAAATCGGAAAAAGGAATTTTGCCCTTGACTCTTTCTCATGTGATGGATGCACGAATCTCTGCAATGTGTCTCAGATAAAGACAAATGATGGAGTCATTCTCTACGGTGGGGACAGATGTGAAAAATATTCCCTCTCCACTGGATATAAATCAATGTCAGGAATAACAGTCCCAGATCTTCTCAAAGAAAGGGATCATTTGCTAAGAGATGATTTCCAAGAGTCGGAAAAAAAGATCAGGCGATTCAGGTCTAAAATAGGCATCCCGCGCCTCTTCTCTCAATACTATGAATTCTTTCCATTGTGGAAAGCATTTTTTGAAGAACTAGGTTTTGAGGCTATAACATCAAGGAGAACCAATAAGAAAATTATTGAGAAAGGCCTGGATAGTATTGTTGCTGAAACATGCTTCCCTGCTGAAATTACATATGGCCATCTAAAAGATCTGCTTGAGGAGAAAGCTGATTTCATATTTTTTCCTTGTTTAATCGAAGGACCGCAAACTAAATGGATGGAAAGAAAGAGCTATTTTTGCACACTGTCGCAGAACATGCCATATGCCGCAGTAAGCACATTACCTGAGCATTCTGACATTGTCGGGCGTATATTAAGACCTGCTATCCATTTCCACAGAGAAAGATTTAATCTTGAAGATGAGATGATTAAAGTGGCAAGGAAATTGGGAAAAACGAAAAAAGAAGCGAAGACAGCATTGCGTGCGGGTTTTAAAGCCTTATCACGATTCAATAAAAAAATTAGAGAGCGAGCCCAGGATATTTTTTCAAACCTCGATAAATATTCCTTCCCCATTGTCGTTGTAGGCAGACCATATACTTTGGGAGATCCAGCAATAAATGTCGATCTTCCAAAAATGATTATAAAAACCGGGGCATTTCCCATTCCCTTGGATTATCTTCCTCTGGAAGATATCGATATTCGTGAGATACAGAATCTTGCAAACTGGAGATACTATCACAAAGTGATGAAAGCTGCAGAAATGGTTAGGACAAATCCTAAGCTCAACAGCATATTTTTCTCTGTATTTTCCTGTGGACCAGATTCATTCCTTGAAGAGTTCTATCGGGAAGCACTGGGTGGGAAACCTTTTCTCGGGCTTGAAGTAGGGAAGACAACTGCACCTGCACATATTCAGACACGAGTGGAAGCATTTATGGACAACATCAAAGAAGGAAGAGATTTCAGAAAAAAATATCAAAAAACTAGGTTTTTTATTCATATCCCGCGCCAAAGAAGAATACTCTACATGCCAAAAATGGACGATGATGTTCCCGTTTTTATTGAAACGCTCAAACTCCTGGGAGTTGAGGCTCGTGCTTTAGAACCATCAACATCAAAATCTCTTGCCCTTGCTAATAGGTATATTCCTGAGAAAACATGCCTTCCCGCAAGAATGACGGCAGGAGATTATCTATACTTTTTAATGAGTTCTGATGTGGATCCAGAAAAAATTGCCTTTTTCAATCATCAAGCTGATGGGGCATGCAGACAGAAAGTGTATTCACTTTTGCAAGAGCTGATTTTTCGGAGGTTAGGATACAAGAACATTCATATAATCACTCCAACTCCGGGCAAGACAATGAGATACATAAGTAAATTGGAATTGATAAATGGAGGACAAAGGCTAACTCAATTAGAAATGGCAAGATTTTTTTACAGATTCTGGCAGAGCATTATAGCTAATGAATCAATAAGACAGCTTGTTCTCTCAAGAAGGCCTTATGAAGTTCAAAAAGGTTCAATGGATGAAGCTTATAAAGCAGGTCTCACAGTGTTTTGCAAGACTGTTGCTAATGGAAATATCAAACGAGGAGCTTTAGATTTTTTTGAGAAAGTTATGCAAATTCCGATCGATAAAAACCAAGAAAAAGTGAACATTGGTATTGCAGGCGAAGGATATGTTAGAATCCACGAGCCGAGCAATCAATATTCAATAAGACATCTTGAAGAATTAGCAGCAGTGACTGTTCTCCCAATGTCTTCTTCTTTCCTCAATTATTCAATGGAGAATGCCATAAGAAGAAATGGAAAATGGTTTTTAAAGACTATTAAAGCCATCCAGGAATACATTGAGCATAACATTATCAAGCACACATTCCCTTATATCATTTTCCCCGAACCGAGCGCAAAACATGTCATTGATGAGGCTTCCAAATATATGGATCCCAGGGCTGCGAGCGAGGCTGTTGAAGGTATCGGTACTGTGTCATTATTCAGTCATTCAGGAAAGATCCACGGCATCCTGAATTTAATCCCTGCGCATTGTATGGCAGGGAGCGCTCTACAATGTTACCTAGAAAAACTTCATAGAGAATCAGGGATTCCTGTGTTAACTATTACTCTTGACGGGATTTATAATAAGAGCTTCAAAATAAATCTTGAGCTTCTTGTTCATCAAGCAAAATTATATAAAACATCATTTTTATCATAATCAGGATAATTCAGCGGTATTTCTTTTCCAAAGATTTAAAAAGAAATAATATTCATACTAAATCTCCATATACCTCATAAAAAGCAGGTTTTTAGGATCTATCCAAAATAATGTATCAAAGACAATAAAGACTTCACTTCTTGTGCTCATATCGAAGATTTGCCCGATAATTCCATCGATGGTTTCACCTGATTGGGCCAACCGCTGAGCCTCAAGGACTATCATGTATGTCGTCGAATGACTCGGACACACGCTTAAGCGATGATTTTGCTTCTTCATGTTACTCCTAACTTAGATTTCCCATCAAGTCATTTATCATAAATGAGCGATATCTTTCCCTCCTCTGATGCATAGTCTCTGCTTTTGCCTTGTTCCAAAATTTATTTATCCCTGCCAAAGAAGCGGTCACTGGGAGTGACGTTGCCGATAGCTTCATGATATCGCTCTTTGTTGTAATGGTCGACCCATTCTGAGATACGAACTTCCAGCTCAGAAGGTGCTTCCACATAGACAGTGTGCACTTTATCTATGCGCAATAAGAAAAGGAACAAAGACTTCATCACTCTCAAGGCCGTCCTTTGCGTGATCAAAGGAACCGTCAAAGGAATAAAAAGCGAAAAGTGCTAAAAAAATAGACATTATTGGCTGTCTTGTTATGTTTCTATTTCTCCGAAGATTTTCTAAATTGTTGTTATTGTGTTAGTTATAGAAATTTTAACTTGAGAGGCATTCTGGCACTAATCCTGCATAATATTAGGTGGAAAACCAAGCAACAAAGGAAGAGTCATGAATCTCCGATCAGGAGCTTGCAGGAGACACCCAAAGCCGATCCCATTACACAACACAATCCCAACAATTCTAATCCTTTCACTGATTTCCCTGGGCTCATTTTCCTGTTCAAGCTTCACCCCCGGAAATCTGTTGACATGGCAGGAATACACCCAACACCCCAGAAACGGTCCTTACATTCTTGAACTTGACAAAAAGCCAGGAAGACTGTTCTATTATGGGGCCTTTCACAAAGTGGATCCTAAAGATCCCCAATTCGAGGATATCGAACAAAAATGGGAGCTGTTCCAACCTACTTGTGCCTTTTGCGAGGGTCGCATTTGGCCGCTAGAAGAATCACGTACCCAAGCCATCCGGAGTTATGGAGAGCAGGGGCTGATCACCTTTTTAGCCGCCCGTGATGGGATACCTGTTAAATGCATCGATCCTTCAATATCAGAACAGATTCGATATTTAAGAAATCAATATCCTCCTCATCAAGTAAAAATCTATTTTATCCTCAGGCAGGCAAGCATAAACAACATGCTCAGAAGAGAAGAAAAAAATCTAGATGACGCTCGCCTTCTTTTGAGCAAAATGGAAAGATTCGGAGGCTCCAGGTATTTTCCAGCAACCCTGGTGGAATTTGAACATATGGTGTCTCAATCGTTTCCTGAGCTCGATAACTGGCAAGACATTCCCTACGCCTATTTTCAATCCAAAGAAATAGGCGGTTTTCTTGCTGAAATCCATCAGAAACTCATTGAATACAGGGACCAGACAATGGTCAAAAAGGTCACCAAGGCGCTGAAAAAGGGTGAAAGGGTTTTTGCAGTTGTCGGCCGCAGTCATGTCTTTAAGCAGCAGGATATTCTGCGCTCATTGACCTGGTAGAACAACCATCTCTTTTTGAAAATGTTTCAAAGTTCCTCTTTGATCAAACCTGCAAGCCGTTTGATCCCTTCATCGATCTCCTCTTCTGTGGGATAGGAGAAATTCAACCGCATGGTGTTCTTTCCGCTTCGGTCAAAATGAAAAGCCGAGCCTACAACATAAGCCACCTTCTTCTCTACAGCCTTGGGAAACAATTCTTCGACATCCATCTTTTCAGGGAGAGTCACCCAAAGAAAGAGTCCCCCTTCAGGATTGGTCCAGTCTATCCCCGCATCCTTGGGCATGTATTCTTCCAAAGCTTTGATCATCACATCCCGCTTGTTCCTGTAGACCTCGACAATCTTCTTGATGTGTGGTTCGAGAAGGCCCCGGCGGCAGAATTCATAAATGATAGACTGATTGAGAGGAGGAGAGCAAAGATCAGTAGGCTGTTTGGCCATAACAAGCTTGTCCATAATGGCTTTGTTCGCAACAATCCACCCGATTCTCGTTCCAGGGAACAATATTTTAGAAAAAGTATGAAGGGAAAAAGCATGCCCTCTGTTATCCATGGCCCCCAATTTGGGAACTGACTGTCCCTCGAATCTCAATTCCCGGTAAGGAGTGTCTTCCACAACCACTGTATCATATTCGTAACAGATCTCCAGGAGTCTTTTTCTGCGTTCCAAAGAAAGGGTAACTCCGGATGGATTCTGAAAATCAGGGACAACATAGACGAACTTTATCTTTTGGCCTTTGGCTGTGTATGTCCGCAAAATCTCCTCGACCGTATCCACATTCATACCCTGTTTATCCAAGCGCGCACCCAGCATGTTCGCTCTGAAGCTTTTGAATGCCTGAATGCCACCGAGATAGGAAGGCAATCCCACGATGATAGGATCTCCTGGATCGATGAAGATTTTGCCGATCAGGTCCAAAGCCTGCTGAGAGCCGGATACGATCAAGATATTCTCCTCGTCGATATCGACGCCTTCCTCTGTTTTTACCTTCTGTACAAGAAACTTTCTCAGCCGACTGTCCCCTTCGGTCGGACCATACTGAAGGGCGATCTCTCCTTCTTCTTCTAAGATGGTATTGACAATATCTTTGATTTCTTGAATCGGGAACAGTCCGGAAAATGGCAGTCCTCCGGCAAATGAAATCACCCCAGGCTGCCTGGTCAGCTTCAAAAGCTCCCGGATTTCAGACCGGGTCAGTCCTTTGGATGTGACCGATAAAAGTCCGGGTAAAATGTCTGAAACCTTTTTCATGAATCCTCCTGTTTTGGGGGCAGACATTCCTGATATCCATTACTTGGTCGCCGAATCAAGCTCAATAAGAAAATTATGAAAGCTTCGAATGCCTGATCCCGTTAATAAGCCAAAGAGATATTTATTGCACCAAAAATTTGGGGTTTGTCTGTGTTTTGAACCGCAATGAAATCTGGACAAGATAGACGACTCTTCTGAAAAATTTACCCAGGATATCTCTTTTTAATCTTTTTCAGCTTAGAAATCAATATCTTTCTAAATATCTGGTGGTAAAAAATTCATCTTTGACATCGGGATTGAACTGGATTTCATCCACATTCAAAACGGATTTTCTCCCATTCTGCTTGTTCACCATAAGCATGTGCATGGGCCTGTATTTATGGTTCTCAGGATCAACTTCCTTGACCTCCTCGACTGTCAGCTCCTTATGGAGGTCTCCATCAAGGTCATAATAGACTGCTCTGCGTATCACAAAATCCTGCTTGGCAATAAATGTGATCCTCTTTGAGAATCCGTTTTCATCGGCGACGTCATCGTCGACCGGAATCATCGCGATTTTCCAGCATGGAGTTCCTTCGATTTCCTCCTCACCCAGTAACTCGTAGGTAAAATCATCCAGGATGGGCGGGGTCATGTCCGCATAGGTGAATTCCGATCCCATAAAATTCTTGGCTCTCTCTGTGCTGACAATTCGGCGTGTCTTCCTGAGTGCGGGCATGAACAGCCACATATCATCATCTTTTTTTTCATAATCAAAGGTGAGCAGTCCTGTTCCTTTGACATCAGCCGGAGAAAGGAAACGAATCAGCCTTTTCTCTGTTTCGCCGTTGTCATACAGCTTTGTGACAGAGGCGATTTCTCTGACTCGCTCTCTCCCTTCATCGTCAATAATGGTCATGGTGGACAGCATTTCAGAACCGGCCAGTTTTGTGGTCTTGAACGACCGGTCCACGATTTGTTTCGCGGTAAGGTCTTCCTGAGATTCTGCTGTCAGAAACAGCACCAGAATTCCTAAAATCAGGCCGAATATTATATGTATTTTCATTTCTTGCCTCCTTCACACATTTATCTGTTTTGGCTCGAGAAATTTGGGCTTTAGAACGATACAAAGCGCGGGGATGAGAATCAGGGCACCGATAAGGCATGAAGAAATAGACACGATAACAAGGAAGCCGAAAAATCGAACCGGCATAAAATTCGAAGTGAACAAAACGACAAATCCAATGATAACAGAGAGGGCATTAAATACGATTCCCCTCCCTGTGGTTGTGAGGGTTTTTTTTGCCGCTTCTTCTGGATCCAGACCATCCTGTCTTTCCACTCTAAATCTCCAGAGAAAATGAATGGTGTAGTCCACCCCTACACCGATCATGATCGAGGAAAGCATTGCCGTCGCAACGTTGAGCTCTATCAGGAAAATCCCCATCAATCCGAACAACGTCACAATAGACAGGGCCAAAGGAATAGCTGAGATGAGCCCGGCTGTCACTGATCTGAAGAGAATCATCAACAAAATCCCTACTGCAAAAATCGCTAATCCAAGAGAGAGAAACTGCCCGTTGACGACTTTGTGAGCTAATTCGGAGAGAATCGAGCCAAATCCTCCAACTAACAGGACATCCTGATCATTCTTTGTTCTTTGCTTTAATCGATCAATTACATGGTCCATTTTCTTTGTGCTCGCTGTATTCAGGCGAGCGGTTAAAAGCGCATGCTCATAAGGAAAATCCACCATCTTTTCAAAATCGTCTGGATCTCCACTCATGGAATAAAGCTCAAAGTATTGGGCAACCGCATTCCGCGTATCAGGAATTCTATCATACCCTTCCTCTTCTCTATCATTCAACGCCCGGCTCATCTGCCGGACCACACGAGCGATGGAGGTGGTGTTTCCCACCTCTGGCATCTCCTGAAGCTCGTGTTCCATGTTGTCGATCTTTTTCATTATTCTTGGATCTTTAATGTCCCCTTGGAACACCACAGATATATTTTGTGCTCCTCCTAATTTCTCATTGATCAGCCTGGCAGCATAGGGGATCGGATGATCCTTGGGATAATATTTATTGGGGTCTGTATCGACAACCACAAAAAGTATCCCTATGGAAACACCTAAAGCTGAAATTGTGGCAAACGCAATGATCTCTTTAGGTTTAGACGTGACAATCCTCCCGAAAAGACGCAACATCCTCTCTAAGACAGGCTTCCTGCTGTTCCTGGAATGGATGATTGGTTTGGCCTTGGGAAGCAGGGAGACTACGGCTGGAATGAACAAAAGGCTTGCTGTTAACGCAAACAGGATCCCGCACGAAGCCAAGATACCGATCTGGCGTGAGGGGATGATGATGTGACCGAGAAGACAAAGCATGCCAGCTACGGTGGTGAGTCCTGTGAGTACAACAGGTTTTGTGAGATGGCTGAATATGTCCATAGCCAGCTCTTTTTCGGAAAAAGAATTCCCCTCAGAGTTGAGTTCCTGGTATTTTGCGATCAAATGGATTCCATAGTCATTGGCAATCGCGATCAACATAACAGGAACCAGAACGGATATCACATGAATTTTCCATCCAAAAAGCGGGATCAATCCCATTGCAAACAGAATAGACATGATGACCACCACAAAGGGAAGCACAACTCCTCGAAGTTGCTTAAAACAAATAAACAGGAAAACGAGCATGACGAACAATCCCAAAGGCAAGAGTCGGCGCAAATCGAGCCGGATACTTTTGGTGACTTGAACTCTTGTAAACGGCAATCCTCCGATCACAATCTCTTCCTTGCCTGGATTCTCTTCGATGAGTCGACGAATTTCATCCACAATAAAGATATCCGAGACATCGGCCTTCAGAAGGGCGATAACAGCCGTCAGAGTAAAATCTTCTGAGACCACACTCCCGTACACGATATCGTTTTCTCTAATCTCCTTCCTGAGCTCTTCTTTCTGTTTCTCGGTCTTCGGAATATGCCTGACAGCGGGTTCCACGATCATCGCTCCCTCTTCGCCTTTGATGTTTTTCAGTTCGAAGAGAGACAAGACCTTATCCACTCCCTTGATGCGTTTCATCTGTTTGGAGATATTTTCTGTCCGTGTGAGGGCCTCTGGACTGAGCACATCCTCTGTTTTTACAATGACCATAAGCATCTCTGTTCCCCCAAACAATTCATCAATCTTATCCGTTTTGATGCGGGATTCGATATCCTCCGGAAGCATAGCCTTCATGTCAGACTCTATCTCAGAGCGTGGAATTTGAGCGCCGAAAAACACAGCAAGAGCCACAAACCCAACAATGCTCAGCCAGCGAAACCGGACAATCTTTTCAGCAAATGCACTCACTTTGTACTCCTTTCTTTCCTTTTCTTCGTTTCTGCCAAGCCAGTGACACCATTCAGGAACAACGTCACAATGGTCTCTGCGTAGCGTTTATAATAGGCATCGTCAAATTTGAACTGAAAAACGTGTTTCAGGACAGGACGGAACCGAAAGTTGGTAAAGATTGTGGAGATGAGGCTGGGCCCCACGACAGCAATCAAAAAATTATCCTTTGGATCCAGCCTCATCCTCCGGACAAGCCCGCTGATCCTTTTGATTATGGAAATAATCCTTTCTGTCTTCAGCTCAGCGATCTCGGGAATATCCAAGGGAAGCTCATTATAGGAAACCATGCTCAGCTCGGTATTCTCTCTGACAAAATCAACAACATTTTGGATCAGATTCCGCACACATTCCTGAGGAGGCTTGGCTTCATCATCAACTCCTTCAAAAACAAGGGAATAGCGGTCAAAGAACTGCTCCATGATCTCTCTCAATATGCCGACCTTGCCTTCAAAATAATAGGATATCATGGCGATGTTGACGCCTGCTTCTGAAGCTATCTCCCGAACTCCTACAGCAGCAAAACCCTTTTGAGCAAAAAGCGACAACGCCGCATCCAGAATTCTTTGCTTAGGTCCTGTACCATCACTCTCTTTCATCGCCTTCTCCTCTTAAAAAGAAGCCCTCAATTCCACAAACACAGAATTCAAAGTGGAATCGATAAGCTCGAAAAGTGTATCATCCGGTCCCGAATACAGTTCAGCGCCCAGAGTAAAGGTCAAAGCATCGGCAATATCATAAGACATTTTGGGCCTGAACAGGACTTCCTTGGATGTGAAATTGACCATGCCGAAAGCCTCCAGAGTCATGATCTCGTTCAGAAGCTCCCACGCAGCACGACAGGAGAAGGAATGGCTCAACCGGTACTGCTGGAAAGAAATCAGCCTATTCTTAAGCGCAATCACATAGCGAATACGTTCAAAAGGAGTTTTGGGCTCTTCCAAGTCGGAGTAATCAAACACAAACCTGCCGATATACTGGATGATGAGACTGAGGTTCTCCAAGAGCTCCTTGTCTATTCCCACAACATATTGAAGGTCAGGATTAGGGATGTGTATGTATTCTTTGTAATCCTCATGAGGTATCCGAAGGGCTATCTCTCCCCTGAGGCCCAAAGAACCAGCCACCACCGTGGAGAAATCTCCTCCGATGACGTGCATCCTGTAGGATTTCTGAAAGACAGTCGGCAAAACTCCGTTTGTCGGTATTTCAGAAAAATCAGCGGATATTCCTGGCATGGGATTGTATCCATTGAAATAGGAAAGCGATCCGTCGATGGAGGGAAGCTCGAGATTCAATCGGAATGCAAACGCGGAGTTCTCGACCTTCATGTCCGGATAGTCAGGCTCACCCAGGACGATTCCCGCCGGAAATGAGATCAAATCTGTAGGAATATACGAAGAACTGTAGGAAGGCACCCAAATCGCCTCGAACCTCAATGGATGGCGGTTGTAATAAGAGCGAATCAGGAAATTGCCCAATCTGCGGTCATCCTCATCCGGCGAACGAACCAGCATATTTTTGGGTGTGATGTTATCCGTGGGATTCCATCCGTCAGCCCTGCCCCAGACAACAACCTGGTGTCCAATCCGTATATCGAAGGCTCCGAGATAAGCATTCACATAGGCTTCACGGAGATTGATTTCCGAGACTGTCTTTTGGAATTCATGACCTCTACGGAATCGAACCTCTGCAAAAGCATCTCCGAAATCTTGTTTTCTGAACTTGAGCTTCAAGGAGGCCTCTCCGTAGCCGCTCTTGACCTCTGCATCATTTGTGTCAGGAACCTTGCCCAGAAAAAATGTGCCGCGCAGATAGCCGTTGAGCTCATAGGGTTTGGCACTGCCCTCTGTGCTGGTGGCATCCTCAAAAAGACTCTGCGCAAAAAGAGAGGGAGACAGAATGAATAAAAAGGATAGAGAAATAAAGACAATGCCAGGGAGTTTTATTTTCATGGCAGCCTCCGAGATCAAATTATTAAACAAACGTTTGTCAATCTTTTTATCCCCTATTTGCTTTTTTTCATTCCAAACAGGAACCGAAAGAAGCCTAACCGCCGGACTACGCATTCATAGATCAGCATGATGGAGACAAAAGATGTTGTGCTTATCACAATATATTTCACGACGACACCTGCAGTCCAATCGGCAATGAAGAATCCGATAACAACGATGACGCTCTGGTGCAAGATATAGAATGGGAGAACAGCATCGCCAGCATACTTTAAAAACCGATTTCGGAAGGTAAGATATTTACTTCCCCAGCCGAGCAGTGTAAGCACCCAGACCCAGGAGTTGAAAGTCCTGAAAATCGATATCAACTTATAATTGAGGCTCCTAAAAGACGGATCATATCCAGACTGTACAAGAAAAAATCCAATAAGAGTTGTGACTACGGCAAGGATTAACGTAATCCACCTCTGTCTTTCCACAGCGCGCTTGAATCTCCTATCTGAGGCCAATAAATACCCGTACAGAAAAAACACCAGGTAAACAAAGATGTTCCAACCTCCCATCGCCCGCATACCTAGCCTTTCCGGATGGAAGGAAAAATCCATGACAGCAAGGGGGAGGACAAGCAAAAGAAAAGTGGCTGGCTTATCGAAAAACAAAGCCAATCTTTGTATTAGTCGTTGCTGGGCTTCGCGCCAGAGCCAAAGAAGAAGGGGAAGACTAAGGAGTGAAAAAAGGAAGAGAATAAGCAGAAACCAGAGATGAAGTCCCATCCAGGCAAAGTTTCCTCCAAATCCGTAGAAACCATCAAAATAATGCGGGTAGAACTGGAAGAAGGTGCCCTCAAAACGCCCATGACTTACAAGTTCAATGTAGACTTGAGGAGGAATCAAGATGAATATCCCGAAAACAAGAGGAATGAACAACCGTTTGAATCTTTCTCCGAGATATTGGCCCGCAGTCCGGAACCTCAATGCAAGCCGAGTGCTTTCTCCCGAAAGAATAAAGAATATGGGCATGATCCACTGAACAAGAATGCCAATAAAAACGGAAAATCCAAAGCTCAACTCGGAATTTTTGACGTGCCAGTCATCATAATCAAAAAATCGCGCACAGTGGAAAAGAAAGACCGAAAGCATGGCCAGAACTCTCAGCCAATCGATATCATTATATCTTTCTCGAATTTCCATTGCTGGGCTCCATAATTTTTTAAACAACATTCAATTCAAGAGTAAGGGCATCCTTCCTGCAATAAAAAACTTCCGTTTCCGTAAAAAGACCTATATGATAAACTTATTCACATACCAAGGTAAAGGACATGATTAAGAGGAAGGAGCTATCATGGATTTTAAAAAATTGAAAAAAAGATTGTCCCGGCTGGATACAGCCTGCCTTTGTGATGCGAGCAAGACAATCAGGGTCATGGATTCTGACATAAGACCCGTAGTCCTGGGCATAAAAATGATCGGAATCGCCCGAACTGTCCACTGCCGAGGAGATTTTCTCTCGGTTATCAAAGCCCTTCAAGAAGCCGAAGAAAACGAGGTCTTGGTCATCGATGCAGAAGGGGATAAAGTTGCCTTTGCAGGAGAAATGTTCGCCACTGAGGCGCAAAGAAAAAAATTGTCCGGCATGGTCATAGATGGCGGCTGCCGGGACGTCAGGCAGATTCAAAAGATCCGGTTCCCGGTCTACGCAAGATATCACACTCCCATGGCAGGGGGTGCCTCTAAGATTTTTAAGACCCAGGTCAAAATAAACTGCGGCGGAGTCCCTGTCTCTCCTGGTGACATCATATTCGGAGACGACGATGGAATCGTGGTCATGAGCGAAGAAGAGATAGCCGCCACACTGGAAATCGCTGAGTCTATCCAGAAAATTGAGGAAAAAGTCTTGAAGAAAATGGAGGGAGATACCAGCCTCTTTCTTCTGATGAATTTCTCAGATCATTACGAAAGGATCAGTAAAGGCCAGAAGAGCAAACTGATCTTTACGATTTGAATTGAAAATCTGTCATCCACCGAACGGTTTGTCGATCGCAGTGCTTTCCATGCCTCCAAGAAATCGCCCCCCATCTTCGGTGACTACGAAGCAATCCTCGATACGGACACCAAACTCGCCGTAGATATAAATCCCAGGCTCGTTAGAAAAGGTCATACCTGGTTGAAGTTTCAACGTGTTCCCTCTGACCAGATAGGGATACTCATGGCCTTCCATTCCGATCCCATGGCCCAACCGGTGGGTGAAATATTTATAATCTGGCCCAAATCCAGCATCTTCGACGACTTTTCGGGCAGTCCGATCGATCTCTTCGCATGCAACTCCTGGTCGAACGGCTTCATGCGCAGCAATCTGTGCTTTTCTGACGATCTCCCAAACTTTTTTTTGCCTATCTGTGCACTTCCCAAACACGATTGTCCGTGTCACATCTGAACGATAGCCCTCCACACTGCATCCACCATCCACCAATATGATGTCTCCATCCTGCAGCGAGCGTTCTGTCAGAGTCCCATGAGGAAAGGCAGAACTGGGCCCAAAAAGAGGTCCTCCTCCACCACTGACTCCCATTTTTTGATGCGCTGTCCGGATGATTCCTCCCAAATCAGCGCGGCTCATTCCTTCCTGGAGGTTATTGAATCCCTCTTGATAAGCCAGCTTGGTGATTTGATTTGCCAGGTCCATGTAAGCGATCTCTTTTTCTGTTTTGATCCCCCGGCAGCCTTCGGTCACCACTGCGCCATCTTCCAACTGAAGACTTGGGGCATCCTTGCGCAACCCATAATAGACAAAGCTCCTGATGGTTGGACCCAATCCTAATTTTCCTGTTTTTGCACCCAGGTCTTTCATGATTCCTGCGATGAGCCTGAACGGACTTTCATGTTCCTCCCAGGTCCTGATTTGGTGTCCCTCAGGTATCCTTTCCTCAGCTCGCTCTTTCTCGAAAGCAGGGCAAATCCAGACCGGATCCTTTTTCTGATTCAGCACAGCTCCAAATGTTCTCTCGCTCCTCCACCATCCCACATTCGTGAAATAGAGAAGGTTGGTGCTCCCTGTCAGCAACAGCCCGTGCATATCATTTTCTCTCATCAGGCGTTTTGCCTTCTCCAGCCGCAGCCCATAATCTTGTCGAGTCAGAGGCTTGATATCGGCCACCATGTTTTTCAACTGCGATTCCGAAGCTCCTCGAGCTTTGGATAACAGACTTTTGGCAAATCCGAAAGCCCCGATCGACAATCCCCCTATCTTAAAAAACTCTCTTCTCGATACTGTCATCTCATCTCCTTTGCTCTTACCATTTCTTCATGATTTCCCCGAAACACATCAGACCACTGGGAACAACCGCTCCATAACCATGTCCGGGCTGGGTCCAGGCTCCTGCCAGATAGAGATTCTCGATGGGTGTGGTGTGGGGCACCCGATTCGCTCCGGAGTTGTTCATGGTTTGGTCCCATCCGTATATGGCACCTCTATAATTGCGGGTATACCGCCAATTGGTCAGAGGCGTTCCGATTTCTTTGACCTTGATGGCATCGGAGAGCCCTGGAAGCAGCGTCTCCTCTACTTTCTTGATCAAAATATCAGCCATGCGTTCTTTCTCTGCCTTGTATTCTTTCTTATTTCCCTTCCTGTAATCGGCTGCATATTCCTCCCAGTGGTCATAACCCTGGAGCACCATAATATTTAACGTGTTCTTGCCGTCAGGAGAATAGCCATCATAGACGTTGTCATACAGCGTTACCCCGTAACCGGAATTCTCCACATCGGCTTCGAGATAAGCTTTATAGGCTGCATCATCATCGTAGCCAGAAGCATAAAAAATCTCGCTGTCCTCGATTCCTACATCTTTGACCAGATCCATCTTCAATCCCAGAAAGACCTGGAAACTGGAGAGACTCACGCTGTATTTATCGAAACTAGCCAGATAATCCTTCAAATGATCCTTCTCATCCATCATCGTAGAAAAGGTATCAAAAGCATTGGCATTCGAGACAACGGCTTTGGCTGTGTACTCTGTCCCATCCTCGACCTTAACTCCGTATGCGGCATGATCCTTGGTGAGAATTTTCTCCACATGTGTCCTGAGCTTCACTGTGCCCCCATGATCCTCGATAAACTTCACAAAGGCATCGCTCATCTTCTGAGACCTTCCCTTAGGATAATATCCTCCTTCCTTCAGGTAGCCGATGGTGGGAAGTGCATAATAGAAGCCGGACAATTTGGAAGGAGGAAGCCCATAGTATCCCCATAATGAAGAGATGATGGCCTTCAATTTGGGACTCTTGACTCTTCTATCGAGCATCGCTCCCCAGGTCAAATTGAAAGTCTGGAATAAATACGGGAATTCTTTGGGGAAGGTACTCATATCGATCTGGCCTCCTGCCTGCTGATACCTGTTGATATCTCTGGACAGGCCATTCATGTCTTCGAAGATTCCCTCGATACCCTGTTTTTCTTCAGGAAAATATCCCACCAGCATTTCGATATACCCTTTTAGATTTTTCTGCGGCACCCGGTAGTCATAATCAGGAAAAATCGCACGATAAAGAGAAGGATGGGGCACGAACTCCACATCTTTGATTTCAGGAAAGCCGGGTATAAGGTTGTGGATTCCGTTTCTCTCTCCGACTGCAGTGGAATGAAGCGACACATCGAAAACAAAACCACCGGGCCTTTTGAATGTGGATGCATATCCCCCGGGTATATAATGCTGTTCCAGCACCAGAGGCTTGAATCCCTGGCGGGCAAAGGCCGCTCCACAGCTCAGCCCTCCAAGACCTGACCCGATGATCACCGCATCAAATTCTGTCTCGCTCTGCGGAGTTTTCTTTCCCTTTGGAAATGAATTCCAATCGAGCGTGAGCGCCGGAATACCGGCAAGCAAGGTCTTTAAAAAATCTCTTCTCAAAAAGCTTTGATTCAGCATCTTCCCTCCAAATCATTTTTCATTATATTTATCATATTTACACTCTTTTTTACACTACTCATGTGAATCCCAG
>Ga0209636_10003632_pt1 | contig 15733 bp, 15 predicted proteins | sample DeeMarSWOR152_54_FD_187464 | JGI IMG/M metagenome (GOLD analysis project Ga0209636, IMG submission 187464) | Marine sediment microbial communities from White Oak River estuary, North Carolina - WOR-1-52-54 (SPAdes) (version 2) | ecosystem: Environmental > Aquatic > Marine > Intertidal zone >...
TGCTTCATACAACGACCTACTGAAAGTCCATTCCGAAGAACACATAGAGACGATAAGGTCAGGCGATTTCTACGACGCTGATACGCCTGCATACGAAAACATATACGACTATGCTTGTCTGGCAGCAGGCGGCGCGATAATGGCAGCAAAATTGTCTGCAAAGAAAGCAAACCTGAACGGCTTCTCGATGATGAGGCCTCCTGGACACCATGCAGGCGTAAACGGTCCTGCGCTTGGTGCGAACACACTTGGTTTCTGCTATTTCAACAACATAGCCGTAGCTGTGCGCAGCTTAAATGTGCCTACGCTCATCATAGACATAGACGGCCATCATGGAAACGGTACGCAGGAGATTTTTCTTGGTGACGAAAGTGTGACATTTGTATCCCTTCACAGCGTAAATATCTATCCGGGCACAGGTCTCGAGTCCGAAGAAAACTGCCTGAACCACGCATTTTATGAACCGCCGGGCGACAGGTTGTATCTGAGGACCTTGAAAAAATTACTGAGTCAAGTGAATACGAAAGATATAAAGATGATCAGTATATCAGCTGGTTTTGATGCGCACGCTGGCGACTTGTCGTCGCTTGGCCTGACGTCTGCATGCTACAGAAAAATCGGCGAGATCGTGAAACTATTGAAAAAGCCTGTTTTCTGCGTGCTCGAAGGCGGGTATGTGGGTAAAAACGTCGGTATGGGCATACACAACCTGATAAAAGGTCTTGAATTATAGCCTTGAAGAATAAGCTTGAAGAAAATTAAACTGCTTTTTTAAACTTTCACTTTTCCTGATCTTTGTTTTTCAGATTTTCATTTTTAGAACTCTCATGGACTACAGCAGCCCTTTCAAAGCATCTCCTGCATCTGGCCTCGTATTTTTCTGCGCCGCCTATTATCACTTTGCTCGCGTTTGGGACGACTTTTGATTTCAACTGCGTCTTAGTGCCGTCAGCGCCACAGTGAACGCACACTGCGCGGAGTTTGTCTACGTATTCCGCTTTTGCAAGCAGTCTGCCCATAGGCCCGAACGGCTCGTCTGCAAAATTCAAGTCAAGGCCTGCAACGATTACACGCATGCCTCTATCGGCCAGTTCGTCACACAATTCGACTATCGAATCGTGGAAAAAATGTACTTCATCTATGCCGATAACGTCAATGCCGCCGATCTTCTTGTTATACTCTTCTATGTATTTTCTTATCTGCTCTACACCTTCTACAGTCACAGACACAGGCACGGACTCCAACGACATGCCGCTGTGCGACCGTATGTCTACTTTATCGTATCTCTCATCAAGGTTGGCCTTAAACGCCAAGATTTTCTGTTGGGCGATTTTGGCCCTGATCAACCGTCGTATCAACTCTTCTGTCTTACCAGAGAACATGCTGCCGGTTATGACCTCTATCCTCCCAACTTTATCGGCCATTAAATTCACAATTATATGTTGGGGGTGAGCTATTTATTGTTTTTTACTTCCTTTTTGTAAGTCTCTGTCAGTATACATCGGCCAATTCCTTAAGTTCTGATATGAAATCCCAATATTTCTTAGTTGGCGCCCTGTCTCCAAAGAACAGCCTCTTGTTTATTTCTTGATAATTTAACTCAATGTAATGGTCGTATCTGGGAGAAACGAATCCTACATATTTTTCGGGCGTAGATAAGATGTTCAGGCCACTCTCGTCTAAAAGTCTACTGACAAAGTATTCTAGTTTATCAAGAGACACTTTCTCCTTTTTAGTCTTGAAATCCTTTTCAAGAAGTTTTCTCTCCATGACCTTTGCGTACGCTGTCATGTCAGGAGACAACGATAAGGAAATATCTAATACACAATATCCGAAAATCCCCTCTTTGTATCTTAAGACCGTCTGCTCCTCAACCACATCGTTTCCAGCCAGTTCTAGATTCTCATTTACCACAACAACCCCCACCAAACCACCTCTGAAGGGCCAGAAATTTGATATATATTACTATTAATCAATAATGATAAGCAATACTATCAATTTATAGTATTGTCTTTAGAGAATATAAAACTACTGGTTTTTATTTTTTAAGAAATAGAGTGTATTTTTTAAGAAACAGGGTGGCCGACCGGAATTAAATAAAGCGGTTCATGGCTCTCTGCAGCGCTGATAACAGTTTGTACTGCCTCGTCGTTAAACGCCCCTATGACAACACAACCAAGCTCAAGCGCAGTAGCCTGCAAATAGATGTTTTGCGCTGCGTGTCCTGCCTCTAGGTATACGTACTGCATGCCTCTTTCGCCGTACTTGGATGTAGTACGCGAGAACTCTGCTGTTATTATTATGTTAAGACTCGCGTCCTTGATCCATTGCTGATTGAGGCCAGCCTGCATCAGTTCGTCTGAAAAATCGCCCTGTTTAACCAACCCCAGCGAGTGCTCTGTAGGATTGTAATGGTAAATGCCTGGTCCGATGCCTTCGACTCGCCTGACTTGTGCATAAAGCTCTAAAGGGTATGTTGCGCCTGCTGACGGCGCTGTCCGGCCTCCCCATTCGCTGGTAATCCCTTGGCCTGACCACAACAGCTGTGACAAATGTGCCAGAGGTACATCCTTATCCAAATAGTCCCTTATCGACCTTCTTTGCAACAACGCCTCTTCCACGCTGACATCTCCTTCTAGACTGGGCGTCGGCAGTTTTACATCGCCTTCGCCTGTTACGACTGTGCCTGAAAACCATGCTGCAAAAATCTTAGCGTAGAAAACCGGATAAACATGCCACGCTAGAATAAGCAACGTAATAGCAGCGAACAAGATGTGGTTTCTTAGCTTATTCTCAGCCTTGAACTTTTTTAGACCTGTTAAAGCTGTCATACATAAAAACAAAAAGAGCAATAAACAATCAAATGAGAATATAAATTTCTCAGTCACATGCAGAACTATGGAAAAGATTGCCAGTAAAACCAAATATTCGTGAAGTTTTCTGGCTGCTTGGGTTTTCCAGATACCACCAATGGCTGTTAGAACTACCAAGATGAAGGCAATAACTCCTAGGGAGAGCATCATATTATTTTATTGTACCCTCTTTAATAATATCACTATAGTTTTTAATAATAGCGCTATGGCTTTCTACGATTCGCTGGTTATAGGTACTTTTCAAATGTTTTTTCAGCGCCTGAGGGAAAAGAGCTTTAAGAATGATCTTTCTGTTGGTTTTTTCTCTACTGGTTTTACCTTTTCTTTTTTTGGCTTAGGTCTCTTTTTTGGTTTGGGTCTGGGCCCGAATTCTCCCCAGACTATCCTGCCTGCCTTTATGAAATCCTCCTTTTTGTCCAGTTTCTTCACCTTTAGTTTCAAGTTGTTTATTTCAGATTCTTTCTTCGATATTTCCTTGTTTAGTTTCTGCAGTGCAACGGCAATTAGTTTTTCCTTTTTTGATATTTTGTCCCTCTCAGGTATGATTCTTTTGACGCTGCTCCTGAGCATAGGGATTTCCTTTTTAAGCTGCTTTATCCTCTGTTTCATATACGTAACTGTCTTTTCGCTCTCTTTCTGTTGTTTGACCATTTTGTCCAGTCTCTGTTCCATCGAATTTAATGTGCTCTTGATCTTTCTCTCAAGCTGCTTTAACTGGCCTTGATGCTGCTTAAGGATTTTCATCTGGTTTAAGGATTTGCCCAGTTGTTTTCTTAAAACCGCCTCTTTTTTATTGAGATCGTTTAGTATACTATTCCTCTGAACGTAGAACTCTCTTTCCAGTCTATCTATCGATTTAGGCATATTATTAATTTCGAATCCCAGTTAAAAATGTTTTTCATGCGGGAGGTGAACACAGAGCAAAAACATGCGGCCTTTTCTATCATATTCTTTGTAAAAATTTAAAATATCCATATCTTATTATCAATTATGTTTAATGCAACTTTATGTGAAATAATTAAAGACGGTAAGATTCTTCTAAAGAAAGCCAGTAGAGGGGTTAGTAAAGGCAATTGGAATGGTCTAGGAGGCAAGATTGAAGGAAATGAAACCGAAATAGATAATGTCGTTAGAGAAGTAAAGGAAGAATCAGGTCTTACGATAAATGAGACTAAGAAGCATGGGGTGATAACTTTCTATCAGGGCAACAGGCAGAATATTTTTTGCATAGTTCATGTTTTTTCAACTGATAACTTTGAGGGTGAAATTAAATCCAGTGATGAGGGAGAGTTAAAATGGTTTGATTTCGATTCAATCCCCTATAAGGAAATGTGGCCAGATGATGCTTTTTGGTTACCGCTTGTTTTGGAGGGAAAAAAATTCAATGCAGAATTTATTTTTGATCACAAAATGAAAAAAATATTGGAACATAAAATAGCAGATATAGAATAGAGAATCACTTTTTCTTTTTTACTACGATACCTATCTCTCTATGGCAAATGTCATGTTCTTTTTTGTTCTTTTCATCATATCCCTTATGTTTTTTATGCCATTCATCATGTTCCTTTTGCGTGATAATCATTTTCTTTTTAAGTTTTTTCTTCATAATGAAAATTTCATTTCATTGGGATAAAGGTGTGCGGGAGATGGGATTTGAACCCACGTAGACTGTAAGTTATTGGCGAGCACAAATTAACTTGTTTCTTTTGCTTATGAAAAGGATATTATTAAAATATAAAGAAAACAAATAATTGATTGTATGATACTATGAGGTTGGAAGATAAAGTAGCAATAGTTACCGGAGCTGGCCAGGGAATAGGAAAGGCAATTGCTTTGGCATTGGCAAAAGAAGGGGCAAAACTAGCCGTAAGCGATATAAGCGACAAAACAAATGACGTGGTAAAAGAAATTGAGAACTTAGGTTTTGAGGCTATCGCTGTTAAGGCTGATGTGAGCAACAGCAAAGATACCCAAAAAATCGCCAAGGAAACATTAAAAAAATTTGGGAAAATCGATATCCTTGTAAATAATGCAGGCATTTACCCATTCAAATCGCTAATTGAAATGACAGAGCAGGATTGGGACAAAGTCCTGGACATAAACCTGAAAGGAGTATTCAATTGTACAAAAGCAGTATTGCCGAGCATGATTGAACAGAAGAATGGCAATATAGTTAATATCGCATCCATTGCAGGCGCTGTTGTCGGATATGAGAACCTGGCCCATTACTCTGCCTCAAAAGGAGGCGTACTTGGCTTTACAAGATCGTCTGCATTAGAGTTAGCTAAGAATGGTATAAGAGTAAACGCAGTAGCCCCCGGGGCTGTTTTAACTCCGGGAACGCAAATTCTAGGTGAGGACGTGATAGAACAAATTAAGCAGTCAAACCCATTAAAAAGAATTGGCAAGCCTGAAGACATAGCAAATCTAGTTGTATTTTTAGCCTCTGACGAATCTAGTTATATAACTGGACAATGCATAGTTGCAGATGGAGGCAATACACTCCAGTAACTTGTACTTAACTTCGATAGCTGATATCTAAATTTAATATAAAGGAAAACCCAATTTTAAGAAGTGGTGCCCTTGGTGATAAAAGTCGTTGTCAATGGTGTTGGAACGATTGGAAAAAGGGTTGCCCATGCTGTAAAACTGCAGAAAGACATGAAACTTATTGGAATATCCGACGTTTCTGCAACTCCTTGGCTTAGGACCGTGTTGGAATCGGAGGGACCTCTCTATAAAACCGATCTGTATTGTTCTTCTCATGATATGGCACAAAAGATGAAAGATTCTGGGATGTACGTCCACGGCCTATTGCCAGACTTGATTGCTTCTGGTGAGGTAGATGTCGTTTGTGATTGCACACCAGCAGGCATAGGAGAAAAAAATAAGCCGATGTACGAAAAACATGGTGCCAAGGCTGTTTACCAAGGCGGAGAAAAAGCGAACATCGCCCCGATAAGCTTTACAGCCATCGCAAGCTACGAAAAGTCTTTGAATGCAAATGCAGTAAGAATTGTCAGCTGTAACACCACATCTCTAGTAAGAACTTTAAGCGCAGTAAATGAAAGTTTCGGCGTGGAGGAAGTTTTTGCCGTTCTCGCAAGAAGAGCAACGGATCCGTGGGACGAAAAACAAGGCCCGATTAACTCGATTATACCAGAAGTCCACATCCCTTCGCACCAAGGCCCAGACGTACAGGCAGTATCTCCAAAAATCGACATTACGACGATGGCTATGAAGGTACCAAGCACGCTCGCGCACGTGCATTTCATCACAGGAAAAATTAAAAAACCTGCGACAGGCGGGCAGGTGACAAGCGAGCGACTAAAAGAGGTTTTTAAAAACGGCAGTAGAATGGTTGTTTTGAGGGCAGCTGACGGCTATACATCTACCTCAAAAATTATTGAAAGATTTCGCGATCTTTGTAGGCCCAGGTATGACATGTACGAGGTTGTATTGTGGGACGAATCGATTACAGTAGAAGGAAAAAGATTTTATTGGATTCATGCAGTTCATTCAGAAGCGATAGTTATCCCAGAGACGATTGACGCGATTCGCGCGATAACCGGGATTGAAACCGATAAAATGAAATCCATAGAAAAAACCAACAAATCATTAGGAATTGAGAAATAATTGAGAAATGAAGATTTCATGAGAGATTTCTTAACTTTAGATGACATTGACGTAAAAGGAAAAACAGTTTTAATTAGAGTTGACATCAACTCTCCTTTTGATAGTTCAACTAAAAAAATTTCCGATAACGAAAGAGTCAGGGAACATTCAAAAACGATAAAAGAGTTATCAGACAAGAAGGCAAAAGTTGTCATACTAGCGCATCAGGGGAGACGAGGAAACCCAGATTTTACTCATTTGGACCAACATGTTAAACTCCTTGAAAGACATGTAGGTAAAAAAATTCAATTCATCGACGACATCGTCGGGGCAAAAGCAATAGAAAAAATTAAAGCGCTTAGGGTTGGAGAAGTCCTTTTACTCGATAACGTAAGATTCTTAGAGGATGAAGCGGAAGAAAAAAGTCCGAAGGAACATTCAAACAGCCAACTAGTTAAAAATCTAGCTCCTTTAGCTGATGTTTTTGTCAATGATGCGTTTTCTGTTGTTCATCGAAGCCATGCTTCAGTCGTCGGTTTTACCAAGGGATTGCCTTCTTATGCTGGAAGAGTGATGGAAAAGGAGATTATGGCAAGTGAACAGGCGTTAAAGCCAAAACACCCAACAGTGTATATTTTTGGTGGAGCAAAACCGGATGATTGCTTGGGAATAATGAGATTTATGCTTCAGAACAAAACTCTTGATACTACATTGACATGTGGAGTCATCGGCGAACTTTTTCTACTTGCAAAAGGCCATGATTTAGGAAAAGCCACTATGGAATTTCTAGAGAAAAAAGATTTTACAAAATTGGCAGAAGAGTCAAGGACATTGTTGCGGCAGTATAAAGATAAAATTAGAATACCTCTGGACGTGGCGATAGACGAGAATGGAAAAAGAAAGGAACTTCCAGTAGAGAGCCTACCAGCAAATAGTCAATTAATGGATGTCGGAAGCAAGACTGTAAAAAATTATGGTGAAATTATAAAAAAAGCAAAAACAATCGTGGTCAAAGGCCCTGCAGGAGTTTACGAAACCCCTGGATTTGAAATAGGTACAAGAATGATTCTTGAGGAAATAGAAAAAACCAAGGCCTTTTCTTTAGTTTGCGGAGGCGATACCACGGTTGCAATGGAGAAACTTGGAATCGGTAAAGAAAAATTTTCTTATGTAAGCATAGCTGGTGGAGCTTTGATAACTTATTTATCTGGGAATCCACTGCCTGGCATAGAAGCACTTAAGAAAACCATTTAAGGCGATTGTTTGATCGATTCGGCAAACTCTGCCAGGACCTTTCTTGGGTTATTTGCCTTAACAACTCCAGAAGAAACGACAACGCCGGCAGTTCCCAATCCAATAGCTTTTTTCACATCTTTACCAGTTGTAATACCAGCTCCGCACAATAGTTTAATTTTTGGATTGGACTTTTTTATCAAGCTCACACTCTGAGTTACAACTTCAGGCCTAGCTGTTGACACAGACATCCCGGAAGCAATTAACTCCGGCGGTTCTATGGCAATGAAATCCGGATTAAAATCTGCTATTCTCAATGCTTCTTCAGGCGTAGAAGCAAAACAGACTGAGATTAAACCGTAGTTTTTTGTTAGGCCAACGCACTTTCCGATATCTTCGAAAGTTAATTTCTTTTCAGAATGGTTTATCAAAGTCCCGACTGCACCAGCCTCTTTTACTGAAAAACATGTAGTATGGCCAGTAAATTGTCCAGCATCGACTGGATCGATGTGTTGAGAGAAGACTTCGATATTTACTTTTTTTGCAATTGGGTACAAATCTGCGAAGGTTGGAGCCACTGCTATGTTGATTTTGTACTTTTTGGAAAAATCTTGACATATTTTACTAAGTTTCAGACCGTTTTTTCCTGTACTTTCTGCATAGGACTTAAAATTAATCAAAATCAACGGAATCTTCATAAGAAGAATTTATGTTCCCAGAAATATATTAATACTGAGGCAAATGAAGAAACTCACCCCTGGAAAACTAAAAGGCCTAAAAAACATTTCAACCAAGGATGGATTTTTCATAATTGCGGCACTGGACCATAGAAATTCTTTAAAGAAGTTGATGGCCCCAGACAACCCGGAATCTGTTTCAGGAAGCCTAGTCAAAAATATTAAGATAGAGTTTACTAAAATGCTTGCGCCACATGCTTCGGCAGTTTTACTCGATCCGGAGTATGGCGCTCCGGCCTCTGAAAAATCTATAAGGGATGGCGCTGGGCTAATACTGAGTTTAGAAGAGAGTGGATATTTGGAAGAAAAAGGAAGGAGATTCACTAACCTGCTAAAAAGGTGTGATGTTAAGAAAATAAGAGGAATGAATGCGGACGCTGTGAAACTTCTTGTATATTACAGGCCTGATGACGATTCAAGCAAAAAACAATTAGACTTGGTTAAAAAAGTCGCTGCATCGTGCAAAGAGGTTGATATGGCTTTCGTCTGCGAGCCCTTCATTTATCCTCTAAATGGCGAGAAAGATTTTAGGGATAATTTTCCAGACCTTGTTATACAAACCGCAAGGGAAATATCAGCATTGGGTATCGATGTACTAAAAGTTCAATTTCCAGGCAATGTAATTTCTCAAAGGCCAGCTGAACTAAAGAAAAATTGTGAAGAACTGGATTCGGTGTGCAAAGTACCTTGGGTTCTTCTAAGCGGCGGGACAAGATATGAAGAATATCTGGAACAGGTTGAAATTGCCAGTAGATGCAATGCTTCTGGGATCATGGTTGGAAGAGCAATCTGGCAAGAGGCTTTTGAATCTAAATCTTTTGAAAGAATAGTTGATTTTGTGAGAACAACATCCTGTAAAAGATTAATTGAAATCATTTCTATTACGCAAAAAGGTCTACCGTGGTTTGAAAGGGCTTAGTAAGAATGAATGGACTTAATAGGAATTATTGCTTTGAAATAAAATTCAAAATTTCTTTTTCAGATAAAGCCTGAGAACCGACTTTTTGGCATTGCAGCGCGCCGTTTGCATTCGCAAATTCTAGAGCCTCGGGAATGCTTTTCTTTTTTAAAATGTAATGAAGGAAACCTGCGGTAAAACTATCGCCACAACCAGTGGTGTCTTTTATCTTTATCCTGTAGCTTCTGTGACGGTAAAATTTCGTCCCATCATATACAAGAGCTCCTTTAGCCCCCGAGGTTGTAACAACGAGACTTATCCCTAACTTGTTTAATCTTTTCATCGAAAGGATTACATTTTTTGTTCCAGTTAATTCACGAATCTCTTCTTCGTTCATTACGACCATATCAGATTTTTTTATGAATTGTAGCAGCTCCTTTTTCCTGGCTCTAATCATTGTCATGCTCGGATTGGCAAAAATCTTAACACCATTTTTCTTCGCAATTTTTAAGGCCTCACTCAAGAATTTTAAAGAGCCCTTTGAAGTAATGCTCGTAAAGATAAACCATTGTGATGTTCTAAGTGTTTGTTCAGGAATTTCCTTGGCGTTTAAGTCTAGGTTCCGACCCTTATAAACAACGATACTCCTTTCCCCATCTGGTGCAAAGAAAACAATGGAAAACCCAGTTTTGCCGTCTTTGACGACTTTAAGATTCCTAATATCCACTCCTTCTTTTTTAAAATCAGAGAGTATTTGGTTCCCAAAAGGATCACAACCAACTTTACCAACGAAGTTGACTCTGTGACCAAGTTTTGAAAGATTGATTGCGACATTTCGCCCAGAACCACCAATGTTTAGTTCCATGTATTTTGTCTCAATCTTGGAGCCATATGCGATTGAGATGTATTTTTTAAGATTTTTATTGATTAATCGAAAGTCATTCGTGTTTTTTATCGATATATCAATCAAAGCCGAGCCAACAACAACTATACCCATATCTTATTTTAGAAGTCCAAAAAAGATATTCTTTTTTATCAACAAGATATTCAATGAAGGCTATGTCTCAGGCTTTCTAAAAATAGCTTTGTCTTGAAATCCGATATGATAGAAATGTAATTCGCATAAGCGTCATGTGGGGCACCAAACGGACTAAAGTACTTATGTACGTCGCCATCTCCCAGCCATTTTGTACAGCAATAATAGCTGTGATCGCTTATCTGCAACATTCTCCAAATCTTTAGCAAATTAGGATTGTTCAAACTTTTAACAATCGGCTCCATGTGCTTTAATTCTTCAAAACAGATTTGTTGCATCCTATTTCCTAGCCATGCAGAGACATCACGTTCCATGTCTGCCCATGAGATTGTTGAGAACTCAAAAACGTCTATCTCTTCGATTGGCTCATGTTTTTTAATCGTTTCTGCAGGCGTGGTAAACTCCAAAGTATCATATTTTAAAATCATTTGAGGTAAAGATTTCAAAAACCAGAATATCCCAGATTCAGCCCACTGGTGTTCGCCAAAGGTTTCATAGTCCACAAACAAATTAATACATTGCCCAGATGTTGCGTTTATCCAGGAAGCAAATTTATCGGCAGTTAGTGGCCATTCATCCCACTCTTTTGCAGAAAATCTGTATCCGATATCGTCACTTAGTCTATAGTTCCTTAAAAGGACCTTAATTCTTTTTTTAGAGGAGCTGTCGTTTGGAAAGCAGTGTTTTCTCGTGTAAACGTAGTTTGGCGATCTCCAACCCAGAATTTTCTCTATACCCTCGGTAAAAATTGCCTTAAAGCCCAAGTCTTCAGCAGTTTTTGCAATCAAGTTATTGTAAATCATTTCCGTGTTAACAAATGTGGTTGGCTTAAATCCTAGTAGATCTCTAATAATTTGAGAATGCAGATTAACTTGCTCCATGAATTCGTCTTTTGATTCAAACAAACTAGCAAGAGAATGATAGTAAGTTTCTCCCAAAAATTCTACGCATCTAGATTCAGCTAACTGTTTAAAACTTTCTAAAACATCTTTGTTGAACATTTCGCACATTTCCAAAAATGTACCAGTTATAGAATAAGTCACTTTGAACTTTTTCTTATCATGTTTAAACTTATCGATCAATTCCAAAATTATGGAGTTTGTTGGTAAATAGCATCTCTGGCTCACTTTATCAAACACCATTTTATCTAAACTGTAATTGAAATAATTTTGAAAAATAGACGCGTTTAACTGGTATCCGTCCGGTTGAAAATTCGCCAATCTAAAGGGCTGGTGAACTTGAAAGCAAAGATTTACCGAGGTCATTAATTCTAATTCACTTTCCCCCCTATAAAACTTTATCTTTATAGAAAAGGAAAACAAAAAGAATTATTATGGAGACGAGATTTACCGATAACCTTTCTGAACTTTCATATGTTTTGTCTGGCAAAAGGGCATTTTTCTACAGGTATTGTGACACGGGGTTTAAAAACAAATGGACCGGACTATGGGCTATGCCTTATAAGTACCTCGAGTATTTTGCTTTAAAGGTCAATGGTGAATGGTTGTCCCCGAGCACAATAAAAAGCTTTTCTTCGTATGAAGAACGTACGGAACATGTTGTGCACGAGTTCAAACTCAAAGAATTGGACGCTAAGGAATTTTGGTTTGTTCCAGAAGATTATAAAGCGGCTATTTGCAGGATTGTCTTGAAAAATCCGATGTCCGAAGAAAAGGGGGCTGTTGTAGAGCTTGAATCTGCGGTGAACATTAGAGAAAGGGAGGAAAACTGGCACGATACGACATACGCCAAAAGTGTTTTTAATGGTAAAGTTGTTGTGAAGTCTGACAGGGGTTGCCTCGTTTTCGGTAGCAACCCCAACGGTAGCATTGTATTTAACGAACAGTATAAAGACCATTGTCCTTCAGGGGAAATGCAAAGATGCTTTATTCCAGGCATTTATAGGATAACTGTTAGCATACCAGCAAACAGCAAGGAAGAGATAGTTTTCATATTTGCTTGTGGAGAGAATGAAGTTGAAGCCCTTTTTAATTTTGAGAATGTTAATAATTCATTCCTTAACCTTTCTGGCGAAGAAAGGGGGGTTCGTTCGCCTATTGAGAGGGTCCGTTCGTCCATCTCATCAGGCTCTAAATCTGGGACTAAGCCCAAGTTTGAGCCTAAACCTGAGCTTGATTTTGAGTCTGGCCTAGATAGTTTAGACAAACTATTTCGATTAAATGTAATCGCTTTGGAAAAACTTGCTTTCGATTCCAAATTTGGTTTGGGGTATTTTGCCGGTTTTCCTTGGTTTACACAATTTTGGGGAAGAGACCTCGGTTGGATGATTCCTGCTATTGTCGATTACGGGAATTTTGAAAATGCAAAAGAAACTTTAAGAACGTTGGCGAAGTTTCAATCCAGAGACGGGGCAATACCAAACACGGTTTATATGGATGCACAAATTGATTACAATTCGATCGATGCGACGCCATTATGGATAATTGCATTAGACCATTACATAATGAATTCCGGAGACAAAGAATTTCTCGAAGAAATTAAGGATAATTTGCATAAATCACTGAACTGGTGCAGGAGCAGAGACGTGGACAAAGACGGCTTTGTCGAGCATGGGACTGGTGGAAAGTTTAACAATGATACATGGATGGACACACTGGACAGGGGGGTTAAAGCTGTCGAAGTACAGGCTTTTTGGATAGAATCATTAAAAAGCGCCAGCAATTTATACAAAATCATGGGGGACGAAACCCTGTCGAATAATCTTAAAAAAGAAGCTATGGAATTAAAAAATAAATTCGAACTCGCATTTTGGAACAGTAAAGAAAATTTTTATTGTGACAGAATTACCACTAATGGGAAAGACACGAGAAAAACCATTAATGCAGTATTTCCCCTTCTGTTTAATATCTCCAGATACCCAAAAAAGGTTTTAAAAAAATTTGAAGATGAAGAATTCTTTTCACCGTTTGGAGTAAGAACTATTTCAAAATACGAAAGTATTTTTAATCCTAATGGTTATCATACAGGTGCTATATGGGGGTTTACTACTTTGGCTCTGGCCTGCGCGGAATTTCTAAATAACAGGACGAAGAAGGGCTTGGAGATTCTGGAGATGATTAGTGGAAAAATGTTTGAAAATTGTGTTGGGGCAATTGGCGAAGTGTGGAACTCGGAAACTAACGAATTGATAGGCTGTTGTATGCAGGGTTGGTCCTCTGCATTAGCCATAAGATGTGTTGATGAATATTTTTTAGGTTTGAAGGTGAATGCCTTCGAGAACTCAATAATAGTATCGCCTTCTTTGCCAGAAGACATGCACGTAAAAAGAAGAAAAAGAATTGGAGACGATTTCATAGACTTAGATATAGAAAGAAATGGCAACAATATAAGGGTGGGTTATGCCAGTAGTAAGAAAAAGACCTATAAAATAATTGTTGCTCCTAAGCAATAATTTCTCTAAATTAGGCTCGTTTTGTTCTCAATCATTCTGTCAATTTAAAAACTATACCTTGCTTATTGCTGATAACTTGTATTTTGCCTTCTCGCCCAAGCCAACCCAAAGCCGCATAAACGTCATTAAGTTTTAGGTGGGTTAACTCGGCTATTTTTTTAGCTGAAAGAGTCCCCCTGCCTTTTAAAGTTTGCCAAACCTTTCCTGCATTTGCTCCAAAAGTTTCCTCAGATTTCATATTAAAAACTTTGTTTTCATATAAAATAAAGCTTTTTTTTCTAGATTACCAAAATGGTTATATGATTAAAGCTGTTTATGTGCCCTGGCTTCATATGCATCAACCCTTAATTTTGTTAAAAGCAGACGGTAAGGAAAAATTAATCAGTAACATTGAGAAAATGTTGTCGAGTCCGGACAGTGGCGAAGCAGGGAATGCTAAACTGATGTTCAGAGCATATAATAACCCAGCAAAATATTGTAACAGACTCTTGAAAGCCGGTTACAAACCTAAAATTATGCTTGATTTTTCAGGAATTCTTTTAGAGACTTTGGAAAAGTTAAGCAAAGATAAAAATTTTGTTGTTGAAGTTCATGGCGAAAAAATAAAAAATATAATTGGAGGATATAAGCGAGTTTTGGATAAATCATGCATAGAAATTGCCGGCACGGCATTCTCACATTGTTATTTTCCGGCCACTCCCGAGGAAGATTGGATTTGCCAGTTGGAAAAATGGAGAAATACCTTTGGAAGAATATTTGGAAAAAGAAATTTGAACAATGTGAAAGGATTCTGGTTTCCAGAGATGGGCATCCCCAGGTTCGAGGACAACCTGAGTAAACTAATAAAGACGATAAGGAAATTTTATGACTGGTGTATCCTGCCATTGCAAGCAGTAAAGGATTACGAGCAATTGTCTTATGAGCAGAAAATCCAGACGGCATGCCAACCGCATATCTTAAAGGTCGCTGACCAGTCTATACCAGTGATATTTAGAATTCCTGCAGATTTTATCGATCAACAAGCCGGTTGTGACGTTGACTGTGTTGATAAAAAAATAAAGGAAGCAGTCGAGATTTTCAAAGAGGTCGGTAGCAAACCCGCTCTGATTGTACCTGCTTCCGACGGAGAAAATGGAAATGTGATGATGAATGAGTTTTTTCCAAACACCTTTTCTCCATTTTTTAAAAGTAAGATAAATAATAAAATCTCTTCTATGACTGTTACAGAATTTCTTCATGAGTTCTATGCAAAAAATGGCAGCATAGTTCCAGACAGCGAAATAAGATTAAAGCTGGTTGGTTCTTCGTGGGTCGGTACACACAAATTCTGGTTTGAGGGGGCAAAAAGACAGCAAATGATGGAAAAAATCCACGACGTGAGTAAAGCAGTTCACAGACTCGAAGGGGAAAAAAGCGAGTTGGAAAAGTTGGAACACCTACTTCTAATCGCCGAGACCAGTTGTTACGTTTATTGGGGCACAGAATTTTGGTTTGACCAAGGTAAAAAAATACTAGGACTGATACAGAGGAAGATAGAAGAGTTATCGAAGACTAGAGGCTGAAATTGGAATTTTAACCAATAAATACTTAAGATGGCTGGGATAAATTTAAGAATATTGGGATATTATGAGGATAGCTTTCTTTTCATGGGAATCTCTGCATTCCATACCAGTCGGTGGAATTTCCCCTCATGTGACTGAACTTGCGGCTGCGTTAGAAAGAAAGGGGAACGAAGTTCACATATTTACAAGAATTGGTCCCGATCAGAAAGTTTACGAAGTTATCGATGGTGTTCATTACCACCGTTGCCCTTTTAATTTTCATTCGGATTCTCTTCAAGAAATGAACAATATGTGCAAATCAATGGTGCACTATTTTTTTGAAACCGAGAACGTCTCTGGCCATTTTGACATAATCCATGGACACGAT
>Ga0209636_10003634_pt1 | contig 15728 bp, 17 predicted proteins | sample DeeMarSWOR152_54_FD_187464 | JGI IMG/M metagenome (GOLD analysis project Ga0209636, IMG submission 187464) | Marine sediment microbial communities from White Oak River estuary, North Carolina - WOR-1-52-54 (SPAdes) (version 2) | ecosystem: Environmental > Aquatic > Marine > Intertidal zone >...
CCTACACCGAGGTCATCGGCCTCCTCGCCCGGGCCGAGGAGCGGCTCAGGTTCCAGGGGCTGTACGTCGACCAGACGGGGGTGGGGGAGCCCTTGCTGGAGGAGCTGAAGGGCCGGGGCGTCCCCTACGCCGCCGGCGTCACCCTGACGGCGAGCGTGAAGGAGGAGGTGATGACCTGCCTCAAGCTGGCGATGGAGCAGAGGCGTCTCAGGATGCCCTACCTGCGCCGCCTGTTCAGCCAGATCAACGAGCAGCAGTACGCGTATGCGCCGAGCGGCCACCTCAGCTTCAGACACCCCTCGGGCGGCCACGACGACCAGCTCTGGAGCCTGGCCCTCGCCGTCCACGCATCGACGCGAGAGAGACGGCCCAGTGCGCCGCGAGCGAGGCTGATACATGTGAGCTGAGGGGTGATGGAACCTCAAGCCGTTCAGTCCCTTCACCCTCAGCCACGAGCCTCCTCCCCTGCTCCCTCATCCTTCGAAGCCCTCCAGGTTCCACGCTTGAAGTTTAAAGATTCTAGTAGTCCAGATAAGCGCATTTTGACGGTTCTTTGACCAATAGACTCACTATTTGTGGCTCAATGTTGAATCTTTAGAAAAATATCGGGGCTTTTTCTATCTTGCTTTAACATGGCGCGATTCATGGTTACTTCATTTATAAAAAGGAAGGGCTTGGGCTTTCGATGAGAGCCAAAGGCCTCGGGGAGGGCTTGGGACTAGACACGGGGTTTGATCAGGGCTTTGTTGCTGACTCCATGCTTCGCGTGGGATTCAAGTCCGTCCGTTCACGAACCCTGACTACGCCTTGGGGACCATTTCGCGAATCGAAAAAGGGGGAAGAGGAATAAAAAAATAATTTTAGATCAATTATTGAATTATCCCGTGCGCGACGTAATCCAAACCATTTAATATATCATTTATAAACCGTTCACCACCCCTAATATTCCTGCAATACCGATGAAGTTAAATAGGAACGAGATTGGTATGAAGATGTTTTCATTCATTTTATATGATGCAGCTAAACCTACACCAACTTCGTCTGGTAACGGAGAAGAGATTATCAGGCAGATTATCATTGGAAGGATTATCCGTCTTCCGAAACGAGAACCCTCTATGAAACGATAGATTCTACTGGTGAGTTTGCCGGCGTCACAGCCAAACCAATCTGTAAGAAACAACTTTAAGTCTGATAGGAGATTGTCCTTTATGAACCTGAATATTACATAATCAGCTAACATGCTACCCAATGATGCAATAATTGCTAGAATAAGTAAGTTACCGTAAAATAAGTGAAATAATAGTAATGAAATTGGAACCGTGCAGCTGTAAGAATAAAAGCAGCCCGAAAGAAATGCTAAAACTACTATACTGTTTATCGAACTAAGAAATAGTAAAAGGTGGTCTTTCAATAACAGGGTTAAAGAACAAACTAAGATAAAGATGGACAAGCTTTTATATTTTTTTAAAAATTCAAAATCTTTCCTCCATGTATAAGGGTTTTTTGCAGGTTCGGTTCCACTGGGATAAAAAACAGAGGAGAGGGTAGGTATGATAGAATTTACACTATCAAGCTGATTTCCTTGTTGGAAAGCATTATCTATACCTTCTATCAAATCTTCCATTTCTCATTTCTCCCCCCCGGAGACTGTTCCACTCACCATCTAAATATCTCTAGTAATGTCTTTATGAATTATGGATAACGAATCTAAAAATAAAAAACATTTTACAGATTAACTGAAACTCAACCAGTTTCCTTTAACACTCTATAAATACTGTTTCTAAAAATATACCATAAAACAGGTCGCGCGCGAAAGGATTTCCTGACGAGGATGTTTCGTAAAAAGTATTAAATGTCGAAAAGAGAAAATTAAGGTGGGTGGTGTAGAGGGGGGAAGATGTTCTATGTCATTGGAGGAGAATAAGACGATTGTTCGCCGTTTGTTTAAAGCTTTCAATAAGCAAAACCTAACCTTGCTGGACGAGTTAATAGCACCCAATTATGTTGACCATCCACGCCGGTTTCAAGGTCTGGAAAGTTACAAAAAACACTTGACCATGTTTTACAATGGCTTTCCCGATTCCCATGAGACAATTGAGGATATAATCGCTGAAGGGGATAAGGTGTGGATTCGTGTGAAAGGTACAGGGACACATACAGGTGAGTATCTTGGATTAGCCCCGACCGGCAAGAAGATAACATGGGAAGCTATTGACATCTGGCGCATAGTTGATGGAAAGGTTGTAGAATTATGGTACGCCGTAGTCGAATTGGATTTCTACAAACAACTCGGCGTCATCGAATACACAGAAAAAGCAAAAGAACTCTTTCCAAGAGGTGTGTCGTAACCGCTTTCGAGCGCTCTCGACGGCGGCGACGACGCTTTAGTCCTTGTGATTCGCGAAGAAGGTTTACCGCGCGCGAGAGATTGATCCCTCCCCTTTTTTAATAGCACTGTTCCCTCGATTCCAAGAGCCCCATGTTCCAGATGAGGTAGGCGGTAGCCGTGCGCGCGAGGGTGGGAAAATGTAAAAAGTTAAATTTTAATCTCCAAACCTAAACTCCCCCAAGCCGACAACACGCGAGCATGTTTTTAAATTACAAATATCTTTTATGGTTGGGAAAAGCTATGAAGAGAATCCTAAAATTATGGCTCATCACAATCACTATGGCTTCGATCATTGCGATTCCTGTCTATGCGGGAAAACCTGAGCATCAAATCACAGGCGGAGGCCGGTTAACAAGCGATATGTTCCATTCACTTGGTGAGTCGTGTCAAATTTCTATTTCAGCCAGGGAAGTGTCAGGTTCCTGGTCAGGTCACGGAGTCTTGACCGATAGAGACAGTGGTGAAAGGGTCGTTTTTACTGTCGATACTGGTGTATTTCTAAGTGGGACTAGCTCTTCTTCGGTTATACTCGAGGGACCTTGTAAATTCTATCAGGGTCATGAACTAGTATCCGTAGGAACAGCCTCATTATACTATGAAATCTTTGCTGACCACGCGCATCTTATAGTAAATTTCATTGATGGCGGAAGTCCTGTTGCTTCATGGGGTACATGGATCGGATTAAGTGCAGGAAACATTAACCTACGATAATACACCAAAAATTACAACTTCCCCCTTTTTTGCACCATGCCGAATCTTATGCGAAGCAGCCCTAGACTGCGCGCGCGAATTATCGCACGCAATAAGCAAGATACTTTATCGTTATTCTCCACTTCTCTCTTGATATTTTTCAACTAATCTTCTTAGTATTGAATCTACGGTGGAGGTTTCCTCTTTTTTAACTTGCTCTTTTTCTTTGATTGTTCCTTCTTCGGTTCCTACCTCAGAGGGTTGTACTTCCATTGGTTCATCCTCGTGATCCGTGGGTTCCTCTTCCATCTCGAGTTTAACCGGCTTGTATATCAAGTCTCTTAGGGCCGTTTTCTGAGCAGAGTATTGTGTACACTGGTTCTCGTCGCAGAAGCTCCTTAGATCGGAAGCTTCATCATCGGTCAAATAGACTGTCACGATCTTTCCCAACTCGACCACCTGTATTATAATGCATTATATCATATATTTTCTAAATGGGAGAAATCAAAGGATAACCTTCATGTGTGTGGGGGGGGATAAAATTTAACCTTCTCTCTCTCAAACTAAAACTAATACATTCACACATATACACCTACATATACACATACACACCCACTTTTATTTATATTATTTATGTTATTTAATAGTTATTATTTATTAATTACTTATATTTCTTAATATTATTTCTAATATTAATTATCTAATTATTAAATATATACCCCTCCCCCTATGTGGGGGAAACATAAGTAGAGGAGACTGAGGCTGAATCCTATAATGTCGCGCGCGCGAAGACTGATTCCTTTTAATACTACTAGATTAAGGTATTTTTCCTTGAAATATTTTAATTAGTTTAGAACTATCAATGTTTCCCCCAGATACAACACATACAACTTTTCCATACCCGGCCTTTCCTGACAGAGCAGCTGCAACAGACACAGCCCCTGCACCCTCTGCAACAATACTATTCTGTACAGCCAACAATTTAATTGCTTCAACAGTCTCTTTTAGAGAAACAACCAGACTATCATCTATCAGAGTTTTTGCCAAGTCAAACATCTCTGGGAACACCCAAGGTGCACTTATGCCATCTACAAAACTATGCACATAACTAACATTTGTTTCAGCTTTCCCAGATTTGTATGACGATGCTAATGGAGTGCAGGTTTCAATCTCACAGGCATATATTTTCACATCTGGTTTGATCGCTCGAATAGCTGATGCGATGCCACAGGCTAATCCACCTCCACCCCAAGGGACAAGAACGGTGTCAACATCAAGAAGATCCTCCAATATCTCAAGTCCTATAGTGCCATTTCCAGCTATCACCACTGGGTCGCTAAAGGCATGTACGAACGTTCCCTCAACCCCTTCATATGTTCTTGTAACGAATATCTCGAAGAACTTGTCAACTGGAACTTTGATTACCTCGGCGCCCAGACGTAATATCTTCTCAAATTTCGTTTCTGGGACATGTGTTGGTAGAACAATGGTGCATTTGACACCAAGTTTCTTCGCAGCCCAAGCCAATCCTAGAGCCCAGTTCCCAGCACTCACGGTCCATACCCCATTCTCCAACAGTTTCTTATCCATTAATCTCATGGCATTGCTGGCAGCACGAATCTTGAACGCTCTTATTGGCTGAAGGTTTTCTAACTTCAGATAGATTTCTGCTGGGGCATCGTCTACATTTAGGCGTACGAGAGGCGTACGAACAATGTCAGTTGAGATGCGTTCTTGGGCGGCTTTTATTTCTTCTAAAGGAATAGAATTATAACTTGCCATTTTTCTCACTTCTATTTCTTTTCTTTGTACTTCTACAGCTCCCCACCTCGGAGCTGGGGCTCTACAGCATGTGCTACTTGGACAATGCTGTAAAACCTTGAACCCATCTATATATATTTTACGTTAACATAGCACAGGCTCAGGCTTCAAAAATATAAACCAATTCCAATCGCTGGACCGTATCTTTATCCTCAAATTGGGATAATACTACTTGATCGCGCGCTAGGCCGTTTAGAAATTGCCTGTTCTAGCCATTGGCTGATGCAGTATAACGTTCTGCGGCCTGATTTTCTTCTGGTTCCAGCATCGACGCTTCTCATAGCTATGGATTTAGGGGTGATGAGGGTGCATACATCCATGATCGCGTCTACGTCGTCCCGCCTATCGGGTCCGTCGTTTCCGAGTTCTACGCTGTGAAGTGCTTGATCCTCCTCATAAGGCTTGGCTGCCGGCTCTGGACGGCGGTCAATGCGACTGCCAACATCGATGTGAGGCTGAGGGCGGCGTGGATGCATACCTGCTCCAGGCCTCTGACCTTGAGGCATCCGAGCATGAGCCACTCCTTGGCTCGGCTGAAGAGTCTCTCTACGCTCCACCGCTTCCTAAACTGCTCCACCAGCCGGTGTGCGCCTCGGACCACGAAGTCCTTACCCACCTGGAGGGCGTCCTTGACCCGGGAGTCCCTCCTTACGGGGATGACTGGCTCTGCGTCATAGTCCTCGGCTTCCGCCCTGACTTTTCTGGAGCTGTACTGGGCATCTGCGAGCACCGTACTGAACCTGATGCCGAGGCCGTGGACCCGTTCGAGCAGCGGCTTGAAATAGGTCTTGTCGTTCTCGTTGCATGGGGCGACGGTGAAGGCGAGGGGCATCTCGGATTCGGCGCAGCATGCGGTGTGCACCCTGTATCCGAGGATGAAGCCCCGCTTTCCACACCCCACCCGGGCGTCGGGATCGCTCCTCCCCGTCTTGTTGTCCAGGCTCCTCTGGCTGTAGGCCTTCAGGTGGGTGTTGTCGACGGCTACGACCTCTCCCCTCACCACCTTGGAGTTGAGGAGCCGCCGGAGGAGCTGATTGAAGACTCGGTGGTAGGTCTCCTCCCCGAGGCGATGCCTGAAGTGGGTGAAGAGGCTGTGGCTGGGTGTGTGCTTCTTGAAGCCGCAGGCTCTGGCTGCCTTCCTGTCGTGCTTCAGCCGGAGGGAGAGCCTTCGGTCGCTGGGGATACGGAGGAGCTGCTTCAGCAGCTGGGCCTTCAACATGGACAGTGGGTTGTACGGCCTCCTTCCCGGGCCTCTCCGGTGGTAGAGGCCTCTCAGCATGCGGCGTAGGCGTCTGGAATTGATGGAGTCAAGCACCTGTTTTATCTTCACTTTTCTATCCAAGAAATTGGGAGGCAGTCTTAATTTTTAAACAGGCATGCGCGCGGCGCTACGCTGGCGGTTGACAATTTTTATACAGGGCGGGAGGATTAGAGGTATCGTATGTCTGGATCAAGTCTGAAGGTGTTCATATCTGTCGATATGGAAGGCATTTCTGGGATAGTCGACAGGAACCATACAGGTCGAGACCAACCTGACTACGAGAAGGGGAGAGCCCTTATGGTGGGAGATGTGAACGCGGCCATCGAGGGCGTGCTGGCTTTGGATGAGGCTGAGATCGTCGTGTCGGACGGGCATGGCTGGATGAAGAACATACAGCCGGAGGAGCTCCATGAATCTGCGGTCCTTGTCAGGGGTACGCCGAAACCTCTTTCTCAGATGGCCGGAATCGACAGCAGTTTCGATGCGGCGCTCTTCATAGGATACCACTCGATGAGAGGTACTCGGCATGGCATCCTCTCACACACCTTCTCCGGGCTGACCATCGACAGCCTAACCGTAAATGGGGTGGAGATCGGGGAGACGGCCATGAACGCCGCAATAGCTGGTTATCATGGAGTGCCTTTGGTATTTGTTTCAGGTGACAGAGCTGTAACGGAGGAGGCTATGAAGCTGAATCGAAAAATAGTAACTGTAGCTGTGAAGGAGGCAGTCTCTAGGACCGCAGCTAAGTGTCTCAATCCGCGTAGGGCACAGGCGCTTATCAAGATGGGCGTGACTGAGGCTTTGAAGAATCGGGATTCGATGGAGTCGTTCATCTTCCACCCTCCCATCGAGATGAGTGTCAGGTATGTGAATGCCTTGATGGCTGATGCCGTCGAGTTCATGCCATCCGCTGAAAGGGTCGACGGGAGAACCATCAAATTCGTCCTCGATGACTATCTCAAGGCTTTCGGAGCGTTCAGGGCTTCGGTCTACATAGCCAGTGCGGTGTCCGGATAAATACCAGAACAATTAGGAAAAGGGGATCACGGATCCCCCGTAACCTAATTATTTAGCGCGCCGAAAAATAGGCATCTCGCGCGCGAAATCGAGCCAGATACTTATCGTTTCACGCGCTCTTTCATTCGCTATTTGCTCATTGTTACCGGCTGGCCAATCCTCCCGCGATCTCTCCGCCATCTATCACGAAGCAATGCCCCGTGATGAAGGCGGCTTCGTCGGAGGCGAGGAAAGCAAAGAGCGCGGCGACCTCATCGGGGCGCCCCACCCTCTTCAAGGGCACCTTTGCTTCAAATGCGTGCAGCATCTCCGGAGTGTACTCCGTCTCTTGCATGGGCGTGAGGATGAAGCCGGGGCATACTACGTTTACTCGTATCTTAGGCGCTAGCTCCAGTGCCATGGAGCGCGTGAGCTCAATTACGCCCGCTTTCGATGCGTTGTAGTCGGCGTACAGGGGATAACCTGTGATACCGTTGGTCGAACCCATGTTCAGGATCACCCCGCCGTTCCCGTCTAGCATCAGTCGAGCGCTTTCCTGGGCTACGAAGAACACACCGTTCAGGTTGACCTCAAGCACCTTACGCCATTCCTCCGGCGTGATATCCATGAATTTATGGCGTATGCTTATCCCCGCGTTGTTGATGAGCACATCCAAGCCACCCGTCATCTCGTCAAGTTCGCGGAATGCACGGGCCACGGCGTCGGCATCAGATACATCGGCATTTATTGTCCCGCTCAACGAGGGCAACGCGTCCTCGATTCGGTCGATCGCCTCTTCGTTGTGGTCCAGCACGACCACTCGAGCGCACTCCTCTAGAAACCTTTTAGCGGTCTCGGTGCCGATTCCACCGGCTCCGCCGGTTATGAGAACTCGCTTATCTTTCAATCCTCTCATGTCGTTTAGCGCCTCTATCCCGCCAGACCTCCGCCATCCACTAACAGCGTTGTGCCTGTGACATAGGAGGAGGCGTCGCTCGCCAGAAACAACGCGACGTTGGCGATCTCCTCCGGCCTACCTATCCGCCCCAGGGGGCGCTGTTTGGCCTCCGATAGGAACTTCTCCATAGGGATGCCGAGTTGTCGAGCCTCGCCATGCAGCATGGGCGTGTCCGTATCCCCGGGGCAGATGCAGTTGACTCGAATGTTCTGTGGGCCATGATCAAGGGCCATGGCTTTGGTTAGAAGCACGACGGCTCCCTTCGATGCGCAGTAGGAAGCGGCTTGGCGCCCGCCGACTAGTCCCCATCCCGATGCTGTGTTGATTATTACGCCACCGCCAGCTTTTCCCATAATGGGTACCACATATTTTGAAAGGAGGAAGACCGACCTAACATTCGTAGCCATCACCTTATCCCATTCCTCCTCGGTTGTATCCACCACGGAAGCGCGCCGTATGATCCCGACGTTATTGAACAGAATGTCAATTTTCCCCAGTTCCTCGACAACCTTCACCACGGCAGACTGGCAGTCCGCTCCGCATGTCACATCGCATCGCAGAAAGATGGCCTTTCCGCCGCCGTTGACTATGCTCTGGACCACAGCATGGCCATTGGCCTCGTCGTTATCTACTACAGCAACCGATGCGCCTTCCTTAGCAAATAGTAGCGCTGCTGCTCTACCTATGCCAGAGGCGCCGCCGGTTATCATGCTGATCTTACCGTTCAACACCCCGTAACAACCAGGTTCATTTAAGGTTGGCATGAATACGGCTTCAATACTAAAAAATAAAAGATTAACCGCGCCCTAGGCCTCGGCTTCTTTGCCTATCTTTCTATTGTATGCCCTCCACGTCACCGCCCATCGGGACGGGTCGTCCAGCGGCCTGTGATCGATCCTGTGGATGGTGCTGTTGTGGGGCGCGGTTTTGACGATCTCAGGATTCGAATATGCCTCGTAAGAGACGTGTTTCAGTATCTCGATGTACTCGTCGAGGTCGGCCTTCGAGTAAGACTCGGTAGGTTCGAGGGTACAGGGCTCTGGGACTATCCATGGGTGGTGGCTCGTCCAATAATGGACGCCAAAGTCAGCGGCCCTTAAACCAACTTCCTCCGAACGAACGCCCGTGTCTTTGCTCAGCTCTTCCCAACTGTATCTAACTTGCTCGATCCGGCGTCTCCCTTTGGCGTAGGGTGCGTACACTCCCCTTATTTCCAGCACCTTGTTGAGGAGATAGTTGTTGTTCAGGACAGCGATTTCGGCGACTTCTCTCAGGCCCTTCGCGCCCAGGCTCATCGCCCATGCGTAGGATTTTACCACCACCGGCGGCACACCGTAGAAGGCCCTCACCTTACCTATGCTTTTAGGCCTGTCGTAGTCCAGATAGTACCTGACGCCATCGAACGCTATGACTGGGACCGGCAGGTATTCCGAAAGCTCCTCGGTTACACCGATGGGTCCTGACGCCGGCCCCCCACATCCATGGGGCGACGAGAACGTCTTGTGCAAATTAAACTGGCAGAGGTCAAAGCCAGCAGACCCCGCTTTGGTTATACCTATAATTCCGTTGGCATTCGCTTGATCATACGCACAAAGCCCACCGGTCTCATGGACGACATCAACGAACTCTGCGATTTTCGGGTTGAATATCCCCGTGTCCTCGGGGTTTGTTATCATCAGTCCTGCGGTTCGTTCCGAGACCGCAGCTTTCAGCGCCTCCAAATCGGGATAGCCATCCTCATCTGGATATAGGGTGATGACCTTGAAGCCGGCTACTCTGGGGCAGGCCGCGTCCGACGGATGGGAGAAGACCGTCGTGATCACCTCGTCCCTCTTGTCCGCTTCCCCCCGTTCCTCATGGTACGCCCTTATGATGGATGCGTTCGCGTATATACCCTGGGATCCGGCGCCGGGTTGAAGGGAGAACTCGTCCATCCCCGAAATCTCCTTGAGGATCTGTTTGAACATGTACATCACCTTCAAGATGCCCTGGACGGTCTGCTCGTCTTGCAGAGGGTGGATCTCGTTCATTTTGGGCGTCCTCACCAGCTGCTCGTTGATCTTCGGGCTATACTTCATGGTGCAGGTCCCCTGCCCCACGTCGATGTTCAGATCCGTTCCAAGGGTCTCCTGCGACAACCTCATATAATGCCTGAGAACCCGCGACTGGGAGACCTCGGGTAGTCTAGGCGGGCGCTTCCTCCGGACGCCCTGAGGTATGGATGCGAGGACATCTCCGACCTCTCGCCGTATGCCTTCTCCGACCTCGGGCACGAGGATCCCTCTCTCCCCCTCCTGACAAAGCTCGAAGATTATCGGTTCATCCCACTTGGCCTGGTGGAACCGCCTCATCTTCGGCCGTCTCTCCTTGACATTTACCGCCATGCTAGTCTAAGACCTCCCTTAGAGAATCGGCAAGTCTGTCGATGTCCTCCTTTGTGTGTACCTCAGTGACGCAGTATAGCGCGCAGCTCCCCAGCTCTGGGAACTCCCTTGATAGGTCCTTTCCTCCGAATATTCCGCGTCTCAACAGCTCTCTGTTGATCTCCTCTGTCGTCTTGCCGGCTTCATCAAAGTTCACGACGAACTCTTTGAAGTGGGCCGACCTGAAAACAGGAGCTCTGACCACTTCGATCTCCGATATCTTCGTAATCGCGTAATATGACCTCTGCATGATCCCTTCCCCGATCTCCTGCATGCCCATAGGCCCCATGAGCGCGAGGTAAACCCCCGCGGTTATGCCCCATAGAGCGGTTGCCGTGCCCACGAACTCTTTCCCCTCATCCCGGAGCGCGAAGGAGGTTCTCTCGTAGGCAACATCACCGAAACCGTACTCCCCATCGACGGAGGTTGGAGCTACACCGAACAGCCTCGAAGGATACTCGGCCACGTACTTCTCCTCATCCCGAGTTGCGATGAAACCAGCATGGCCACCTCCGAATTGCATGTGCATGCCGAGGGGCTGGATGTCTCCGCATACAATATCCGCTCCGTACTCGACAGGAGGGGTCAGGACCCCCAACGAGATCGGGTCAACTCCTACAATACATATCGCACCGTGACCGTGGGCGATCTCGGAGATCTCCTCTCCCCGGCCCTCGATGAAGCCGAAGTATGAAGGGTTCTTGAAGTAGACAGCGGCCGTCTTCGACGATACCTCACGCGCGAGGGAGTCGAGGTCCAGCTGACCGGTCTCGAGGTCGTAGTCGAGCAGCCTCAGCTCAATCCAAGGCTTGCAGTAGTCCTTGATCTTCGACAACTCGTCGGCGCCTATGCTTTTAGGCACCAGCACCTCCCGTCTGCCCGTGATCCTCACAGCCATGAGAATCGAGGTAGCGGATGCCTGCATCCAGTCATACGTTGGAACGTTGACGACATCCATCTCAAGAAGCTCGCCCATCATGCTTGCGTACTCGTAGAGGGCTTGGAACCTCCCATGATCGTCGTAGGGCTCCCCGGCGTAGGCGGTCAGAAACTCGCCCCGCTGGTTAACCTCATCGCATATCGCCGGGACATAATGTTGCCAGCATCCAGCTCCCAAGAAGCTCAAGTACTCCCCGCACGACGCGTTCTTTGACAGAATCCCCTCCACGTGTCTCCTCAGCTCGTACTCGGAGAGGAAGGGCTTCGGCAGATTCAGGCCTCCCCTGACCTTGAGTTCCGCTGGCACATCAGCGTAGAATTCATCCACGCTTAACGCACCTACCTCTTTGAGCATCCGCTCCTTCACAGCGGGCACGGAGTTTGGAATGTATGGATAAACGATTGTTTTCGCCTCTTTCATGTAAAACTCTCCTGAACCTTGAATGGTGTTCAAATATTTTATTCTTCGCGCGCGAGCGAACTTTGAAACATATATAAGTCGAGTATTGTGCGCGTACAGCTATCGAAGATTCTTATATACTATTCAAGCATGTCTGGTCTTTATGAGAAGATTTGATGCGAGCATGGGGGCTAGGGTACTAATCGAGACATGCTTAAACGTCAGGCCCAGCGAAAATGTTCTAGTCGTAACCGACACGAATATGGTTGAACTTGCCGAATTTTTGGCCACGGTGGCCAGAGAAAGAGGCGCCGATGTCACCATATCCACGATGACCCCCCGAGATGCCCCAGGGGAGGAACCCCCTCCACCCGTAGCAGCGGCGATGAAGACGGCTGACGCCGTGATGATGCTAACAACCTACGCCTTAGCCCCATCCATCGCGAGGGCGGAGGCCCAGGACGCGGGAGCCCGCATACTCTGCCTGGAAGGCTATGACCACAGAGTTCTCCAATCTGAGGCTCTGAGGGCCGACTTCTCAGCGATAAGGCCCACCGTGGAGGAGGTCGCTGCGAAACTGACCGATGCGGAGAAGGCAAGGATTACTTCCCCCATCGGGACTGATATAGAGATGATGCTCGGCACTAGAAAGGCTCACGCCCTCCATAACATCTGCCACGAACCCGGTACCATGGGCTCTCCTCCAGACATAGAGGCGTTTGTAGCGCCCATAGAGGACACAGCACACGGGGTAATCTATATCGACGGAGCCATCATCCTGCCAGAATTTGGGCTCTTGATGAAACCGGTAAAACTAACCGTCAAGCTGGGAAACGTGGTGGTCATCGAGGGCGGCGACGAAGCCGAGAGGTTCAGGAACCTCATAGAGTCTTTTGGCGACCCTCAGATGTACCGCCTAGGAGAGTTGGGCATCGGCCTGAACCCATTAGCGAGGCTTGTAGGTATTCCTCTCATCGATGAGGGAGCGCTGGGGACAGCCCACATAGCCCTAGGCCTCAATTATACCTTTGGCGGGACGATAAAGGACGCAAAAGCACATATAGACTGCGTATTCAGGGACCCCACCATCAAACTAGATGGGGTGCCCATCATGGAAAACGGCTGCCTTTTCGTGCGCGCATAGACCGCCACAGTTTATTTTCTAAATAAAAATTATAAATAGTGTTTCGGGCGCTCGCGTACGAGGTGATAAGTCGTGAAAGTGATGATGAGAATGATAATGAGGTTCGTGCCAGGAAAGCTGGAGCAAGGGAGGAAGCTTTTGGATGAATTCTTGGCTATCATCGATAAGAAATACGAAATATTTTCTGGAACTTCTGTAAGAAAGTATACTCCGTGGATGGGGGGAGGCGACGCCATGCATACGCTCATTATGGAATTCGAGATTGACAGCCTTACTAAGTTAGCAGAGTTCTATGATAAGGCGTGGGTAGACCCAGAATTGATGCAGACAACGTCTCAATGGGATGCTGTTGAAGAAAGCCATAACGTCGAACTATACATGGTAGCACAATGAACGAACTTTGTAGGTCAAAGTCTGATGCGTAGAAATATGAGATAAATTAGTATGGTATCTTATATTTCTCGCGCGCGAAGGGGTCCCAACCATATCGTAGTCCATCCTGATCTTGCTCGTGGCCGCGCGCGCGGGATAGGTCGGGCGCGCGCGCAGGAGCGCTACCGAGAGGGAGAAGCATATGCAGTACTTCAGGGATAAGAGCATTCTTCGCCGCGTGGGCGAGCCCGAGGACGTGGCCAACGCCGCCCTGTTCCTGGCCTCGGATGAATCCAGCTTCATCACGGGTCAAGTTCTGACCGTAGACGGGGGGGGAATCGACTTCATAACCCACTCCCTTTAGAAAAATGTCTTTACGAGTTCGGAAAACGCGCCCAGCTGTGTTCTCGCGCGCTTAAGTCCTAACCATGTTAAGCCAAGAGGACCACAAAAATACTTCGATGGGAAGAACCAGCAAAATTGCGGTGATCATATCTCTCGTCGTGGTTTTCCTTGCCTATAGAACGATTGTGGAATACCGACGACCGAATCTGGGGATATCCGTGGAAATCTTAGCCCCCGGAGTGGTCTCAGAAGGCGAAGTGGTCTTCTACACCATCGAGGTCGAAAACACAGGAAATCGCGACCTAGACGTGACGGTTCAAGACTCGCTGGGCTTCTATTGGGTCGGAGCAATTACTAGAGGATCCACGGAGGGGCTTGAAGCGAGATTTGAGGTCCCTCCTGCGGGTCAAATACAAAACACCGTGGAGGTGATCGGCCTCCATGGTGACGCGTCCGTCACCAACTCCACCTCACTCACCTTCGAGGTTGTTCCCACCTATTCAGTGATCGAGGTTGCAGACACAGGGATGGCGTTAATAGAGTTCAGTGGAACCGGATACTGTGCCGGCGAATCGATAAGGTTGAAGATAGAGCCGAGCGTCGACTTCACTTTCAAACTCAGAATAGAGCCCGGCACCGTCTTGATCAACTCTGGGCGGGGACAGAACATGGTCATCGCTCAGGGAAGGATCATAACTGTCGAACCAGAGGTTGAGATCAAACTCGATATAGAGGCCTACTGCCTCGACGTCAACAGAGCCAACCCCTCGGTATTCGAAGACTTCTCCGTCCTGATGGGTTCTGGAGAATATGGAGAAGAGGTCTTCCAACTGATGAGATCCCTCTAGGCGGTCCCAAGCGAAATCAAGTCGGTATATGCCGTGCAGGTGGCCCTCTGGGCCCTGATAAGCGATGTATCTGAGCCCGATCTTCAGACCAGGCTCTCCACTTCGAGCATGGAAATCGCCCATGCAAGATGGCTCCTAAAAAACGCTGGGATAGACCCCAAAGGTAAGGACCTGTTTCAAGGGTTGGAGAAACCCCTGAACGCAGTCAAGATCACCCAGCACAAAGAGTTTCCCCGGGACAGCGATGTTTACTGGGTTGTGTGTGTGGATTAAATTTATTCCCAAACCAAACCACAAACCCTTCCTCCCTCACTCCGCCACTACCACTCTCTTCCTCTCCCCTACTCTCACACCTACACACATACATACACACTCCATACACCCACACATCTTTCAGAATGGAGTGAAGATTTGCGAACGCGTACACCCTCGTGCGCAGCGCGACTTAAAATATGAAATCCAATTAGTTAAGTTATTAATCATTTCAGGAAATTGGCTGTGAGTTCTACTGCTCGTTTTCCAATTTGTTCTTCTAAGGTTGTGTGGAATAGTTCGCGCGCGCGATACGCGGTCTCGTTGGGCTTGGATTAGTTAGAGCTGTCGTCTGAGGGTTGATACTTGTGTGCTTAAGGAGTGTCTCTCTTTTCTCAGGCGCGCACGTGTATCAATACTTTAATATCGGAGAATAAGGAATAGGAATAGATAGATATATGACAGCTCAAACTTCAACCCTTTTAAAATGGGCAAATATCTCAGCCTATATATTTATGATCCTAGTAAATGGCTTAGCAGGTAGTACTTCGATTCTCGGAGGCAAGTTTACAGCTGAGATTTCTGATGCGAACCCGACGCTCATAACACCTGCAGGCTATGTATTCTCTATCTGGGGAATTATCTACGTTTTATTGGGGATTTTCGTGGTCGTTCAAGCATTGCCAAGCGAAAAAGGTAAAGATTATAAGAGCAGTATTGGATGGCTGTTTGTTCTCAGCAGCATATTTAATGTTGTTTGGCTTTTTCTTTGGCAATTTGAGTATCTTGGTTTATCTGTTGTTCTTATGTTCCTGCTTCTAGCAAGCTTGATATCGATTTATCTGCGCCTCGATATCGGGAAAACTAAAGTTCGATTCCGTGAAAAA
>Ga0209636_10003635_pt1 | contig 15728 bp, 10 predicted proteins | sample DeeMarSWOR152_54_FD_187464 | JGI IMG/M metagenome (GOLD analysis project Ga0209636, IMG submission 187464) | Marine sediment microbial communities from White Oak River estuary, North Carolina - WOR-1-52-54 (SPAdes) (version 2) | ecosystem: Environmental > Aquatic > Marine > Intertidal zone >...
CGCTGTTTTAAGAAGTCCCTTTAAATCGTAGGCCGAAAAGGGCGCCGCGACCTTTAACCCTGGAAACATTGTCGGGAATGCTTCAAGGCTCTGGCTGTGCTGTCCAGCATACCCCCTTCCTCCGCCTATTGTTGTTCGAATGACGAGTGGAATCTTTGCCTTGCCGCCGAACATATACTTCGTCTTTGCAACCTGGTTACCCAACTGGTCACCCGTCATGAGGATAAAATCTATATACATGATTTCTACAACAGGACGCAGACCGGTCATTGCAGCTCCCAGACCGGTGCCAATGATGGCTGCTTCAGATATCGGGGTATTAAAGACTCTTTTTCTCCCAAAGATGTCATAGAGCCCAACCGTCGCCTGGAATGCACCGCCGTATTCAGCGACTTCCTCACCATACAGCACTACACGTCTATCTCTCATCATCTCCTCCATGAGCGCTTCAATTACCGCATGCCTGTAGAGTATCCTTCCGCTGGAATCCCTTCTGAATTGCTTTGGCTCCTTTAAAACCTTAACTGTGCGGTATTTATCTCCTATTCCTTCACTCGTTGTATCAGCAAAAAGCCCTTCTTCTATTTGTTTTGGATCAGGATCAGCTGCATGGGCTGCCTCGATTGTGACCTCTTCCATCAGGCTTTCAATTTTACTGCGGAGTTGAGAAACTTGCTGGGCAGTGAGAATATTGTTGTCCACTAGTTCCTTTGAATATAGGTCAATCGGGTCATACTTGAGCCATTCCTCTTCCTCTTCTGCCGTACGATAGGTCATGCGTTTATCGCTCAAAGAATGACCGACATAACGGTAGGTTTTGAACTCGAGCAATACCGGGCCATCGCCTCTACGGCATATATCAACCGACTCTCTCACCACATTTCTCACAGCAAGTACATGCATTCCACTTTCAGTCCGTGCATGCATGTTGCGATCGTTCATCCCTGCTCCCCTCTGAGAAAGATACTTTAGCCCTGTAACCTCCCCTTCCTGCTGGCCTGACATCCCATACTGATTGTTTTCAAAAATGAATATTACTGGAAATCCTTCGCCAAACTGTGGCATGCAGGTAAAGTTCATGGATTCAAGACAGATACCGTTATTCGCCGCTCCATCACCAATCATGCACGCCACCACTTTCTTATCCTTAAGAAGCAGTGAGCTCAATCCTGCACCTGCAGCAATTGCCATACTTCCACCCACAATTGCATTCGCACCAAGGTGGCCTGAATGAAAATCCGCGATATGCATACTCCCACCCCTGCCTCTACAATAACCCTTTTCCTTCCCGAACAGCTCGGCCATGGTTTTGAAGAGGTGCTTTCTGATCGCCTGCTCTCTGAGGATAGTTTCGGCCTGGCCACCGTCTTTGGTTTGTAGAAAAGAAACAAGCTCTTCCCGGTCCATGTTATATATTCTGAACAGTACCTTTGAAATCGAATGCCCGTGCCCCCGATGTGTTGAAGTAATATAGTCACCGGGATTCAGACATACCATGGTGCCTGCTGCAACCGCTTCCTGTCCGATTGAAAGATGGGTTGCACCGATGAACTTAAATCCTTCATATGGTACGAACTTACCGCTCTTCAACCTGATGATCATTTCTTCAAAAACACGGATATAGAGCATTGTCTCAAATAGCTGAATAGTCTCTTTTTCCGATATTGTTTTGCCCAGCTGTCCCTTCAGGGAGCTATCAGCCTGGAAAACCGGGATATCTGCGAACTTGATTTTATCGGTTTTAAAATCCGGCAATACATTAATCTCTTTCATCTTTGTAAATCCTTTTCATGGTATTTTTAATAAAACCCTCTCTTTTTAATCAATCAAGTTAAATGTTATATTTTGTAATATTATATTATTAAATGTAATAATGGTCAAGGAAATGGTGTAATTTTTCTTGACATTAGGTTATGTTTTTATCAAAATTATTAGTGTGATTCATTTCTGTGTATAATAAAGGGTTTTAATGATTGCAGAGCAGAGAAGGCAGGAAATACTAAGACTCATTGAAGAACAGGGTTCGATTCGAATTTCAAACCTCGGAAAACATTTCGATGTTACTGACATGACCATCAGGAGGGATATTGATTATCTTTCAGATTTGGGTATGGTAAAAAGAGTTCATGGAGGTGCAGTCTCTGAAAACAACGGGGATATCGACCTTGCAACTACCTTTCTCAAGAGAAACAGTGAATATAAACCTGAAAAAGAGAGAATCGGGATCAAAGCCCAGGACTATGTGAAAGAAAATCAGACAATTTTCATTGATGGGGGTTCTACAAATGAGCTTTTTGCCAGACACCTGGACACGAAAATAAAATTGCGCATTGTAACCCATGGACTCAATATCGCATGGATCCTCTCTGGAAACGATCATCACGAGCTCTTTGTACCAGGTGGTAGCCTGAACAGACTCACAATGACCTTCTCCGGCCGCGAGGTTGAAAGCATGTACGAGGAGCTCAATGCAGATGTGCTTTTTCTCTCTGCCTCAGGCTTATCCCTTGAAAAAGGTCTAACCGATCCTGAGTGGCTCGATACATCCATTAAAAAGGCCATGATAAGGTCGAGTAATAAGGTGATTCTGCTCATTGACTCCCACAAATTTGGACTCGTCTCTTCAAGAACCTTCGCAACCGTACAGGATGTGAATCTCATAATCACGGACAGCAACCTGAACGACGAAACACTGAAAAACTATGAACAATCAGGAATTCCTATGATCCTTGCCTGAAAGCTTGCTTCACCCCACCCGTTCTTAAATTTTTAGTTTACTTTTTATGCATATTTTATTAACTTTCTATTCGAAAAATCGTGTAAGTTTTTAGATTTCAATGGGTACAACAAATATTGCACCGAGAATAATTGTTTTTTCAACATCATCCTGTGGATGGTGCAAAAAAGTCAAGAATTACCTTAAAGAAAGGGGATTCAGGTTCAGGGATGTCGATATATCAAAAGATCCCAAAGCCGCTCAGGACGTGGTGAGAAGAACGGGACAGACAGGAGTTCCAGTAATTCTCATTAACAATAGGCCTGTTATTGGTTTCAACAAAGTTGAAATCGACCGAGTAGTAAGAATTCATTAAATCGCACTATACTATATATAACTATATAGGAGGAATTGTATGAAGCTAAAGGTCATTGACGAAAGGGTGCTGGTTGAAGTTGAAGAACCAGAAGAGCAAAAAAGTGCAGGCGGTATATATATTCCAGACACTGCAAAGGAGAAGCCTCAAAGAGGCAAGGTGGTTGCAGTCGGAACAGATGAAGACCTGCAGAAGGTAATTAAGGTTGGCGATAGGATTGTGTTCGGTAAGTACACTGGTGATGAAATTGAATTTGATGGAAAAAAATATTTAGTCATCCAGAGATCGGATATTCTGGCCATAATCGAATGACAGGAAAGGGCAGCTCAACTCCAGGGCTGCTCTCTTTTTTTATATAAAATACATCATCCAACGTTAATTAAAATCCCTGCATAAAAATTTATTTTGTCTTGAGGGTGAATACACCATCCCATCCTTCACCTGGAGGGTTTTTCATAAAATGTCTGCACCTTTTGATGTAAATCCTGCTCACCTCATCGTCCTGTACAAGCAGCACTTTTTTAAACTCCTGTGTTGCACGCTCCCATTCCCTGTTCTTATATGCGATAAGCCCCTGTGCATAATGGCGCAGTAAATCCTCAGAATACACAATTACCTCCCTTTCCCCAACAAGCTCGAATATTGCAACCGGCTTGGCCTTGCCCTTCACCCTTACCGAATCCAGCTCTCTGGTGACAAAAGCATCGCTCAATTCATTTTTAGTAAATTCGCTGATTATAATGTTGTTTGTGGTTTTATAAATTTTATTTATACCCTCAAGCCTAGCACCGAGGTTTACTGCATCACCAATAACAGTGTAGTCAAAGATCTGCTTCGACCCGAGATTGCCTACGATCATATCTCCTGTATTGATGCCAATACCGATATCAAATGCTTCCCTTCCTTCCTGAGACCATCGTTCTTTGAGTCTGTCCAGCGCTCGTATCATATCGAGTGCCGCGCTAGAGGCCTTCTGGGCATGATCCTCCATGTAGTACGGAGCACCGAAAACCGCCATTATCTCATCACCTACAAACTTATCAAGCATTCCCCCGTACCGAAAAATTATTTTAACCATTTCTGTGAGATATTCCCCGAGAATGCTCACGACCTCTTCAGGTGTATAGCGTTCTGAATAGGAGGTAAAGGATCTGATGTCTGAAAAAAGTACGGTAAGGTGGCGTCTCTGGCCACCAAAGGTAAGCGCATCAGAATCCCGTAACACCGACTCAACCACATCTTCCGCAAGATAGTGCTTAAACACCGATCGAATATACATCTTTTCCTTTTGTTCACTGAAATACTGATAGGTATTGCACCCGACAAAAGCAAGCCCTATTCCGCCTACGGGAATGATGAAATTAACGAGCAGGTCTACTCTTGTAAAGATGATGATGTTTCCTATAAAATATCCTCCCCCGATCACCACGGCCGATAGTACCCCAAAAAGGGGCTTCGTCTTTTTAATGAGAAAGGCAATGAGAAGTGTAAAAATAAAGGTGAATGCATATACGTAATAATTATCCACTACTCTGATAAATTTCTGGTCTAACACCGATTGTATAAAGTTTGCATGGATCTCCACACCCGGGGTCAATGTTTCCTCCCCCGCAATGTAGAAAGGAGTTGAAAAAAGATCATGAAGCTCATCGACCGTTGCTCCGATTAGAACGATCTTGTCCTTAAAAGTATCCCGTTCAAGGAGAAGCCTTAACCCTTCTTCATCAACGACCTGTTCATAGGAAATCGTCCTGAAGGAATAGGCAGGGCCATAGTAGTTTATCAAGCTCGATGGAAGATCATCGTACTTCTTTATTCGATAAACACCTCCCAGAATAAAATCTCCGTCCTCTGTTTCCTGAAACCAGTTCGAATGGTCTCCCCTTAATCCGAGATACTTTATTAGAGTTGCAAGGCCCAGAGAAAAGTATCGGTTCCCATCCCAATCCCTGAATAATATATACCGTCGTACGAAACCATCAGTATCGAACTTGGTATCAGTAATACCAAAAGGGGCGACCTCCTGTAGCTTTTCAATAGGGGGTAATAAACTGATCAGAGAGAATCCTTCGCGCTCTTCAATCACCATCTTTCCTGCAAGCACAACATTATTTGCCTTTCCAATCGCATCGCGAAATATTTCGTCCTGCTGGGGACCAATCGAGCTCTCTTCGGAAAAGGTAACATCAAAGAGAACAGTTTTCGCTCCAGCACGATGGAGATTTTCTACCAATTTCGCATGGTATGTCCTTGGCCAAGGATATTTATAGGGGATTTCAGCAAAGGACTGATCATCTATGGCCACAATTACAATATTAGAGCTTTCAATCCTCTCCCAATCTGGTCCCTGGGCAGAAAACTTAAAGTCCGTCATTCTGTGTTCGATGTTCTCGAAAAAGATTAAGCCCGAAAAAAAGACCATCACTGCAGCAGACATGAACCCTATGATGAGTATTACCATTAGCCTTTTGTTCTCTTTGGACATTTAGAACTCCTTGGTTGCGAACATGGATATGAAAAGGTCAGTGGTGGTTGGCGATGTAACGTATTCTACAGTCCCTTCTAATGTGATATCCGAAACCATTTCGAAAGTTGAGCCTAGGGTGAGATCCAGCTCTTCTGGCCCTGTCTCGTAGATAGCATCTACATAGGCATAGAGGTTTTCACCTGGAAGGAATCGGTAACCTCCGCGTCCTTCAAGATATAGAGAGTCAGGTGAGTCCCCGAAATCGTATCCCATCACTGCCTTGGTATCGAGGGGGAAAGCGTTGAAGTAACTGATTAACCCAAGCCGGAGTGAGTAATCATTTGAACTGTTCGCATCATCCACCTTGTCTTTTACGAGAGTGGCGCTTCCATTACCATAGAGGTTTGAATTAGTATTAAAAATCTCTATATTCTGCGTTGCGCCAGTATTGATAATAGTATTTATCGTGTCAACATCTTGTTTGTTTGAAGCCGTCAATACATCAAATCCAGCATTTATACTGAGATAGTCGGTGGGATAGATGTACGTGCTACCTGAATAGCCAGCCGTGTTGGTGGTGTAGGTGAGAGTATCCTCTAAATTGTCTCTATAGTGCTGGTATGCGGCCCGGATAAATAGCTTTCTATTCAGAAGCCATATGCTGTCCCATATCTTGAGGCCAGCCTTGTCATTGATAAGTGTTTCGTTTCCAAGAGAATAATAACTAGGGCCTATGTAGCTCACCTCTGTATTGAATTGATTGTCAAAGAAGGGACCAACTTCCAAGGACAGCTTGGTAGCAAAATTTGTAAATCCCGGTATGAGAGGCACCATGTGTTCATTTATGGTAAAGAGCCATTCCCATCCCTCAGGGTCAAAAGGAAGCTCATTATCTGGAAAATCTGCTGCACCATCTGTGATGTCCTCGTTGAGCAGGCTCTCATTTGCCTCAGCTTTTATCCTGACTTTCCCGTTTATAAGAGAAAGAGTAAAATCTGTGCCCAGTACAATGTTATCTTTGGGAGTTTCACCTGCCCCGGTACCGGTAATAGAGTCTTTGTCATCCTTGACCTTGAGAAAAGAAAGTGCCCACAAAAATCGTCGTGCATTCCCTGCCTTAAATCTCCACCCATACACCATCTGTTTGTAAATATCCAGCTCCTCTACACCCTTATAGCTCCGCCCATAGAGTAGTTCAAAACCAATAGGCCCGAATTGAGGTAGGGCATGAACACCAAACACCTCCCTCCCATCTATCATATAAGAAGAGAATACCGGCGTGGTATCACCAAGAACAAGAGTACCTATGTACGAAGACAAGTCAAGACGGTAAGTGGAAAGCCGCTGCTCATCAGAGGATTTTTCATTTGTCATATCGACTACGAGGGCGTAATCAATATTTCCAAGCACATTACCATACATATTCAGATTCATGACTCCCACACCCTTAGGGGTACCCTCCTTGTCGTACTCAGCACCCACCCTCACGCTTCCGTTCATCGTGTATCGTCGTTCCCGCTCCGGTTTTGGAGAAATAGTGAAATAACTCTCGACTTCAGTGATGTTTCCTTCCCTATCTTTTATACTCAGGGAGAATGTATGACGGCCGGGGTCGGTAACTTCAGGAAAAGTATAGGTAATGAGCAATGCTGAAACGTTTGCTTTACCAGTAACTTCTTTGTTATCTACTATAAACTCGACAGAGGAAACCTCAGTATCCACATCAGGATCAAATATGGAAACTGCGATAACTACGGTTCCACCAAAGGGTATCTCTTCTCCCCTCTTTGGACTCAGTATTTCCAGATAGGGAGCGGTCCCTGCGAATAGCATGCTCGAAGAAAATAGCAGGATTGTAAATACAAATGGTAATATCTTATTTACTTTTTTCATGTCTCCCCCCTTTATGTTGATTGTAGATCTGTCTCTAAATATTTACAAAGGCACGCTTATATTCACTTTCTTTCCAGCTCGATGTGCAGCTCCTTCTGCAGAGAAGAACCATCACTTTTTCTGAGATAAAAGATCATTTCATGTAGCCCAGGTTCCAGAGGAATATCTTCCTTTTGTATCTCCTCGACTTCTATTTTATCTTTTGTTGCTTTGCCTTTCTGCCCCTCATTTATAGTCTGCTCAGTATAATCATTCGAGAGCAACACGAAATCCTCAAGAACCCACAACCAGGTCTCACCCCACTCCTTCTCTTCAAGGATAAACTTCGTTCCTTTTACCGAAGCAACCGATGTAGGTGTTTTGACCTCAAATGAAGTTCCCCGTCTTTTGGTAATCTTGGCCCACAGTTTGCCAGTCTCCAAAAACGTTTTCTTATCCAGCTTGTCCTTTCTGCGGGTAGCATTCAACGTAAGCTGGGATTTGTCGCCAAGCTTTACTCTGCTCCCATCGTCCTGGAAAATTATGCTCGCGTAGCTCTCCTTGCCGGTCCGTATTACATCACCGCCTTGAAGGAACATCCCCAGTGTTGCTTCTAATGTGGCACCAGGATTGTTTCTTGTTACAGTTACTTCTCCTCCCACCTCTCCAAAGTAGGCTATAATTTCCTGTGAGAAAGCATGCACGGAAGGAATAATGAGTAGAATAAATATCAATAGAAAAGCAACGCTCCTATTTTTTAAACAAAACATGAGAATACCTCCACTTTTTCTATATATAGGTGATATTCAATCAAACGTATTAAGTACATACAGACAAATTATCTAAAGTAAATTCTATTTACCTGCACATCACCACTCTTAATAAGAGATAGTATTGCCATAAGCTCCTTTACTGTAATTATGCTGTTATCCAGGAGAATTCTCTCAAAGTCATAACCCCTTATACTCCTCGCTGCTCTTTTATTTACAAGATCTCTCAGAATATCAGTTAATTCTTCTAATATGGCGGCTTTTTCTGCTTCACTCAGGCCCAACTCCATTACACTGCTTCCCTCTTCAAGAAAGAGAAACATGCTTATTGGTCCTTTTGTAAGCACTCTCCCGTGGGAGGTGTTCATATAACCGTTGACCTGCCAGAAGTAAAGCTCCCCTATATCAAGGAAAGAATCGAAACTCCCTCCATCGAGACTCTGTCTCACCCCTCGTCTTGGAAGTCTCGTACCTTTAGTGATTTCGTTCCTCCCTCTGGGGTCGGTGTAAAGTCTGAACTCCTGATCCTCCAGATTTGACTGCCATATAAATTTCATAGAGCTCGGTGTCACCGAAGTATCTACTGGGTAGATTGTTCGCATATAGGGATGATCGATGATGACTGTAATTGTAACATCGAATGGCCCTGGACCAGATGAAACTGGTATAAGGTCTACTTTAATTGTGAATGTTCCCTCCGGAAATGCACTGGTTGCAAGCACCTTGTCTTTAAGATCACCAGCTTCATCACTAATTTTAAAATCTCCACTCAATTCATCTTCAAGTTCATAATTGTAATAGGACTTACCTGAAAACTTTTCATTATAGGGATAAGAACCTGTATCTCCGCTTCCAAGTATTTTCCCATCACTATCACGAAAAACTGTAATATGCAGATAATACAAATCTCCCACAACTTCAGCAGTTTCAAAATCCACTTTAAATATCCTATTTGGCCTGCCTCCTCCAGTGAACCCGAGATCTGCAACTAGAAACCGATGATATTTGAGTGTAAAAGGACTGATGCTTATGCTCTGAGCCACCGCAAGAGAAATAAAAAAGAATACAAGTGTAAAGCAGCAGAAGAATATGAATATTTTCATTATTTTCATAATATCCCCCTTACAACTTTATACATAAAGACATTAAAGTAAATTATTCCTACAATATAACAGTATACCACAAAATCGATTTTCGACAGTAAAAAAAATCTACTTAATAAGTTTAGAATGCGACGATTAGTGGTAAAAAATCTGCCCTTATTTAATTACATATAGATGAATCATGAAAAAAATGCGGGCTCACTGAATACCGTAAACCTGCATGAAGCACTATCAAGATTGATGTGAGAATCAGCGCCTTAGAATCACTATCTAGTTAAATCCCTCAATTATTCATAAATATTAGAGATTCAGAAATATCAGAGATCACTCCCCCTCAGATAGGCCCTGATTTCTTCCTCTGTTGGATTTGCAGGATCGGGCTCAATTTCTGGAATAAACCGGGTTGCCTCGTAAAGTGCATACGCTGCCTTATCATGTACAGCTGCAACATGATGAATGTAGGGTCCGTAGATGAACTTCTCCTCCCAGAGAGGCCAGTCCGGCACTTCGATCCACACGTAGGTCCCCAGGGTGAATGGACCGGTGTTCCCCCTTGCATGTCCCATGAACAAAGAGTATTTCCCACTAATTCCGTCGAACCGTGCAACGGTTATGTCACCACCCTTGATCTCCCAGTTTCCCGTTCCCGGCGATCCCGAGGGCAGGATGAAGTGTTTTCCCACGAAGGCCTTATCCTTGTCTTTCACCAGCTCATGAGGAAAAGGACCACAGTGCCAGAGGAGCTCTCCATTCTCATTTTCCGGGTGCCGTATTGTAAGGTCGCAGAAGAATGTGGGAGATTCAGTATGAGATGCATTCTGCAGCAGCAGTGATGTAAGGGCACCGTTTATATCAGTCTCACAGGCAACTGGGATTCCCATTGCCGTTAACTCTGAATCAACGAAACAGGGTACAATACCGAGTGCCAGCTGAAGCGCATCCCAGCACTGAAAGGCGATTGCTGAGAGATTTTCCCTTTCAGCCCAGTCCATGAGAAATAGCTTCAATGCGGCGACTCTGCCTACAGCTTCATCATCCATGTCTTTAAACGTGATGCCCCGCGCTTTAAAATCAGCTACTGTATCCTTCACCCGGGGATCATTTTTCACCATATTCAATACTCCCTTTTCAACATCAACAAGAGTGATGGGAACAGTCTCGATTCCCCATCTCTCCAGAAGCTCTCCCTCGTTGATTATTACCGTATAAAAATCTCCTGGTCTAGTGCTTATCTGTCCGATCCTTGCCTTTAAAAAACTGTTAGCCGCCCTGGCTGCAGCGATAAAAATCTTGAATCCCCGCTCGAAGATCTTCGAATCCACCCGTGAGTTTACTATATATGAAAAAGGCACACCATACCTCATTAAAATTTTACTTGTTGCGAAAAGACCGCACTGTGTGTCTCGAAGCCTTGTGCCGTCTTTCAGGGGAGCCTCGTCCCTCGGACCCCACAGGAGAAGGGGCTTATTCACCTCTTTTGCGAGCTTTGCAACTGCATCTTCGGTTCCGAAATTGACATGGGGAGCAAACACCGCATCCACACCAGCATCTATAAAGATCTTTGCAGCCTTACCTGCCTCAAGGCGATTAAACAGCAGCCCCTCTTTATTCAAAGAATCGAGGTTTACGAAATCAACACCCCATGAGCGCAGCTTCTCTTCAATTAATTTTTTATATTTCAATGAATCTTCAACAGAAAACACATTCCGACGCGTCGGTGCAAGACCGATCTTGATCTTTTTCTTTTCCATTCTTAACCCCTCCATGATTTTTAAGTTAGTAGCATTGTAGAATGAAGGAAGGGTCTTTGTCAATCTATTTAAGCTCAAGCCTAAAGAATTATTTGTCTTTTTCCTTTTATAGAGGAATACATAGGGAGGATTGAATAAACAAATGGTTTAGAGAAAAGTACATCATGTGTAGCAAGATCTGATATTTTTATCAGCTCACCCATACCCTTTCGACAAGTTTTTCCCTTTTCAAACGGGAAATAAGCTCCTCTTTCGGCTCTACAAGTAAGAAATTTGAAGCTCTGACTGCCTTCTTTTCCTTCTCCAGCTCAGGAATGTGGATAAAGAGATTACATCTACCTTTATTCTGGATAAAGATGTCCCTTAATTTCATAAGTTCTTCTTCATCTACAGGATCCTTTAGGAGGATATGCATCTGGGAGACGGTCTCCTTCACAAATTCCTCGGGGTATAAGAGCTTATCAGCAAGTATTTTTTCACCGCTCAGTCTTCCAGACGCAGCAATAACGTGTTTACCCTTTAAATAACTGCCGTACTTCTCAAACACACTGGGAAATACAACAACCTCCAGAGTTCCAGTAAGGTCCTGAAGAGTAACAAAAGCCATCTCTTTGTTGTCTTTCGTAAGAATTTTTTTCAGTGTTATTATAATCCCGAAAATGGCAACCGAAGACTCTTCAGGAATATCCTTAAGCTCTGAGATGCTCACGGCACCGTATTGCTCTGCAAGGTCTATGTATTTCATAACCGGATGTGCTTTGAAATAAAAACCGAGAGCCTCTTTTTCATATTCTGATCTCTCAGCATCGTTCCACTCATCATGGGTTTGCATAGAGTAGAAACTTGAAGTGGATTCCTCGATATGCTCTTCTTCAAAGAGGTTGTTCTGACCTTTTAACCTGTCTTCCTGGACTGAAGCACCAAACTCCATAGCACCATCAATATTCTCCATCAGAGTTCTTCTGTTTTCACCAAAACAGTCGAAGGCTCCGCTTTTTATTAGGCTCTCGATTACTCTTTTGTTAACGAGTCTGAGATCAACCCGTGAAGTAAAGTCAAGCAGCGACTGGTAGGGACCATTTCCCCTTTCCTGGACGATCACAGAGGCAGCACTCTCACCTACATTTTTTATTGCTGCGAGTGCATAGAGAATTGAGTGTTCCTCTGTTTCAAACCTCATCCCACTCTTGTTCACATCAGGAGCATACACCTCAATATCCATCTCTCGTGCTTCGTGAATGTATTGAGATATCTTGTCAGTATCATTCAATTCACCCGATAAAAGAGAAGCAAAATAGTAAACAGGATAGTGTACCTTCAGATATGCAGTTTGAAAAGCGAGGAAAGCGTATGCTGTCGAATGAGATTTGTTGAAGCCGTATCTCCCAAAGGTTTTGATAAGCTCAAATATTTCCGCAGCTGCATCCCTGTTTACCTGTCTCTTCACCGCACCATCAATAAACTTTTCCTTTGCCTCCTCCAGGATTTCCGGTTGTTTTTTACCCATTGCTTTTCGAAGATTATCTGCTTCAGCCATTGTAAATCCACTTATGACACGTGCAATCTCCATGACCTGTTCCTGATATAAGATTATACCGTAGGTATCCTTCAGTACACTCTCCAGCCTTGGGTCTGTAAATACAATTGGTTTTCTCCCGTGTTTTCGCTCTATGAACTCATCGACCATACCTGAATCAAGAGGGCCGGGTCTGTACAGCGCAAGCACCGCAACAATATCATCGAAACGATTCGGAACGAGACGCTTCAGCAGATTCTGCATGCCGCTGCTTTCAAGCTGAAAAATTCCAAGACTTTTCCCAGCTGCAAGGAGCCGGTACACCTCCTTATCCCCGAAATCAAGATCATCCATATCAGGTACGCGCCCGTCTGCTTTCGCAATCCCCGCAAGGCACCTTTGTATAACTGTGAGGTTTTTTAGTCCCAGAAAATCCATCTTGATGAGACCTACATGCTCAAGGTATTTCGCCTGATACTGAGTTGAAACAACCCCGCTCTTTGGATCTTTATACAGCGGAACAATATCAGTAAGAGGCCCAGGGGCAATAACAACACCGGCGGCATGGGTTGAAGGGTGTCGCACAAGCTTTTCAAGACCTTTGGAAATCTCAAAGAGCTTACGCACCTCAGTCCTTTCCTTTATAAGGGATGTCAGTTCCTTTGAAGAGCCCAGTGCCTCTTCAATTGTGATGTCATGCCGTGGGGGTATTAGTTTTGCGATAGTATCGGCTTCCCTGGTTTGGATATCCATTGCCCGTGCAACATCTCGCACTACTGCACGTGCTTTCATAGCACCAAAGGTAATAATTTGAGCAACCCTATCTTTCCCATAATTATCTCTTACATATTGAATAACTTCATCTCTCCTGTCGCCGTCAAAATCTATGTCTATATCTGGCATTGAGATTCTAGCAGGATTTAAGAATCTCTCAAAAAGAAGACCGTACTTGAGTGGGTCAACATTTGTAATACCCAGCGCATAAGCAACTATAGAGCCAGCAGCACTGCCTCGCCCTGGCCCCACAGATATTCTCCTGTCCTTTGCAAATCGTATAAAATCCCAGACGATCAGGAAGTAGGTACTAAATCCCATTGAGTTGATAACCTCGAGTTCCATATCAACTCTTTTCTTTATTTCCTCATTGATTACTTTATAGCGTTTTCTGATCCCTTCTTCTGTGAGCATACGAAGATAGGATTCAGCGGTGTGTTCTTTCGGGATTGGAAAATGTGGAAGATGAACCTTACCGAGATCAATCGATAGATTACATTTTTCAGTAATCTCTATGGTATTTGAGACTGCCTGGGGATGGAAGGAAAACAGCTCGATCATCTCATCCGGTGACTTGAAGTAGAATTCATCTGATCTGAACTTCAATCTCCTGGTTTCCTTTACTGACTTGCCGGTCTGGATACACAGCAGCACATCGTGATACTCTGCATCACGGCGCTCAAGGTAATGTATGTCGTTTGTCGCAACAGTTTTTATCCCCATCTGAGCGGACATACGTATCAATTCTCTATTGACGATCTTCTGTTCTTGAAGACCATTGTCCATAAGCTCAAAGTAGAAATCATCCCTCCTAAATATATCGAGATAATCACCAGCCCTGCATTTTGCCTCCTCAGTTCTACCTCCGACTATGAGAGAGGGGATTTCACCGCCTAAACAGGAACTTAAACCGATTATTCCCCCTGAATTGGAGGCCAGGACTTCTTTATCTATTCTTGGACGGTAATAAAAACCTTTGAGAAACGAGGTTGATGAGAGAAAAAGAAGATTTCTGTACCCTTCCTCATCCTTTGCCAGCAGGATAAGGTGATAGGGTTTCTCTTTAGGATTTTTTTTCCCCATCGAGTTCTGAGCTAAATAAAACTCTTCACCGATTATGGGTTTTATTCCATTGCAGACGGCCTTTTCATAGAACTCTAGTGCACCGAACATATTTCCATGATCGGTGAGTGCCAGAGCGGGCATTTTAAAATGATTCGCCTTTTTTATGAGATCATCGATTTTTGATGCTCCGTCAAGGATTGAGTACTCTGAATGGGTATGCAGGTGTACAAATGGTGCATGCTCCATAGCTACCTCTATATTACTTAGTCTTTGCGCACAGTAAACGGTAGGTGAATAAACGATGTGAATGAGGACTACAGATCTATCTCGAGTCCTTCACGGGCAAAAAACACCTCCATGTGATGGTTACTAATTCTAGTGATTCTCCTTTCTAGTGCGCGTTGAATTATATCAAACTCACTGTCAGTCCGCGTTGGCTCATGATGAAAAAGAACAAGCCTTTTCACACCGGCCTTTACACAGCTGTAGAGTGCGTATTCTATGGGCGAGTGGCCCCATCCGATCTTTGATGATAGGTATTCCTTGTTTGTATACTGAGCATCGTGAATCAATAGATCAGCACTTTTCATGAACTGCATTACTCTTTCATTATTCTCCTGAGCGGCTTTTTCACCCTCTAATTTTGCAACTTCGTCGTAATCCTCATCTTCCGGATTGCTATCAAAGAGGTTCCGGAAGGGTTCATGGTCGTAAATTGTAACCAGAACTGCTCCATCTGCTTCGATTTTGTATCCAAGGTCAATGATAGGATGGTTCAATATCTTTGTGGTAATTTGTACGTCATCGAAAAGCTGGAAGGAACCTTCCTTCAAAATCTCATAGGAGATATCAGCAGCAAGTTCATCGGCTCTCAAAGGAAAATAGTTATACGACATCTGCAGTGCAAAAATCTTCTCAAGAGATTCATCGCCGATATTTACTGGGCCATGTACTTTTATCTTGTTTCCTGGAATAAAAATTGGGGTAAAAAAGGGGAATCCCATGATATGATCCCAGTGAGTGTGACTTATGAAAAGATTGACATTGAGTGGGCCTTTTTTCATATCCTGCACGACGAGCTGATTTCCCAATGCCCTTATACCACTGCCAGCGCCGATAATTATTATTCTTCCATCATTAAGCCTGACTTCAATACAGGTGGTGTTTCCCCCATACTTGACTGTTTCGGGCCCTGGAGTAGGAATAGAGCCACGTACACCCCAAAATCGCGCTTTCATCTGATTAAAATCTCCATCATTAGTCGACTGTTCTGCTTCCCACTGAAAAATAATCATCACGAACGAAACATGAAATTGAA
>Ga0209636_10003636_pt1 | contig 15719 bp, 13 predicted proteins | sample DeeMarSWOR152_54_FD_187464 | JGI IMG/M metagenome (GOLD analysis project Ga0209636, IMG submission 187464) | Marine sediment microbial communities from White Oak River estuary, North Carolina - WOR-1-52-54 (SPAdes) (version 2) | ecosystem: Environmental > Aquatic > Marine > Intertidal zone >...
CCAGGAGTCATCGAGCGTCTCTTCACGGCCGACCTGGGCTACCTCCAGGACTTCTACCGGCGCGTCAACGAGGAGGGCTCTAGCAGCTTCCCGGTGACCTGCCCGGAGTGCAATGCGGAGTTCGAGGTGGATATCGGCCGCCTGGGGGGGGAATAACCGGCTACCCCCTCGATAGGCTCTATGAGGAGGTAGCCTACATCGCTTATCACTTTCACTGGCCGTTCCAGGAGATCATCGAGTTGGAGCACGCCGAGCGTCATCGCTGGGTGCAAGAGATAGCCAAGATAAACCGTCGCTTAGGTGACTTGGCAACTTGATGGGGGTCTGAAATGCCTAACACAGCCCAACGCATCGATCCGTTTCCCGCCTTCAGATTCTGCGTGGAGATTGGGGCCATTACCCAGGCCATCTTCAGCGAGTGCTCAGGACTGGAAGTCGAGGTAGACGTATTCGAGTACGAAGAGGGGGGGCTCAACGACTATGTGCATAAGCTCCCCGGTCGCGTTAAATACTCCAACCTCACGCTCAAGAGGGGGATGGCCAGTTCCGATGAACTGTGGGATTGGTACAGGAAGACACTGCAGGGCAAAATTGAGCGCAAGAACATATCGGTGAGCGTTTACGACACAGCCGGCGAGGAGTACAGGCGCTGGAACTTTCAAGAAGCCTATCCCATGAAGTGGACCGGTCCAGATTTCAAGGCTGATGACAACAACGTAGCTATCGAAACGCTAGTTTTCTCGCATCGGGGCATGCAACTGGCGTAGGGGGATTCTCTCCGATGAAGAGTGGCAAAGATCCCAGACCCACAGGCAACTCCGCCTCTCGCCTACGAGGCGGTCTGGGTGCGCTGCTGCGCAAAGTGGGCGGCACAGTGCGGGAGAGGGTACGAACGTGGCTGGGGCGTGCCCAGCCAGAGGCCACTCCTGCCGTCTTGCCGGTCACCTCGATCAGTACGAGAAAGATGCTGCAGGCCAATAGGCTGTTAGCCGGGTGGCACGGCACAGTGAACGTGCTTCACCCTACCCTCGACCTCGACGGCATGCCGGGCCGCTATCTCGCAGAACCTAGCTTGGCGGCATTCTTCTCTCACGGCGTCGCCGACCGCCATCGCCCCGCCGAGCTGCCTCCCTTCGCCCTGGGCCTGCCCCTGCGACCCTTGCCTCTGCCGACGGCGTCCTCATCTACTACCGGCAAAACACAGATGCCTAAACCCGCCAGAGCCCCTTTGCTGACAAGCCGACGCAAGCTGCCGACAATCGAGGACGCGTCCTCGCTATCCCCGGAGGTCCACCCAGCATCGACGGAGATGTCGAAGCCCAGCGCGGCAGCCACACCCCTGGCGCAATCAACCCCTCCCCAACCGGTGCGACGGAGTGTAAGGCGGATCCTCAAGCCCCTTACGGAGCCTAGATTGACAACGCAATCCGCCCGTCGCCCACAGGTGTTACAGGCTCTCATGAGGAAACCGCAACCATTGCCTGGCCAAAGGCAGCCCGTGAGTCAATCGCTTCTGCGTGCCCAGCGCCAACCACTCGCACGTCCTGTAGGCCTTGACCGACAACTTGTCGTCGGGAAGACGCCCACCCCTGCCCCCTCGATTGCTATGGCAGACAGATTCCGAGCGGTCGAAGATGGAACTCCCATGGAGAAGGTCGGCGTCCTGACGAGCCGTGAGCCCATCCTCAGCCTCAGCCCACGGTTTGAGAAAGCGAGACGATCAGCCGTCCCCGCACGCCAGAGGGCGCCCCGTCAATCGGCCGAACGGTGGCAAGTGCAGCCACAACCCATCCACAGGCGCCACAAGGCACCCTTAAGATCGGTCGAGCGGGAGGCGGGGTCTATCGGCCCCGTGATTGGGCCGAACCTGGCTAGCGCGCTTGACGTTCAACGGGTGCCGGCTAAGACGGCATCCGCGAGACGGGCGCCGATGACGGTCTCCATTCCAGGCTCGCGTGACCTTGCCAGGCGAAGCCCCCCACTGACAAGATCCGTCAGACAGGAGGACGTACGGCTTCACCCCGTGAAACTCGGTTGGCGCTTCAAGCCCCAGATTGGGAGCAGCCTGAAGTACACCCGTCTGCTTCCCAAGGTATCGGTGCCCTTGGCGCGGGAGACAGACCCTGGGAAGCCTTTGGCGCCCGGACCACGCAAGATCATGGAGCGCCTTTTAGGGGACGATTTCGGCGATGTAAGGGTTCACTCTGAACCCGCTGTCGCACGCATGGCGGCGGACCTCAAGGCCGAGGCTTTCGTCGTGGGAAGGGACATCTTCTTCGGAACGGGAAAGGCAAAGTTCAATACCGTGTCCGGGATGGCTCTCTTGGGCCACGAGCTAACACATGTGGCCCACCGCCGAAGCATTCGCAGGCAGGCATCTAGCAGCCTGTTGCAGGCCCAGGCTGAGGAGCAGGACGCGTTGGGCAAGGAGCTGGCTGTGAAGCAAGTCCTGCAGCATAGGCCCGGAGCGCTTGGCCCCTGGCCCCTCAGCCTCACCCTCAACAGTGCTGGCTCGGGGAAGAGAGAGAGCGTGACCACCGGCGCCCTCTCCGTCCAGGTCCCTGCGTCGATCGGCCGCGATGCGCCCTCCACGGAGTTGGCCACGGCTCGCGTCGAGAGACCTACAACCACCGAAGCGCCCGCCTCCGCTGCGCCTGCCCCTGTGGCCGAAGCCGAGGCCCCCGAGAGACGAGAGAGGGAATTGGAAGTGCAGGATTTGGCCCGCCAGGTATATGACATGATCATGCGACGCCTGGCCCTGGAGCGGGAGAGGGTAGGATATCGTTGATGGGAGCGTAGCAATGTCAAATGGAGAACTAGTCAAGGCGGTCATCTACAATCGGGACACAAACGACTCAGTGGAGTGCATGTTCAACCCGAAGGAGTACACCTTCACGAAGCAAAACAGTTGGAACTTCACAAACCAGAAGGGAGAGAACCTGCCCGAACCGGAGTTCCAAAGCGGCCGACCCACGAGCTTCAAGATCCAACTCTTCTTCGATACGTTTGAAAAGGGCGACGACGTACGTAAGAAATACACAAACAAGATTTGGGAGCTCACACGGGTCGTGGAGAAAACGAAAGACCGCAAGACAAAAAAGGGGCGTCCCCCCATATGCCAGTTTCAATGGGGGAGCGCCTGGTCGTTCAAGGCGGTCGTGACCAACATATCGCAGAGGTTCACCCTCTTTCTCCCTGATGGGACGCCAGTGCGCGCGACACTGGATGTGACCTTCGAGCAGGTCGAAGATGAGAAGGCTTTCCCCTTTCAGAACCCTACATCCGGTGGGGGGGAGCGGCGCAAGTTGCGAGTTGTACGAGAGGGAGATCGAATGGATTGGATAGCCACCACGGAATATGGCGACCCGACGCTCTGGCGCCTCATAGCTGAGGAGAACAGCTTGGAGAACCCGCTCATGCTGGAGCCAGGTCAAGTGCTTGCCATACCGCCGCTCCCGTAGCGAGGTTCACAATGCTGGGCAGTTGAGAGGCGGGCCAGGTGGAAGCGTGAAAGTGATGGCTGAACCCGGCTCAGGCTGGGCCCTACAGCAAGAGGACTACAACGTGAAAAGGAAGGTGGATTGTGCCTGAGGAGAATCTCCTTTCCCAATTCTACATCAAGATTGGCGGCGAGGACGCCCCTGAGGAACTTATGAACAACCTCATCGAGGTGACTGTCGACGACAGCGTTCATCTCCCTGACATGTTCGCCATCCGCTTGCATGATCCTCGCCTTCATTGGGTTGATTCCCAGACGTTTGCGGAGGGTAGGGAGGTGCAGATCTCGGCTGCTCCCAGGGAGGGGGGTAGCGCCACGAAGCTCATTACCGGCGAGATTACCGCTGTTCAGCCCGATTTCGGGTTGGACGCGAGACCTACTCTAACCGTGCAGGGGTACGACCGTTCACACCGTCTTCATCGGGGCCTCCACACGCGCTCCTTCCTGCAAATGACCGACTCGGACATCGCCACGAAGATTGCTCAGGAGGAAGAGCTAAGGGCCCAAGTGGATTCCACCCGCCAGGTGCACGACTACGTTTTCCAGAACAACCAAACGAACATGGAGTTCTTGCACGACAGGGCGGTAAGGATCGGATATGAGCTTTTTGTCCAGGATAGGACGCTTCACTTTTGCCCGCCAAGCGAGGACGATGGGCCAACATTGGAGTGGGGGGCGAACCTGCGCAGCTTTCGTCCCCGGCTAACCACCGCCCGGCAGGAAAGCGAAGTGATAGTCAGGGGATGGGACCCAAGCACAAAGCGGGAGATCATCGCCCGTGCCACCGAAGGCAGAGGGGCACCGAGCATCGGGGAACGCCGCTCCGGAAGCCAGATCGCTGCCCAGGCATTTCAGCAAGGGAGGAAGTTGGTGGTCGTGGACCGCCCGATTAAGACCCAGGCGGAGGCGGAAGCGCTCGCGCAGACTATCTTCGATGAGGCTGCCTCGGACTTCGTCAAGGCACAGGGGGTTGCAGTCGGTGACCCGAGGCTGCGAGCAGGGAGGATGGTCACCATAGACAACATAGGGGATCGCTTCAAGGGAACATATCATCTAACCGCCACCACCCATACTTACACCGCCGAGGACTATGTCACAACCTTTCACGTGAGTGGCAAGCGCCCTCACACCTTATGTCAGCTTCTCGATAGGGAAGACCACGGCGGGAATGGCGTCGTGGTGGGCATCGTCACCAACAACAGTGACCCTGAAGACCTTGGCAGAGTGAAGGTGAAATTCCCCTGGCTGGCGGAAGACGAGGAGAGCACCTGGGCGCGCATCGCCGCCCCAATGGCCGGCCAGGATCGGGGCTTCCATTTCCTCCCCGAGGTAAACGATGAAGTTCTGCTGGCCTTCGAGCACGGCCACATCCAGCGACCCTACGTCCTAGGGGTCCTGTGGAACGGTCAGGATACTCCCCCGAAACCAAGCAGCGAGGTGGTGAGTGGGGGCCGCGTGGTGCAACGGATCATCAAGTCGCGAGCCGGTCACACCATTATCCTTGATGACACGGACGGTGGCGGAGGCATAACTATCGAGGATAGATCGGGCAACAAGATGGTCATAGATTCGGGGACCAATGCGATGAAGCTCCAGGTTAACGGCAACCTGGAGATAGATGCCCAGGGAAAGGTGACTATCAAGGGTCAAGCAGGTGTGGAGATCAGCAGCTCCGCCAATGTGGACGTGAAAGGGACGATGATCAACCTGAACTGAAGAGGAGATTGATGGGTCTACCTGCTGCCAAGCAAGGCGATCAGATTACCGCCGTTGATATGCATATTGTATTGGTTCCCCCGCCCGTGCAGCCGGCGCCGCCGGTTCCCACTCCCCTTCCTCATCCCTTCAGTGGCATCATTGACATGGGCTTGAGCCCGAATGTGATGATCATGGGTCTCCCTGCGGCCACGGTGGGCTCTACAGCCACCAATACACCACCACACTTTCCTACACCGCCGGGGTTGTCCTTCACAAAGCTGCCCACGAACAAGGCGCTAATAACCATAGGAAGTACCACTGTGTTGATAAACGGAAAGCCGGCCGCCCGAAGCGGTGATACGGCCATGACCTGCAATGACCCCGTGGATCTACCCAATGGCACCGTGGTTGCCGCGGGGACGGTTCTCATCGGAGGTTAAATGATGCAAAGGACTTTCTTAGGTAGAGGCTGGAGCTTCCCCCCGGGAGTCGACGGGCGAGGGGGCATAGCCATGGCCGACGACGCAGCAGACATCGAACAGGCCCTTCGGATCATACTGGGCACTTCCAGGGGCGAGCGCCCTATGAGGCCGGACTTTGGCTGCAGGATACATGAACTCATTTTCTCTCCCATCAATGCCGCTACCACAGGCCTGGTCGCCCGCTACGTGGAGGAGGCCCTTGGCTGGTGGGAACCGCGCATAGAGGTAACGGATGTTGATGTCGCTCCAGACCGCGTTGAGCCTGCCAGGCTCACGATCACCGTCCGCTATCAGATCAAAGCCAGCCACCAGGAGCGCAGCCTCGTTTACCCATTCTACGTGATCCCAGAGGAATAGTTATGGAGGGTGGAAAATGCTACCAACGCCGAATCTGGACGACCGTGACTTTCAGGACATAGTGGACGGCGCGAGGAGGTTGATCCCCCGCTACTGTCCGGAGTGGACGGATCACAACCTCAGCGACCCGGGAATCACCCTGGTCGAGCTCTTCGCCTGGATGATGGACATGCTCCTCTACCGTCTCAACAGAGTGCCCGACAAGAACTTCATCACCTTCCTCGACCTGATTGGGGTAAGGCTCCTTCCACCAAGCGCCGCTCAAGTTGACGTAACCTTTCGCCTCTCCGCCCCACAGCCGGAGATGGTGACCATCTCTGAAGGAACGGAGGTGGCGACGGTCCGCACCGAGACCCAGGAGGCCATCACTTTCTCCGTTGACAGGAACCTGAGAATCCTCGTGCCACATCTCATCTACTGCCTGACTAGCCCCGACGGGGAGACCTTCTCCGATCATTCCGATTCCATTCTCACCCCCTCGCCGCGCTTTCCCATCTTCGAGGAGACACCCCGTCCGGGCAATGCCCTCTATCTGGGCCTACAGGAGAATCTGGCGGGCAACACGCTGCTGCTGACTATGGAGTGTGTCATCGAGGGAATTGGCGTGGATCCTCATGATCCTCCCCTCCTGTGGGAGAGCTGGGACGCCGCGAGCGAGGAATGGGCGAGGATAGATGTGGAATCGGACACGACGGGCGCCTTCAATAAGCAGGGAGATGTGGAGTTGCACATTCCATACTCGTTTTCCATCAAAGACATTCACCTCAAGCGAGCCTGGTGGATACGTTGCAGACTTGTTGAGCACCGGCCCGACCAGAGGACGTACTCCACATCGCCACGAATCCGGGTCACCGCATGGCACACCATCGGAGGAACCGTGCCTGCAAGCCACGCCATACCCATTGAGGGAGCGGTCTTGGGCCGCAGCGACGGCAAGCCGGGCCAGGTATTCCACGTCGAAAACGCCCCACTCCTGACTCGCCAAGAGGGTGAGACCATTGAAGTGGAGGAAGAGGGAGGCTGGGAGACTTGGGAGGAAGTGCAGGAGTTCGCCTCTTCAGGCCCTCAGGACAGGCATTTCACCTGCGACAGCGTAAGTGGTGAGGTCATGTTCGGCCCCGCCATCCGGCAGCCAAGCGGCGAGACACGCCAGTATGGGGCCGTCCCTCCCAACGGAAGCAGCATACGCTTCTCTCGCTACCGCTATGGAGGGGGGGCAAACGGGAACGTAGGGAGAGGCACCATCGCCGTTCTGAAGTCTTCAATCCCTTACGTAGGCACAGTGACCAACCGGTACGCCGCCGTAGGAGGGGCGGACCCAGAGACCTTGGACAGCGCCAAGTTGCGTGGGCCACGCCATCTTAGGATTCGCAATAGAGCAGTGACGGCCGACGATTTCGAGATACTGGCCAAGGAGGCGGCTACCGCGGTCGCCAGGGCCAAGTGCATCCAACCAGAGCCCGGAAATGGCTTGCAGCCGGGGACGGTGCAGGTGCTCATCGTGCCGCAGGTTACCACAACTGAGGAGAGGATCCTGCCAGAGCAGCTGGAGATCCCTAAGCCGCTCAAGGAGGAGGTGGCGCGCTACCTCGATGAGCGGCGCCTCCTCACCACCTCGTTGGTTGTCGAGGCCCCTCGCTATACTTGGATATCGGCTCAGGTGCACGTTCAAGTCAAACCTCGCCTGGACGTCGTTCTGGTCGGGGAGGAGATAGAGCGGCAGTTATATCGCTTCGTCAACCCCTTGCACGGCGGCCCGGACCGCAAGGGATGGCCATTCGGGCGGGACCTCTTCGTCGCCGACATCTACTCGCTTGTGGACGGAGTGGAGGGGGTAGACTTCGTCGCCGACGCCAGGATATTCGTGGTGGACGTCGAGACCGACCAGCTCGGCGAAGCCGTCAATAGGATCAGTGTCCCCAGCAACGGCTTGGTATGCTCACATCGCCACGTCGTTGTAACCCATGATTAGGTGACGCGCCATGCAAAGGAAACAGAGCAGCTATCTTCGACACCTACCGGCCATGTACCAGGAGGAAGAATTCTTCGGTCGCTTCCTGATGGTATTCGAGGATGTCCTCTCGCCAGTGGAGCACGTCCTGCACAACATCCATCTCTATTTCGACCCCATGATGGCTCCGCCAGGCTTTCTCGCCTGGCTTGCCACCTGGGTAGACCTCGTCCTCGACGAGAACTGGCCCATCCAGAAGCGGCGTGAGTTGATCAAGGCAGGCGTGGAACTCTACTCCTGGCGAGGTACTAAGCGGGGTCTAGGAGAATACCTCAAGATCTACACGGGCGTCGAGCCAGAGGTAATCGAGCACTTCGATGCGGAAGAAGACGGCCTTTACCGCTTCAGTGTGATCATCCGCGTGCCAAAGCCCAAAGCCCTCGACGAGACGCTGGTGAGGCGAGTCATCAATGCCGAGAAGCCGGCTCACACGACTTACGACCTGAAGATACAGAAGGCTTGACCCAATAGGCCAAATCACCTATAATTTGACGGTGTGATTCCTGGCGGGTTGCTCTCTGGTAACCCTCACTTGCCGTGATGGAGTTTCCATGTCAGCCCTGATACGCATTGCGCTTTCCCAAAAGGACAAAAGGAGCTTAGCAGTGAGCCAGGTCAGGAAGGCGAAGTCGCTGTCACCGTCCAGAACCTGAGCGAGATCGTTGACCAGGCAGACCCATTCAGGCCCGTATGACCTCAAGGCACTGGATCGTGACGGGATCGAACTGGACCGCGCTATGGACGTGTTTCTCAGCCCAGGCACGTACAACTGGGAGGTATGGTACTAGTATTCCAAGGAGCTGACTCGAGTCTGTCAGGGCCGCCTCGCCACGATTGGCCAGCGATATGGCGGTCAGAATAAGCTGGATCGAAGGGCCGGTGGCGCCTGCTGTAGCACTACCATGTGTATCTGGCAACAATCCGTCCCACGAGTTTGGCTTTGCTCTGGGGGGCGCGGGACGCAGGTCCGTCCTGAAGCACCTTCGATTACCTGTCCGTGTCTTACGGTAGTTGACAATATGACCTGCGCACTGTCGTGAACAATATGGTACAGTGACCTTGAGGCATAGGTCAGAAGGGAGTAGACTGTATGTCAGCATTGATAAGAGTTGCACTTTCGCAAAGGGACCTTCAGATCGAGCCCGGTCAGAAAGGGGAAGTCGTCGTCACCGTCCAGAACCTGAGCGAGATCGTTGACCAGTTATCGCTCGAGTTGGAGGGGCTGGACACGGCGTGGTTCACCGTGTCTCCCCCGAACGTGTCGCTCTTTCCCCAGGATCAGGGCGAGGTGAAGCTCTCCCTGCACCCTCCTTCTGGCGCGAAAGCAGGCAGATACGACTTCGCGGTGAAGGCCATCTCGAGGGAGAACCCTGTGGAGTGGACTAGGGTTCAGGCCACACTGGAAGTCATGCCTGTTTCCTTTTTGGACATAAGCCTCTCGCCTCAGAGGAAGTCCATGGTCGGGGAGGAAGCCACCTTTCAGGTTCAGCTGACCAACCCCGGAAACGTGGATCTGACGCTGAGTCTATCGGCCACAGATCCGGAGGAGGGATGCCTCTATCTGTTTCAGCCGCAGAGGGTGACGGTGGAGGCAGGGCAGAGCAGAGGGGTGCCCCTCAGGGTGAGGCCCAAGGATGGACTACCAGAAGAAGGCAGGCGGTATGACTTCACGGTGAAGGCGGTGCCGGCAGGCGCACCCCACAAAGCGAGGGAAGTCCTGGGACAATTGGAGTGCAAGCCTTTGGTCATCTCCTTTGAAGTGGCTGTTTCCCCTCAGAAGCAGTCCGCCAAGGGCACAGCCAAGTTCAAAGTTCAGCTGACGAACTTCGCTGAGAATGAGATCGCTCTCGACCTAAGTGCCACGGACACCGAGGGCGCTTGCACTTGTCGGTTCCCGACAGACAGGGTCACTGTTGCAGCGGGGGAGACGAAGGACGTAAGTCTCGTCGTTGCGCCCAAGAAGAGGCCTCCTGCTGGGGAGATGAAGACTTACGACCTCACGGTCAAGGCTACGCCCGCGGCCGCTCCTCACTTGGCCCAGACGGCAGCTGGCCAACTGGAGGTTCTCCGGCCGAAGCGCAGATGGCGACGTGTGCTGGCAATTGTCGCTGTCCTGGCGCTGCTGGCCGCGTGTTGTTTGTGTCTGGCCTCTATTCTGCTCCCTGCCCTGGACCCCGGCATACGCCAGGAGTTGTGTCGTAATGTAGCCATCCCCGGCCTATGCCCCGGCGAAGAACCGCCCTGGCCAGTTCCCGAGCCGACAGAGCGGCCCGAAGAAGAGCCGCCCCAAGAAGAGCCGCCCGAAGAAGAGCCGCCGGAGGCAGAATTCTATGCCGATCCTGATGAAATCAGAATCGGTGATTGCACGGTCCTGAAGTGGTGGGTATCGGCAGCGGACGCAGTGGCCCTGGAGGGCCCCGGCCTCGGTTTTGAGGTGCCCTTTGAAGGCGCAAGGGAGGTCTGTCCTGAGGGACCCTCTGAGTATCACCTAGTCGTGATTCACCGCGGCCAAGAATATGTCCTCCACACTGAGGTGTATGTGGTAGAGTGACATTGATGCGTTGACGAGTGGGGAGTTATGACCGCATGTCAGCTTTGATAAGGGTCGTGCTTTCGCACAGGGAGCTTCAGATCGAGCCCGGTCAGAAAGGCGAACTCGTCGTCACCGTTCAGAACCTGGGCGAGATCGTTGACCAATACTCCATCGAGATTGATGGGCTGAGACCAGGCTGGTACTCCATACCAGTCTCAGAAGTATCCCTGTTCCCCCAGGACCAGGATACGGTCAGAATCTCCCTTCATCCTCCCGCTGGAAGCGAAAGCAAGGCTGGAAACTACGACTTCAATGTGAGGGTCACGTCGAGGGAAATGCCTACGGAGCGGACAAGCGTGCAGGCCACGCTCGTGATTCGTTCCATCGTCGCCTTCCAGCTCGGGCTATCTCCAGAGAGGAAATCTACAACCAAGGAAGGGGTTTTTCAGGTTCGGCTTGCCAACCCCGGCAATGTTGACCTGGACGTTGATCTGGAGGCCACAGATCCTGAGGAGGGATGTCTCTATCGTTTCGAGCCTCGCAGCGTGCCCATTCATGCAGGGCAGAGCAAGCAAGTATCTCTGGTTGTAATGCCAAAGAAAGGCCCCCCCAGGGGGCAGGTGAAGCGCTATGATTTCACCGTGAAGGCGACGCCCAGAGCAGCTCCCATGCAGGCAAAGGCAGTCGTAGGGCAACTTGAGCACAAGGCGCTCCTGCCGAGGTGGGTTGTGCCGGCTACCGTCATCGCAGTACTCCTCCTACTCTGCTGCGTGATCTCCCTCACCGGGTTTGCTATCTTTGGCGAGGATATACAGGCTCTGATAGCGACGATCTTTGACCGGCCTACGCCGACCCACGTGGATCCCTGGCCGACGATGATGTGGAATGCTACCCAGACAGCTGTGGCAGTAACACAGACCGCCGCTTCTCAAACGAATGCTGCGACACAGACTGCTGTGGCCGTTCAGGGGACCCAAATGGCACAGTCCGTGCAGGGTACCGAGACTGCCCTTGCTGGAGAGAACGCTGCCACACAGACCGCAGTGGCCATTCAAGCCAGTGAGACGGCTCATGCTGCTGCCGCCACACAAACTGCGGAAGCGGCGGCCACGCTCACAGCAGAAGCGCTCCCTACGTTGCCACCAGCTATCGCAATGACGGAAATCAACGCCATCGCGGCAGAAGACGGCCATGTGCGGCAAGATGGATACCTCAACCCCTATCCAAACGTTGGAGACAGCAATGCAAACGTCGCACTGCAAGCCTTTCTGAGCTTTGACATCTCCGAGATACCCACCGGTGCGACCGTTGAGAGCGCATCTCTATTCATAGGCACTGGTGACAAGCTGAGCGACCCATACGGCAGCCTCGGGTGTTTGCGGGTTTATGAGCATGCCTATGGAATCCTCGACTCAGACGATTTCTTCACCGGGTCCCCTTTGGGGGCTCTATGCCGTTTCTGCTCACCAGCGGAACAGAGCAGTCCCTGTAACTTTGAGCCGTATGGAATCAACGCGCTACAGGCCAAGGTCAGCGACGGGGCTTCCCGGTTCCAGGTGCGGCTACAGTTCAACGAGAGATATACGGACGGCGACGGACTGGCGGACGCCGTGCGGGTGGGCGAGGCCGAACCAACCCTCAGCGTGACCTACACATATTGACCTGTCGATCTAGCCTCGCACCGAAAGGCCATCGAGCGGCGAAGCCATGATGACTATCACTTCCCGATCTTTGGGGTCAGACAGGAACCCTGCGGTGTCCACGCTCCCGATGTCCAGACCCCCCTCATCACTTGGATAGCGCTTGACCCCTGGGATGACGTGCCCGCCGATTTCATCAGCGATGAGGGCGACTTCTTGAGCGTTGTATCTGAAGACCCCGGTGCACATCGCCATCCGCGCGCTGTGGCAGCCAGGAATACCGCCTTCACCATACGGGCCGGCGAGCACAAGACCCATGAGATCCTGCTCGTCCCCTTGCCATCGGAGTCACGCATGAGGGGGGGGACAGCTTAGCGCAAGATGGGGAGGTGTGGTAGAATCTGGTTGACAACGGACAAGCAAAGAGCCTCACCCACTTGTGCCGACCCGGCGAGGCTGTGCCCCAAGCTGGCCTCTCCTGACCAAAGCTTGTCCTGCCTGCCCTGAGCCTAGTCGAAGGGAGCACAGCCTGTCCTGAGCGTAGCCGAAGGATCGAAGGGTCGAGGGACTGTGGTCTAAATGTGGGACGATACTCAGATAAAGAGCGCATCGCACTTAGAAGAAGACTAAGGGTGATTTCGAAATGAACGACCTTACGAATGATGTGATTATTGTAGGAGGTGGTCCGGCGGGTTTGACCGCCGCAATCTATACCGCGAGAGAAGCGCTCGATACCCTTTTGTTGGAACAAGCTCTCGTTGGCGGATTGCCCGCTACTACTGATCTCATCGAGAACTATCCCGGTTTTCCAGACGGCATAAACGGAATGGAATTGATAGCTAAGTTCAAGGAACAGGCGCTGAGATTTGGGACAAACATCGTTGAATTCAAGGAGGTAGAAGGGATCGAACGTGCCGGAAATCGCATAACGGTACAGACGGCCGAGGAAGAGTACAGTGCTTACGCAGCGATAATAGCTTCGGGTAGCATCCCCACAAAGTTAAATATTCCCGGCGAAGAAGATTACACAGGCAGAGGGGTTTCTTACTGTGCCACGTGTGACGGGCCACTATTTAGAGATAAGGACATCGCTGTCGTAGGGACGGGGAATTCTGGATTGCAAGAGGGAGAATTCCTCCTCAAGCATGTGAAAAGCATAACCTTCGTAGAGTGTTTGCCTCATATGACAGGCGCACAAATACTGCAAGATAGATTGCGGAGCAGCGAGAAAACGGAGTTTCTGCTAGACCACATGCTCACTTCTGTAAATGGTGAGGCACAAGTCAATTCCGTCATGGTGAAGGACCTCAAAACTGACGAGGAAAAAGAGATTGAGGTCTCAGGTGTCTTTATATACGCAGGATGGTTACCCAACTCTAAGTTCTTGCAGGGCCTCGTCGAATTGGATGCCCTCGGATACATCGTCACTAACGACGAGATGCAAACCTCCGTGCCTGGCATATATGCAGTGGGCGATGTACGCTCAAAGAAGGTGCGTCAGATAACCGTTGCTTCTGGAGAAGCCACAATCGCAGCCATATCGGCCACAGACTACATAGCACGCCTTACACGGGGGGCGGTATGAATTCTTGAATCGAGGCACCTCGTCATTGCGCCACAGGCCCGCATGCCTCCACCCAACCACAGATTGATTACTCTCTCCCGCCACCTCCCATAGTCAGCCTACCCGACGCCAGAGCCTCGTCTATCTGTTTTGCCCCCAAGCCCGAAAAACTCTGCGGCTTCGTACACTTCTGTGCCAATAGTGAATATCGCAGTCGCGCACATTCCTGTCAAGCATTGATGGCTACCCAAGAACGGCCATTCTGAGCCGTGAACTCTCCAGAGCGCTCGCTGAGTAGGCTCTGAGCGTAGCCAAGAGCCGTATCGAAGCCAAACGTCATGCGCAGTGCAGACCCGCTCGCTTGATTTCGACATGCTTCGCTACTCAATCGGTGCTCGACTCAGGCTGGACTGGGGATGTTGCTCACACTGAATTGGACATCGAGAGTGCTCGCATTTTGCGCGCCTAGTCCTGGCAGCCTTTGACCTCGACAGCTTGCCACACTCGTGGTATAATTGCCTGCCTCCTATTGGTGAGTGCCCCAAGGGGAGGGGAGTAAGATGTTAACCTGCTTCTACCTAGCTTTGATAATCATTGCTGGCGGCTACATAGCTTTCTCGTTCATCGTCGGTGAACTCATTGACTTTGGCGAAGATGTTGGCCACGCGGCAGAAGGAGTTAGCGATAGCATCGCTGCGGTTTTGGACAACTTGGGCCATGCCTTCGAAGGCGTCTTGGGTGGAGCTGAGGCAGTCGATGCTGATATCGGCGAAATCGGGCTGCCAGAGATCGGCGAGATCGGACTAGAGCACGAAATCGAAGGTGTTGGGCCCAGCCCCTTTTCGCTCAGAACCATCGCTATGTTCGCCGTTGGCTTTGGGGCCGGGGGGATAATCGGCCAGGGCTTAGGTCTATCCGATCCTCTAACTTTGGTTCCTGCCGGCGGTGTTGGGCTGGTGACCTCAATCCTGATGTGGCTTTTCCTTCGCTTCCTGTACGCCGAACAGGCGTCAACCTCGATCCAAGCGACTGATTATGTTGGCTTAATTGGGCGAGTGACGGTCTCCATCCCCGAGCGAAAGCCGGGGCAGGTTGCCCTGATCGTCCGTGGGCAGAGGATGAATGTCCCAGCGCGCTCCGAGGATGGCTTTCCGATTCCTGCTCAAGCCCAAGTGGAAGTGCTCTCCATGGAAGGAGGGGTAGTTATCGTCAAAGAGCTATAACGCACGCTAAGAATAGGCAAGGAGGTAAGAAGAATGGGGATTATTGAAACTATCCTAGGATTGATAGGCGGTGGGACTATCTTGGTGGCCTTCGGCCTGCTCATCGTGGTTATCGTCTTCTTTATGGCCATGGCCAGGGTGTTGAGATTTATCAGAAAGGTGCCGCCCAACAGGGCCCTCCTGGTCTATGGTGTCCGCACCCGAACCAAAGTCACGGTCATCCGCAGGATAAGGAGACTAAAAGCCCCCTTGGACGAGCTAGCTAAAGAGTCCTCACAAAGACCAGAGATAGATGAACAGGAGTGGGAGGTTGAAACGACAAGGGAGGAGATCACTGTAAACTACCGCATCGTCAAGGGTGGTATGACCATCGTTCTGCCGGTCATCCATGAGGTTAAGGAGCTTGACCTGAGCCTGATCACCCTTGATGTTGCGGTGCACAATGTCCTTAGCAGCAATGCCGTCCCCATCACTGTGGATGGCATCGCTCAGATCAAGATCGGCAGCGACGATACCTCCATTGCCACTGCCGCCGAGCAACTTCTGGATAAAACGCAGGAAGAAATCAAATACGTCGCTATCCAAACCCTCCAAGGCCATCTGCGGGCGATCATCGGTCTAATGACCGTCGAGGAGGTGTACAAGGACCGGGAGGCTTTTGCTCAAAGGGTCCTTGAGGTGGCGGTTGATGATCTAGCTGGTATGGGCCTGC
>Ga0209636_10003637_pt1 | contig 15717 bp, 9 predicted proteins | sample DeeMarSWOR152_54_FD_187464 | JGI IMG/M metagenome (GOLD analysis project Ga0209636, IMG submission 187464) | Marine sediment microbial communities from White Oak River estuary, North Carolina - WOR-1-52-54 (SPAdes) (version 2) | ecosystem: Environmental > Aquatic > Marine > Intertidal zone >...
ATAGAGTAGGTTTATCAGGCAGCGGATTAACGGTAACAATAGTGGTATCAGAAACAGGACTGGAACAACTGTTTGCATCGATAACCGTAACACTATAATCTCCGGAAGTTTTAACTGTGATTGTTTGAGTAGTTTCACCATTTGACCACAGGTAATTGTCAGCAACACTGGAAGTAAGATGGACACTATCACCTTCACAGAAGATTATCGGACCATCTGCTGATATGATTGGTTTAGCAGGAAGCGGGTAAACGGTAACAACAGTGGTATCAGAAACAGGACTGTAACAATTGTTTGCATCGATAACTGTAACACTATAGTCCCCGGAAGTTTGAACTGTGATTGTCTTCGTGGTTTCACTGTTTGACCACAGGTAACTATCTGCCATACTGGAAGTAAGACTTACACTGTCACCATCACAGAATATGGTTGGACCATCTGGTGTAATGGATGGTTTGGATGGCAAAGGATTGACAGTTACAGTAAGAGGATCAGACAAAGGACTACCACAACCATATTTGTCGAAGATTTGCACAGTATATGAACCTGATGATTTAACCATAATATCCTGCTCATTACTGCCGGTTGACCACAAATATGTATAACCAATGGATGAAGAGAGCTTTACACTGTCTCCCTCACAGAAGATTGTTGATCCATCAGGTGTAATAGATGGTTTTGAAGGTAATGGAATAACAGTGATCAGAACGCTGTCGGAAGCCTGTGCGGCCGTTGTAAGATCTGTTACGGTAATTTTGTACCAGTTTGTAGCTGAAGGATTGGCTACAGGATTTGAAATACCCGGATTGCTCAGACTGTCCGCAGGTATCCATGAATAATGGTATGGACCTGTTCCGAGCACATTTACTGAAAGGTTTGCTTCTGAACCAATGCAACTGCCAATTGTATCATTATCAGTTTGTGCAGTTACCAGAATATCATCATTTAGTATTGTATAAGTATGCAAAGAATCTTTGTCGAGCAGCAAACCTGATGATGGACTGTAAATTTTTACAGTAAAATATTCATCGGGAATTTCAACAATGGTATCATCAATAATAAGCGGAACAATATAGGCGGATTTCTCTCCCGGGCTGAATGTTAGAGAATTATCAAGGAGAGAGTAGTCAGTACCCTGAATGGCAGTACCTTCAATTACGGTATAATCAACAGTAAGTTCCTCAGATACGGCATAATTCAGTGTGACTTCAATCTGTGGATTTGTGACAGATTCCCAATTTGATAATGAATCGGTTACAAATCGGACCAATGGTTCAACAACACCAAGTGTGATATAGTCTCCATTATTGAGAGGTACAGTATTGGCAACATATTCATCCCCAATTTTAACAAGTGGATATGCCACTGCCCCTGCAGAAAAATCACCATCCGCATCCATCCATAAATTATGGGATATAAAACCGGGTGGGAGTATGGGTAGCAAAGAATCCCTGATACTGATATTCACAGTGCCTGGTCCGTCACCTCCTGTGATATTTATTCTCCATTCCCTTTCAATACGCTGGATCCTTGCATCGCCATTTGGTCTTTCTGTATCACTCCATGAACTTATGCTACCATTATCATGTCCGAATAATAGAAATTCATTATCCTCAAGATCGGATGCACCCCCAATGGAAAGAATCCCGGCTGATTGGGCTTTTGTGTGAATATTGCCTGCATTCACCCGTCCTATTCCAGCGACATCATATCCATTGGCACTTTCCCAGGCATAACGATCAGTAGTGGCTAAAGTGATATCATATTTTGCTGCAAGGTAATTTTCAACAATTATTTTTTGAGCCTGGTTAAGAATTTGATTAAAGATGATTACCTCTCCGATGTCTCCATCAATAAAAGATCCGATGGTTAGGCTTGCACCAAGTATGAAAGAACCATCAGTTATCAGGCTTGATCCATAATCAGATACGGTAGTGGCAGTATCGTTTATATAAAGATTATGGTATGGTGATGAGACTTTGTGTGCAGTATGTAAAATATAGGGATTATTGTTATGAATAACCGGTCCATATCTTTTTGAACCGGTAAAGCAAAAATACCTGTCATCCGTTTCTCTGCTTATAGAGGCAGTATTTGTAATATTCAGGTCTCCAAGTGTCAGGATATTAGCTTCTTTACTTACATCGAACTGTGCTACGGTCATGATTGTTAAAGGAGCTGAAAGGTTACCCAGCTCAGCAAGCATGTAATCATCTGTACCGTCATGCTGAATAACCGGATATCCATTTATTGCTGCTGTTGCAAAAGTAGGTTGGTTTCCACCAGCAATCTGTTCTACATCATGATGATTGCCACTCATGTCTGTCCAGGTTTTAACAGATTCCCCATTTGAAGCAGGATTATCACTGTTGTTCAGGACATCTTTATCGGCCCGTAGCCACAGATCATTGGTTGTTTTATCACCCACACCACCAGGACCTGTATAACCGGTTATCGGGGATGTCGGATCTGTAGAACAGATTCCAAATGTTCCGCTTTTTGCCTGATCACCAAATATCCTGATATATATGGTTTCTCCCGGTGTTCTTCCGGTTAGGATCCGCGTGGGCATGAAAGTAGTGGTTTCATCACAACTAATATAGTTTAAAGTATTGCAATCAGACCCTGAATATAAAACCATTACAGCCCAATCCAATGTCCCGGCAAAAGTTTCGATTTTCAATTGTCCGGAGGTTGGTACAATAGCTTTGAACCATACATCACCACCAAAAAATGTATGACAGGGTGGGCTGCCAAGTCCCCGTGTATCATAGGCTCCTTTATTATTATAAAATGTGGGAGAACAGACGTTTCCTACATTCAATTCCACAGCTGTACAAGGATCATTATTCAGTGGGGGAGGATTGGCGCTGATTTCTGCTACCCATCCTGTATGGGTTGGAGAGGTAGGTTGGGATATAAATCCGAACCGAATGCACCCACCCGGAGCAGTAAAACTAAATTGGGGAGTGTCGTCATGATATGCAACATATGATCCGCTTGGGGGATAGTTGATGGTCATATAATCCCAGTTTATGTAAGCTCCTTCAGGAGGATTCGGGAAAGGACCTCCATAATATGTTGCAAAATCACTAAAATCTACAGTTATCGGATTACCATTCTCGGAACAAAATATAACATACCAATCTTCATCTGCACTATAATTAGCATTTCCACCCGCATCATAGAAATAACCTGTATTGGTAATCACCGTCTGACCACTTGTAAATCCATGATTCAACCAGTAATCATCCGGATTAGTCTGGGCTATTACAATATTTACTAACTGGCAAATAATGAATGAACAGCAAAATAATATATTCCTGATTAAGCTTATCATAAACTGGATCAACGGAGATGCTTATTCCTGTCTTTTTCCTGTTACAGGACCTGTTCCGTTTAAATTATTTCTCTAAAATATTTTTGTGTTCAGATTACTTTTTTTATTTATAAAATTAAAAGGAATTCTTAATTATTTTAGACAATTTTGATGAAATTATTTGTTGAGATGAGCAGTATGAAAAATAAATACAGATTTAAATAAATTTGTCATTCTGATAAATCAATGAGACTGTATTTTCATGGACTGGTTGTGAAATGAAAATGTAAAGTCAAATCACTGCCTGCAGGAAGTGATCCCGGAAGCAAGGCATGCCTGGTTATCATTGTCATCATTTTAAGTTGTTAATTTGAAGGAAGTACCTGATTATATTGACTCCCATTAGTCAGAAGTAGTTGCATCGGATTTTATCTCATAATTGAATTCGTAAAAATATTGGTTTGGTTTTTGAATGAGAAATATGATATTGCATTATTTCCATGCTTAAAACTGCAAAAATACTTCCATACATTTTTATCCTTGCACTGTTTGAAAAGTCTTACACCCAGACAGAAGATTCATTGTTTTCTGGTATCATTCTTTATTATTTTGAAGTTGATACTTCATATTTTAATACCGGTCAGGATGATTTTAATCTTATTCTGGCTGCAGAAAAAGATGATCTTGTTGCAATGGAGATATTGCTGCGAAAGGGAGTGAATGTAAATGCCACGACATTTGATGGTGTTACACCTCTCATGTATGCATCTGAGAATGGTAGTGTTGAGGCTGTTATGATGTTGCTGGAGCATGGGGCAGACCCGGACGCTGTGCCGGATAATGGAATCACTCCCCTGATCAGTGCTTCCAGAAAAGGTTATTATGATGTCTCCCTCCTTTTACTTGATTGGGGAGCATCAGTCAACAAAACTGATGAAAATAGATTTTCTGCACTCATGTATGCTGTTACAGATAATTACTTTGACCTCACAGCATTATATTTAAGCTATGGAGCCGATGTAAATGAGAGAGACCGACTTGGATCGGATGCCCTGATCATGGCTGCATATTATGGATCATATGAATCTGCAAAAGGATTACTGGATTATGGAGCAGATGTGAATACAAAAGATAACTATGGTTTCACTCCTTTGATTATAGCCAGTCAGCAAGGGCATTACGATCTGGTATGGTTATTAATTGAAAACGGAGCTGATATCCAGCTTAAAAACGAAGCAGGATATGATGCCCTTTCTATGGCAATCCTGAAAGGATATAAGGATATTGCTGAACTGCTGATAGAAAGTAGTGCCAATGTGAATTCTGTTGTGAACAAAGGATTAAATCCACTCGATCTGGCAAAGAAAAAGCGCGACCCGGAAATCATTGATCTTCTTCAGGAAAACCAAGCTTCATCAAATCTAACACCTAATTTTAATTCTGTAAAAATTGGATTGGGAATTAATTCTAACATGGAAGATTTTATGCTTGGAACAGGTTTTGGTTTAATTGATTCAAAATATGGCCTTGAATTGTATGGAGATATCTTTTTAAGACCAATCCCCATAAGAATTCTTCTGTCAGAAACAGAAGAGTGTTCGTTTCAATACTGGGAAAGAAGAGTCAGGATATCCGGGAGCCTGAATAAGAGATTCAGGATCTATCAAAATGAAAAAACCTCTTTTGGTGCTATGCTTGGTTTAGGTTTGGGATATACATGGGGAAGTTACAGGGGCGCGGACCGAAAACCTAACCCGGTAACATATTTCAATCCAATAGCCGGGCTATACTGGCGTCGCAATTCAATCGGGACTGACATAAAATATGAATATGCAGATTTTAAGGTTCAGGATTTCTCACCCCATCGGGTTACACTCGCATTTACATTTTATTTTAATATGAGGAGAAATAAACTCATGTATAAAGAAATAAATTGGGAATGAATCTTTTGTAAAGATGTTATAACGTGAAAGCGGGTAAGCGTTTGGTTATTGAAGTGTTTATGTGTTGAAACGTTAAAGCGTATAAGCTTGTGGTGGGAAGGTATGAAAGTGTAGATTGAAAGTAGATTAATGTACGAACTGGTCGTGACTTCAGCACTTTGACACCTTCATTCATTCATTCATACCTTCACATTTTCAGATGTGCACATTTTCAAATTAATTTCTGGAAAATATATACATAAACTGTTCTCTTTAAATTATGTTGTATTTTAGTTACTTTTTCAATCTTATGTTTCAAACAACTAAAAAGATATTGATTCTGATAATCCTGTTATTAACCGGAGCTTTTTTTTCATGTGATGAATATTTGGGTTTATCTGTAGACTGTTCGGAATGTTATAATATTGAGCCAGATAGCGCTGACCTCATAATATATCTGACTATTAATGATGATTATTCTGTAGTGCCAATAATGATTTATAAGGATCAGGTTGATGATAACCGGATTGAGCATATTGATACTGTCACTGCAAGTCCGTATTATCTTTTTGTGTCGGTAAACCAGTATTATTCAGTGAAGGCTGAATATCATTCTGATGGAAAAACAATCTATGCTGTGGATGGTGATAAAATAGAAACTAAGCATGTTTCCGAATCATGTGATGTGGAGTGCTGGGTCATATCCGGTGGCATTATGGATGTAAGACTAAAATCCGAATGATTTTCGTTAATTTTAAATAGTCTCACACATTTCCGGCGATGGATCAGTATACGGATGAACAAATTATTGAAGGAATTTTCCGAAAAGATAAATCTGTGCTGGATTGGATTTATAAAAAGCAGTTCGGAAGAATTCAGAAATATATCTTCAGCAGGGGAGGGGATATTGAAACAGTAAAAGATATTTTTCAGGAAGCAATGCTGATTGTCTATTCAAAGATACGCGACAGGGGACTAAAGCTTACATGTTCATTTTCGACATATTTCTTTGCAATATGCAGGAATCTCTGGTTTCATGAACTAAGGATGAAAAACAGGACGGGATCGAATTACACAATGCCTGAGCATCTATTACAAGAGCCGGATATCTTACAAGAGATACAATCAGAACTAACTGAACTGATAAAATATCATTTCAACAATCTGAGTGAGGATTGTAAAAAAGTCCTCGAATTGCATTTTAAACGAAAGTCCCTAACCGATATTTGTATGATTTTGGGATATAAGGATGTAAAGTATGCGGCTGATAGGAAATACCGATGTAAAAAAAGCCTTTTCAACAGGGTTATGAATGATCCTAAATACAAAACATTAACCAATGGATTATACTGAATTATTTGATAAGTATATTGACGGGCGACTGAAAGACAGGGAATTGGCAGAATTTGAACGGGCTTTGGAAAATGACCCGGGATTAAAGAAGGAACTCGAAAAATTTCTTGAATTACATAATGCTGCGGAAAAAGATATCGGTCAGGATAAGATTCCCGAAGAGGAGTATGAGATTGACAGGGAAACTGATAAGCTAAGCAAGAATGATATCTATGAATACAGAAAAGAAAAAAGGGAATCTTCTGATTCTGATATGTCTGATTTTGAACATTTACTCAAAGATGCTGAAAAAGATTATTTCAATAAAGGAGGGAGGAAAATTAAAATAACCAGATTAGTCTGGTATGCTGCAGCAGCTATGGTTTTTATTGTTCTTACGATATCTGTCTTCATTTTGGTTCGCAATAATCAGCAGAAATCAGTTGATCTTTATGCATTTTTTTTTGAACCATACATTAAGTCTGAAAAAATATTTGAGATTACCCGGTCAAGTGATGATTTTTATTATGCCATTCAGGTATTTGAAGCCGGAGATTACGCGCGTGCTTCAATATTATTCAATAATCTGGCTGATTCAGTCGAACTGAAAGTCTACGCCTTATTCTATGCCGGATTGACTTCAATTGAACTGGGCAGGTGGGAGGAGGCGATAGAATTATTTAAGAGTGCAATCGGCTGTGGTGAAAATCAGATGACATATAATTCAAGATGGTATCTTGGACTCTGTTATTTGCGGATTGATGATGAGGAATCAGGAAAAATACAATTTAAAATATTGGCTTCAGAAAAAAATGAATATTCAAGGAATGCAAGACAAATATTGAGAATTCTGGATAGGAGAAGATAGACAGTATATTTAGAACATCCGATTAATTTAATAATTAGACGTTTTTAATCCTTCTTTTATACTCTTTTAGTGCCTGGTCAAGACGTTCCATTGTACCACTGACCCCTTCAAGGTTGTGTGATGGATGAATATAAAGTTTAACACCCTGTTCAGCAAGGATCTCTCCGACAGTAGTAATGATCATCCAGACAATTGATATAAATGCCATAGTAGAAACCGGTCCGATTTTATCCACATGATTTTTTAATGGAACCGATGCATCCTCGAGTGGGACACAAGAATCTATAACAATATCTGCCAGGTCAAAAATTGTTTTTCCCAATGAGTGTCTCGATTTTTTTCCTTTAACAGCTGAAGCTGAACCACAAACAACTACCTTCATGCCGAGATTTTTTGCTTCCTGGGCAATATCAATATTAACATTATTGATTCCTGAGTGGGAAAAGATCCACATTGTATCTTTCGGATCAAAATGGTATCCTTTCATGATTTCCTTCCCATATCCTTCTGCTCTTTCAAGAAACAGGAATTGATGGATGCCCATTTCACCAACAATTCTGGTAAAAAATGTCAGAGGCAATTCAATCATAGGATGGAAACCGACAAATCCTCCGATCCTTGGATACATCTCCTCCACAGGTAAGGTGGCGTGTCCGCAACCAAAAGTATGAACCCAGCGACCCGATTTTATTGAATCAGCCATTAATTCTGCTGCCTCCCTGATTCTATCCATCTGGGTTTGTTCAATTTTCTCCATTACTTTCCTTGAATTGTCAAGCCAAATCTTTGCTAACAGCATGTTTAATCAATTTTGAAGTTTTAGTTTATTATAGGGAGAATAAGATAAAGCTCAGACATGGAATAAATATAATTTGAAATGAGCTAAAATTTGAAATTAATTTTTATTCTCCATAGCCCATCACATATACTCCAATTTAGGCATTTTAAATTTTGTCAATATTCCAGCATTCCATTCTTCCAATCAAACCGACTGAATATCTATTTTTTGTCTTATATTCCTTAAAACCAGATAAAACATGACCAGCAATAATATTAAACAAATCAGTAATAATGAAGAAAAATGCTTTATTCCAAAATGATGAATAATTAATCCCATAGAATAATTAATGATCATATTACCAATTAAAGAAATAACCAGTACAATACCAAATGCGGTTCCGGAAAATTTTTTGAATAGCTCGCCTACATATCCAAGGATGATTGGGAAACCACAGGCAAAACCCATTCCAAGAAGAATTAATCCAAAAACAGTAAAATTATATGTGGAATTCAGTTTTAAGATCAGTATACCGGTAAAAGCAATCAATATAGATGTGATCTGTACAAGGTATGAAGGTATTTTTCTTAAAATAAAACCAAGTAAAAGCCTGGTGAGTGTAAGGCTTAAGACGAATGCGGAAAGTGCATACAGGGTTTGCTGTTTCTCTTCAATGAGCCAATTCTGAAGGTATGTGGTCGTCCAGTTATTGGTTATTCCTTCCAGTCCGCCTTCCAGAAACAAAAAGAATCCCATTAACAGAAGCGCGGGATCTTTAAGCATACGAAAAGATTCTTTAAGTGGATAGTTCCGGGAAATTTTCGGATCCGGAAACTGAACAAAGAAAAAGTAAATGATCGGCAGAATCATTAGTAATCCAATGGCTGCTATAATCAAATCTGCTGATAATAATTCCGTAAAAATGCCAATTAACAATGGCATACCCAGTGCTCCAATTCCAAAAAACACTCCCAGGAGACTCAGGTTTGCAGAGCGACCTTCGCTACTGATATCATTAACAAGAGTGTTCGTAGATCCATTAACAAAACCTCCTGAAAAACCTATGATAAAAATATTTAGTTTCAACAGGAGAAAATTCTGACTGAAAGCGATCCCTTCGAGGGCAATCATGATTAAAAATGAACAAATAATGAGTAAATATTTATGACCAAAACGGTCGGTGACAGGCCCAAAAACAATGGAACCGGTCAGGATTCCTAAAGGCAGCAGGGCAGCCAGGGTGCCAGCAGCTATTTCGTTAATCTGATACCTGGAAATGATGTCAGGAAGGATACATCCAAGAGAAATAATTGTAATTCCGAATAGAAACATCCCCAGACAGGCAGCGATGAAGACGTATTTTTTTCTGTATCTCATTGAAAGCAAAATAAACCGAAAATATTGAGGTGTGAAGGTGTGAAAGTGTAAAGGTGTGAAAGTGTAAAGGTGTGAAAGTTTTCAGGTCATACCCTCTAACATTATAACTTTCCCACCTTCACGCTTTCCAACTTTCCCACCTTTTAAGTTTTACTCTTTTAAAAATGAAATCATATTTTCTTAGCCCCATTCATTGTTTCTTCAAGATTCCTCAGTGCCAGATAGCCTGCTCCATAAAGGGCAGTATCGGTCCCCAGGGCTGATCCTTCCAGTTGGACTTTATTGATACTTACAGGTTGTGCCCATTTCTTTGCTTCATTCAATATTGCATTCATGAACCGGAGTCCTGGTCCAAACACACCTCCTCCCAAAATGATCTTTTCCGGATTAAACAAACTGATAAGGTTGGCGATTGCCATTCCCCAAAATTCCACAGCCTGATCCAGTACCTCAGTTGCTAAAGCATCGTTTCTTTCATATGCAGAAAATATTTCATGAGCTGTTATCTTCCCGGATGGTTTTGTTTTCAGGATACCATTGTACGAATTATTATTTTTAATAATTTCTCCCGTTACTTTTGCAATACCAGTTCCGGAGGCATGGTATTCGAAACAACCGCAAGGAATATATTTTGATGAATAAGGACGGTCAAGGGCAAGCCATCCAGCAGCTCCTGCAGCACCAGAAATTCCCCTGATTATAATACCATTAGCCAGTATACCGGCACCGATACCAGTACCGACCAATAAGAAAATCACATCGCTGCAATTCCTGGCATTCCCCATCCAGACTTCACCAAGGAGCGAGCATACACGGTCGTTATCAATAGAAATCTTTATGTTTTGATCATTGATTGAACTGTAAACTTCATGCATTAATGGGTAATCATCCCATCCGGGTATATTATTTGCCCATACCCTTCCTGATGTCTCGTAATATATTCCTGGAACCGATATCCCAATACCATTAATATGTATGTTTGTTTTTTTTGTATCATCTAATAACGTTTTGATCCAGGTAACAATCATTTTCCCTACATCTTTGCCCTTACGGCCTGCCAGGTTATCGGTTATTTTAAAGGATATGTTTCCATCCTGATCAAATATAGCACCTGAAAGTTTTGTTCCTCCTAGGTCAAGACCAATGACTGCCATGGTATTAGGTTTATGCAAAGATATTGATAATTATAATTTTATTTCAAGTCAGCTCATAAGTTTCAGCTCTTTTTTGATATAATAACAGGTAAGTTCGATTTAAACTTAGCAAAGTCTTAATTTTTTGGATTATAATAATAATTCATGCCTGAAGGATTCATAACATTTTTAAATTACAAATGACAGGAATGCATATCATTAGTTAATAACTCATCGTTCTTTTCTTCACTGATTTTACTATTTTTAAACTTCAAAGATATCCGTATAATGCCTTCTTTTCCGTTTTATAAGCAACTTGATGCAATGGACTGCGGACCATCATGTCTACGCATGATTGCAAGGTATTATGGCCGCACATTTAGTTTGCAAACATTACGTGATAAATCTTATATTACTAGAGAAGGAGTTTCTATGCTTGGTATCAGTGATGCCGCCGAGGCCATAGGTTTCCGGACAATGGGCGTTTCTCTGTCTCCTGAAAAACTTTTTACTCAGGCTCCATTACCACTGATCGCACACTGGAAGCAAAATCATTTTGTTGTCGTTTACAGGATTAAGAAAAATAAAGTATATGTTGCTGATCCGGCGTTTGGCCTGATCACCTATTCACGTCAGGAATTTCTCGATGGCTGGATAAGTTCAGTTAAAAAAGAGGAAAAAAGAGGGCATGCATTATTGATAGAACCTACTCCTGAATTTTATAAGCTGGAGGGTGAGAAAGTAAAACGAACAGGATTTGGTTTTCTTCTTTCTTATCTGAAACCCTATAAAAGATTTATTTTTCAGCTGATACTAGGAATGCTGCTTGGAAGTATCCTGCAGCTTTTATTCCCCTTTCTTACACAGTCGATTGTTGATGTGGGAATCAATAACCAGGACCTTGGCTTTATTTACCTGGTTCTGATCGCTCAGCTTTTCCTGTTTATCAGCCGGATGACAGTAGATTTTATCCGGGGGTGGATTTTGCTTCATCTGAGCACAAGGATCAATATCTTTCTGATCTCCGATTTCCTGATAAAACTGATGAAATTACCAATGGGTTTTTTTGATACAAAGCTGATCGGTGATATTCTTCAACGAATCGGTGATCAGAGAAGAATTGAGAACTTTTTAACTACATCTTCACTAAATATCCTCTTTTCAATAGTTAATTTCCTGGTATTCGGCATTGTCCTTGCTATTTACAGTTTAAAAATATTAATCCTTTTCGTTATTGGCAGTTTCCTTTATTTCCTGTGGCTGAGTTTTTTTATGAAAAGGAGAAGGGAACTTGACTTTCGGAGGTTCAGAAAATTATCTGAAAACCAAAGTCAGCTTATACAATTGATCAGTGGTATCCAGGAGATCAAACTATATAATGCAGAAAAACAGAAGCGATGGGAATGGGAAAATATTCAATCCGGCCTCTTCCGTGTGAATATAAAAAGTCTTGCTTTAAAACAGTATCAGGAAGCGGGAGGAATGTTTATCAATGAATTAAAAAATATCTTGATAACCATACTAGCTGCTACTTTTGTAATCAGTGGTGATATGACCCTGGGGATGATGCTCGCCGTCAGTTATATTATTGGCCAGTTGAACGGACCTGTAGAACAGATGATTAACTTTTTGCATATTACGCAGGATGCAAGAATAAGCCTGGAGAGGTTGGGAGAGATCCATGAAATGAAAGATGAAGAGCCTGAAGATAAAGGCCATATGATTATTATTCCTAAAAAAAAGAGTATTGAAATTAATGATCTTTCTTTTCAATATGAAGGTCCTCATTCAAAAAAAGTTTTGAACAGCCTCAACCTGGTTATCCCTGAAAATTCAGTAACTGCAATTGTTGGTGTGAGTGGAAGCGGTAAAACCACCCTGATCAAACTGATACTTGGATTTTACCCACCTACGGAAGGAGAAATTAAAATTGGTGATTCCCACCTGAATAGTTTTAGTTATCAGACCTGGAGGCAGAAATCAGGTGTTGTAATGCAGGAAGGATTTGTGTTTTCAGATACAATAGCCGGTAACATTGCCCTTGGTGATGAAAGAATAGATAAAGACCGGTTATTAAACGCTGTAAATATTGCCAATGTCAGGGACTTTATTGAATCACTTCCAAATGGATATAATACCCGTGTTGGAGCTCACGGACATGCCCTTAGCGGGGGTGAAAAGCAACGCGTGCTGATAGCCAGGGCAGTTTATAAAGATCCTGAGTTTCTATTTATCGATGAGGGAACAAGTTCACTTGATGCAGAAAATGAAAAGGTGATCATCAATAACCTGAAGGATTTTTTCAGAAATAAAACTGTTGTTGTCGTTGCTCACAGACTCAGTACTGTGCGGGATGCCGATCAGATTGTAGTCCTGGACAAAGGGAAAATTGTAGAAAAAGGAAAACATGAAGAGCTTATTGAAAAAAAGGGCCAGTATTTCAGGCTTGTGAAAAATCAGCTGGAACTCGGGGAATGATTGGAAGATTGAAATGATGGAAATATAGTAAACTGGTAAATTGATAAATTGGTAAATTGGTGCGTGTGGGTTTTGAGTTGGGGGGTCATGTTCTGAAGGTTGCCAACCTGCAACTGAAACAAAGCTGGATGAAACAGGGAAACCCGGTTGTTAACCGGGGAATAATGGAAAGGAGATTAGAAAATGAAATAACTCCACCATTTAAGCCGGAGGTGCCGATAATCAACAATTTATAGGGCTTTAGCCCCTGATATATTACTTTTCGGAGTGGATTCAATTAATTAACATTGTTGATGGAAAAAAACGAAACAGATAAAATTGAAATAAAAAGCGAAGAAGTTCAGGATATTCTGGGACATGTACCGGCCTGGATAATCAGGTGGGGGATCCTGATGATTTTCGTGACTGTCATACTGATCATCTTTGGCAGCTGGTTATTCCGATATCCTGATATTAAAAGAGCAAATGTCCTGATTACGACTGAAAATCCTCCGGCCACGTTAATAGCAAGATCAACCGGGAAGATTGAAGAATTATTTGTAGAGGATAATCAATATGTTGAAGCTCAAACTATCCTGGCGGTAATAGAAAATCCGGCTGACTACAGGGATGTTCTATGGCTTGATGAAGTTTTAACTGAGATCAGAGATATTCTTCCGGATTTTAATATTCTTGTCGACCTTAATCTGAGTTCTGACTATTCGCTGGGTGAGATACAGCCTGCATATGCCAGCTATATGAAAACACATAAGGATTATCAGAATTTTATAGAACTGGATTATCATGCACAGAAGATTATGTCGCTGCGTTCTGAATTGGATAAACAGGAGACACACCTGAAAAGTCTGAAGCAAATTCGTAGTATCCTTAAACGTGAACTTGATCTGGTCTCAAACCAGTTTGAAAGAGATTCTGTTTTATACACGCAGGGAGTCATTCCGCTTGCCGAATATGAAAAATCAAAGACAAACTGGCTGGAAAAACAATACGAGTATGAACAAGCCAGAATTAATGAATCGGATACAGAAATACAAATTGTCAAACTTAATCAGGACATTCTTGATCTTGAACTTCGGGCAGCAGAGGAGACCAGGCAACAGCAAAATGCGTGGCGGGAATCTTTTGATAACGTTATTACTCAACTATCTTTATGGAAACAAAAATATCTCCTTGAGGCTCCGATTGAAGGAATTGTCTCTTTTACAACATTTTGGAGTGTAAACCAAAATGTCAGGGAAGGTGACAGGGTGATGACCGTGATTCCATCTGAACAGGGAGATATTATTGGCAAAATTAACTTGTCTATCGAAGGGGCAGGAAAAGTTGAAATTGGCCAGCAGGTAAATATCAGAATAGATAATTTTCCATACCTGGAGTTTGGGATGGTGCGGGGTGTGATCAGGAATATCAGTCTTATACCGGATGACAGGGAATACGTTGTTGAGGTAAATCTTCCGGAAGGGCTAAAAACATATTATAATATTGATATTCCTTTTAAGCAGGAAATGCAGGGGACAGCAGAAATATTAACTGATGAAAGACGACTACTAGAAAGGATCATTTCTCCGATAAAAGCTATTATCTCTGAACAGAAAGCGCATTCATAAAGGGTTCCTGGTTTCTGTAGGTTTACAGCCTGCTGCACCTTCGCATAGCGGCTTACACTACTGCTAAAGCTTTAGCGGCACAAGGTAGGTGGAGCAAGGTCAACTGGCAGGAGTTCGACTTTGGTAATTTGTTTCACTGCGTTCACAAATTGCCAGCCTACCTGGCAGAACCTTGGTGCAGGTAAATCAAATGAATAATTTACAAATTACAACACTCACACCCCAATACCCACACACCAATATACTAAATATACCAATATACCAATAAACCAATAATCCCGGTTGACAACCGGGATTTAAATAATTTTACGTAATCAGGATCCAAAAATTACAATCCATACCCTTAACCACGTACTCCCTTAGTCTCAGCCTTATTCTTAAATATATTGATTTATAATAGCCTCATACAGCTCCTGTTTCCCGCTGATCTGTTCAGGTTCTCCATGCTTTATAGCCAGGTTACGCATTTCTTCTAATGTGAGTTCTCCGTTTTCAAATTTTTTACCTTCATCAGTATCAAAGGATGCATACCTTACATTTTGCATTTTTTTGTAGTCCGAATAGTAGAGAATATCATTAGCGACAAGCAGGGCTCTGGCAAAAGAATCCATCGCTGCTATATGCGCAATAAAAAGATCTTCAAGGTCTGTTGAATTTCTCCTTGTTTTAGCATCAAAGTTCACTCCTCCAGTCGTAAAGCCACCGGATTCAAGAATGACAAGCATTGCCTCGGTCAGTTCATAGATATTTATTGGAAACTGGTCGGTATCCCAACCATTCTGATAGTCACCGCGATTTGCATCAATACTGCCAAGTAATCCGGCATTTGCTGCTACCTGGAGCTCGTGTTGAAATGTATGTCCTGCAAGGGTGGCATGGTTTACTTCAATATTAAGTTTAAAA
>Ga0209636_10003638_pt1 | contig 15714 bp, 18 predicted proteins | sample DeeMarSWOR152_54_FD_187464 | JGI IMG/M metagenome (GOLD analysis project Ga0209636, IMG submission 187464) | Marine sediment microbial communities from White Oak River estuary, North Carolina - WOR-1-52-54 (SPAdes) (version 2) | ecosystem: Environmental > Aquatic > Marine > Intertidal zone >...
CTTCAATGATCCGTTGGCTGTTGAGAATTTCTTTTTTTACTAAGGGGCAGCGGAGAGAATGGATGCTGACTCCCTTGCCTGAGGTGATATATCCAATGATAGGCTCGCCCTTAATAGGAGAACAGCATTTAGCGAGATTGACCAGAGAGCCTTCTTCTCCTTTGACCACGATTCCTGATTCCGGCTTCTTCACGACTTTAGTCAAAACTTTTTCAACGAGAGCATCCTTTCTCATCTTCATTCTTTCGGGTGATAAGAGATGCTCCATGAGTTTTTTGTGGAGAATGATTTTGCCGGAGCCGAGGAGAGTAAAAAAATCTTCTAATTCTTGTATCCTATAACCGGTGGCCTTGGATAAGTTTTTGATTAGATACTTTCCTTCAAAGAACTGAGTGGGAATTTGACTATACTTGTGTATTTCTTTTTCCCAGAGTTTCTTTCCCAGAGTAATATTTTTTATCTTGTCCTGGAGATTGAGCCACCGTTTAATGTGATGTCTTGCCGAAGAGGTAAAGGCGATATTTAACCAGGCGCGCTTGGCCGTAACTTCTGAGGAGGTGGTAATTTCCACGATATCTCCGGTCTTGAGAATTGTTTTTAAAGGAGCAAGTTTCCCGTTAATTTTGGCTTTAGCCGAGCGATAGCCTATCTCGGTATGGATCTTAAAGGCAAAATCCAAGGCTGAGGCCCCTAAAGGGAGAGTGACAACTCTCCCCTTCGGAGTGAACACATAGATCTCCTCGGGAACAAGATCCTTCTTCAGGATGTCTAAGAACTCCCGAGGGCTTTTCTGCTCTTTATATAGCTCAACCATTTCTCTTAGCCACTGCAGCCTGGTGTCTTCCCTTATGATGTGCTGGTGATCTGTTTCTTTGTATTTCCAGTGAGCAGAGATCCCGTTTTCGGCCAAATTGTGCATATCTTGAGTTCTAATTTGAATTTCAAAAGTCAGTTTTTCTTTGGTGATGATCGTGGTGTGGAGAGCCTGATAGAGGTTGGGTTTTGGCATCGAGATAAAATCTCTGAATCGAAGGGGCAGATGAGTCCAGGTCTGGTGAATAATGCCCAAGGCGGCATAGCAGTTCCGGACAGAATCCGTGATGAGCCTGAGGGCTTTGAAATCATAGACCTGATCAAAGTCTATCCCTCTTCTTAACATTTTAGCGTAAATGCTGTAAGGCCTTTTGATGCGATAATAAACTTCGGCCGAGATATGATTTTCTTTCATCAGATTTTCCAAGGCCCTCTTAATTTTTTTGAGTTCTCTTTCAGCTTTCTTCCTTTCGGGATCGACAAGAGATGCCACTTTGAAATAGTTATCAGGGTCCACATAGCGGAAGGAAAGATCTTCCAATTCCGCCTTAATTTTTCCCATCCCCAGTCTATTTGCTATGGGTGCGTAAATTTCAAGAGTCTCCCTGGCGATTTGTTTCTGTTTGGCTTCTGACAAGAATTTTAGGGTGTTTAGGTTGTGAATCCGGTCGGCTAATTTGATAAAAATAATCCTCAGATCATCAGTCATGGCAAAAATGATCTTGCGGATGCTTTCCGCCTGTCTCGCTTCTGGAGAAGACTCTTGGACCCGGCTGATCTTGGTGACTCCCTCAACCAAATCTGCTACTTCCTTCCCGAAGGCCTCCTTGAGCTCAAGGGCTGTCACATCGGTATCTTCTAAGACATCATGGAGGAGTCCAGCCACTAAGGTCGTTCTATCCAATTTCATCTCCGCCAGCATATTAGCCACTTCGAGAGGGTGGCTCAAATAAGGTTCTCCTGAGCGCCGAGTCTGTCCTCTATGAGCCTTGGCAGCGAAGACATAAGCTTTTTTCAAGAGAGTGACATCCTTATCGTTATAAGAAGAGGCGACTTTATCTAGAATATCATCAAATCTAATCATTTTAATTAGCTATTGCTTCTTCAGGGATTAATATCCTTCAAAAATTGCCAGCTCAATTTTTTCTTTTTTCAGGATCCAATCGACTGCTTCCAGCAGGTTTTGAGCCACAAAAACTGGCGGGATACCTCTTTGCTTGAGCTCAGAGAGAGATTTTTGGCCAAAGCCGGTCAGAACGAGGACAGGAGAAGCCTTAATGTTCCTGCCAAAGAGCATGTCTTCCACTTTATCCCCTATCATGTAGGAGCCTTCCAGATCAATATTCAACTCAGAAGCGGCTTGAAGGGCCAAACCGGGATTTGGCTTGCGGCAGGAGCAGTCTTTTCTGTAGAGAGGGGCTGAAGAGAGTGGATAATGGGGACAGAAGTAAATCCCATCGAAGTAAGCCTTTTGCTGGGCGAAAGCGGCTGCGATTTTTTGGTGAATGACTTGGAGTTCTTCTTCGGTGATAAAACCTCTTCCTATCCCCGATTGATTGGTCATGATGACGGCGAGGAATCCAGCTTTGTTTATTTTCCTTACGGCTTCGAAGCTAGAGGGATAAATATTGATCTGTTTGAAATGGTTGGGATAACCGACATCCTCATTGATGGTTCCATCCCGGTCGAGAAAGACCGCGCGCTTTTTTTTCATAAGAAATTTTGACTCAGTGTAAATATTTCTTCTGGCTCGATTTCCGTCATACATCTGTGATCAAAAGGGCAAATTCTATAACTGCAGGGCCAGCAAGCAACTTCTTTTTTAATGACAGCTGAAGGCTGATGGAAGGGTCCAGTAACGCGAGGATCTGTGGGGCCGAAAATAGCGATAAGGGGGATTCTTAGGGCATTGGTTATGTGCATGGGACCTGAGTCATTGGTGATAAAGAGGTCCGCCAGGCTGATCAGCTCTGCCAGCTGTAGCAGAGTCGTCTTGCCGGCCATGTTGATAGGTCTTTCAGTCATGGATGACGCTATGGATTCAACCAATTCGACTTCCTCGGCAGAGCCGATGATCAGGATTTGGGCTTTGTTTTTTTTCTGAAACATCGAAGCCAACTCAGCAAACCGAGAGGCAGGCCATCTTTTGGCGGGTCCGTAATAGGCGCCGGGATTGAGGATGATCAGTGGCTTTTTTAGGTCATAACCTGAAGCAGAGAGTTCATTTTTTGCCCAATTTTTTTCCCTGAGAGAAAGGGAAAGTACGAGCTCAGGATCGGAGGTTTGGAAGCCTAATCCAGAGATGAGGTTCAGATAGTAATGGACTTGATGGGAGGCAGGACCATCCAAGTTTTTGATGGGGACTCCCTTGGTCAAAAGAAATCCCCTGTTGTCGCGGGAATACCCCCATCTTTGGGGAATTTTGGCTAGAAAAAAGAGCAAGGCTGAAGAGAATGAATTGGTAAGGAGGAGGCCTATGTCAAAATCATATTCCTTAATTTTTTTCGATGCATCCCTCAGATTTCTAAAATTATTGAGTCCTGGGAGAGGAATGATACCTTTGACAAAATCCAACGAGGAGTATAGGTCTTGAACCTCTTCTCTGGCTGCGATCCAAATTTGAGCTTGGGGCAGATTTCGCTTTAAGCTCTCTAGAGCTGGAAAAGAGAGGACGACATCGCCTATCCAGTTTGGAGCACGGACAACTATTTTCATCAAAAACCAATTTTATTCCCAAAAAAAAATCTTGTCAAAGAGGATAGCGGGTATTTTTGGTTGATATTTGGAGACTTAAAGAGATGTTATTGGGAATGGCTTCGCTCCCGTTCAGATTTTTAACGCCATTCTCCTTCCAGTCTTGTCGGCTGCTGCGTAACTCGCTGCGCTCAAACATACTCGCAGGTCGACTCGGTCGACTTCCCTCCAAGACCGAAATCCGAAGGCTAAATCTTCAATGGTCGCTCCAGCCATTCCCAATTACTTTTTTCTATCAAGCATGTAAGAAGCTACTAATAAGAGAAGAAAGAGAAAAAGGTATACATTTTAGTTCCTGGAGAGATGGAAGGCAATTTATTCAGATGTTAAAGAGCGATCGTTTTTCACAGCGGTTTTTTCTTTTTTCTCTTTTGGCTTTGGAGGGGCTTTTTCTTTTTTTTCGCTCTTCTGTTGGGCATAATCAGTAACGTACCAACCTTTACCTTTAAACTGAAGAGCAGGGGGAGATAGTATCTTCTTTACCGGACTGCCGCATCTTAGGCATTTCTTTGAAGTTAGATCATTGGCTTTTTGAAGAAGCTCAAAAACATAACCACATTTAAGACATTTGTACTCGTAAAGCGGCATTCTTCTTTCCCCTCGCGTTATGAAGTTTTATTATAGCGAAGAAAGTGTAAAAATCAATAGGGGACAAAAACAGAACCTTCCCCTGTTTAAAAGACCAGGGCTTCAAAGACATACAATTCGGCTCCGTTTTTCCAGGCGTCTTCAGGGAGACCAGCCTTTAGGCAGGCATGACCAAGGAACTCCTCTCTTGACCAGTTATTCTCGACAGGAACCTGGGGAAGGAGAAGCCCTTTTTTTCCATTCCTAGAGATGATCAGTCCGTGTTTTCCGACTTGGATCTGGCGGGGATTATCGATTCTTTCTAAAGGAGTAAGGACAGAGATTTCGACCTGCAGGTCTTTGAGTTCTTCAGGCGAGACAGGTGGAAACCTTGGATCCTGAACAGCGGCATAGACGGAGGCTCTGATAATTGTCTCATAGAGAGGCAAAACGGGATCGATAAATCCTATGCACCCTCGGAGGTGCCCCCTCATTTTTAAAGTCACAAAGGCGCCTTTTTTAGTTATGAAATTCGAGTTTTGTGTCTTATAGTCTATGATTTTTTTCTCTTTGACAAACTGCTCCACAGCTGTCCGGGCTAAACGGAGAAGCTCTTTCTTTTCTTCCGCAGCCAGAGAGAAGTTTGCGGGCTGTTGGTTGGTGTAGACGGCAGCAGCCAGATAACCTACTACCTGAGAGGCGGGACCTCCTGCTTGGGAAGAATCTCCGTATTGGAGAACCTGGACTTTTGCTTCTCCCTTTTTCTGGGCGTAAAGGAGCACAGCCACGACCGGGCCCCCACCACACATGATGTTGGCCCGTCTTTCGAGCTTGCTGATAAGGGTGTTTGTTTTAAACGACTCGATGAGAGAGATTGTCTGGGCATCGATCTCATTGGCTACTTTTCTGGGTTCAAAATGGGAAAGGTCGGTTGAGGCGATGACCAGAACCTTTCTCTCCACGGCTACCTTGGCCAAGGCTGTAGCCAGGGTAAAGATCGTTTTTCTCTGGGGAAATCCCATGACGACAGGGACAATTTTAGCTTGAGGAAGGGTTTGTTGAATGAAAGGAACCTGGACTTCGACTGCGTGTTCAGCCTGATGGGCTTGAGGAATGTATTTAAAGCCAGAAGCCTTAGAGAGCTCTGAAGCGACGACGCGGTCAACATCCGCGACTCCCAGAGGAGTCTCGTATCCTCCTTGAGGGTAGATGGAGCACCCTTCAAAGCCGTAGCGATGAGAAGGGGCGATGATGATGACGGTTTCGTAATCTTTTCCCTGAATCAGTTTATAGCTATGGGCAGCGATTTGTCCCGAATAAACATATGCCGCATGAGGGATGATGAGAGCTTGGAGCTTGCCAGATGGAGGACTGGTTTTTACGTTGCGGAGGAATCTGTCAATCTGGGCAGAAAGGACCTCTGGATTGCTTTCGTAGAATTTCCCTTCCCATACAGGTTTTCTTATCCCTTGACCCAGACCAAGCGAAGAAAAGAGAAACAGAAGAATGAGGAAAGAGAAGAATGTTTTTCTTTTCATTGGGCTTTCCGAATTATTAAAGTCACTACAGATTATATATATAGAGAAAAGGGCAAAAAATCAAATGAAGCTCAGAGTAAGCATCTTTTTTTACATTATAGTTAATGCTTTTAGAGATGGCGTTAAAAATCTGAACGGAGTGAGGCCATTCCCAAAGACCTGTTATTATAACGGATTGGAAAATGCTTACTCCCCCAAATGAATTATTGACTTTTTTTCTATTTTAAACAAAAATTTAAAAGGAAGGTCAAGATGAAAGATTTATTTAAAATTATTTTTACAATCCTCATTTTTTCCTCCGCCTTCTTGGTAGGTCTTTATCTTGGGGAAGAAAAAGTGAAGGCCAAAGTCCCCAATTTTCAAGATGATGTTGAAGGCCAAACCTGAAGGTTTTCGAATCTTGGGATTGCCATTCCTCTCCCCTTGAATCTTCCTCTGTTTTTTTGAATCTTCCACCAGTTTAAGCCAAACGTAATTTTATTTGAGGTTCCGATAAAGAGGGAGATTATGGTTCGTTGACTAAAGTACAGGGCAAGAATATAATAAATTTCTAAACAGAGATTCCGAGTTATAGCATTTGGATGAGGTTTTAAAATGAATTGGGGACTTTACGGTATTTTGATCATATTTGTGCTTTTTATTCTTCTTCTGATATTTAATCCTAATCTTTCCTGTTTTGGGAGAAGGATTAGGTCTCCGTTTTATCCTCTCTTCAGGAAGAAAAAGAGAGAGGTGAAAACCGAAGATTATGGCTTTCGCCTAACAAATAGAAGTTCTAGAGGGGAAGAGAAGAAGAGCAAAGAGGACGAGGAGATTAAGAAGACAAAGAAGGGTGACGATTACGGTTTCCGGTTGGATTAGTTGATGGCGAAAAAAGTCAGTCTCTTTTTTCTTCTCATCCCCATCTTAAGCTTTGTGGCCTCGAGCCAGGAAAAAGCATCCAAGACAGACTCTTATTATCATATCCTTAAAGGAGCTCTTCTAAGAGCCGAAGGCCAATTAGAGAAAGCAGAAAGCGAGTATCTGAAAGCCATCCCGAAAAGCGATAATCCCACGGACATCTATTCCACGCTGGCAGAGTTGTATTTGGAAATGTGGAAATGGGAAAAATGCGAAACCGCAGCCCTCAAGGCTCTTGCTTTCTATTCAGCCAATGTCCAGGCCCATGAAGTTTTAGGAAAGCTATACCTGACCCGGGCCTTTTCTGTCCGGACAGACAGAGAATCGGCTCAAGACTATAACCAGAAAGCGAAGGAGGAATTCCTAAAGGTGACTGCCTTAGAACCTGAAAACGAGGAGGCTCATTTTTCCTTGGCCAGAATCTGTCTTGCGCTCTCTCAGTTTGAAGAGGCAGAAAAGCATTATTTGCGTTGTACAGAAATAAATCCCTTCTCGGAGGCAGGGTTCTTAGATTTAGGAGAGCTTCAACTTGAAAGAGGAAAATTGGAAGAAGCGCAGAAAAACCTGTCCAAAGTCTTGAGCATTAACTCCAAGAATTATAAAGGCAATATTCTTCTTGCCAAAACCTACGAATTGAAAAACCACTGGGAGCAGGCCGCCTCTTTGTATGAGAGAGCTTCAGAGTCTTTTCCTGAGAATCTTTATATCCTTAACAGGCTAGGCTTTTCCTTCCACATTCTGAAGAAATACGAGCAGGCTCTTTCTGTGCTTGAGGAAGTCTTGCAGGTTGAACCTGACAATTCTCAGGCCCTGCTGACAAAGGCCAAGATCCTTCATGAAACCAACGCAGATGAAGAAGCTGAAAGAACCTACCGTCGCTTGATTGAGAATGATAAAGACGATCTAGAGACTCTCCTCAGTTTTGCCTTCTTCCTCGAAGACAAGAAGGATTTCAAAGGAGCTGTCCCTGTGTACGAAGCTCTTCTCACCAAGGACGCCGATGCTCCATCGGAAAGAGTTTTCTTCTACAATTTTAGACTGGGCATTCTCCACGAGCGACAGAAGAAATACATCCAGGCAGAGAAGTATTTGAGAAAGACCATTGAACTCAATTCTAAAAGTGCTGAGGCTTTAAACTATTTGGGTTACATGCTGGCGGAAAACGATAAGAAGATTGAGGAGGCTGTGGAGTTAGTAAAAAAAGCCTTAGCCTTAGACCCAGAAAACGGAGCCTATCTTGACAGTTTGGGCTGGGCCTATTTCAAGCTGAAAGACTATGAGCAGGCAGAGTTTTACCTCCAAAAGGCCTTTCAAAAATTAGCGGATGATCCAGTCATCAATGACCATCTGGGAGACCTTTATTTCCAGATGAAACAAAGAGAGAAAGCTGTCCGATACTGGAAAAAGGCTTTAGAAACAAATATTGAAGATAAAGCGAGGGTCGAGCAGAAAATTGAAAGGGCCACTAAAAAATAGAAAACATTGCCTCAGAAGCAAGAGAGTATATTCTGGAGTCATTCTGCTGGCCTTGGGGCTCTGTGTTTCATGTTTGCCTGCCAGGTACTCTGTTCCTTCGGTTCCTTCGAGCATTGAAAGCATCGAAGGATACGGGGCCCTAAGGATAACTGGGGATCAGGGATCTTCCAAAATAAGATTTTCCTTTTTGTTTTCTCTCCCTCATCGAGGGAGAATTGAATCCTTTGATTATATCGGAAGGTCTCTGTACTACATCCTTATAGATAAGGAAAAGTCGTTTTTTGTCCTGCCCTCGAAAAAAGTTTATTGGCAGGGAAAAGTGGAGGAAATTACGTCCAGATCCCTGGGCTTTCGCCTGAACCAGTATGAGATGGTAAGCCTTTTAAGCGGACAATGGACTGGAGAGCAGAAAAGCCTTGAGGCCAAGAAGGCTCTTGAAAAATGGAATCTGGAGAGGGATGAAAGAGGGAGAATTGTGATGGGCGAGAGAGAAGAATTTCGTTTTGAGGTGCAAGAGTATTTTGCCAATACTGCGTTTGCCCGCCTTCTTGTCTTTTTCCACCCCTGGAGCAAAGGCCAACTGAAAATCCTTAAGCTAAATTTTAACCAGGCAATAAGGCCCGTGGCCTTTTCTCAGCCTTTTTTAAAGAAGTATGAGCTGAAGAGTTGGGCAGAAATCGAAGAGTTATTGGCCAATGAAAGCTAAATCCTTTGCCAAAGTCAATCTGGGCCTAGAAGTCCTAAGAAAAAGGGAAGACAACTACCATGAAATCCGGACTCTCTTCCAAACCATAGACATGTATGACGTTCTGGAGTTCAGGACTGTCGCCAACAGCCATATCTCCTTGATAGGAGATGATGAATCTGTCCCCTGGAACGAAGACAATCTTATATTCAAAGCGGCTGTGTTACTTCAGGAGCGATTCAATCTTTCCCAGGGAATCGAGGTTGGAGTGGAAAAGAATATTCCCCCTGGGAAGGGATTAGGGGGAGGGAGCGGGAATGCCGCTGTGGCCCTCTATGTTTTGAACAAAATCTGGGATTTAAACCTAAGCAGGAGAGACTTGATGGAATTAGGAAAGACTATCGGGGCAGATGTGCCTTATTTCCTCGAAGGTGGATTATGCCTCGGATTAGAGCGAGGCGACGAAATAACACCTTTAGACGACCTTGCTCCTCTATCTTGCCTCTTGGTTCTACCTCCTGTATCTATTTCTACTTCCTCAGTTTACGGAGATTTTGAGTTTACCTTGACTTCAGGAGATAAAGAAAGTAAAATTATCAAGTTTTTAACAGAGAGGAATATTTGTTTTTTAGAGAACAGGTTAGAAGAGACGATTTTTGGTATATATCCTCAATTAAGAGACATTAAGAACCTCTTTCAGAGACTGGGATCCGAATTGTCCTTAGTCAGCGGCACTGGTTCTGCTGTCTTTGGGCTTTTTTCAGATAGAGATAAGGCCGAGCGAGGATGGAGTGAGTTGAGGAAGAAATATCCTTCGCTCCTGGTGGAGACCTTGTCGCGAGTGAACTACTGGAACAAGGTTGGGGTGTAGCCAAGCGGTAAGGCAGCGGACTTTGGATCCGCCATCGGAGGTTCGAATCCTCCCACCCCAGTCAGAATGGAATCATAAATCAGCTCCCTTGGGGAGAGGAAGAGGAGGAATCGGTGAGGCTAGATAAGATGTTGAAAGTGTTTGCAGGCTCATCGAACCGTGGCCTGGCTGAGGAGATTGCTAAATATCTAGGAATCGAACTGGGCAAAGCAGTTTTAGAAAGATTTAGTGACGGAGAAATCCATTTTTACATCGAAGAAAATGTAAGGAGAGCTGACGTATTTGTTATCCAGTCAGGTTCCTTCGATGCCAATTTTCACTCCATGGAGCTTTTTCTTATGGTAGATGCTTTTAAGCGGGCCTCGGCGGAGAGGATCACGGCCGTCATTCCCTATTATTGTTATGCTCGTCAGGATTGGAAAGATCGACCCCGGGTTCCGATCTCAGCTCGTTTGATCGCTGATTTATTGGAGGCAGCCGGTGCGGACAGGGTTTTAACTATGGACCTCCATTCTCCTCAAATCATGGGTTTTTTCTCTGTGCCTGTTGATAACCTGATGGCTGCCCCTGTATTGGCTAAGTATATCCAGACCCTCGGGTTAGAAGACCTGGCCATCATCTCCCCGGATGCTGGAGGAGTTGCCAGAGCTAGAGGGTTTGCCAAGAGGGTAGGTGCGAAGTTGGCTATCATAGATAAGCGCAGACCGGCTCCGAATGTCGCTGAGGTGCTCCATGTCATCGGAGAAGTCAAAGGAAAGGATGTTGTTATCCTAGATGACATGGTGGATACGGGTGGAACTCTTGTTCAGGGAGTTGAGGCCTTGAGGCGAGAAGGAGCCAAGAGGATTTATGCCGCCTGTACTCATCCTGTTTTGTCAGGGAAGGCGATAGAGAAGATTGAAGGTTCAGATATGGAAAAATTGATTGTCACCAATACAATCCCTCTGCCCAAAAACAGTCAAAAGATCGAAGTCCTTTCCGTGGCCGAGCTTTTTGGAGAAGCCGTTCGAAGGATAAATGAAGGCAGTTCCGTGAGTTCATTATTTGTTTAAGGAGGAAAGTGAAATGGGCATCACGATCAAAGGCGAGAAAAGGGGAATTTTTGGCAAGAATGCTTCTCGCGCCATCAGGAGAGAGGGGAAAGTTCCTGCGATTTTCTACGGCGCAAACACAGACAGCATCCCGCTCACAGTGGCCAAGACAGATATAATCAAAATATTAAAATCTGAAGCTGGAGAGAACACAATCTTCAAAGTCTCTTTTAACTCAGAAAGTCAAGATGCTATGATCAAGGAGCTGCAAATAGACCCTGTTACCGATGAACTTCTTCATGTCGATCTTTATCAGATCGCTATGGATAAAGTCATTCGTGTTTCAGTCCCGGTCGTTCCTGTAGGAGAAGCGGTGGGAGTCAAGTCTGAAGGTGGATTTATGGATTTTATGAATCGAGAAGTCGAGATCGAATGTCTTCCCAAAGATATTCCTGAACATATCGAGATAGATATAAGCTCGCTTCACATCCATCAATCGGTGAAAGCGGAAGATGTTAAGCTCCCGGAAGGAGTGGAAATTCTTACCGAGCCCGATGCAGTTCTCATCCTCATTGATGTCCCGCAAAAAGAAGAGATAATCGAGGAAGTAGAAGAAGAGGAAGAAGTGATCGCCGAAGGAGAGGAACCAGAAGTCATCAGGAAGGAAAAGGAAGAGGAGGAAAAAGAAGCAGAAAAGAAAGAGGAAGAGGAGAAGAGGGAAGAGAAGAAACACAAGGAGAAGGAGAGAGAGTAATTGTGGGTGGTGGTTGGACTGGGAAATCCAGGAAGAAAGTATTCCCAGACAAGACACAATGCCGGTTTCATGTTTATAAAGAGGCTCAGCAAGGAATGGAAGATTAAGCTGAAGAAGAGAAATGTCTGGGTGAAATCTGGAGAAGTGATGAGATCGAAGGAGAGAGTTCTTTTAGCTTTGCCCCAGACTTTCATGAACCAGAGCGGGATGGCGGTGAGGAAGATTCTGGAGGAATCGAGGATTAGCCCGGAGAGACTTGTTGTTGTCTATGATGATTTAGACATGCCTTTAGGGGAGATTCGCATCAGAAAAGAAGGTGGAGCAGGAACGCACAAGGGAATGATTTCGGTCATTGAAGAGGTCAAAACGACAAAATTCCCTAGGATAAGATTAGGAATCGGTACTCACCCGTCAAGCGAAGATACTACCCGTTATGTGTTATCTTCCTTTGATAAGAGAGAAAAAATTCTGCTGGAGAAGAGTTTAGAAAAAGCCCAAGAGGCGCTGGAGATAATCTTAGCTGGCGAGATTGAAAAGGCCATGAATATCTATAACCAAAGAAAAGCGGCCCTTGTGAACTGAATTGCTCTCGCCAAAAGTGTGAAAGATATCTCCTTGTTCCTTATTCATAAGGAGCTTTAAATCCATAAGGAGGTACTAATGAGACAATACGAAACAGGCTTTTTAGTCTCTCCCAATTTGACAGAAGAAGAAACAGACAAACTGATTCTGCAAATGGCTGAAGTGGTTTCCCGGAAGAAAGGGAAGATGCTGAAAGAGGACAGATGGGGGAAAAGAAAGTTAGCTTATCCTATCAACAGGTTTGAAGAGGCCTTCTATGTTTTCTTTCATTATGAAGGAGAACATGATGTGCCTTCTGAGCTGGAAAGACGCTTCAAGCAGACAGATACCATCCTTCGGTATTTGACTGTCAAAAAGGAACTAAAAGAGAATATCAAGAAACAGAAGAAGCCAGTTAAAGCCAGGGAACAGGAAGCCGAAATGCCAGAAGCAGAGGTTGAAAAAGAGGTTGTAGAAGAAAAGGTTGAAGAAGATATTATAGCAGAAGAGGATATATCCTCAGAGGAACCAAAAGAGGAGGAGAAGTGATGGTTAAAGAAGAAGGTAGAGAGAGAACGACTTTTCGCCGCTACTTTCCACCCAAGAGAAAGGTCTGTCGTTTTTGTGTGAGTAATGTGAAAGAGATTGATTATAAAAATATTGACATATTGAAAAAATATATCCCAGATAGAGGGAAAATATCGCCGAGACGCATTACTGGCACCTGTGCTTTTCATCAAAGAAAGCTGGCGGTGGCTGTAAAGAGAGCGCGCCTGATGGCCTTGCTCCCCTATATAGTCGATTAATCCAGGCTTCTTGGAGGAAAGATGAAAGTCATCCTGAAACAAGATGTTGAGAATTTAGGGAGAAAGGGGGATACTGTAGAGATTGCTCCTGGATACGGAAGGAATTATCTCATCCCTAGAAAATTAGCCCTAGAGATCACTCCTTCTAACTTGAAAATGATCGAGATTGAACGACAGGCCCTGAAAAAGAAAATCGAACAGGAGAGGTTATCTTTTAAAGAACTTATCCAGAAACTGAACGAAGTGTCTCTCACCTTTACCAGAAAGGCTGGTGAGAAAGACGTGATTTTTGGTTCGGTGAGTTCTTCAGATATAAAAGAGGAATTAGGAAAACTAGGATTTGAGGTTGACAAAAAGAAGATTCTTTTGGATGAGCCTTTTAAGAGGCTAGGGAATTACACAGTATCCATTAAGGTTTACTACGACGACCGGGCTGAGATAAAAGTCCAGGTCATCCGGGAAGGAGAGGCCAGGGAAGAGAAAAAGGGAGAAATCGATAAGGCGAAGAAAGAAGAAAAGGCAGAAAAGAAAGCGGCAGCGGAAGAAGAGAAAGAGGAGGAGTCCAAAGAAGGGGAAAAGGGAGAAGCAGAGGAGCCGGAGGAAAAAGCAGAGAAAAAGCCTGAAGAGGCCAAGAAAGAGAAGGCAGAAGAGACAGAAGAGAAAATGGAAATGGAAGCCCAAGGAATAGAAGATACAGAGAAAGAAAAGAAGGAGGAGACAGAAGCAGGGGGAGAGGAAGAGAAAAAGGGAGAAACCAAAGGGGAGAAGTCAGGAGAGGATAGGAAAGGAGAAGAAACTGAGGATGAGAAGAGTAAGGCTAAATAGGAAGCCGAGATCTCTACTGAAGAATAAAGAGTAAAAAATAATAGCTTAATAAATAAAAAGATTGGGGAGAGAAAGTGGAATTTGATTTAATGTTTCTAAAAAAAACGCCTCCTCACAATCTGGAAGCCGAAAAGACTGTCTTGGGAGGGATTCTAGTCCAAAATAGAAATCTCAATGTGGTCTTGTCGATCATAACTCCTGAAGATTTTTACAAGGAAGCCAACCAAAAGATTATCATGACGATCATTTCTTTAGTCGATAAAGGACAGCCTGTTGATTTACTCACTTTAAGCGAAGAGCTTCAAAAAGGGGGGGCTCTTGAGGAAGTTGGGGGCGTCTCTTATCTTTCATCCTTGATGGATGGCGTTCCCAAAAGCTTGAATATCGAACATCATGCCCAGATCATCAAGGAGAAATCTCTTTTGAGACGCCTCATCCTTTCATCGGCCAAGATCATGAGCTCGAGCTATGAGCAGAGAGAAGATGCCGACGAGCTTTTGAACGAGGCCCAGAAAGCAATCATTGAAGTCGCCGAACAGAGGATAAAGCCTGGTTTTGTTCCAGTGAGCGCATTGACCACACCCACCCTGGAAATGATACACGCCATCTCTCAAAGGCAAGAAACTGTGATCGGTGTTCCATCTGGCTTCAGGGATTTGGATAACCTGACTTCGGGCTTTCACAATTCAGAATTTGTTGTCATTGCTGCCCGGCCTTCGATGGGAAAAACAGCCCTCAGCTTGAATATTTCTCATTATGTCGGGATTAAGACGGATTATGCGGTAGGCTTTTTCTCTTTAGAAATGGCCAAAGAGCAGGTCGTCATCAGATTGCTCTGTGCTGAAACCCAACTCGATATAAAAAAAGTGAGAACAGGTTTTATCAGCGAAAGAGATTTTGAAAAACTAAAGCTCGGAGCCGAAGCTCTTTCCAAGGCAAAGATATTTGTGGACGAGACTCCAGCCCTGACGGTGATGGAGATGAAGGCCAAAGCGAGAAGGCTGAAGATGGAACAAAGCCTCGATGTCCTCTTTATCGATTACATGCAACTCATGAGGCCAGGTGGAAGATTCGAGAACAGGACTCAGGAGATGTCCTATATTTCGCGTTCCATGAAAGAATTAGCTAAGGAGATTAAGATTCCTGTGGTCGGAATTTCCCAGCTAAGTCGTGCTCCTGAGAAGGGGCGTCGTGAGCCGCGGCCTCTACTTTCCGACTTAAGGGAATCAGGGGCCATCGAGCAGGATGCCGATGTCGTGATTTTCATTTATCGTCCTGAATTATACCGGCCCAAAGATGAAAGCCTCAGGGGAATCGCAGAGATCAATGTGGCCAAACAGAGGAATGGTCCGGTAGGAATCGTTAATATGGCCTTTATTCGTGAGTATGCTAGGTTTGCTGATCTGGAATTCCAATACACGGAAGCCTAGTCCATGGATTATCAAGCCAAACTTCCTCTCCGGTCGTTTTTCGAACAACTGGGCGAGGTTGGAATTCTTCTTAGCAGGACTTTGAAGAATTCATTCAAGAGGCCCTGGGAGAAGAAAATATTTATTCAGCAGATGGAATCCATCGGAGTCAAATCTCTGCCCGTTATTTCTCTTACTGCTGCCTTTGGCGGACTTGTATTTGGGCTGCAAACATACATAGGGTTTCATCGCTATATAGGGCCTGGCTCCGAAGCCTACGGAGGTCCGATCATTTCTTTGGGCCTTTCCAAGGAACTGATTCCCATCTTGGTGGGATTAATGGTGGCTGGACGTGTCGGTTCAGCCATGGCCGCTGAAATCGGGACTATGAAAATCACCGAACAGATTGATGCTCTTGTCAGCTTGGGTGCTAATCCCATTCAATACCTCGTGGTCCCCCGAACCTTAGCTTGCCTTATCATGCTTCCCTGTCTGACTCTTTTCGGAGACATAATCGGTATGGCTGCTGGATTTTTCTACAATGTTTATCTGATGGGTGTTAACAGAATTATCTATCTCAAGAACACCTTGCTCTATCTCGAACTATGGGACGTAATAAGCGGCCTTATTAAGGCAGCTGTTTTCGGGGGCATTATTGCCATAATCGGATGCTGGCAGGGATTGAAAGCGGAAGGAGGAGCAGAGGGAGTAGGAAGAGCTACCA
>Ga0209636_10003640_pt1 | contig 15710 bp, 15 predicted proteins | sample DeeMarSWOR152_54_FD_187464 | JGI IMG/M metagenome (GOLD analysis project Ga0209636, IMG submission 187464) | Marine sediment microbial communities from White Oak River estuary, North Carolina - WOR-1-52-54 (SPAdes) (version 2) | ecosystem: Environmental > Aquatic > Marine > Intertidal zone >...
AGGAGTCAAGTAGACTGAGTGGATTTCAGGTCCATGCCTCGTGACCGCGTCTGGCCATCCAGAATCTCCTCTGCAGCCCGTCATCAGCCGAGACCGGGCCCCCCACGGAAGAGGCAACGGTCCTCTGTGGAAAGTCCACCAAAAGCGATCACAGCAATACTGTGTGAACTCCCTCCAGATGCGCCCTGTCACGTACAGAAGGGTCTCGTTGCCCGGAAACCAGATGACATAAGCCAAAACCACTTGACAGACCGGTGTATTTATCCAAAATATTGTACGAAGTAGAGAGGAGGTAGAGCGATGTCTAAGCTATTCACTATCGCTGCGACCATCGTGCTTCTGTCCCTTGGCGCGAGCGGACAGGAAAGCGTGCCTCGCCTGGAGGTTGAGGGAACCCTGTGCGAATCCGTGGAAGAGCGAGAGCCAGTGGGAGAGGACTCCGTGTTCTCGACCGCCGTTGGAAGAGTGTACTGCTGGACACTCGTGAAGGGTGCTGCTGAGTCTACTTCTATTACCCATGTCTGGCACTATCGGGAGAAAGAGATGGCGCGTGTCGAGCTCGAGATAGGATCTGCATGGTATCGGACGTGGAGCTACAAGACTTTGCTTCCAGAATGGACTGGCGACTGGCGGGTCAGTGTGCACGACAGCCAAGGAAATCCATTGCATACCATGCACTTCAGTGTAGTACCTGAGAAAGTCGAGTAGAACTCATTCGCTCACTTGACAAATTCTGGTCTGCTTTTTACTCTACCGTCGATATGGAATCGCGAACCTCATCTTACCTGAAGGTCTGTAAGGAGGTATAAGTGGATGCTAAGTATTTGGACCCAGAAATAGAGAGACTTACGGAACTGTATGAGAAAGATCCGACGTCTCGGATTTTTGCGCCGCTGGCAGATGCCTATCGCAAGAGCAAACTGTACGATGAGGCTATCGACATAGTGAGAAAGGGATTAGAGATTCACCCAGACTACGTGAGTGCTCACCTCGTGCTTGCACGATGTTACTACGAGAAGGACATGCTTCAACTGGCGAGAGGAGCGCTCGAGAACGTGCTTCAATTCGACCAGCAAAACTTGATTGCGCTGCGACTTCTTGGTGATATCTTCGCCAGGCTGGGAGAAGAAGGTGAGGCGCTGAAACGTTACAAACAGGTCCTGGAGATTGATCCAGCCAATCTTGAGCTTCAGTCAATAGTAGAAAGGATGGCTCCCTCCGGTTCTCAAGACACTGTCTCTCCACCAGAAACCGCTGCGCGCCGCGATGATATCTCGGCTCCAATAGAACCGCATCCAATGCGTCCCACACTTGTCGGACAGGGGCAAGGCGTTTCTGAACTGGTGGAGACTCCCGAAGTAAGCGAGATCGTCGACCAAGAACTGCCGCTGGAAGAAGAGAAACCACCAGAACTTCGCCTGCCAGAAGAGCCTCGCAAAGCCGAGGAACGAGTAGGGAAAGGCTTTGCAACACTCACACTTGCCGAGATATATGAGGAGCAGGGATTCATTGAGAAGGCCCTCGGTGTGTACCGAGAACTGCTCGAGAGTCACCCAGAGGACGAACATATTAAGACGAAAGTGGAGCAACTCAGTGCGAAGATCAAGCCTGGGCCTGGAGAGCCCATCCAGACAACCGAGGAGTCTTTCATGGGGCTCCTGAATGTGAAGGGAACCGATGAGGAGAAGTCTCCTGAAGAGAAGAAAGAGAAGAAAGTTGATTTTGGTGCATTCAAACAGTGGCTCGAAGGCTTGAGTAAGAATGAGAAGGCTGAGTAGCGTCAGGAGACAACTCACCCGCACCGGTGTCGACTCCTTTCTCATAGTCAACCCACTCAACATACGTTATCTCACCGCCTACGCAGGGGGGGGAGCACTGCTCGTACTGAAACGAAGTGCCAGGCTGTTCGTCCCCAGGCTCAACCAGGAACAAGCTCTGATGGAGGCATGCGACTGTCAGGTCCTCTCTGATGACGAGGAGCCGATTGTCGCTGCAGTCAAGTCAGGCCTTCCGAAGAGCACTGGAGTGCTCGGTTATGAAACTGAGTTGAGCTATGGGCGGTACATCAGGCTGAAAAAGGTGTGCAAAGGTATGAGACTGAAGCCAGTCGAAAACCTGGTCGAGGACATGAGAATGAAGAAGGACGGTGAGACAGACCTCATGAAGAGATCGGCCAGGATAACGTCGGAAGTGCTGAAGGAAGTGGTCCCGCTGATCGCGCCAAGAGTGAGCGAACTCGATATTGCGGCGGAGATCGAATACAGGTTCAGGAAGAAGGGCGCAGATGGATGCGCATTTCCTCCCATCGTTGCATCTGGCCCAAATTCCTCCTTGCCTCATGCGGGGGCTGGACGGAGAAAGATCAAGAAGGGTGACTTCCTGACCATCGACCTCGGGGGCTACTACAAGGGCTACGCATCTGATATGACGCGCACGTTCGTAGTGGGAAAACCGAGTGCCAAGCAGAGGCAAGTCTACAACGCGGTGAGAAAAGCCCAGCAATCCGCTATAGAAGGAGTGAAGGCTGGAATCCTCTGTAAACAGATTGACACAGTGGCACGGGGCATCCTCGATAGGCAGGGGTTTGGGAAACAGTTCATTCATTCGCTGGGTCATGGAATCGGTCTCGCCGTACACGAATTCCCATATCTGTCTCAGAAGAGTATTCACAGGTTGGAAAGCGGAATGGTGGTCACGATCGAGCCCGGTGTGTACATTCCCAGGTGGGGTGGCGTGAGGATCGAAGATATGGTGCTTGTGGAGGAGAATCACGCAACTGTCCTCACCTCGTATAGAAGAGATTTAGTGGAAGTGTAGATGGCAACGACGTCGGATCTGAAGAATGGCATGACGATTGAGCTCGAGAACGCACACTACACGATCGTGGAGTTTCTCCATGTGAAGCCAGGAAAAGGCCAGGCATTTGTCAGAACGAAGCTGAAGAATGTGAGAACGGGTGCCGTGTTAGACAGGACATTCAAGGTTGGTGAGACGATACGAGAAGTGGAACTGGAGAAGAGAAAGGCAGAATATCTGTATAATAGCGGAAGTTCGTATTTCTTCATGGACAAGGAAACGTTCGAACAGGTGTCCGTCAATGAGGTTCTGGTCGAGAGTGCGATACCTTTTCTCAAGGAAAACCTGGAGGTCGATCTCCTCAGAATCGGCGATGATCTGGTCGGGATACAAATCCCGAACTTCGTGATTCTGAAGGTCGTCGAGACTGAGCCGGGTGTGAGGGGTGATACGGTGTCCGCAACGAACAAGCCCGCGAAGTTAGAGACGGGCGCAACCGTGAAGGTTCCTCTCTTTGTGGAGGGTGGGGACCTCATAAAGATAGATACCCGCACGGGCGGGTATGTGGAGAGAGCGTGAAGATTTCCAAATTGAAGGATTTGATCAAGTTGGTGGAAAGCAGTAAGATAAGCGAACTCGAGATATCGCGATTCGGCACAAGAGTGAGAATCAGCAAGAAACTCGATTCGTCGGGAGATGCACACACTCCTGGTCCGCTTCAGATAGAGGTACCGGACAGAGCCGACGCACAGAGTACTCACGTGGAAACTCGGAAGTCGATCACAGCACCCATGGTAGGCACCTTCTATCGCACACCAGCACCTGATGCAAGTCCCTATGTGCAGGTGGGCGATGTCATCAAGCCCGGTCATGTCGTATGCATCATAGAAGCGATGAAAGTGATGAACGAGATACAGAGCGAAGTTGAAGGAAAGGTCAGCAAAGTGCTCGTGGAGAACGAATCACCGGTAGAATACGGTCAGGAGTTGTTCCTGCTCGAGCCAGTCTCTTAGTTGGGAAGGTATTGCCAATGGAACTGAAAGAACTGCTTACCAGAATGGTGAAAGACAATGCGTCAGACCTGCATTTGAAGGCTGGCGTGCCCCCAGTCTACAGGATCGATGGCAGACTTACGAAAGCAAAGATGGATTCACTCACCCCCGATGAATTGAAGAAGTACGCTCTTCAGTTGATGAACAGACGGCAAGCGGAGATTTTCGACAAAGTGAAGGAACTCGATTTCGCCATCGGAGTCGCCGGGTTGGGAAGATTCAGGGTGAACGCATACGTGCAGAGGGGGAGCGTGGCCTTGTCCTTGAGAGCAATCCCTATGCACATCCAGCAGGTCGAAGACCTCAACCTTCCTCTGATATTGAAAGATCTTGCGCTCAGACCGAGAGGGCTCCTTTTGGTAACTGGGACAGCAGGGAGTGGAAAGAGCACAACTCTCGCCGCCATGCTTGAGCACATAAACGAGAATTCGTCCCAGCACATCATTACAATAGAGGACCCCATCGAATTCCTTTTCAAGGACAAGAAATCTATTATATCCCAGCGTGAACTCGGCAGTGACACCGAAAGCTTCACTTCAGCCCTTCGGCACATCTTGAGACAAGACCCTGACGTGATATTGATCGGCGAGATAAGAGACAAGGCTACAATAGACACTGCACTGAAAGCGGCGGACACCGGACATCTTGTCATGAGTACCCTGCACACGCTCAACGCCACCGAAACGATAAACCGGATCATATCATTTTACCCTCCTCATCAGCATCAACATGTGAGGGTACTTCTTAGCGCCACCCTGGTAGGAGTGATCTCACAGAGGCTCCTGCCGAAAGCGGACGGGCGCGGAAGAATACCAGCGGTTGAGGTTCTGGTATCGACCGCGACCATACGCGACTACGTTCTCGATCCTGTCAATACTCAGCTCATAAGCAAGGCGATCGAAGAAGGTCTCCAGTACAACATGCAGTCTTTCGATCAGTCCATAATGAAGTTGTACAAGGACAATATGATCGACTACGAAACTGCAATTCAGTACGTGAGCAATCCTGACGAATTCAGGTTGAGATTGAGAGGGATAAAGTCCACCATGGAGAGAGGATGGCAGGATTTCGAGGTGTAGTTTGTTCGCGAAGATCCTTATAGCCAACCGCGGTGAAATAGCACTGAGGGTCATCAGAGCCTGCAAGGAGTTGGGAATCACCACCGTCGCGGTACACTCGGAGGCAGACACTGAGTCAATCCACGTGAAGTTTGCCGACGAGGATGTCTGCATCGGTCCAGCAGCCAGCGTGAATTCATATCTAAGCATTCCAAGGATCATATCTGCGGCGGAAGTGACGAATGCTGATGCGATACATCCTGGTTACGGATTTCTCGCAGAGAATCCGGAATTTGCTGAGATCTGTGAGTCATGCGGTATTAAGTATATCGGGCCTCCTGCAGATGCGATACGGAAGATGGGCGATAAAGTCCTCGCAAGAAACCTGATGAGAGACGCGGGCGTACCTGTTCTGCCTGGAAGTGAGAATTCTGTGGAAGATTGTGACATGGCAATCGACATCGCGAGAGGAATCGGATACCCGGTCATGTTGAAGGCTGCACTCGGAGGGGGCGGAAGAGGAATGAGGGTCGCCTATTCGGATGAGCATCTGAAGAGCCTGTATGAGACTGCCAGGGCTGAGGCCAGATCAGCCTTCGGAGACCCAAGAATGTACATCGAGAAATATCTTGAACCCAGTCGACATATTGAATTTCAGCTGCTTGCAGACCGATTCGGCAACGTAATACATCTGGGAGAACGAGAATGTTCTATCCAGAGGCGTCATCAGAAGCTCGTCGAAGAATCTCCATCCCCAATAGTGACAGAAGAGGAACGAGAGAGACTTGGAGGTATTGCCTGTGCCGGGGCACGCGCGATTGATTATGAAAGTGCAGGAACGATCGAGTTTCTCAGAAACCGAGATGGACGCTATTACTTTCTGGAGATGAACACGAGAATTCAAGTTGAGCACCCGGTCTCAGAGGTGGTGACCGGGATGGACTTGATAAAGGAGCAAATCAGACTCGCAGCAGGGCAGCCACTTGCGGTCGGACAAAAAGACGTGAGGATACAGGGCCACGCTATTGAGTGTAGAATCAATGCTGAAGATTCAGAGAGGGGATTCACACCCAATCCGGGTGAAGTCAGAGGCTTCCATGTTCCGGGAGGCCCAGGCGTGAGAGTTGATACGCATGTATACGCAGGATACACAATCCCGCACCATTATGATTCAATGGTGGGCAAATTGATCGCGCATGGGGATACGAGAGAGGAAGCAGCAGCGAGGATGAGAAGAGCCCTCGAAGAGTTCTACATCAACGGCATAAAGACGACCATACCATTCCATCTCAAGATCATTACAGACGAAAGATTTCTCAGAGGCGAGTTCGACACGCGATTCGTTGAAAGCCTCGAACGCAGGACCTAGGGTACGGTCCACCACACATCGAATTCTCTTTCTGGTAGCAGATTCTCTTCAAAGATGTAGCAGACAACGTTCCTGTCCTTCTGGATTATGCTGTCCGGCTTGTAGGAGACTGTGAGTTCGTGGTCTCTTGGCCCAATCACCGTGAACAGAGCTTCCGGTATTGGCTCACCCCATTCCCTTGCGCTCGTGAGTATGTACCTGGCGTGGTTCACGTAGCATCGCTGTACATAGGCCGTTCTCACCTCCTTTGTCTCGTAGGGCTCAAACATCAGAATGAACGTGACACCGTCTCCACATTTCGCAACATCCAATCCTTCTACGTGTACGGAATCCGGATACGGATGGTAGCGGTCAACCGCAAAAGGGTAGTAGAGCTTTGCCAACGTACTCTGCCCAGTTCTGTTGCGAAAAAAGTACTCTCCATCGACTCTGACAGTCGACGGACGTATCGTGATGGTTACTTCTTCCTTAGTGAAATGAATGGACGTTTCATACCTGAGACAGCTGAAACAGAGTGGGAGAGGCAGCAAGAAGGCCAGAAGTCTCATCTCACCTTGACGAGCTTCTCGGCCTGTGATCGTTGCCCTGCGCTATACTGGAGAAAATATGCTCCCGCAGGGAGCTCTCGACCACATCCATCTCTTCCATCCCATTTCACGAAGCCGGTCGGCAGTTGAATCAGTCTTCTTCCTGACGCATCCCAGATGCTGACGTTCCCCGCCCCTGCTGGCGTCCATATGCAGACCTCCTGGCGAAATGGATTTGGTGAAATCCCGAGGCTGTTCCGGCTTGTGGTCTCTCTTTCTGCCTCAATCCGAGTCTGTACCAGATAGAAATCGGCATGAGTAGTGTGAAGAGCACCGCGAAGCTCAAGCACGCTCTGCTCAGATCCAAACCCATCTGCTCTTACCAGGACCTCGTAGCTAAGGGCATAGAGACTGTCAACCCAATATGCCCCGGCAGAATCGGTACTGACCACGACGTCGGTTTTGAGTGATACATCCGGGCACACAAAAAGAGGTGGATCACTGCAGAGAAAATGGAGAGTTGCCCCTGCGATGGGCAAGGAGTCCTCACCGCTGCGCACATATCCACTCGCTGCACAACCAGGGTAGTGAAGATTTTCCCCGCCAAATGTCGGGACGCTGTCGATATAGTAGTCAAAACGGGCTCCGTACTCATCCTCGCACCACATGAAGAAAAGTGCCACCGAAGCCCCTTCGGGGGGGGCGGGACTCTCATCCGGATATGAAATCCCCTCAGGAAGAAGCGGTTGCCAATCCAGAATGGAAATGTAGTCCTCTTCGTCTCCCAGACTGAAAATCCCGGACGTGTTGGACGAGTCGATGACTACATAGCTGGAGGAGTCAAGCCAGACACTGTCGGATACCCATGAAGTGCCAGCACTAGTAACGATCCGCCACCCATAGACATTTTCGTATATGGGAGCGGGAGGAAAGTAATGGAGTTCAATTCTTTCAAGTGAATCGGGGGCAGTCTGGTATTCGCTGACGGTGATGTATACCGGTAAAGGATCGGCATGCGCGACTGAGCCAGCGAGAAGCAGAACGAGGACAAGTGGTACTAATCCTGCTCTCAGAACCCTCACCTCCCTATGTACAATATACCACATTCGTTCGGTTCTGTCAATACAGGAGTAGATTCGGGATGTATCTCAGTTCTGGCAGTGATTGCGTGTACAAGACCAAGGGTTTTTGTGAAGCCCGCTCCGCAGGATCCTTCGGAAGGGGGCCTATCCACGTCAGTGTGACTCACTCTACAATACAGCGCACTATCGGCCATTCTCGTACCGAGCGTGAAGTTTTGTCCGTATGGACCCTGGCGGTCCATACGGGCCCGTAGGGGAAGCCGATCTCAAGATCCCGAAACTTCGGGACGGAATAGATGGACCTTGGTCATCTACGCAATCATTGCCAAGTTTTGCATACAACCAGAAATCCGCGAGACTGTGGAGTTCAGTAAAGATTGAGTGCCTGAATCCAACCGTTGAGCGCTTCGGCTCTTTCTTTCTCTTTCGTGGGAAGGTATAGGGGTCTACCTCTACAGTCGAGTATTACTCCCACAACTCCTCCAGCAAGCTCCGCTTCCACGCGTTTGCCCTTCCCCTCACCACAGTCGAAGTTCCGCGCGGGATCGATGACAGTCTGGGCTTTCTGACCCACCAGGAGTGGGATCAGAGCCATGTCCCCAAGCCTCAGCTCACGATCTACAGTCTCCCCAGACTCCCTCGTGATTTTCACAGTGAGACACTTTTCCCCGGGCTTGCTCATTCCCACTGGAGCGATGCACGTCCCAAGCCAAATCAGACAGTCCTTTATGAAGACCTCGGTGGCGGAACGTTCATGCACTGTTGAGAGAACACCTAATTGAGGCATCATGAATATTGAATCGACTGCGAGCTTTGTCACCCCTTCAGGGAGAAATCCGTCTATGAGCATGAGTGCGGCCTGATTTCTTCTCGGGGCGTGAGACAGCACACCACCTGAGCCCACGAGAAGATCAAGAGTCATCATGTCCACCAACGTCGCCCCGGTCGCAGTCTGGGCAAATGCGTCGGATATCGTGCGTTCCTGCTGTATTCCCTTCAATCCCACTGCCATGGATTTGTGTTGTTCGAATGCAAGTCTCAGCGCCTCCCGCGCGACGGCCTGTTCGATCTGGAGTTCCTTCAGAGTCTGAGGAATGGTGGTGGGCCTGATCATCTTGTTCCTGATGACATTCCTGAGTTCTACTTCATCGACCTTGAAGGGTATCCACCGTATGATATTCGCAACACCGGTCTCAGCCAGAACATTTGATATGCTGTAGCTCATTCCCAAGTTCGCACTCACAGTTCGATTGAATATTTCCTTGAACACTGAGAAGACGTCAGTAGTAGCCCCTCCTATATCGACACCAATTGCCTCTATTCCTTCTCTCTCAGCGATCTTCTGAATGAGCAATCCAACGGCTCCAGGTGTGGGCATAATGGGAGCATGAGCCCAGGTCATTAGCTTCTTGTACCCTGGCGCGTGAGCCATGACATGCTCCATGAAGAGGTCATGAATTTTGTGTCTCGCAGGCCCAAGATTCTCCCGCTCCAGCACAGGCCTGATATTGTCGACCATCTCAAGTGCGCACTTGTCGTTGAGCACATTACTGACAACATCGCTTGCGTCCCGGTTCCCTGCATAGATGACCGGAAGTTCGTATCCAATACCGAATCGTGGCCTTGGATCGGCCGCTCCTATGAGCTCCGCGAGTTCCGCTACGTGAGAGACAGTACCACCGTCGACGCCTCCAGAGAGAAGAATCATGTCAGGTCTCAGTTGGCGTATCAGTTCAACTCTCTGATAGGGAAGTCTCCCGTCATTGGAGGCTATCACGCCCATGACTATCGCTCCTGCTCCGAGTGCCGCCCTCTGCGCGCTCTCTGCCGTCATGCTCATCACCACCCCAGTCACCATCATCTGCAACCCACCTCCTGCGGAGCTCGTAGAAACATAGATGTCGACCCCGGTCTTTTCGTCCTGCTGGGGAGCAATGATTTTCTCACCTTCGAGAATCGTTCTGCCTGAAAGTTCTTCTACTTCTTTCACGGCATTCAGGACTCCACGAGTCACATCCTCATAGGGAGCTTCCACAGTCGTAGGAGCCTCCCCTCTCACAACCAGTCGGTACTCCTCCTCCTTCTTCTCTATGAGAATAGCTTTCGTGGTAGTACTACCGCAGTCCGTCGCGAGAATCGAACGAGGCTCGCCTGTGCTCATCTCTCTCTATCCATCCTCTCAATTGCGAGTATCAGCCTCTCCACATTCTCCCTCTCCTCAAGCATCACTGCTATTTCATCATACTGCTTGAAGGAGAAGAAAGCTCTGAACATCGGCTGAAAAAAGACCATAACCTGACTGCCAACGAAGGAGAGTGGCTTCATGCTTTCGAGAAAAAGAATGGCGGGAACGGTCATTCCCATACTCACGATCTTCTTCGCGATTTCGTCTATCAACTCTGTCCTCCGCTCGTCACTTAACCCCTTCTCGAACACTTCCATTTCAAACATCGCCATAGATTACAAAAACCGGGCGCAGTGTCAACCCCGCCGTTAGCACCAATACGAGTTGATCTTCCGGGAGTTACTCATCAAGGGAAGCTGCGTGTGCTCGAACATGCGAATCAAGGCCCCGCAGAAATCTGTCATATGGACACGAGAATCCATCCAGGTCCGCAATAGAGAAGATCGTACCGCCGTCCATAGGGATTTTCTCAATCTGAACAACCGTGACCAGGCCCGTCGCAGAAAGACTCATAATGCCCAGAGGGGTGATTTTGTGAGTGTCACTCCACGCAATTTGAGGTTGACAATTTTCCCAGGACTTATAACCTATTCGAAAAGGAGAGAGCTATGAGCTTCTTCATGATATTGGCAAAGGGTGGCTGGATCATGGTGGCCATTGTCGCCTGTTCCATCATCGCCATAGCCATTTTTATTGAGAGGTTGATGGTCGTAAGAAGAGCAACTGCCGATCTCAGCCCTTTTCTCATCCAAGTGCGCGGGACCGTATCGCGAGGAGACCTGGATGGTGCACGTCTCCTGTGTGAGAAAAGCGTCTCGCCCCTCGGCAGGGTAGTCAGAGCCGCCCTCGATTCAACCTCAGGGGACAAGGTGGAGGTAAGAGAGGCCATGGACATGGCTGGCAAGACAGAACTTCACCGTTTAGAGAGGAACCTTGGAGTACTGGGAACAATCGCAGCTGTGGCCCCGCTTCTCGGATTTCTCGGAACTGTGACAGGGATGATAAAGGCATTCATGAAGATAGAATTCCTCGGTGGAAATGTGAACGCTTCCGTACTCGCAGGAGGAATCTGGGAAGCTCTTGTCACGACTGCAGCGGGACTTTGTGTGGGTATCCCAGCACTCATATTCTATAACTACTTGGTCTCACGGGTTCACAATTTCGCTCATGAACTTGAGAGAGGTTCAGAGACGATACTCGGCTTGTTAGAGGAGGAGCACAGTGCAGTTCATTCCAAGGAATAGACCGACAAGTACCTTTTCTTTCATATCACTCGCGGACGTGGTTCTCCTGTTACTGGTGTTCTTCCTCCTCTCCTCAACCTTCATCGTTCAGCCTGGAATAAGGGTCAGACTGCCAAAGGCGGTGACGAGAGAAGAGGAGAGTGAAAGAAACATCCTCATCACGCTTACAAAGGAAGGTGACCTCTACCTTGGAGACGAGACTGTGGATCCCGAGGCTTTTCCTGCCAGGCTCCGTTCCCTCCTGATCGACAACCCCGATCAGTTAATCGTCTTGAGAGCGGACAGGGATGTGTCACTGAGCAAGGCGGTGCAGATACTAGATATGGCGAAGGGTGCTGGTGGAGAGAGGTTTCTTATCGCAACGCAACCCGGGTCGGAATGATGTCTCGCCCTACGTTAGGCGGAGTACTCATATCTCTCATTCTCCACGCAGCGCTGTTCTATGTCTTTCATGCACTCAGGTTTGAATTCAGGCGCGAAGAACCCAAATTCATCTCGCTCAATTTCGTAGAGGCGAGCGAATCGCCATTTCCCGAACTCTTCTCGACACCACCCCTGCCGAGAGAAGGAACACCCCACGATGAAGATATTGTGAGATTGCCAGAAAGCAGGTTCTACAAAGAAGAAGCTCCTATACCCGGCACAAGACGGGAGAGTGGAGAGATGGAAATCGTCGGTCACCCGCCGGCAGAGCCAGAAATGGGAGAGAAGAGAGAGCTGCCGTTTACCATATCGGGGGAGGTTTCGAAGAGGGGCATTCTCTGGAAGGAGCTGCCTCAGTATCCAGCCGGCCTCCAGAGAGAGGTCACGCTGAGGTTCAGGTTTTTCGTGTCCTCGGATGGAACTGTGCACAGCATCATCCCTTTGCAGAAAGGTGATCCCGAGCTGGAGGAAATCACGATCGCCGCGCTTCACAAGTGGAAGTTCACTCCCCTGCCACCGCCTTCCCAAGAGGTTCAGGAGGGAGTGATCACCTTCATCTACAAGTTGGAATGATGTTCAGGTTTCTATCTCAGCCCCCCGAGAAGATCCTGGAGAAAGCTGCAAAGCTCAATCTCGAGGGGAAGCTCGATAAGGCAATATCTCTCCTCGAGCAGGGTGCCGAAGAACACCCCCAGAACTTCCAGATCCTTACAGAACTGGGCAGTCTCTACTTCCAGACCGACCAGTACAAGTCTGCGTGCACTCTGTTCAAGAAGGCTCAGCGAGCATCCCCTTCGGCAGAATCTGCATTACTTCCATTGATAGAATCGTTGCACCTCGAGAGAGGAAAACCTGCTGAGAGTGGCGAGCTACTCCTGGAGATTTATATTGACCGACGACAACTGGAAGATGCTGAGCGAGTTGCGTCTTCGTTGACACAGGTGCAGCTCAGCCAACTTGCCCAAAAGCATGAGCAAATGCTCAGTACGTCCGCCAAGTATCCCACTGCTCATCTACGAAGAAATATCACACTGGCGTATTCACTGGCAACACTGCATGCCGCTTTACACGACTACCCCAAGAGCTTCGCTATGTTCGAGAAGATCGTCACTCTCTCTTCCTCCGAATGGCAGTGCGTCATCAAAGAAGCGAAGAGAATAGCCGCTAAGGAATGGGGTAACGCTCTGCTTGCCATGTCCCTTGGCGATCTGTACGCAAGGAGAGGAATGATGGAAGAGGTGGCGGAGCACTACATGCGGGTCGTCGAATTTGATGCGACAAAGTCAAATGAGGTCATGGAGAGAATCCGCTCACTTCTCCAAAAGTCCGAATCAGAGCCGCTCGCAAGATGCCTCACTCAGCTTTGCATCTCCACTGGTCGATTCGACGAGGCTTTGGCCCTCATCGGCAGACTGGAGAAGTTGCAGACCAAGCGGGAAGAGATTACCCGCTTATACACCGAAGTCGCAAGGCTTGCACCTTCATCACCTAGGGTACACATGGTCCTCGGCGGCCATTTCTTCCAAGAAGGAAAGCACGATTCCGCAACCGCAGAGTACCTCAAAGCCGCCGAGCTTGATACTGCCCAGGCTGACACGATACTGGGCAAGCTCGAAGACATCTTGGCGAAAGAACCCGCACACGAGTACACGCTCGACGCGTCGTTTGACATCTGTCTCTCAAACATGAGACTTGATCGGGCTGTCGAGATGCTGGGAAAAGCATACGAAACAGACAGAGGCCTCGCTGACAGCGTTGTGGAGAAACTGGCCAAGGTTCTCGAAAAAGACATCTCCAGCGTACACGGATTGGCGCTTCTCGCCACCATACACCATGACAGAGGAGATTTGCAGAAGACGATATCGATTCTCTCCTATCTTTGTCAGATTGGCGAAGGTGGTGCGCGAGCGTGCCTTCCACTGTTGGAGATGATGGTCGAGAAGGAACCAGAGTTGGTGGAGGCTCGGGTCGCGCTTGCTGACACCCATGGCGCCCTCGGAGACTTCGATAAGGCGCTTCTACTCTACTTCGAGAGCCTTGACGCCCGGCCAGACCTGGCCTCTTCCATAATCCCAAAAGTGGACGCTGCCACTCGGGAAAGACGGAGTCTGGCACTTCGTGCTGCTTCTCTGTATGGAGAACGAAAATACCTTGATCCGCTTGTGCTTCATTACTCGCGGGCTGAAGCATGCGCTGTGGCAGGAAGCTACCTTGAGGCGATTGAGGAACTGAAGTGGTGCGTAGAAAACCATCCAGACCATGTGGGCGATTGCGTCGCATCATATCAGCGTATGTTGATCGAGACAGAACATGCCGACGTGAGATTGGCTCTCGGGGATGCGTATTTCCGTATTGGCAAGGCAAACGAGGCTCTGGAGGAGTACAGCAAAGCCGCATCTGCGGACGAGCACAAATTCAGACAAGTCCTTGACAGGTTGTACAAGTTGAAGGGAACACATGACACGCCCCGGATAAGGTCAACCATAATAGACCTTCTGGTCAGGAACCGTCTGCACTCTCAGGCTGCTGAGGAGATTGACTCTTCTCTGAAGGCCTTCCCAGCCCAGAGAGGTTCTTTCCTACTGGCGCTCGCACGAATCAAACAAGACAGGGGCAATTTCGAGGAGGCGGTGGTCCATGCAAAGGATGCAATGGAGGACGACCACACTTTGGCGCCTTCCGTCATCGAGACTCTGAAGAGGCAGGAGCAGATGGGTACGTCAGGCCTCCCCTGCCTGCGTGTGCTGGCTCGTGCATATCAGCTCACCAGGGAGTATGACAGGGCAGCCGAGGAATTGAAGAAGATCGCAGATCGTTTTCCCGATGTGCTCGATTGGACAATTGACAGGCTTCACGAGATTTCGCGCGACGATCCAGCGAATCCCAGACCACCTTATGTGCGCGGCCAGTTGCTGCTGGTGAAGGGACGGATAGAGGACGCCATAGAGGATTTCTCGAGAGCAGCTCATCTCGACACGAGCTACCTGGACAAAATCCAGGGAGTATACCGGGGATATCTTCGTGACTCACCTGCCAATCCCCATGTTCTGTTGGCTCTCGCACGGGCCTGCATCGAGCGAGAATCGTTCACCGACGCGGCGGGCATCCTTGCACAGTTGCGAGGCCATGGCGCGGGCTTCAGAGGACCGGTCATGAGAGAACTCACGAGAATAGTCGAGAAGAGTCCCAAATCCAGAGATGCGCTTCGTACTCTCACAGAGTTGTACATGGAGGATGGGAAATACGAACCATCCCTGGATCTTCTCAACAAGCTCATTGATCTGGGCGACAGCGAAGTGCCCTGGGTAATGCAGCAGCTTCACAAGATCGACCAGAGGGACCCAGCAAATCCCCGATGTCTGAGAACGATGGGACGTGCGTACCTTCGAATGAAAGACCTGGAGCATTCATGCCATATCTATGATAGATTACTGGAGGTAGAGGGAGAAGAGCTCTCTCCGGTTCTCACGGATGTGAAGGCCATGGCTGAGCGCTATCCAGATAATACTGCAGTCCTTTTCCTTCACTCCCGGACGCTCCTCAGGAAGGGTTTCACCAAGGAAGCATGTGATTCATTCCGCGAACTGGTAAATCTCGATCCAGCGTATCACCATAAGGTGATGGATGAACTCGAATCGGTAAAGGACTTCACTCCTGAACCCGAATCCTTGCACCTTCTCCTCGGCGAATTGCTTCAGAGGGCGGGAGAGAATGACAGGGCCATCGACGTTCTTCAGACGGGCCTCAAGCGTGCTCAGCACGGTGAACAGATAGTCGAGATGCATCTATTGCTCGCAAACGCTCACCATGGTATGAAAGATGAGAGACATGCTGCGAAAGCGATCAAGATGGCCAGAAGCAGGGCTCAGTCAAAGGAAGCATTCTTTGCGAGACTCGCAGTACTGCAGAATGAACGGATAGGTTTCGAAATTGCCAGGTTGCAATCATCACTGAAAGACAATCCTGAAGACGAC
>Ga0209636_10003642_pt1 | contig 15708 bp, 11 predicted proteins | sample DeeMarSWOR152_54_FD_187464 | JGI IMG/M metagenome (GOLD analysis project Ga0209636, IMG submission 187464) | Marine sediment microbial communities from White Oak River estuary, North Carolina - WOR-1-52-54 (SPAdes) (version 2) | ecosystem: Environmental > Aquatic > Marine > Intertidal zone >...
CAGTGTCGATAGTCTTGGCGTTTATCTTGAGCTCCGCATTACTGCCTGTCCTGAACAGCCTGACCGGCCAATTCGTAGAGACCAGAGATCTTTTCAGCGCCGAGATCCTCGCGGGCATAGCAGCGATCTTTCTCCTGGTCGGGTTCCTTTCAGGAAGCTATCCTGCGATTTTCCTTTCTGCGTTTCGGCCTGCCATAGTCCTCAGAGGCTCTCTTCAAGGCGGGACCCGGGGTGCATTGTTCCGCAGGATTCTGGTTGTCACCCAGTTTGCAATTTCGATCATCCTGATTATTTCCACCATGATTTTTGGCCGCCAGTTGGATTTTCTTTTGAACAAACCTTTGGGTTTTGAAAAAGAACGCGTGGTGGCCATCCGCAACGACAGAAACTCGATTTCCCAGGATCTACAGCCGTTCAAATCTGTGCTCTTGAGCAATCCCCGCATCGGAGGCGTGACTGGATCGCTCATGCTTCCCAGCTCGATCGGGATGTATAACGAAGTGACATGGGAGGGGGCAGTCAACGAGGAAATCATCGCCATCATGCACAACAGGATAGATTACGATTTCTTGGATACATACGAAATCGAGCTGGTTGCCGGCCGCAATTTTTCTCCTGAATTCCCTTCTGATTCTCCCCTTACAAGCTCCAGCGGAGATGGCAGAGAATCTGCCAGGTCGATCCTCATCAACCAAGAGGCCGCACGGCGTTTCGGATGGGAAGATCCCATCGGAAAAATTGTGATCCAGACTTTCGGAGCTGAGAGACTTTACTACAAAGTGATCGGAGTGATCAAGGACTTTCACTTCAACTCCCTTCGGTATTCCATCACCCCTTTGAAGCTCTTTCTCAGCACCGATAACAACAGATACATATCCATCAAGATCCAATCGGAGGACATAACTGGAACGCTTAGATTTATCGAAGAAACCTGGAACCGGTTCTACCCGAACATACCCTTTGAGTACTTTTTCTTTGACAGTGTTTTCGAGAGACGTTATCAGTCCGAAGCGAGTCTCAAACGGCTCTTCGAGTATTTCAGCGGCTTAGCCGTGTTCATCGGCTGCTTGGGACTGTTAGGATTGGCTGCATATTCTGCCGAACGGCGCACAAAAGAGATAGGTATCCGCAAAGTCCTGGGCGCTTCATCACCACAAATCGTAATGATTTTGTCCAAGGAATTTTCCCGCTTGGTGCTGGTTGCCAGCTTGATCGCCTGGCCGACAGCTTATATTGCTATGTACTCCTGGTTGAAGGGTTTCGCATATCGCATAAGCCTAAACAATCAACTTGTCTTCTTTGTGCTGGCAGGAGCGGCGGCTCTTGGAATTGCCCTAATGACCGTGGGATTCCTGGCCGTCAGAGCAGCCCTGGCCGATCCGGTGAGAGCATTGAGATACGAGTAGAGCGTATAGTTTTTCGTGAGAAAGACGAATTATTGTTCGATAGGTTTGAATGTCGAGGGATCCCGCCTAGCTCGCCACTTTTCGTTGACATCTGGCTTTCCTTCAATTCTTAAAATGCCTTCCATCGTGTGATCTTTGACTCTTCCCTCAAAATGCAATCGTTCTGTGTGTCCCTTCAATTTCCTCTCTAAAGTAAACTCCAGTTGATCTCCTTTTATTTTTCCATCTTTTATATGAAGAGGAATCGAAGTCAAATCTTCGAACGCTTTTCCCTCAACTTCTTGAAACGTTTGGTCGAGCTCCAGTCTATACCGTTTTTTGCCTGAGATGGCAGGTATGGTCCAGTTCCAAACACCCGTTACATTCGCAGGAATGATCCACAAATAAACATTATGCTTGTCCCAGAAGTTCTCGGTCAGACGACTGTTATCGAAAGGAATATAATTGTCAAATTTTTCCTCGATAACTGTGCTTTGATCTGCCTTCCATTCGGCCATGCCAAAATCATGAGAAACAACTCTTGTGCCGGGTTTCAGTTCTCGGAGAAGCTTGGGCCGCAGTCTGAGATTGACACTCGAAAGAAGATAGAGAGTCACAACGGTTGATTGGCTGATATCTGCTTCGAACAGATCCATTAAAATAAACTCCACCTTTTTGGTGACTCCTGCTTTGACGGCGTTTTCTCGGCTTTCCTCGATGCGTTGAGGATTGATATCTATCCCTACTCCTCGACAACCCAGCTCTTTCGCAGCCTGTATGACGATTCGTCCATCGCCGCAGCCAAGATCGTAAACCACATCATCCTTGCCCACATCTGTAATTCTTAGCATTTCGGTTATAACCTTCTCCGGAGTCGGCACATACGGCACATCTGGCCTTTTCTGCTGCTCCTCTGCCGTATTCAGCCCAATAAGAAAAAATACAAGGAGCAGGCCAATAGGGACCTTTTTTATTTGCTTTCTTCTCTTTTCCATCACACGGGCTCCACTTGCAGTTATTTTCTTCAGAACAGGATTGTATCAGTATAAATCATATTTTCTATATCTGCAAAGATTAATGGAATCTCATCCAATGAACAGATCACGGCTCAAAACAGTGACGTTCACAGCTTCCATGAACTTCTGCTTCTTTTAGGGTGTTATCAGGATCCCAACAAAGCTTTTAAGGTGATGTTATGATTATCATCGATGGAGAGGGAAAAATTGTGTGATTCGCCTGAATAACTCCAGATTTTAACCATTCCCATGTCTTTGAACTCCATCTTAGGAATTTCATATTCTGCTGAGAACTTTTCTATAAATTCTTCTGTACTCAAGGCACCGGCATCAAAAAGAATCGCAACAGTTTTATACTGGAATTTGATGTAAGTGACTTTTCCAGCCTCATCATAATTCAATTCAATTTTATTCCCCATACTACTGAATTCATTATTATGACGTTGAGAACACTAAGCAGTTAAATATCCTCATCAATATTCTAATCCACAGTAAAACCGATCTTGAGAGTAACCTGCCAGTAGGATACGCTATTCTCCTCTATGTACCCTCGCGAGTCGATGATCTGGAACCATCTCATATTGTGAACGGTTTTGGCCGCTTTAATGATAGCGTTCTTGACTGCTTCTTCCATACTGACTTTAGAGGATCCAGTCAGCTCGATTGATTTGTAAACATGTTCGTCCATAACTCTCTCCTTAAAGAAATTTGATAAAGCTGGATTATAGCATACTGGCCGATTACAGGAAAATATTTCTCTCCATCGGGTAAGCATTTCCAAAACCGTGATACCGTAACAGTCAGGTAAGTTGATTAGGAAGCCATCCGGAGGCGAGCGGGCGTTGCGAGCGAAGCGTGGCAATCCCATTTTATCAGATTGCTCCACCACCTGGAGTGGTTCGCAATGACATGTGATATTTCCTGAGAAATTGTACTTTCTCTTACTCTTAGTCCGGAAGGCTTTTTTCATGAAACCGAAATGCACAAATTTACAATTGTTGTTTAATTTAGTAAATTTTAATTTATTTAGATAAATATTGAATAAATTTATTGACAAATAGAATTATATAGCTTATATTTCAAGACAATCAAATTTTTTGGATTTAAAAAAGGAGAGAAAAAGGTTGTTGACTGACCGCGACACTCCTTTCCGAAGACGTCAGATCCAGTCACTGGCACAAGGGCTTAAGCCTCGATTAAGTGAGTTTTGCCGTGTGGCCACGAACTTTTTTGAACGAAGGAATTTCAGCAGGGATCTGGCACGAGTCCCATTGTTAATGGAAAAAGCGCTTCACCATACGACCCCCTACCTGGTGGTACAGCCAAAAAATGAGCGTGATATTGCTGAGGTCCTGGCGTTTTGCAGATCCAGGGGATTGGCTGTCTTCCCCAGGGGTTCAGGTTCATCTGCGGTTGGGGGTGCTGTCCCCACCCGGAACGGTGTCGTGATAGATCTATCCCCGATGATGGCCATTCTCGAGATCGATCCTGAAAAGCGGACTTGCCGTGTACAGCCGGGAGCCCGGTGGGCGGATGTGGCAGCAAAACTTGAACTCTACGACTTGGCTCCAATCACAACTCCTACCAGCTATTTTTCGACTGTTGGAGGATGGATTTCCACCGGTGGTATGGGATTGGAAAGCTATTCTTATGGCACTGTATTCGAATCCGTACTTGGACTCAGAGTTGCTAGACCAGACGGGACCATAGAAGAACTGGACTTCGAAAGCGAATCCATAAAAAGTCTTTTCGGGACAGAGGGCCAATTCGGTATCTTGACAGAAATCAATCTGCGTGTTCGGCCTAAACCATCCTACAGCGGAACCTGCCTGCTCACTTTCGATAATCCGAGTCAAGCGTTTGAATTTATTGGACAAATCCACAGCAGCCATCACCAACCATCTCATGTCGCTTTCTTCGATGCAGGCTATATGAAAAGAGAAAACGTTCTTTTTTCAGAACAATCCAAGATGGAGGGTCCAATAGTATCAGAACAAGATACGGTTCTTCTCTACTTCGAGAATTCTGAAAGCGAACAAAAATTTTTATCTTCCTTGAATGGGAAACAAGAGCAGATCTCAGGAAACCAGAAAGCCGCCCGTTACCTTTGGTCTGAACGGTATTTCCCTCTTAAGGCTCAGCGGATTGGTCCTGGTCTCTTAGGATCGGAGGTCGTTCTTCCCCAGGAACACGTGTCCAGATATATTGCCAAGGTGCGGAAGATCGGACGGAATTTCAAGGTCAAGCCCTCTGTCGAAGTGATTGTTTGTCGAAATGGTGGCTCCTATTCTTATCTCGTTATCGTGTCTTTCACCTGCGATTATTCCAGGTCCATTCATTATGTTTTAAGCCTTCTCTTCATCCAGCTGCTGGTGAGAATGGCTGTGCGGTTAGGAGGACATCCCTACGGAATCGGAATATGGAACACTCCTTTTGTTCAAAGCAAGTACAATCATGGCCAACTGGACAGGCTCGCTGAAAAAAAGCATGAGATGGATCCTGGCGGGACGCTCAACCCCGATAAATTTTTTAAAATCAGGGGACGTTTTTTCAGTCTTCCAGCGCTGTTACTGAGCCCGGGAATTTTCCGTATGATATTGGCCGCAACGTATTTTCTCAGCCCGTTTATAGGAATTATAGCCAGGATTGCTCAACCGAAGCAACCCATTCATAGGGACATGCCAGAAAAAGGAGATAAACACAGCAAAAGCCTTTTACGACAGTGTGCTTTGCGCTGCACTTCATGCGGCTCATGTCTTTCTGTCTGTCCAGCCTACCGTATCACCCAAGACGAGCTGGTCGCAGGGAGGACCAAGCTGCGAATGGCCGAGGCGATGATGAACGGAATGAAACTGGAACCATCAGAAGCACATGCAATTTTTCAGTGCTTGCACTGTGGATTGTGCGAGGAAGTCTGTCAAACCCATCTTCCTCTTCGTGATTGTTATCTCGTGCTCGAGGAATGGATCGAAAGCCGGTTTGGATCTCCTGCCGGAATTGTACAGAGATTTGTCGATAAACTGGACAGCAACCGGGAGTTCATAAAGGAGATCTTTGGTCTGGATTTACCGGAATGGAATCCTGAAGAACAGCTTTCCAGAGTCCCGAAAGTTGAACGGACAGCCCGAGGAGGAAAGGCATGATCCGGCCAAGACGGCTTTCTCCAAGGCACACACCCTCGCGTTATCCTATCGTCACTCCCTACCGTGTCCTTCGCAACGATCGATGTATCAACTGCGGAACCTGTATCGAAGCATGCATCTACGATTGTTATGACCGGTCACAAGAAGACCCTCGGTTAATGGCAGACCCGAAAGAAAACTGCTGCCGGAACTGCTTTGCCTGTGTCATGCGCTGCCCTCGAGAAGCATTAAGCATTCACACGAACAAGGAATTTCTCGCCCTGGGTGACCGGACATATACACCTGAAACCATCCGTTTGATTTTAGAACAGGCAGAACACGGCAAGATCCCGGTCAGTGGGTCCGGTTACCGTGGATATTTTGATGGTAATGGTTACGACAATATCTGGACAGATATGTCCGAAATCGTTCGGCCTACTCGAGACGGGATCCATGGCAGAGAACATATCGCAACCACTGTAACTTTGGGGAAGAAGATCAGGGACCTGTGTGGGATGGTCTTCGATGAGGACGGAAATTTGAAATCTCATATCCCCCTTAACCGGGAAATCCCTATTCCGGTCATTTTCGGGCTGATGCCGTTTTTCCCAGGCCAGGCAGTGTTCTCTTCGTTGGCACTGGCTGCGAGCAAACTCACCACCTATTTAACCATCCCTGCACAAAACGCCACTGAAGAACTTAGGGAATATTACAGCCATCTTTTGATCCGGTTAAAGCCATCTGAAATCAAAAAATACAAGGATATCATTGAATGGGCAACCATCCTCGAGTTTGATCCTGACGGTGACCAGATCGCTGGAATTTCTCGAGCTAGAGAGATCAATCCGAATGTGCTCACCATTATCAATGTTCCTGCGTGTTTAAACGTGGAGAAAAAGATTCTTGAACTCGCACGCAACGGAGCCGAAACCATCCATCTGAATGCAGACATTCATGGGCAAGACGAAGAGGGCGCCACTCTATTGGATTCACTCCACACGACCCACATATTGCTGGTGGAGGAAGGACTGCGGGACAGGATCACAATAGTGGCTTCAGGAGGAATCGCTGCTGCTGAACATATCCCCAAAACCATTATCATGGGTGCAGATGCTGTGGTGGTGGATATCCCGCTGTTGATCGCAATAGATGTCGTGAAATGGCTTCCCGCTGAAAAGGAAAACCGAACCATGTGTCCCAAGGACATCGAAGAGCTTGATCCCAGATGGGGAGCATCCCGTGTCATCAATCTGATGCTTTCCTGGAAGGACCAACTGCTGGAAGTGCTGGGCGCCATGGGGCTTCGCGATGTTCGGCGCCTGCGGGGAGAAACCGGCCGGGCAATTTTTGCTGACCAGGAACGGATAAATTTTCTCAACCGAATCAAGACTGTGCCGGAGAATCAATCTCCAGTCATTGATGAACATTCAAATCAAAGTTCCGATGGACCGCTTCCAGAAATAAAGGCTCAGTCGGTTCCGGACCGGTTCAGCGTAAAGCACGGCGAGTGGCGTGTAGTCGTTGATCGTGCACGCTGCACCAACTGCACTCTCTGTGTGGTGAGCTGCAAATATGGCGTACACCGTCGTTTCGATGGGAAATCAAGACTCGATGAACCCATCCACAGCCGATGCATCGGCATCGAGTGTAAAGAAAACGAATGGTGCTGTGTCAATGTCTGTCCCTGGGAAGCCCTGGAAATCGTCAAAGATCCGGTTGATACTGTCCTGGGTGATCCCAGGTGGACACCGGCTCTTCTTCGAGAAACCTATCGATTGTCCAGAAACGGCTCACCGACGAGACTGAAGCCTGAGGAACAGATCGGCGCATCTGGAGGTGGATTTGACAGGATGCTTCTGGCTTCTTCCATACCTGGAATGTCGCCGGCTAAAGGACCGATCGATTTATCCCTCCCGCTCAATCGACGCGAATCCGGACCAAAGATAAGCCTCTCTCTCCCGATCTATGGAGGTGGAATGTCCTATGGATCGGTTTCCCTGAATGTCATTTTGGGCCGTGCAATGGCAGCCAAAAAAATTGGCTCCCTCACCTGTACGGGCGAAGGTGGCTATCCAGACGAGCTGATTCCTTATTCGGATCATATCATCACCCAAGTAGCCACCGGGTTGTTTGGAGTCCGCGAAGAGACCATCGTACGAGCCCGCATGATCGAGTTCAAGTATGCCCAGGGTGCAAAACCAGGTCTGGGCGGACATCTGCTGGGAGAAAAAAATACGCCAGAAGTGGCAAGCATGCGGGAAGCCGTCCCAGGCACGAACCTTTTTTCGCCTTTCCCGTTTCACAGTGTTTATTCGGTAGAGGACCATAAAAAACATGTGGATTGGATCCGTTCCATCCATCCTGAGGTGCTTGTTTCTGTAAAAGTCTCCACACCTGCGGATGTGGATATGGTTGCAGTGGGAAGCTACTATGCGGGCGCGAATGTTATCCACATCGACGGGGCATACGGCGGCACGGGAGCTGCACCTGACATAGCCAAGAAGAACATTGCTGTGCCGATCGAGTATGCAACGGCACAGGCACACGAGTTTCTGGTCAAAGAAGGCATCCGCGACGAGGTGGTGCTGATTGCCAGCGGCGGTATCCGAACGAGTGAAGATATACTCAAGGCCATCGCTCTGGGTGCAGACGGAGTTGTTGTCGGCACAGCGGAATTGGTGGCTATCGACTGCGTCCGCTGCGGCAATTGTGAACGAGACCGCGGCTGTCCGATTGGTATTGCCACCACTGATCCGCATCTGGCGCCGCAAATGACTGCTGAGTGGGTGTGCGGCAGGATCTGCAACCTGTATAAAAGTTGGGCAATCACCATTGAACAGCGCCTGCGCGGTCTGGGCATGAACACTATCCGCCAGCTCAGGGGACGATGGGACCTTATCAGTTTTATACCAGAACAAAGGATTACCCGAAATTGTCTATAGAAAATGACACTGGAATGTTCACATTGTTGGTTCAATCGGTAATTTCGGTTATTTCCGAGAATCAACGAAATGATAGAGTGAATCGAGGATGACCGCGAAATACGATCCGGCAAAAATCGCAGAGGCAATTGTCCAATCGCGCCTGGGCCTGGTCAAAGGAAGGCCATTCGAGAAAAAACGATCGCTGGAAGGGGGATGTGGGGTTATTGGGATTATTGGCAGTGAAAAATTGAATGGAAATTGTATCATACGCCCCTGTGAACAGATGCGGAACCGGGGAAACGGAAAAGGGGGCGGAGTGGCTGCAGTCGGGCTGTTCGACGAGTATAAAGACCATTATGCGCTTCACATCTCTTACCTGGATGAAAAAGCCAAAGGACCGGTGGAGAAAGAATTTGTGGAGTCTGTTTTCCATATTTTCCACGCCGAACAACAGGAGAGTATGGACGATTATCGTGAAACAGGGTTGAAGATCAAACCTCCTCTCGTGTGGCGCTATTTTGTGCGCGTCAAACCGGAAAAGCTGGCGCGTTTTGCCGAGCACAACAAAATCGCAGATATGCAGCCGGCAGAAGATGAATTCGTGTTTCAGAACAGTTTCCGTCTTAACGCCAAATATTATGAAAACCGGGAAGATCCACAAGCCTTTGTTCTGTCTCATGGTCGAGATCTGATGATCTTGAAAGGTGTCGGATATGCTGAAGAGCTCGCCCGCTATTATTGTTTGGAAAAAATCCAGGCTCATCTCTGGATCGGTCACCAGCGGTATCCAACCAGGGGGCGCGTTTGGCATCCCGGGGGTGCGCATCCTTTTGTGGGACTGCATGAAGCGCTGGTCCATAACGGAGATTTTGCCAATTATCATGCGGTCTGCGAATATCTCCGCCAATGGGGAATCGTCCCTCAGTTTATAACCGATACAGAGGTTTCTGTTCTCCTTTTTGACCTGTACTCGAGGGTGCTTGGGTATCCTTTGGAGTTTGTTATCGAAGCCCTGGCACCAACGCCTGAGGGTGACTTTGAACGGCTGACCAAGCGCCGACAACGGATATTCCGGGCAATCCAGTCTGCACATCTCCACGGTTCACCTGACGGTCCCTGGTTTTTTATTATAGCCCGGGCTGAGCCCAGAACGGGTACACCGCAGCTTATCGGGATCACAGACGTCTCCATGCTCAGACCCCAAGTTTTTTGTCTTCTCGAGAGTGAAAAAAGCTACGGGGGTATTGCAAGCGAAAAGCAAGCCCTCGACGCTTTCTTTGAAGAAATCTCCTCCGCCGATTGCTCTGTACCGCCTTTGGCAGATAAGTATTGGGCTGCCCGCGGAGGAAGCTGCACAGACGGAGGAGCCTTTATTTACACCCTGAAAAATGAAAACGGACGCTATTTTCTGGATATCCGTGACAAGTTCGGAATCCAGGTCAAAGGAAAGACCAATCCCAAAAAGGGAAAGAGAACGTCTTGGTCGGCAATTCATCTCGACTGCCGGATTCCACGCAGCGACAAGCGAAAGATTACAGAACCAGAACCTTTCCCTGAATTGACCTGCCAAAAGTTGGAGAACAAGAATCCGACCCATCGTCGGCGACTCCTCAGGATCCCTTACAAGGAATCTTGGCAGAGCTGATGAAGGAACTTCAACACAATCAGTATGAGAGTTTCAAACAGGGAGTCAAAAACCTGGTCATGGAAGAAGGTATAAGAGAAGCCCTCAAGAAATTGACTTTGCTCCGTGACAGACGGTGGGATCCTTTAAAGGGTCAGAGGACTTTTCAGATGGCTGCAATCGAGCAATCCATTCAAACTCTCCTGGATTCAATACCTGGTCCGGGAAAAAAGAACGACACGGGAATGATCAAACTTGACGCGAGCTCCGCATGGGTGAAAGCCATTCCTCAACCCAGCAATACATCCTATGCCATGGTGATCGATGCACGAAAGTTTCCCAACGAAGGCCCTGAAGCTGTTTCAAGAACGATCGCCAATACCCATGCAAATGGTTGGAGGAATTTCATCGTCTATCGCTGCACTGGTGACCGGTTCATCGGGTGTGGCCTCGGTCCTAACACCGATGATGTGCGTATCGATGTTTACGGCTCGAGCGGTGATTATCTGGGCAGCAGCATGGATGGAGCCCAGCTCTATGTTCACGGCGATGCCCAGGACCAGGTGGGGCAGATCCTTAAATCAGGCAGGATTGTGATCTTCGGGAATGTGGGTCAGACTTTTCTCTACGGAGCCAAGGGTGGAGAGTCGTTTGTCATGGGATCTGCAGCAGGACGCCCCCTAATCAATGCTGTCGGCCGAATCCGTGCAATCATCAATGGAACCTGCCTGGATTATTGTGCTGAAAGTTTTATGGCCGGCGAACAGACAGGCGGAGGTTTCGTCATCATCAACGGTCTGGCCTACGATAGGCGCGGTGAAGTCATCGGACTGGAAATGAAGTATCCCGGCAATAACCTGTTCTCCCTGGCATCAGGTGGAGCATGCTATCTGAACGACCCTTACCACACCGTCACTGAAAGCCAACTGAACGGCGCAGAGTTCACATCGTTCCGCAGGGAAGACTGGAACACCATCCTTCCCTATCTGAAGGAAAATGCGCGTCTCTTCGGCATCAGCATACGGCATGACCTGTTGATGGTGGACGGAGTCTTGAAATGGCCGGAAGAAGTCTTTCGAAAGATCATTGCTAGCAGGGAAACCCATGAGCTGGACTGGACCTCTTTAGATTAGAAGCGTACCTCACACTGCAGCATAGGCAGCAACCATCAAAGGCTTGAATCTCGCAGCGCCTGTCCTGGCTAGATTTTTTCTTTGCCTTTTTCCGTGATGCTGAACTTTCCTGCCTCTTCTTTGACCAATTCAGCTTGGGCCATCTCCCGCAGGCTGCTTCTCACTTTAAACAGAGGCTGTCCCACCAACTTCGATATTTCCTCCGGTGTTAACGGATTTTGAACAATGTTCAAAAGCGCTTTCGCCGATTCTGTGACGGTTCCGTCAGGATTTACACAAGCCATCTTGATCTCCTATTCCAATTCTTTCTTACAGAAATACCAATCCTTGCACTCCACAGCCTTGTCCTTCACCCGTTCTTCTGCCATTTCCTGGGTGTTGGGGGGAGGAACGATCACCTTATCTCCAGGACGCCAGTTGGCTGGCGTGGCCACTCCATGTTTATCGGTGGTCTGCAAAGCCTGAATCAGACGCAGCATCTCATCCATGTTGCGGCCGGTTGACAGCGGATAATAAATCATAGCCCTCAGAATCTGCTTGTCGTCGATCACAAATACGCATCTGGAGGTCTCTGTTTTGCTCTCCCCGGGCATGAGCATCCCGTATTTTGTTGCTACTTCTTTGTTCAAATCCGCGATGATGGGAAATGTTATTTTCTGTCCGAGCTTCTCTTCGACATTTCTTGCCCAGGCTATATGGGAATATACGCTGTCAATGCTCAATCCCATCAGCTCACAGTTCATCTCCCTGAGCTGCTCATGAATTTGCGCAAACCCAATGAACTCTGTCGTGCAGACTGGAGTAAAATCGGCAGGATGAGAGAACAATATCAGCCAACTTCCCTTGAAATCCTCTAACTTGAGGGTCCCGTGGGTGGTCACTGCTTCGAATTGAGGAGCTGGTTCACCCAGGCGGGGCATGGGTTGAATTTGTTTTTCCTGGGATTCTTGAATATGTTCCATGATAAAATCTCCTTTTAAATGATATTATAACACGTGCTGTTTCGGCACTTTTGCAAACTTACCATAATTTTTTTGATTTTTTTATATTGCAAAAATAGGATTCATTACTATATAATAGCAATATGAAATTAAATGTCAAGCACAATTTACTCGATTTTCTCCGAATTAAAGTCAAACGACAAAAGAGCAACTTCTTGAGAGATTGAAATAAAAAAACAAACAAGGAGAGTTTAAATGAAAAAAGAAAACAAGAGATTAACGACTGCCTTTGGAATTCCCGTGGCTGACGATCAGAACAGCATGACTGCAGGCAAGCGCGGGCCTGTTTTGATGCAGGACGTTCATCTGCTGGAGAAGCTGGGCCACTTCGACCGCGAACGCATTCCCGAACGTGTTGTTCACGCCAAAGGCGCAGGTGCTGGTGGCTATTACGAAGTCACTGCTGATGTCACCAGGTACACCAAGGCCAAGTTTCTTTCGGAAATCGGCAAGAGGACAGAGGTGTTTGCTCGTTTTTCAACCGTGGGAGGTGAGAAGGGCTCTGCCGACGCGGCACGTGACCCACGAGGCTTTGCCGTGAAATTCTATACAGAGGAGGGAAACTATGACTTTGTGGGCAACAACACGCCAGTCTTTTTCATCCGCGACCCATTGAAGTTCTCTGACTTCATCCATACTCAAAAACGTCACCCTGGCACAAACTGTAAGGACCCTGATATGTTTTGGGATTTTCTTTCCTTAACTCCGGAATCCATTCATCAGGTGACTGTTCTGTTCTCAGACAGAGGCACACCTGCAACATACCGCCATATGAACGGCTACAGCAGCCATACCTACAAGTGGTACAATGACAGGGGAGAGTTTTTCTGGGTGCAGTATCATTTTAAGACCGACCAGGGTATCAAAAACCTAACTCGGGAAGAAGCGACCCGCATATCCGGCGAGAATCCTGATCACGCTACTTGCGACCTGTATGAAGCGATCGAGCGGGGCGAATTTCCATCATGGACACTCGAGATGCAGATTATGACGGCGCAGGAAGGATTGGATTATCATTGGGACATTTTTGACATCACCAAGGTCTGGCCCCATGCCGAAGTGCCTCCAATTAAGATAGGCAAATTGGTTTTGAACCGCAATCCCATCAATTATTTTGCAGAAGTCGAGCAGGCAGCCTTCTGCCCGGGGAACTTGGTGCCTGGTATTGCAGCTTCACCTGACAAGATGCTCCAAGCCCGACTCTTCTCATATCACGACACCCATATCCACCGTCTTGGGCCGAACTATCACCTGCTGCCAGTGAATGCACCCAAGAACGCACCTGAGCATAATTACCAGCGGGACGGCTTCATGCGGTTCGATGAAAATGGCGGAGGAGGACCAAATTACTGGCCCAACAGTTTCGGCGGGCCAGAGCCAGATCCAACTGCAGGAGAACCTCCTTTCGAGGTATCGGATCTTGCAGCCCGCACTCCTTATCCTCATCCCAACGACGACTTCCAACAGGCTGGTGTTCTGTACCGCAAGGTGATGACCGATGAAGACAGGGACCATCTGGTCGGCAATATCGTGGATCATCTGAGCGGAGCTCAAAAACGCATCCAATTGCGGCAGACAGCCCTTTTCTATAAGGCAGACCCTGAATACGGACACCGCGTTGCCGAAGGATTGGGCTTGGACAAGAAAGAGGTCGAGCGTCTGGCCGAGATGTCAGACGATGAGCGGGCTAAAGCTACAGAAAAGTAAATAATGGGGACTAAATAATGGGGACTGAATATTTTAAATAATGTGGACGGTTCTGTTTTTTACATTTTGGGAAGGAGAATAGACCAAGAAATAATCTTGTGAAGCTTATCCTAGAAGAGTATGGGCTTCAGCGATTTTTTCGGGAATCCTAAGTCCCTGCGGGCAGTACTGAATACAGGTTCCGCATTTCGCACATGCATCCCCCTTGAGAGGAAGCTCAGCGTATAGTTTTCTAGCTTTATTCCAGTCGTGGTCATCCACAGCATAACGCTCGAAACGCAGGATCTCAGCTATCGGCACATTGTGGGGGCAGTGAGGTTGGCATAACGTGCACAGTCGGCAAGCGGTCTTGTCAGCCTGATCTGTCATCATTACGATTGCCTGTGCGTCTTGGGTACGCAATTCCTTTCCAGCGCCTGAAAAAGTTTCTACGAATTCGTCGAGGTTCCTGACACGGATAACAGCCGCATCGAGCTTGGTCCTTGTGGTCAGCCAGCGCACCAGCGCATTATGTAGGGAAGTGCCGGCAGGCAGTTTGACCATAAATGCCTGATCCTGCTTCATGCGTCCGATGCCACGCGCAGTCTTCATGGCAATGGTGCCAAAGCCTTTTTTCCGAGCAAACTCCAGAAACTGGTCCATTTCTGGGTCAGCACCGTAGGAATACATGAACTGGGCATGCTCATAGAGGCCGTCTTCGACCACAGCGGTCAGGACTTCTGCAGCACTCTGTCCGCCCAGCACCCTGGAATTACCGGCATATCCATGCTGGGAAAGGCAGAGATGCTTCACCAGCCCTTCTTTTTTCAGCCGTTCAAAAGCGCGTATGAAGCCCCTCTCGTTTTTAAGCTCTTCTGTATTGTGGTAGCCGTAATGGAACTGCATGTCGTCGAAATACCCAAGACCTGTCTGCTCCAAAGCCTCTTTGACAAACGCATAATGAGCCTCCTCATCGATGCGGCCTGTATAATGATCTCTCCCTACCCGGTCCACTGTGACCTGGCAGTAGTGGGCTTCGCGGTTTTTTAGGATAGATTCCGGAGCTCCGCTCCGCATCCATTTGTTCGTCTTATGCCAGTAATTCATACCGCATAAAATTCCTGCTTCTGTGGGAGCAGCAGCAAGGTCACCTGACCCTATCAACATGGAGACTTCCCTGCCACTGTAACCAAGCTTCCGGCGGGGCAGTTTTCCCACTTTGCGGGCAGCTTCTTCTATTGTAACCGTGCTGTCTGTCCGCAGCTTGCCAGTCAAACTCCTTGTCAGCCCGGTGACAACCGCAGCCGAGGACATCTTAAGAAATTCACGTCTTTTGATGAATCGTTTAATGGACATCATTTATATACCTTTCAATCTTGATTTTTGAATAACCTGATAAGCTTGCCTTATTCCGCAGATATATATCTCAGATGACATGCGGGAAATTTTGCTTGGCTTCCCAAATTACACATCAACGATTGCCCTGTCAAGGAAAAATTTCAAATTTTATTACGAACATACTCAAATCTAATGGGGACGGTTCTGTTTTTACATTTTGGGAAAATAGAACCGTACCGCTTTGTATGGCTTTTTTAGTCTGAAGGCTAACGAAGAAATTGTTGAGCAAAGAACTCAAAAAAATTCTGGGATAATTTAGCCTGATTCTCAAGTTTTCAACATAGGTTCCTTAACCGTATTACGCAATGACGCACCCTTAAGCCGTTCTTGACATCCTTTTTGTCGTGATTTATGTTTCTCCACGATAGTCAATGGGAAAATGAGGACAAACATGCTCGTCTGGCCAATGAAGCGGGATA
>Ga0209636_10003643_pt1 | contig 15708 bp, 9 predicted proteins | sample DeeMarSWOR152_54_FD_187464 | JGI IMG/M metagenome (GOLD analysis project Ga0209636, IMG submission 187464) | Marine sediment microbial communities from White Oak River estuary, North Carolina - WOR-1-52-54 (SPAdes) (version 2) | ecosystem: Environmental > Aquatic > Marine > Intertidal zone >...
CCCCCGCCCCCGGGACCCAACCCCCGCCACTGGCTTGCTGCCGGCTCGACAGGATGAATGTTCCCGTTCACGATACAGATGAGCAGCGCTATTGCATCCACTACATTGAATGAGCCGTCACCGTTATAGTCAGCCCGGGCATCCGAGGAATTTTCCCTGCCCAGGCGCAGCAGGGCGAGCACATCGCTGATCTCTACCTTGCCGTTGCCGTCCACGTCCTCTTTATACCTCTAGGCAGAGCCTGTATCCTGAGCCAATGCAGGCGATAAAAGGGCTGTTAGTAAAAATATCGATAAGGTATAAAAAACGAAAACGGATAGCATGGAAAATCGGTTATAGCGCATGTATCAGTCTCCCGGAGCCGGGAGGAAGAGGGAATACAGGCTTAAAATGGAATTCAGCCTTGCATGGCTTCCTGAATTTAGCCCGGATTATTCATAAAATAGTAAGATGTTATGTTTCCCCGGGGCCTGGGGGGCGGCGGGCGCATGAAATGCGCTCCGTTGTGCAAAAGCGCAACGGTCTGTGCGACAGCAGTCGCACAGCCGCCGCCCCCCTCCCTCGGTGGCTGAAAAAAAACTCAAAACTAAGTGATTAGACCTGTCAAGGTCCGGGTTTAATGAATAATCCGGGTTAGACTAAAGGTAATGGGGGAAATAATATAGTGTAACAACTCGGATAAGGCAAACTTATAGATTCAGTCGAGCCGCCTGTGTGTTTGCCTTTTGGTGGATAAAAGCTGAAAAAAAAGGGATCAGAACTAACTCGTATTATTCATAAATTCTCAGAGATTTCTGCCAGTTGGTATTTCAGTTTTAATAACAAAAATTTAGATATTGAAACCGTTCACGTCCTGAAATCTCTCAGCAGCAGCAGGGCCTCGATATAGAAATAATCCCCCCACGCGGTAGCGCCCACATCCTGCTTTCCGCCTTCATTGTACAATCCCCCGCCGAGTATTCCTTGTCCGCCTGCCTTGGCGAAATAGTCGCTGTTCAAGCTCCTGATTATCTTGTATGCCGCATCGCGGTAGCGCCGGGCATCGGATTCAGTGGGAGTGGCCCGGGCGAGCTTGATCAGGCTCGCTGCCGCAACCGCAGCCGCACCGGTATCTTTCCGTTTGGTTTCCCCTTGTGGCAGTTCGAAATCCCACAGCGGGACCCCATCCTCGGGCAGGTTCTCGATAAAGTATTCTGCAACCCGCTGAGCAACGTTAAGAAACAGGGTCTCTCCCTCGTGGCGATAGGCCGTGGTAAATCCATGAATTGCCCAGGCCTGGCCAAGCGCCCAGACAGAGGAGGGGCTGTAGCCCTTGGGAGAGTACTTTTTATTGTCGGCGAGTACACCTGTCTTCTCGCCTTGAATCCTGCCTGTCTTCGGGTTGAAATCCGCCATGTGAAGGATCCGACCGTCATTGCTTACCAGGCTGCGCATGGTGAATAAGGCGTGCTGGTTGGCCTGGGTGGCGTATTCATTGTTCCCGGTAGCCTCCGAGGCCCAGTAAAGCAGCTCGAGGTCCATCATCGACTCAATCGAAAGCCGGCGTCCGAGCAGTGTATCGCCAGGTTCGCCGAATGCCGGGAAAAATCCTGCCTCAGTGAATCTCTCTGAAAGGCTCTCCGCTGCTTCGAGCGCTACACTGCGGTAGGCGCGGTTACCCGTAATCTGGTATCCGATAACATATGCCGGATAGAAAACCAGGCCTAAACCGAAACTCGATTTGTCTTTTTTGTGTTTGTCCAGCCCGTTCATCCAGTCGCTGGCCAGCTTGAAGTGGCGTTGGTCCTGTGTGGACTGGTACAACAGCCAGACCATCCCGGGATAGAGACCGCGGGCCCAGCCGCCGAATTCGGTTTCAACCCAACGGCCGTTCTCTGAGTATATCGGGTAGCCTCCACCCAAGCGTCCGAAAGCGACGTCTACCTGGTTCCCCGCGTATTCCAGGATGTAGCTGTATAGCTGCCCAGAGTCCTTCTCAAGCCTGGTAGGCTTACTTTTGAACAGAGTACAACCAGATATAAAAACCAGCAACAATACTGCCGATACCGCAGTAAATCTCAAAGTCAAACTGTTCAGGATTTCTTTTCTTTTCACTTTTTGCCCCCGGGTTTGGGTATCGTCTGTTAGATCGGGACGTCTATTTTATACTTAAATATATCTGGAATGTCGTTCCTCTACCAGGTTTACTGTGTATGTCGATCTTACCACCGTGGCGGGAAATCTCTTCGATTGCAAGGGTAAGCCCGATTCCCTTATGGCTTTTATCCTCGTAGGCGAATGTGCTCACCCGCGGCTTGAAAATAAGTTCGAATATCCTGTTGTTGTGATCCGCCTTATCCTTACGGATCTTACTGGCCTGCTTCGGGTTCAATACCTCTGCTTCCAGCGCGCTTTTCAGCACCCCTTTCCGGTCGATTCCTTTCCCGGTATCAGCCACAGCCACCTGGAGCTGTTTGAAACGGTCGTGGAACTTCGTGTACATACTCACCGTTCCTTGAGCTCCGGCTGCGATCACCGCGTTGTCCACCATATGATACAATGCCAGGTAGATCGCCTCGGAATCACCCACCATGTGCGGCACCGCCTCATCGAGCTTTTCCTTGAATTCCAGTTCCACCATGCGCTCATCCCCCATGGGAACAAAACCGCTCCGGTAGGGGGAGACCACCAGCGCAATGTCCCGCAGATGATAGTTGATATTGAAAGTGATAGGCTCCTCTTTTTTCGTCACTTTTCTCTGAAAATATGTCAGCGAACGCTGGATATGGTCGAGCTGGGCCACCACGACTTTCTGCAGTCCCCGGTAACCGGGAATATAGAGAATATCGATCATCTGGTCGGAGACATCGGCCAGGTTCAGCCATAGCCGGCTCAGAGCCGAGGCAAAACGCGCAGGACGATTAGTTCCCAAATCCACGATCAGCCGGCTGATCAACTGCAGGCGCTCTGTAACCTCTTGTTCATAAAGTTTGCGTACTTCTTCCTGCAGCGAGCGGCTCGACCCGAAACACTTGCCCTTTATCTTGGCTTTAAGGGACATCACCTGATCAATAGTCTCGCTCGTGACCCGTGAAATCGTTCCATATGCGGCCAGATAGCTGGTCATCTGATGCTGCTGGCCCTCCCGCTGCGCGAAAACACGCCTCTGGGATGATCATTTCATTGACCTGGCTGAAAATCAGCCTTACAATAAAATAAAATACGTTCGCCTATCCACCAACGCAAGCAGATTGAGCAGGGATTTCCCAAATTAAATTATTCCCTGAGGAAACATTTTCGCTTAAAACAGGTATTAACATTTGCAACGCCGAGTGCTACACATCCTGGGCGGTGTTAAAATATAACCCCCTGGGGAATTGGTTGGTGTTGATTACGTGTGTTTCGGCGATAAATTAAACCTGAGGCTTTTAAGCCGGGAACTTTCATTCAATCTGTGAGGGTTACCAGGATGCACGAGTCAATTATACATAAACTCAGAATCCTGCCACTGTTAAAAAGAGCTGCATGCTCCAATTTTGCCGGAGCGCTTATTCTGGGCGTCGGCATTCTCCTCAATCCGGTATCCGAGGCTTACGCCCAGTTCGGGAAAAACAAGGTCCAGTACAAAGATTTCGACTGGCAGGTTCTGAAAACCGAGCATTTCGATATTTATTTCTATGAAAAAGAGCGGCCGATGGTGTTGGAGGCGGCCCGACTCTCTGAAAGGGCCTACCTGAGATACAGCAAAATGCTCAATTTCAAGCCTTCAAGGCGGATACCGCTGATACTCTACGCCAGCCAATCTGATTTCTCCCAGACCAACGTACTGCCTGGGGAAATCGGCGAGGGCACCGCAGGGGTGAACGAATTCCTCAAAAAACGCGTAATCTTGCCGTTCACCGGTTCCTGGAAAGATTTTGAACACGTGCTCACCCACGAGCTTGCCCACGCGTTCCAGATCGATATCCTTTGGAAGGAATCCACTCCGGTATCCAACCCGCTCGCTTTTATGCCCCCGCTCTGGTTTATCGAGGGTATGGTCGAACAGCTCTCGATCAGCGGAATGAACTCGAACACCGAGATGTGGCTGCGGGATGCGGCCCTGAGCGGCTACCTGATGACACTGGAAGAGCTCAACTACATGCCTGACCTGCGGGCCTACCGTTTCGGCCACTCTTTCTGGTATTTCATCGCGCAACGTTACGGCAACAAGAAAATCGGCGAGATACTTCAGAAAACCTCGCTTTTCGGCAATGTCGGTGGCGCTTTCAAGTCCTCTCTGGGCGCGGATATGAAAACCCTGAGCAAGCAGTGGAACGAGGATATCCGTAAGACTTACCTGCCCCAGATCGTAAAATACGAAAAGCCGGAGGATTTCGCCCGGCGTCTCACCGACCGTTCCAAGGACGGCAGCAGCTATAATGTCACCCCTGCGCTGAACTCCACAGGGGAGACCCTGGCTTACATTTCCAACAAAAGCGGTTATGTCGATATCTGGAGCGCCAGCGCAATCGACGGCCGCCACAGCCGCAAGCTGGTGGAAGGACAACGGAGCCCGGATTTCGAATCCTTCCGCTTCCTTTTTACCAGCCTCGATTGGAGCCCGGATGACCGCTACCTCACTTTCGTGGCGAAAAGCGGGCCGGAAGATGCCGTGTATGTATACAATTTCTTTCAAAAGAAAGTGGCTCACAAGTTCACCTTCGGCCTGGACGGCATCCTCACACCCAACTTTTCTCCGGATGGGAAAAAGATTGTTTTCAGCGGTATCGACGGCGGAAGGAGCAATCTCTACGAGATGGAAATCGAGACCGGCAAACTGACCCAACTGACCGATGACAGGTACACCCAGCGTGACCCGGACTATTCGCCAGACGGCAAGAAAATCGCTTTCACCACGGAGTACGGCCCAGGCACCGATCTCGACCGGCTGGTTTTCTCAGACTACCGGATTGCTATTCTGGATCTGGAAACCGGCGAGTACACGGTTCTGCACAACAGTTTCGGAGACAATATTTCTCCACAGTGGTCGCCGGATGGAAGCAAGATCGCCTACATCTCTGATCGCACCGGAATACCCAACATCTTCTACCACGACTTCGACAACGGCAGCGAATACCAGATAACCAATGTGCTCACCGGGATTACCGGCGCTACCGAAACCAGCCCGTGCCTTTCCTGGTCCTCGGCCAGTGGAAGGCTTGCTTTCAGCGCGTTTTACAACGGCGGCTGGGATATCTTTGTGATCAATAATCCCAAACGCCAGGCCAAACTCTGGGTACCGGATACCAGCCGCACTTTCGATTTTGAAACCGTGCACCTGAATGCTACCAAGGAACGCCTGGAGCGTCTCAAACAGCAGTTGAGGGCGCAAGCCCGCAAGAGAGGTGAAACCCAACTCGCCCTGGAGCATGAAGAGCGTGTGAAGACCGATTCAGAGATTCATGCTGCGGAATCGGCATCTTTCATCTCAGATCACCTGGTTTCCGCACCGGATTATCCCCCGGTAAAATCCGACAGCTCCGATTTGCCGGGGCTGGGGAAAATTCGGGTAGCCGACAGGATCTCCGAATCCACACCTGTCTCGGATTCGGACGATAAGAGCCTAACGCCTGAGCTATTGGAAAAAATCGACAGCCTGGCGCAAGATACTCTTCACCCGGAGGAAGACCTGCCCCAGGAGGCCCCATCCGACTCGCTGCTGGTCACCAGGGTGGACACTCTGCCAGCGATCAGCTTCGAATTCGATGTACCCAAGGAAAAAATCCCCCTGGCTGACACCGCGACCTTTAGTTTCAGCAGATACAAGCCCAGGTTCTCGACCGATTACGTCTCAGGCTTCGGTGGATACACAGGCAATCTCGGGGTTTCAGGGGGTGTGTTCGTCTCTCTCAGTGACCAGCTCGGCAACCATAATATTCAGCTTGGCGCCAATATATACGGGAAAATCCAGGACAGCGACCTTCTGTTTCAGTACATAAATCTCAAAGGCCGCACGGACAAGGGATTCTTTGTCACCCAGTTCCGCAACGCGTATTACCTGTCCAGCACACCCAGCACGGCGGGTGCCCTCGTCTATATCTGGCGCGGTGCCGGGGTCATATTCAGCCGACCGTTCAACCGTTTCCGCAGGATCGAGTACGGCCTGAGCGCCTACAGCATTAGCGAGAAAGCCGTCCTGCTTGGCTGGGATCCCTACTATTCTTACCGCCCTCCCCAGGAAATCACCCTCCAGGAGTACGGTACGAATTACTTCGCCGGCCCACAGGCCGCACTGGTCTTTGACAATACCGCCTATGGCTTCACCGGTCCGGTGGACGGATCCAGGTACCGGCTCAGTGCCCAGCACTTTTTCGGCGAGCTGAGCTACAGCGAGGTTATTGCCGACTGGCGCAAGTACTGGCTTTTCTGGAAAAGAGTGACTATCGCCCTGCGTGGTATCGGAGCAATGCGCTGGGGCAACGACCCGCAGCTTTTCTACATCGGCGGTCCATACACTTTTCGCGGGGCCTGGTACGGAGACCTTCGGGGCACGAACCTCTTGCTCGGTAACGCGGAGCTGCGTTTCCCGCTGATAGATTACCTGGTGATGGGCTGGCCGTTGCCGATTTTCCTGCGCGGAATCGGCGGTGTACTGTTTTTCGATATCGCCGGGGCCTGGCTAAATAACGAGGCCTTCCAGCCGTTCACCTCCCAGAGAGCTAAACTATTGAGGCTAAAAGATGCCCAGGCCGCTTATGGTTTAGGTATCCGCATGAATATTGGCTATCTCGTCCTGCGTTTCGATATGGCCAAAACCCTGGACCATTACGATACCAACTACTACAGCGGGCTGGATGGAAGGCTTTACCAGTCCGAGGAACTGGTTGAGGGCAGAAGGCGCAATTTCTTTTCTATCGGTTATGATTATTAGTGCGCCTTGCCTCATAAATTGAAAGGCGCATGACTGTCTAACCCGGCACAGCAGGCAAGCTCCCGTTCAGGAAGTGCAAACGGCTGTGCCGGGTTTTTTTATCTTGATTTTTCCCGCGAAATGGCTATAAACTTGCCAAAGGCCAAAAGTATAATTATGTTGAAAGCAATTTTCCTGCGGATTTCTATCAGTTGTTCTGCCATTCATTAACCTGAAAAACGGAGGTTTGGATGCGTTTAGTAGCTGTATTCTGTTTGTGCGGTATTCTGGCTGGCGTTAATGCCGTGGAGCTTGCAGCACAGGACAAGTCCCCGCTGTATAAGGAAGAAAAGGACTCCAACGGTGACGGCAAGGTTGATACCTGGACTTATATCAACAATAAAAGCAAGATCGAGCTTATCGAATCGGACAACAATGCTGACGGAACAGTCGACAAGTGGCGCCGTTTCAACGCCGACGGTGTGCCTGTCAAAACAGAGACGGACACAGATTTCGACGGCAAACTCGACATGTGGGTTTTTTTCAATGAAGAGGGCAACAAGATCAGGGTGGAAAAAGACACTAATGCTGATGAAAAGGTGGACCAGTGGCAGCATTTCAACCCGGCCAGCGGTGACCTGACCAAGGTTGAGACGGACAGCAAAGGCAAGGGAGTTGACCAGACAATCTTCTACAACGCCGAGGGGAAAAAGGTACGCACGGAGATGGACTCGGATGGAGATGGCAACATCGACCGCTGGATGAGCTACTACCCAAACGGCAAGATAAAAGAGGTCGGCTATGACACCGACAAATCCGGCAAGCCCAATGTATGGCAGCAGTACAACGAGGACGGTTCCAAGGGCAAGGCCGGTTTCGATACCGACGGTGACGGCAAGCCGGACAAATGGCAGTAATCCTCTGGAGTTAACCCTCCAAGTTAGATAGCCGGTTCCTGTGACTGGAACCGGCTATTTTTATAATCGCTTGACACGAATAAATGACCGCTTGAATTTTGCGTTTTAACCGCTTTATGATGCGAAGTCAGTATCTGATAACAAGCGGCGGGTGACCATTTGAGCGCTGATTTGGAAAGCAAGGTTGGATCGGCCTCAATGCCAGCAGGAGTAGAGCTGTTTTCCTCGCGCTGGGGCATGCTGCTTACCGCGATCGGTATCGCAATCGGCACAGGCAACATCTGGCGTTTCCCCAGGGTTGCGGCAGCCAGCGGCGGCGGTGTGTTTATCCTGCTCTGGATGGCATTCCTTTTCCTCTGGTCGATACCCCTTCTGGCTGCAGAAAGCGCTATCGGCAGGTCACCCCGCCGCGGAACGATCGGCTCCTTTGCAGCTATGATGGGTTCGCGTGGGGTCTGGATGGGAAGCTTTGTCGCGCTGATCACCACCGGAATCATGTGCTACTACTCGGTGGTGACCGGCTGGTGCCTGAAATATCTCACCGGCTCGGTCCTGGGAACTATCAGCGCTGCCACCGGGCCGGAGTATTGGAGCAGCTTTTCAGGAAGCTGGCAGGCGGTAGGCTTTCATCTGGCCGCAGCGCTGATCAGCGGCGGGATCGTACTGGCCGGGATCCGTTCGGGAATCGAAGGTTCGGCGCGGATTTTCATCCCAGTGCTCGGGGTGATACTGGTTTACTCTGCCGTGCGGGCCCTTCTTCTGCCCGGCTCCGGCGCAGGGGTGAAATATCTTTTCCATTTCAACCCGGCGGATTTCGCCAGGCCCAGGGTTTACCTGGAGGCGCTGAGCCAGTCCGCCTGGTCCACAGGGGCTGGCTGGGGCCTGCTGTTAACCTACTCGGTATATTCACGCCCGCGCGAGCATGTGGTGGAAAACTCGCTGGTCATGGGGCTTAGCAACAACACGGCAAGCCTGCTTGCCGCACTGGCTGTTATCCCCACCGTATTCGCCCTGCTGCCTGCTGCTGAAGCCCTGGAGGTTGTTAAAACCCCTGGAGAAAACAGCACGGGACTTACTTTTATCTGGATCCCCAGGCTGCTCGGACAGGGCCCGGGGGGGCAGTTGATGCTCACGCTGTTTTTCCTCGCCCTTGTTCTCGCCGCGCTCTCGAGCCTGATTTCAATGGTCGAGCTGGGGGTAAGAAACCTGATAGACCTGGGTCTGAGACGTAAAACCGCCACCTTGCTCGTGACCACTCTCATAGTGATAGCGGGAACCCCTAGCGCCCTGTTCAGCAGAGTGTTCGACAACCAGGACTGGGTCTGGGGTCTGGGCCTGCTGATCAATGGTCTTCTGTTCTGTGTGGCCGTGAGAGTTTACGGAGTGACGCGTTTCCGCAAAGGGATGATCAACATAGAGGGTAACCGGGATATGCGGCTCGGCAAGGCCTACGAGCCGGTGATCCTCTGGCTTATCCCGCTTCTGTTCACCGTGCTTCTCGCCTGGTGGTTCTACCGTTCTGTAGGCTGGGAACCGGGTAACTGGTGGAACCCTTTTTCCACTTTCAGCATCGGCAGCGTCCTGATTCAGTGGGCATTGATTGCCGCGCTGACAATCTGGCTGGGGCCGCGCCTGGCGCGCAGGCTGAGAGCGGAAACAGGTTCCCCGAAAAATTGATCTCCGAGGTCGAGGCGCTTGCCTTGGTCACCCCCCCTTATTCCCTTACTCCCCGCTTTTCGCTGCCAGGCTTTCGGCCAGGCGCACCAGAGTTCGAACCCCGTAGCCAGTGCCGCCGACAGGTTCATAGTGACGTTTCTTTTCCGCCCAGGCCGGCCCTGCGATATCCAGGTGCACCCAGGGCGTTTCCTTGACAAATTTCTGCAAAAACAGTGCGGCGGTTATCGCTCCGCCCCAACGGGTGGCGCCGATATTCTTGACATCGGCGATCTCGCTTTTGATATCCTCGCTCATGTCCTCGTCAAGCGGCAGGTTGCAGCATTTTTCTCCTGCCTCTGCAGCTGCCTGCTTCACTGTGGCCAGCCACTCGGGGTCGTTGCCGAAAATGCCTGCGGTGGTCTGGCCGAGAGCCACCACACAAGCCCCTGTCAGGGTGGCGAGATCGATTACACGCGCCGCGCCCAGCTTATGGATCGCCCAGCTGAGAGCATCGGCCAGGATCAGCCGGCCCTCGGCATCAGTGTTGCCCACCTCGATCGTTGTGCCGTTCATCGCCCGGATGATGTCATCCGGCCTGTAGGAGCGCCCCGAGGGCATGTTCTCCACCGCGGCTACCACTGCCGCACAGCGCAAAGGAAAACCCAGCCGAGCGATAATCGTGATCGCGCTGATCACTGCCGCAGCGCCCGACATATCCATTTTCATCGTTGTCATCGCTTCACCGGTCTTGATATTCAGCCCGCCACTGTCGAAAGTCACCCCCTTGCCGATCATCGCGAAAAGCGGGTCCGTCTTGGGCACTTTAGGCGGTTCGTAGATAAGCTCGATAAAGCGCGGCCGGTTCTCACTGCCCCGGGCCACGGCCAGTGCTGCGCCCATCTTTTCGGCAGCCATCTCTTTCTCGTCCAAGATTCGGCAGCTTAAACCCTTTATCCCTGAGGAAAGTTTCCTGGCTCTTTCGGCCAACTCGGCCGGGGTCATCACCTCCGGGATTTCATTGACCAGTTCCCTGGCAGTGATTACACCCTTGGCAAGTGTCGATGCACGCCGGACTGCGGCTTCCATCGTGGCCTTTACTCCTTTTATCACCTTGCCTCTGGCGTCGCAGCAGAAAAGGCTCACCCCGCCGGGACCCTCATACGGTGGCTCGCCGTCGTTTTTACTTTTGTACTTATCAAAACGGTAAAGTCCCAGCCGCAGACCTTCAACAACCGCCCCGGCAATGTCTCCCACAGTCAACTCGACCCCTTTCGGCACCTGGCAGACAACAGTGGCATCCTCTGCGCGAAATTTTCTCAGCCAGTCTGCGCCCAGCCCCCCGGTGCGGCGGTAGGTTTCATGTTTCAGCTTCTCTACAGCACCCAGTCCCAGAAAACAGACCCTCTTGGGACCTATCTTGCCCATAGTATTAAAATTCAGGCTCTGTCCGGTCTTGGCTTTGAAACTCTCCTGGTCGGCGAGCTGGGCGATTACCCCTCTGAGAGCCCTGTCAATCCTGGCCACCAGTGGGTTTTCCAGCACTTTATCCTGCAACACCGGTATCAGTAGAAAACTAGAGGGTGCTTTCAGTTCCAGTTTCTCCAGAATTTTTACGTCCATCTCTCCCTCCGTGGCCGGAGAAATAATACAACGCCTCCCTGAAATGTTCCGGGAGGCGTTTTTCTCTCAGCTAACAGCCTTTTTTTGCTCGCTCATGGAAAACGGGAAATGATCTCCTTTTTCTTCTTGACCACCTGATCCGATTGATCTTTCTTCTTCAAGGCAATATTGATAAACGAACTCTTTTCATTTTCATAAAATATATTGCCAGCGCTGGATGAGTAGAAATCGGCCTGCTCGTTCAGGGTCTCCGCCAGGTAAACCAATATCCGAATGGGATTGTAAAAGCCATCTATCAATTCGCTGACCTTGCTCGAGGGATAGAACTTCTCGCTTCTGGTCTTTTGCAGTTTCTTAACATAATCATCCAGCGAAATATCCTCGATTTCCTCAGTCGACATGCCTGTTTCCAGCGGAGAGAGAAGGGACTCGAAAGTTTCCAGATCCTCCCGCACCTCATTCTGCATATGCTGCAAAAACGGTGTCAGTTGGCTGTTCTCCCCTGATTTTTGGGCGAATTGCTCCAGAAAATGAAGACAGTCTTTCTCGATCTGCACGGCAAGCTTTATCAGTTGAATATCCTGGCTGCGATTTTCACTCATCTGCCGATATACCTCTTGGTTGAAAAAAAGAGTCCGGGTGTTTAGCTTCCTTCGGCGAAATAGTACCGCTGACTCGCGTGTAAGATATTAGATATGCGAAAATAAAATAATATTTTACCGTTTCTTGGTTGTCAACAGTTAAAAACTGGGGGTATTCGAGAGTTGAAGATAGTTCTGAAATTTCAGGGCAGCGCCTTTCTTCTGCGCAAAATCCATTCCGCTGAGAGAAAGGCGATAAGCAGGCTGTAAATCCACAGGTTGTGCGAAAGTCTCCATGAACCGGCAACGGATTCCTCTGTTGATCCAGACAAAAGGCTTATCTGGCCGTCCAAACCATCATGAAAGCTGCCACCGGTTTCTTTCGCAAGTCTGGCCATAACACCGGAATCAGGCTCGATTACAGCCATCTCCGGGCTGTAGCTTTCCACTGCGAAAACGCCTGCGTTTTTCTGCTGCATGCGCCCACCTGCAAGAATGCCCTCGTAGTTGTAAAATCCTGGGGGAAGTCTGCCCAGCTGAACTGTGAAACTTCCATCGACGCCTTCCGTCTCGGCTGTTACCGCAGCCACAGTATCCACCCCTTTCTCCTCATTTTCCCGCCAGACAAATATCTCCACTCTAAGATCACCTTTAGCCGTATCTTCCCGTTCGCTCCCCAGCCTGCCTTCAAGGGCGACTGGCTCACCGCGGTGGAAAACCTCCCTCACTGGCTCGAGCGCCAGGCCTGCTCTTTTCTCTCCGGCGGTCAGCCACCTCGAGAGGGCCTCCCAGAGGCTGTAGTATCGGGTATCCCGGCTTTCAGAGGTGTCCTGGTTCAGCATATGCCAGCGCCAGAGGCCCTGGGCAAGCACCGTCGCTACGCGCGTGCCATCCTCGGGTTGGGCCACTATCAGCGCCGGTGCCGGTTCGCCCGCTGGAAACCTTCTGCCTGCGCGCCCCAGAACTTCCACTGTGCTCTTAAATAGAACTCCCCTGAATACCCACTGTACCGGGGGCAGGTCGTCGATTGCCGTTCCGCTGCCAAGGCCGGCGAGGATATTATAGCGGTCCAGGGTAAATATTACCGAGGGTACTTCCGGAGCCTTCACCTGTACCAGCGATACCTGTGCCTGTTTGAAAGGCAAATAGCGGGCAAGCGCAGCAGGCAGATTTGCGGTTTTCAAATCATCCGCCGGCCAGAAAACAAGGGCGAACCCTCCGCTATCGGCCCGCCTGGCGATTCGCCTCAGGAATGCAGTGTCGTATCTGTCGAGCCTGCCATGGAGCAATAGCAGTTCGAGTTCTTCCAGAGCGCCTGCATCCGGCAAGCTTATAGGGGTGAAGCGGCCCTCGCTGTCCCGCCTGCGGATCAAGGGGCCGCTTTCCCGGCTTTGCAACAGCAGAATCGATTCCACCTGCCAATCGTCATTCAGCTCCAGCGCACGCTGGAGAAAGGTGAAATCCCAGTCCGGCGAGTTGGATACCAGAAGGAGATTGCGTTTGTTTTTGGACACCTCGAGCCGCATGATCCGCTCATTGTTTATTACTGTCCATTCACTCTCAATGGGCCGAAGAACCGATCTCAGCCAGTAGCTTGCCGCCTCCGGAGCAGGCAGGCTCACTGTGGCTGCGGCAAAACGCGCTCCACCGTTTCCCAGATCGATCTTTTTTTCGGCAATCTTGCGGTCGTTGAGGAAAAAGTCACACACAGGGGCTTGTGCTCCCCTGTCAATGGATTCCTGCGGCCGGCCCGCCGCGACACTCAGTTCAAGTTCCACCTCGCCCCCGGCAAATGCCGGACGGATCTGCTCAACCGAGATAAGAGCCAGATCGGGCCTCTGCGGATAACCTCCTGCCATGATTGCCTCCACCTGCGGCAGACCCTCGGCCACGAGCAACGGGTCCTTTCCTGCGTTAACCCTGCCGTCGCTCAGCACGTATACCCTGTCCCAGTCCGGCTGGCCGCGCTGCTTGAGTGCCTCCAAGGCTGAGGCCAGGTCTGTGCGGTCCTCCACCTGAGGCTCACTGTCAGAAGGCAAGCTGTCCGCCTCTGTCAAAGCACTGCCGAAAGTAAAAATTTTTATCCTTTTATTCGCCTCGCTTTCATCTATCAGGCGCTGAGCAAGGTCAAGCCGCGACTGGCCCCCCGCTCCACCTCTGCCTGTTGAAGGCAGGAGCATGCTTGCAGAGCGGTCCACGAGCAGGGCCACTCGCTCAGGCCTTTCCCTGATACGCCTGACTCTGAGCACCGGCTCGAAAATCAGCAGGCCCACAACAGCCACAACAGCAACGCGCAACAGTACAAGAATCAGGTGATACGACCTGCCCACCGGCGGATAGGTCCTCCGGTAGGTCCACCAGACCAGCAAAAGCGCTGCCAAAGGCAAAATCGCCAGCCAAAGGGTTCTCGAAGATAGAAAATCCAGGCTGAATGATTCCAAAATTATCCTCTGATTGATAAATGTTGAAACTACAGCTTGAAACTGTCTATTTAATACCCGGCAACTCACGCTTTGATATTCAAAATACGCATCGCCTCGCCCACGGTGTGAAAAGAACCGGTCACCACAACCGGGCTACATGCCGCAAGACGGAAAGCCTGCTCAAGGGCATCTTTCATGTCAGGCGAAACATGGGCCGCCGCCTGTGGAGAATATCTTTTGACCAGGCCTTTAAGATTTTCCGGATCGCGGCTGCCGGAGCCTGATTCCGCCCTGCCGAAATCCACATGAGGAAAGATAAATCGGTCGGCCATTTTGAGCAAATGCAGGATAAATTTAGCGTGGTCTTTGTCCCCGGCCAGGGCTGTCACCACCAACGCACGCTGCGAAGGGTAAATCCTCCGGAAAAGGCGGCTCAATTTCGCCGATGCCGGGGGATTGTGGGCAACATCGAGCACAAGTTCGGGGCCATTCTCGAGCTTCAATCTCTGGAAACGGGCCGGCCAGACCAGTTTTTTCAGAGCATGGCAAAAGGCATCCTCTTGCAGAGGCAATCCCAGCTCGGCGAGCATCAGCTCTGCAGCCCAGAGTCCGAGAGCCACGTTGCGCAGGTTATGTACACCGTAAAGCGGTACAGACACCCCGCGCAACCTGAGTCCCGGGCCGCGGTAGTTGAAGCGGGTGCCTGTGGGCAGAATTTTCAACTGACTGACAGAGACAACCTCATCGAGAAGGTGGAGTGATCCCCCGACGCACCTGGTGGCCTCACCTATAACTTTGACTGCTGCGCGCTTTTTTTCCCCGCAGAGTAACGGCAGCCCTGGTTTGGCTATCCCCGCCTTTTCCCTGGCAACGCTCGCAATGGTTTCTCCAAGATATCTCGTGTGTTCCAGCCCGATCGAGGTAATTACCCCCACCCTGGGATAGACCACGTTAGTTGCGTCATACCTGCCGCCCAGGCCGACCTCCACAGCGGCTGCTCCCACCTTTTTGTGACCAAAATAATCGAATGCCATTGCCGTGATTGTCTCGAAAAATGTCACCCGGTTTCGCATAATATAATCCAGATGCTCACTGACCCAGCCGGCGACATAATTCTCGGGAACAGTACGGCCGCTGGTTTTGATTCTTTCGCGCATGGATACGAGATGAGGGCTCGTATAGAGGCCGCTTTGGATTCCATGCGCGGCGAGAATGGCATCGAGCACTGCAGCACAGGTGCCCTTGCCGTTGGTGCCGGCGATATGGCAGGCTGGAAAAGTATGATGGGGATTGCCGAGATAGGCCAAAAATGAACTTATCTTTTCCAGGCCGAGCTTGACACCAAAGCGCTGAAGGCCGTACAAAGCGAGTACGGCCTTCCTGTAATCGAGACTGGGCATGGCGTGGGCCTACCTCAGAAGTTCGCCATAGTTTTCCCGCACTTTTTCCACCGCCCGGACGATATCTTCCAGGTCCTCCCGCTCCGCAAGCAGGAGATTCTGAAGAATCCATACAGCCTCGCTTTTGCAGGCCCGCTCGGCCACAGGGCAGTCGAAGTTGGAGTAGTCGATCACTTTCCCCCGGAACTCGTGGCGGGTGATCAGGTCATATGGGCCGATATTTTTCTCCAGCAGCACAGG
>Ga0209636_10003644_pt1 | contig 15708 bp, 18 predicted proteins | sample DeeMarSWOR152_54_FD_187464 | JGI IMG/M metagenome (GOLD analysis project Ga0209636, IMG submission 187464) | Marine sediment microbial communities from White Oak River estuary, North Carolina - WOR-1-52-54 (SPAdes) (version 2) | ecosystem: Environmental > Aquatic > Marine > Intertidal zone >...
TAGGGAAACAGCGTTTCGCGTTAAAAAGGTCGTTTGGAGAATAGAGACTGCGAGAAAAATCACGCAGTTCCTTTCTTTTATATTATTCAACGCAGTCATTTTTGGCTTAGGGCCTTGGCCAATCGTCCTCCCAGTTGTCTATAGTTTAGGGATTCATCAAAAGACCATGGGTGACGCCTTTGCAATGTTACAGTGGATGCTTCACGACCTCGTTTTTCCTTGGCTTCCCTTAGCCTCGTTTTTTCTGACAGCGGTTTTTCTGGGCAGAGCCCTCTGCGGTTGGGTATGCCCCTTCGGTTTCGTTCAGGATCTGTTGGGATCCGTTAAGAGAAAACATACAGAGTTTTCTTTGAGAACTCATGAATGGATGATTAAAGTTAAGTATTTAGTTTTGGCGGTTACCCTTTTTGTCAGCGGAACCCTAGCCATATCACTGGCCACAGGGATAGGTGAAGGCTATAAGGCGGCTTTGGGAGCGTTCGCTCCAGCGCCTTTTAATGCCTTAAGTCCAGCTGATACGCTCTTCGCTGTTCTGCCAAGAATGGTGTTAGACGTTCGTTACGCCAGCCTCGATTCTTTGGTAGATGGAATTTTGGTGGTTCGACCGCTCTTGTGGGGTCGTCTCGCTATAATGGTAATGATTTTGGTTCTAGCCGTTTATGTTCCGAGCAGTTGGTGTCGATATCTATGTCCCCACGGGGCAGCCTTAGCCTTCCTGAATCGATTCAGTTTCCTCGGCTTGAAGAGGGATCCGTTGAAATGCACGAAGGCGGGATGTCGCACGTGTGTGGAGGTGTGTCCAATGAAGGTTCCCATTTTGGATTTGCCGTGGGAGAAATTCACTGATCCGGAATGTACATACTGTCTAAAATGTGTTGAAGCCTGCACAACAAAAGCCATTAAACCAAAATTTCCATAAACGACCGCTAGAACCTTCTGGAACACTTTGAGTAATACTAGGTTGAGGGAAATGGGAAAACCGAGCGGATTCCTGCGACTAATCAGACCGTTAAATTGTCTAATGATGGGTTTTGCCGTGATTGTAGGAGCCTCACTGGTTTCTCCCCTCAAATTTTCAATTTCTCTTCTCTTGGGGTTTATAACGTCGTTTACACTGACAGGGGCTTCCATGGCAATAAACGACTATTACGATCGAGAAATCGACGCCATAAACGAGCCGAACCGTCCAATTCCAAGCGGCGCAGTTAGTCCAAAAGAAGCCTTGTCCTTCGCCCTTGTTTTGAGCCTAGTGGGGCTCACAGCGGCTTTAATGACTAACATATCATGCCTAGTAGTTGCAGTAATCGCATGGATTGTATCTGTAACCTACACTACTGAGGGAAAACGAACAGGGCTTCCGGGAAATTTTCTGGTTAGCGCATGCGTCGTGATTCCTTTCATTTACGGAGGTTTCGTGGTGGAGAAACTTGGGTTGCCCATTGTTATATCTGTAGCCATCGCGTTTCTTACAATCACGGGCAGAGAGGTCACGAAGGGAATAGTGGATGTTGAAGGAGACAAGTCTCAAAATGTTAGGACGATTGCGGTGCTGTATGGAGAGAGAACCGCGGCAGTTGCATCGTCAATTTTCTCTTTTCTAGCGGTTAGCCTCAGCCCTTTACCGTGGTTGTGGAACCTCGTTTCCAACTGGTTTCTTCCCTTCGTCATTCTAACCGACATCGGGCTAATTGTGTCTTCTATTTCACTTCTTCAGGACTATTCCCGAAAAAACGCTAAAAGAGTGAAAAACCTAAGCCTGGTGTGGCTTACAATCGGACTTTTTGCCTTCATTGCAGGAACTTTTGGCTGAAACCCAGATCGTGAAATAGTTTTATCTGATTCTGCTTCCTATTTCGATGTCCTTTTCGGGCTTTATCAAAATGACGTTACCTTTATCGTCTTCGGCAGCGAGTACCATGCACTGAGATTCTACGCCCATGAATTTCCTTCTTTGCAGGTTCAAGACAAAGGCGTATTTTTTGTCTACCAATTCTTCTGGTTTGTAGTATTGTAACAGGCCTGCCACAGACTGCCTTTTCTCGAAACCAAAATCAACTATCATCCTGATTAAGTTTCTTGATCCAGCAATATGTTCAGCTTCAACAACTTTGCCAACCCTCATGTCAAGTTTTAGAAAATCGTCAAACGGTATTTCCATTCTAGTCACCAACGACTATTTTCCTTCCCATGTTTTGAATATTAAGCTTTGCGCATTTTCATGTTAAAAATTGTTTATAGACTGGATGCCCCTTAAACCGCAGAGTTGTTTCCGATTTTTCCATGGTTCCGCTTGGCAGCCTTACGCAAATTGAGCTAACTTTTGCTCCGTTTGGAACAAAGCGTACACTATCTAGGAGCTCACCTTTCGTAACCCCTGAGGCTGCAAAAACCAGTTCGTTGCCCTTAGCCAACTCATCTTCTTTATAAGTTTTGTTTACATCAACACCTTTTGTCATCAGCCTATTCAGTCGGCCAGGATCATCCTTCTTGTCTCTCCAAACCTTTACAAGCATTGTGCCGCCCAGACATTTCACAGCAGTCGCTGCGATAGTTGCTTCAGGTCCTGCACCAGCGCCCACAAGAAGGTCAACTCCTGAATCAGGGATACACGTGACAACAGCCGCCGCAATATCACCGTCAGGAATCAAAATTATTCTTGCCCCTAGTTTTCTTATGCTTTTTAGAATCTCCAGATGTCTTTCGCGCTCCAACATTATAACAGTGAAATTTTCAAGAGGCAAGCCCTTTTCCTTGGCCACTGTGCGCACAATTTCTTCGACGGACATATCTAAAGAAATCTTGCCAACCGAATGTTGATCAGTTGCCACTTTGAAATAGTATCCGTCGTCTGGAAGTACTTGAAAACAGCCAGCGGGTGCACAAACAAGGGCGGAAATGGCGTCTTTCCTGCCTTTAGAAGCAGCAGTGCTACCGTCAACAGGGTCTATAACAAACTCGACCTTGGGACCTTTTCCGGTTCCAACTTTTTCTCTAAGCATAAATGCTGGTGCATTGTCTTTAGGGCCTTCACATGAAATAACTTCACCGTCAACTTCGGTTTGATCTAACACGGCCCTTGAAAATTCAATTGCCTTCGCATCTATCAGATTTGGATCTCCTTGACCGATGTGCAACGCAGCCCCAACAGCCCCAGCAATGGTAATTCTAGTTAGAGCAGGAGCCAGAGCTCTGAGAGAAATCAAGGTTTTGCACCACTAGCCATGTTAATAACATGAGCTACTTCGTAAATCGTTTTCGGATACTGCGAGCTATTCAAGTCTCTTATTCCTGATGATTTTGACTTCTTCGATAGCCGCTCAAAATAATGCGCGCGCTAGGCAGTAGCTGCAGACCGATGAGAGTAGGCTTGAACGAATTTTTCAATTGACCTGTCGTAGGTTTTTTCGATTTGGTGTGGAAACACGCAACCTGGAAGCTCGTTTCTTTCTAGATGATATCGTATACATTCACAGCACTTTCCCTTCCTGTCACAAGGCACATAACTGCATCCACAGTTCTTCGAGTTAATCTCTACATTGGGACAAGGCTTTCTCACACTCATTTTGAAAACCTCAATTTTTCCGGTTAAGAGAAGGGTATATAATATTGTAGCCTTTAAAAACTCGACTAGCTGTCTAGAATAAGAGCTTCATGGAGTGGTAGTATGAGAATCTTGGTTTTGGGTGTGGGAAAGCAAGGATCAGTTTTAGTCAGAGATTTAGTCGAAAGCGATGAAGTGTCAGAAGTTGTTGCTGGTGACAGAGATATCAAGAGACTGAAGCAGTATGTGAACAAGCTGAAGAGTAAAAAAGTAAGAGCAGAACAAATCGACGTAACTGATCATGCGAAACTGGTTAAGCTGATGAGAAGGGACTTCGATGTTGTCGCGAATGCGCTTCTGTGGAAATACAGTGTTAACGTAGCCAAAGCCGCGATAGAAGTGGGCGTAAACTATGTTGATTTAGGCCCCTCCCCACGCATATTTGAACTTGACGAAGCTGCCAAAGCTGCTGGAGTGACCGTTATTCCGTCCTGTGGACTGGATCCGGGCATCGACAGTGTACTTGAGGGATACGGCGCAAGGAAGCTGGACAAGGTGGAAGGGATTTACATGTGGTGCGGTGGAATGCCCCAGAAAAACACTCCAGCGTACAAAAACCCATTACGATACAAAATCTCATGGTGGTGGGAGGGCGTCATATCCACCTACTGCGGGCCCGCAAAAATCCTTCGCGACGGTAAAATAATTGAAGTGAAAAAACTGTCTGGCCCCGGGAATCCTGAGATCATCACGTTTCCTGAATCCGTTGGAGAATGCGAAGCTTTCTATGTTGGAGCACCCCTTCTCCTCATCGAGCACCTCAGCCTGAAATACGTCAAAGAAGCTTGGTCCAAGACTATACGCTGGCCAGGACACTGTGACATCTGGAGAAAACTAATTGATTTGGGTTTCACCAGAACCGACTTGCGCTTAAAAATAAAGGGATGCGCGATCACGCCTAGAGAATTTTTGATCGAGCTGGGGGAGAAATCTCTTCAGTATGAGAAAGGAGAAGGAGATCTTGTAGTTCAGAGAGTCCATGTGATTGGCGAAAAGAATGGAGAGAAAATAACCTACGCCTATGAGTTTATAGACTTTTACGACGAAGAGAACGACATAACAGCCATGGCTCGCACAACAGCTTATCCCTGCTCTATAGTAGCCCAAATAGTCGCCCGCGGCGACATCAAAGAAAAAGGCGTGATACACGCTGGGAAAATCGGATGGAACCTCCAACTCGCCGAGACCTTTTTCTTCGAGCTAGCAAAGAGAGGCGTTTACATCAATGAAACAGTGACTGCTATTTAATCTTCTCCGGTGGCTTTACCGATTGATTCAAATTATTGTGTAACACTAATTTATCAAGTGTCTATATGACTAGAGTTGCAATTGTAAGGGGGACGAATCCTCAGTATATGACGGTTAAAGCCTTAGAAATGATAGAGGCAAATGGGGTTCTTCCCAAGGGAAAGCCGGTTTTGATAAAGCCCAACTACATTAACGCAAGGCATCCATCAACAGGAATTACTACCGACAGCAGAGTCATCGAGGGTGTGGTCAAGTTTTTGAAAAAGCACCGTGTGAAAGATGTAATAATTGGTGAGGGAAGCGGGTTTGCAGACACCTTTAAAGCTTTTCAAGTTGCTGGCGTTGACGCCGTAGCGGAGAAATGGAACGTAAAATTATTAGATCTCAACAAAGACGAATTCGTCGAGGTTAGACCTGCAAACCCTCTAGCTTTAAAGAAGGTGAAGATAGCTAAAACCGCTCTGGAAAGCATCATAATCAGCGTTCCTAAACTCAAGCCCCATAGACTAGCCCGAGTCACCTTGAGTTTAAAGAATATGATGGGAGCAGTGACCTCGAAAGGGTCTATACACAATCCTCTGAGCGAGAAAATCGTCGATTTGGCGTCAATCATAAAGCCGAGCATCGCTGTGATAGATGGGATAATCGCTGGCGAAGGCCATGAAACGAGTGGAAACCCTGTGGAGATGAATCTGGTAATTGCGGGAATAGACCCAGTTGCTGTAGATGCTGTTGGTGCGGCTGTGATGGGCATACCTCCAGAGAGAGTTAAGCACCTACGCTTGGCGGAAGAAAGGGGGCTTGGAACGTGCGATCCAAAACAGATAGCGATACTGGGCGAGCCTATAGAGAAAGTGAAGAAGAAGTTTAGGACATCCTTCTCATCCAGATTTCTTGTTCATTTAGGCTAACGTGCAGAAGATTAATTATCTGCATTCCAGTTTTCTAGTCCTATGGACCCACTGAACTTCGTTGCCACAGTTATCCTCATAACAGCTTCTGGCGCCTTAGCTCCAGGCCCTTTATTTTTTGTCACCATCTCTCATGGTGCTAGGTCGGGAGCCAAGAGTGGTCTCGTGTTTTCAATAGCACATACTTTGGTTGAGTTCACCCTTGTCATGCTACTGGCCCGTGGTCTTCTAACCGTTGCAAACGAGCCCATTGTTAAGCTCACTGTTGGAGTCGCTGGAGGGGTAGTTCTCCTTGCTTTTGGCGCCATGCAAATCCGTGACTCCCTTACATCTAGATTCACTGAGACCAAATCCGAAAGAGTGGCGACGCGGAACCTTCTATTAATAGGGTTGGCCTTCACTGGTTTGAACCCTTTCTTCATTGTTTGGTGGCTCACAGTTGGCGCAAATCTGATTATTCTTTCCATCGAGTTTGCTTCCTTAGCCGGAGTTGTATTCATGTATGTCTGTCACGTGTGGATGGATTACGCTTGGCTTACGTCTGTTGCTCATTTTGCGAAAATGGGAACGAATGTTGTAGGATTTAAATGGTATAGAGTTATCGTGGCCGTGTTCGGGGCGGTCCTAATCTACTTCGGGTTCACTTTTCTTGTCAGTTCTTTAACCTTCTAGAATCATCCGCCAAAAACTGAATACATGTTACAAATTTAATTTCGGTTTCCATTCTTTGTCAAGGAGATGTTAGGAAATACCGGAGAAAGAGGAGAAGAAGAAATTAAAGGGCTGAAGAAGAGAGATGCTAAAAGAGGTTTCAATGGAAAATTAAAAACAAGTCATGTTTTTGAGCAAAATTGTCCTAAATTTATATTTTCTCTTTGACTTTTAGCCTTTCGCCCAAAAATCGACTAGTACACACGAGAATAAAGCTAAGTTAGAATCCGCCTTTATATTTATTCCTATCCGAAATGACGTGACCTTTTATTAGGGAAATTGACGGTTATTTTGTTAGGAATGAAGAAACATGTCTGAAGGAAAAGGAAGGAAGAAGGCGGTTTTTCCATCTCCAGAACCCTTTAGAAGGCCGGAAAGGCCTGAAGAAAGGAGGTGGCCGTCGCCAACCCCGCTGCCCATGGTTCCAAGAGAAGATATCGGCAAAGTGCTCAAACAGATACTAAACCGACTGGATGCCATAGAAAAACGGCTGGAAAGAATAGAGAAAATTCTTATGGCGAAACAACCTTTATAGAATGCTAGGGATTTCGTCAAGAACCTCATGTTATCGTTTACTCATCATAGACATTTTCCGTCATCGTTAACATCTGTGACAACTAGGCTCACGAAACACTTAAGGATACTGAAATCATGAACATCTTGGATTGAACATGAAAATCGCAGTTTCCGGCAAGGGCGGAGTTGGCAAAACCCTCGTTGCAGGCGTCCTCGCCGATTTTTTTGCAAAGAGGGGGTTTAAGGTTTTGGCCATCGACGCCGATCCTTCTCCTAATCTAGCCCTAACCCTAGGTATACCCTTCGACGAGGCAAACAAAATTGTTCCAGTATCCGAGAACACCCAACTATTAGAATCAAAGACTCGCACTAGTTTTGAAGGAGTGTATCGCCTTTCCTTCAGTGTTGACGATATAGTTGAAAAATTTGGTGTGAAATCGCCCTATGACATGAACCTGCTCGTTATGGGAACCGTAAGGTCCGCTGGCGGAGGATGCACTTGCCCCGCCAACGCCGTGATTAGAGAGCTACTTCGGCATCTGATTGTTGAGCGAGACGAAGTTGTGATCATGGACATGGAAGCAGGAGTGGAACATATGGGAAGGGGAACCGCTAGGCATGTGGACACCATGCTTATAGTTGCTGATTCCAGCCTAAAGTCACTGGAGACGGCGAAGAAAATATACAGATTAGCCACCGAAGCTGGAATCAAGAACGCTTTCATCGTTGGAAACAAAGTCAGGAACTCAATTGAAAGTGAGTTGATTGAACGGTTTGCAGCCAAGGATAAGATTCCTATACTCGCTTTGATCCCTCACGACGAAACGATATTGAAAGCAGATAGGGAAGGAGAGACACCGCTGAAATATGCAGGAGATTCAAAAGGAATAGCAACTATTCAGGAAATAGGCGAAAAACTCCTCAAACACAAAATTTGAACTTCAAGGAAAGATACTCTGAGCAATCAAATAGAAATCTCTTAAATAGTAGTCATCGTGTTATTCCATTTAAATTAATGGAAGGAACCGGTTTATGGATTCGCTGGAAAAAAGGGTTATAGGTTCTCTTCTCTTGCTTTCTGGTTTAACCTTCCTAACCTTAGGACTCCACACCGGACAGTTAACGTTTGTTCTGGAACTTCTCAAGAAAATATTTGAAACGGCAATTGCAGGATTACCTTAACCCAAGCAAAGTTTTTCATTGAAGAGCAGCCTTTTCTGCGGACTTACACAACGTTTATCTTCTTAGTTACTCAGCCCTTTATACTTGTTTCACCTACATAGAAGAGGGATGTTAGAAGGAAAGGTGAAAAATCATGCCCATAATTAAAAGCGAGGAAGGGGAGAGGGAGGCACTACTACACGCCTCAAGGCTAATGCTTGTTTCAGCTAGGACAGCCCCGAAATCCGGCGGCGTAGACGACATCCTAACAGCGATTGTCGCTGGAAAAGAAAAAGAAGCTTTGGCAGAGGAAATGGACAAGATAGCTGAGGAAAGAAAAATCGAGCGATTCAAGCGAGACGCCAAGAACTTGAGGGATTCCGAGGCTGCGGTGCTGATAGGCGTTCGAGGAACAAGAAGCTTTGGAATAAACTGCGGAGCCTGCGGCTACGCCACCTGCAACGAATTCGATGAAGCCCAGAAAAAGGCTGGCCAAGACTTCACTGGACCAACTTGCATTGCCAAAGCTCTTGATCTTGGAATCGCGTTAGGGTCAGCTGTGAAAACCGCCAGCCTTCTTAATGTTGATAACCGGATAATGTATCGAATTGGAACTGCAGCGAGGCGACTGAACTTACTGCCAGAAGCAACAGTGATTATGGGGATTCCAATTTCTGCGAAGGGCAAAAACATTTACTTCGACAGGTGATGATGTCTTCCTTTTTCAAGTTTAGATAAGAGAGAAGTGAAAATGAAAACAGTCTTCCCACAAATTTGAAATAAGACATAGGTACTACGCCCTATTCAGATGGAAAGAGGCGCAGAATATGCTGTGGATCATAAACTTCAACCTAAAAGAGAACAAAATGAAGGAATATCAAAAGTTCATTAAAGAAAACGAGAAAACTATGGCTGAACACGCTCCGAAGGGATGGAAATACATGGGAACCTACTTCTATGTCCTAGGGTTCGGACCATATCATGCTGCAGTCATCTGGGAATGCTCTGATTATGCTGACTTTGATACCTTCCGCGACCATGATGATCTGATCTATTGGAAATTGGTGGAGCGGTCATTGGCATTCGGAACCCCTGAGCCAGCGCCTTCCTGGTTATTGCGAGAGGTTGGAGACACGAAAATAACTGAACCAAAAAAGAAACCATAGGCAAAAGAAGTAACAGTGGAGACATCTCCGCAACTTCCCCTCTTTTTCTAATTTTGTAGAATTCCTAGAATAGTTTTGCAAAGCGTGTTCAGCAGAGTGCATTTTTTTGAGCAAAAAAGTAGAACATTCTGTTCTAACGTGGGCGCGCGGCGTGGCCCAACATTAAAAGAATGACTTGCAAGTTTCAGTTTCTACGGGAAGCCCAGAGGCTGATGAAATGGGGGGCTTCTTTAAGGGGATTTTCCAAGACCATTGACACTCCTACGGTGCATTCAAGCCAACATCCCTCACAAGAGGAGACTTTAAGCCATCCCTCACTTTTTCGCTTTTCCTTCAAAATTTCGCCAGCCGAATCTGTGAGAATGTTGCCAAGCACTATATCAGCTCGAGCGGGACAGGCTAGAAGTCTACCCATGGGGTCAATGGCCACGTAAAGTTCTCCAGCGTGACAAATCTTCGGCGCCTTTCCCTCAAAAAACAGCTCAAAACCCTTGACAAAATCTGTGGGCACTGCCAGGAAACTGGGATCGTTGTGTTTAAGCTTCAACAAATAGTCCAAAAGTTTAGAAATCGCTTCGTGGGAAGGTCTGTTTTGGGGTGGAGGTGGATAAGGATGTATGGGTTGAACCTGGGCAAAGTCAACTAGGCTGCGGAGCTCCTCAATAAATTGGGGCAGTATTTCGATGTTCCACGGAGTTACAACGCTGTTCACTCCAACTCTCACTCCGCGAGCCTTTAACAATTTTATAGCTTCAATAGCCTTGTCATAGGTTCCTGCCACTCCCCTTATTTTGTCATGAGTTTCTTTAGGACCGTCAACGGATACAACGACCACATCAAAGACGTCTGCGATCTCAGAGGCTCTGCTGCTTTTCAAGAGTGTTCCGTTGGTGTTCATGCTTACCAGACAACCATAAGAAGAGGCTTTTTTGGCAAGGATCGACAAGTCTTTGCGCAGCAGTGGCTCGCCTCCGCTTAGGTCGAAAAAGGGGACGCCTAAGCTGCAAACTTCATCTATAACAGCTAACGCCTTCTTGGTTGGCAGTTCCGGCATGTCCATTTTCCACCAGTCGCAGAAGGAGCATTTCATGTTACATCGGCTGGTTACGTTGTAGGAAGCAAAGAGGGGCTTAGGCCTTCTTGCCTTAAATTTAAGGAATCCGGCAAGTATTTTGGCGGTTAATTGCCCTGACCTCATCGTCATCTTCCTTTATTCTGCTTCATAATTTAGCTCGTCTGCACCATCTTCTCATACATTTTTTCCAAGGTCCAGCGGACGGCTGACTTCAGTTCCCGTGATCTTTCGGATCTAGCGTTTCTGATGGTTATCTCCCGAATCAGGTTTCCATCCCGAGTGATGTTGTAGGAAAGTATTTTATTCGGAGTGATTTCGCCTGTACTCGCGGCTTCCCGATCCTTCTCCTGCATCTTTGCCAGCACCCTCTCCACGAGGAAAGATGTAAACGGTGGAGTATTGATGTCGAAGCTCTTGTCTTCTGCGAGTACAACTCGCATGGAATCCTTCTCAACATAAAGATTGGCCAAGAGGTCGCCAGTTACCGTCTTTAACGGGATGCTTCTTTCATATTCTATGGCCGGTGGGGAAACAGCTTTCGGAGGGGTTGGAACAGGCTTAACGATTTCAGCCCTTTTAAATCCCTTCTCGATTAGCGTGTCATCAACGAAACCAAGCAAAATTCGCAATCCTTCCAGCTCGGTTTCCATGTCTTCTACGCGTTTTTCCAATAGGGCTCGAAGCTCAGCTATTTTCTTTATTTTCTCCTTTTCCTCTTCTTTAGTCATCTCTTCTCCCCTTCAAGTAGATGGTTTTACGTTCTTATCAAAGCTTCTCCTAGAGAAAGGGTGCTACACTTAAGTATAAAAGAAGCCCTTTGAAGATTGGTTTCCATGCGAAAAGAAATGTACGATTTCAATCTTCTAGTCTCTTGTTCGTGGGGCGCTTATGGAAAAGCAAAAAAAGAAATCATTCAGATTTTAGAGATGTTTGGCGACGAAAGTCCTCTCGTAAAGCGTACAATCGCTGAGGGAATAATCGGCGTGAAAACTAGATTAAATTCGCGAGAAGTCGTCCACGGGTTGCGAAAGCTGTTTGACGAAGATCCTTTTGTTTTTCAATATACCTTGAAGTGGGTGCCTGTAGACCTCTGGACACTCTCTGACGTAGATTCCATGAAAGAAGGAGTTAGAAAGCTGCGGAACAGAATTCATGCGGGTGAGAGATGGCGCATGACCGTGGAAAAACGGCGATATAGCCTACACCACAAAATCGAAGTCATAAGAGAACTTGCTGACCTCGTAGATGAGAAGGTTGATCTTGAAAACCCTGAGAAAATCCTCCGCGTGGACATAATAGGAAGATATGCGGGCATATCCGTCCTTACACCAAGGGACGTTTTCTCAGTGGCGGAACTCTATTTTAATACGTTGTGACTCTAAGTCTTCAAAGCGGGCAGTTTTTGGACAGGTTTAATATTTACTCCCAACTCCTCCTTCAAGAACCTTTCAAACTCCTTGAAAACCATGCTGTCCGTTTCGTTTAACTTTAAACATAGAGGCTTACCGCTATAAGCCCAGCTTAAGTCGTATATGGCGGTTCTTCTTGACAACTCAGGGTTTTCCTTAACCGTTTCCATTAGGTTTTCAGGTGGACTTTGTGGAAACAACCAAGCTGTGTATGAAACGTCTACCACCTGGTAGGAAACGCCTTTGCGAATAGCGCATTTGTGATTTGCGGCGATTTTTTCAAAGGTTGATGGATGAACCGTTTGAATCCAGAGAAAGTTATGATATTCGTCGTCGCTTGTTTTAACCCAGTCTTCATGTTCAGAGATTTTCCAGCCCTTTAGTTGGCACTGATCCTTGAAACGGTCGAGGAGTTCCCAAACTTTAGGAATACGCAAGTTCGTGGACATTCCTTGTAGATAACTATAGAATAAAGTTCTATATCGATGATTTAAGGTTAATTAACAGAAATCTTGAAACATTGTCATCAAAAAGTCTATAATTTGAAAGAATGTAGAAAAACCTACATATTTATCTACATTTTTCCATAAACTCAGCCTCGGGTCCGTAAGCTTGAAACTTATAAATTTGACGAAAAACCAGAAGAATTTCTACATTTTTCCGACAGCAAACAATAAATTAACAAAATAATGAACGTAGTCAGCGACTTCAAGGTTTGAGAAAATGAAGCTGAAAAAACAAGCGATTTCCTTGGATAGTTTAGATTGGAATATTCTGCAAGCCTTGCAGGAAAACGCTAAGCAAACCTACACGGAAATCGGTCGTCATTTCGGTGTGGCGCACTCTACTGTTTACGATCGCATTAAAAGGATGGAGGAAAAGGGCGTCATCAAAAAATACACCACAGTCATCGATCTAAAGAAGATTGGAGTGAAACATATCACAGCTATCATGACTGTATTTACTGATCCAAAAGAAAGTGAAAACGTAGCCAAGAAATTATCAGAAGCCAATGAAGTCTTAGAGGTTTCAACATCGCTTTCTGAGGAATTATCGATAATCGCAAAGGTGGTTGCCAAAAATCAGGATAAGCTCCACTCATTCATCGCTCAAAAAGTTGCGCCCCTCCCCGGAGTGCTAAGGATTCGAACTTCAATTATTACAAGAAAATACAAAGAGATGGAATTATTCATCGAGAGGAAATGAAAGTGTTAAAAACTAATACGTATTTAAAGTTATTTAGAATAGACGTGATTCCCCACTAGAAAGGGAGAACTTCACCCATTGATGCCTTCATCTGTTGCCCGAATTCTTAGAAAACTGTCGAGGGAGAACGCTTTCTATTTCTTTACGTCCGTCGGGAATTACACCGGTGAAAACGCGGTTTCCTTAGAAGAGTTTGTTAAGAGAATTGGAGAAGTTAATGCCAAATCGCTGGAGTTTCATTTCTACCGGGGGGACTTTGAAAAATGGGTAGCTGAAGTCCTTGAAGACGGAGAGTTGGCTGAAGAGATTAAGAGCTTGAAAAACCTGAAACCTGCTGGGGATGCTTTGAGGGGTCAGCTTTACCTTATCGTTTCAAAACGGTTTGAAAAACTGAAAAGCGAATTTCGTGGTTAATGTTTCCATTTTAATGTTTTCTTTCTGCGTCTAACCAAAATAATCGTTGCAGTCACAGTGGCTGATAGAGCAGAAGCCAAGCCTATCTGAGGAACCAACGAATTAGAAGTGCCTATGTCTAAAGTTATTGAAAGAACGTAGCCTCCTAAGGCTGGTGAAGAAGGTGTAGGCGGAGCCGCTGTCTGGCAGTGAGTTGTGGCCGTATTCTAAAAGAGAAACTGAAGGAAGCCTAACCTTTGGGTTGAAAGACTAACCAGCCACTTTTTTCAGTTGACTTCTATACATTTCAACAACTTCTTGAATTGTTGTTGCATCCTCAGCAGATTTGTCCAACCGATAGTTCCCTGTGAAACGTGGAAACCGTATGGCCAGTCCGCTTTCCTTTCTGATAACGTCTATGGCGCACGTGTGAATTGGACTAAGGGTTATTTCGGCGCCTATAGTCTCTATGACGACGACTGGTTCAAACCAAACGTCTGCCTCGATGGTTGAAATGACCCTGGGGTGTCGATGCGGTATTCGATACTTTCCCATCATTTTAGGAAGTTTCTTAAGATCCTCGTCGGTGAATCCCGTCCCACACTTAGTTACCGTTTCAAAAACATCTTCGTCAGGATTATAGGCAGCAAGAAGCAAGGCTCCGTAAGTTCCAGCCCGTTTCCCTCTGCCATGGAACGCTCCCACCACCACCAAGTCAACGGTGTCGGTCATTTCGCTTCTATAGTCACGCTTATATTTTATCCAGAGCCATCCCCTTGCCCCTGCCTGGTAAACTGAGTCTTCGTTCATAGATTTACATAGTAGTCCTTCACATCCGTTTTCCACAGCTTTTTCAAAGAATCGCTCTAATTCCTCTTGATCATCTGTGATAATGTACTCCGCCACCTTGACGTTATCAGCTTGTTCAATAATCTTCTCAAATTGTTGACGTCTAACAGGATAGGGCTCTAGAGTTAGGTCCTTTCCATCAACATAAAGAGCGTCAAACACGAAAAGCGAGATGGGATATTCTTCTATGGCCTTTTTAATGCCGTATTTACGCCTTCGATGCATTAGCTCTTGGAAAGGTTTCATTTCGCCTGTGTCAGAATCTACTACAACGCATTCCGCCTCAATGATAGCCTCCTTCGCTCTAACATGCTTCCTGATCAATTCGCAGCCGTCAGGATACTGGTCAGTAATGTCCTCGAGTCGGCGGGAGAAGAGTGTAACATAATCTTCCTTTTTGTGGGCTTGTATCCTCTCTCCATCATACTTATACTCAGCTATGCATTTTCCCCCAAGCTTTTCAAGGATTTCGACTGGAGAGCCCAAGCGCTCAGCCAACATTGGTCTAATAGGTTCTCCAAGTGAAACATTAAACCTTTCAATGGCTTTAATCCCTTTCTCCACAACGGTTTTTGCCACCCTTCCTAAATCGGATGAAATATTGTATGCTCGCTCCAGAGCTTCCCGGGCTTCCTTGCCACCGCCGAATGCTATGGCTAATGCGTCAAGGACAGTCATGTCAGCGATTCCTAATCTCAAACTGCCTGTGACTGTTCGAATGATATATTTTGCTTCTTTGGGAGAAGCGTCGGATAGGAGGCCGGCTAAGAAGCTTATCTTGAGGTCCATGGATCCGGAGCCTGTTGATTTTGCCATTTTGTCTAAGGTTTCGTAAACTCTTTCAACGGTTAACGGTTTTGGAAAGAAGGACACTTGCGTCTTCTTTTTTAAAAACTTCTGGGCTGTTTCACCTAAGTCTCCAGTTTTTCTCAAGTCTTCTTCGATTTCTTTTTCGCTATGGCCTGTTGCCCTAGCAACCGCCCGTATGGCTAGCTTCTCTGCGATTCCGATCTCGATTCCAAGGAAGTCTGGATACAATTTTCCTTGTGTTAGGTAGACAATCTTGTCAATCACGTCTTTGGGAGTTTCCTTGAGGATTTTAACTAAATGGTCGGTCATTTCAAGCCGTTTTGTTGTGGCTTCTATCTTTTCGTAGGCGTCTGCGATGAGGGAGTATTTCAAAGAAGGATTCCTCATATTAATGGAGGTTTGCGGTGATATTAAAGTTAAATGTTAAAGTGTGCCTAGGTGAAGAGCAAACTTATTTTTTCGCTAATAGTATCAGTCCGCAAAAGATGTTTATCGCCCCGAGAAAGCCTAGGGCGCCGACGAAAAGAGGGTTAGAAAAGATATCTATGGAGGTTAGGATGCTGACCACAGATAGAAGGGAAAGCAAAGCTCCGATAGTAATTATCAAGCCAGATAAACGTCTACCTATTTTCCCAGACACCTTAAAAACGTC
>Ga0209636_10003645_pt1 | contig 15708 bp, 12 predicted proteins | sample DeeMarSWOR152_54_FD_187464 | JGI IMG/M metagenome (GOLD analysis project Ga0209636, IMG submission 187464) | Marine sediment microbial communities from White Oak River estuary, North Carolina - WOR-1-52-54 (SPAdes) (version 2) | ecosystem: Environmental > Aquatic > Marine > Intertidal zone >...
ACATCCAATGCAATGGATGCGGGCGGAATCAAGTACAAGCTTTTCAAATGGGCACTCGGAGTAGGCTATGCTGTGAGTCAACTACAGCAGCAGAAAAAGCCAGTAACTGGCTTGCTTGCGTTCAAACATAAACTTGCCAACAAACTCGTTTTCTCCAAAATTCAAGCGGCTTTGGGCGGACGAGTCGTGTATGCGATTTCCGGAGCAGCACCTCTTAATAAATCCATTGCAGAATTTTTCCATGCGTGCGGGGTTCTGATCCTGGAAGGCATAGGGATGACAGAAAACACCTCGTTCACCAACGTAAACCTTTACGATCACTATAAATTCGGCTCGGTAGGACCGACAGGTCCGGAGATCGAACAAAAAATCGCTCCAGATGGTGAGGTGCTGTATAGAGGCAAAAACGTCATGCTCGGTTACTATAAGGATCCCGAAGCAACGGCGGAAACAATTGATGATGATGGCTGGCTTTATACCGGGGATATGGGAAAGATAGATGAAGACGGTTTTTTGAGCATCACAGATCGCAAGAAGGATCTCATCATCACATCGGGTGGAAAAAATGTCGCACCCCAGCGTGTCGAAAAAATCATGGAGACATCACGCTACATCAACCAGGTTGTGATGTACGGAGAGAGGAAAAAGTATCTCACAGCTGTGGTGACTCTCGATCAAGGTCAGGTTGAAGAGTGGGCAACTAAACAGGGTATCCCATACAGCCATTGGGAGGAGCTTTGTGGCCAGTCAAAAGTCCAAGAATTGATCGATAATGAGGTTGCAGAGAAAAACAAACTGCTCTCCTCTTTTGAGACCTTGAAAAAGGTCTTGATTTCGCCTGAGGAATTCAGCATCGAAAGCGGCGAACTGACAGCCTCTTTGAAGGTCAAGCGTCATATAGTAACGGAGAAATTTAGAGATCGGCTTGACGTGCTGTATGAGGATTAAAGAAATAAGCGCAGGTAGAAGTTTGCATTAATCGACTCGGCGAAATGCACCGGGAACAAGGTATCTGCGAGCCATTTCTGCATACAGTTTTTTTCCATAGCTCCAGAATTCTTTTTGTTGTTTGCTGACCTTACTCACGATTCTAACCGGGACTCCCACAGCCACACTGCCATCTGGCACCTGTTGTTTGTTTTTAACCAAACCCATCTCTCCGATAATTGCCCATTCTCCCACTACGCTGTAATCACTGATAGTGGCTCTCATCCCTATCACCGCATAATTTTTAATATGGGCATTGTGGACCATAGCCCCATGTCCTACTGTTACGTAGCTTCCGAATACTGTCTGGTCATCAGGCCGTGCATGCACTATGGCTCCTTCCTCAATGGCCGTCCCTTCTCCAACGATGATCGTCCCATAATCGCCACGGAGAATCACACCATGGCCTATGTAGGTGTCCTTACCGATTCGCACATCACCGATGACCAAAGCGGAGTCGGCTACAAAAGAGCCTTGGGCCACTTGAGGTATACGTCCTTCGAACTGATATAAAGCCATTTCAAACTCCAGCATAAAGACTTGTTTACATTCTGCGGCCCATAGTCACTTTTCGCACACCCTTCACCTGTCGAAAATTGGCACCTTGGCTTATGCAATTGATGACTTGATTCCGGTCAATAACGATAGAACCAGATAGAGCGTCAAATCCATAATCAAACAGAAGTGCTGATAAAGGAGTGCTCGGACCAAGCATAATCTTGTAGGCATCTGGCGCAGTAAGACTCAGGATGCTCCCCAATGTGTGATTGATCAGTGTCGTACTCGTTATAGCTACGACTTCTGCCTGCGGGAGGAGCGTTTCGATTTCATTGCCGGTAAAGTCCCCAGGCCGGCTGCGTCCAGGGAGTTCAAAGACCCACAATGTTTGAGCCACTGCACGCAGGCCTTTGACAAATGGAAAATGTCCTATAACCGCTACTCGTTTTCCTTCTCCGCGGAAGCGAATTTCCTCTTCAGCATTCAAGTCAATACATAAGGACTCATCGATGGGTAACAGAGAATTTATGGCAGCGACACCAATCGAAGCCTCTAAAATTTTGGAGGATAGGGATAGTTTGGCCAATGCTTTAGCTCCTGTTGGAAGGAGATTCCCTGCGGATTCCACCTGGTGCCTTTCGGATGGGAGGAGGGAAGTGGCCATGCTGGAGGCAAGACCACAGCGAAAGGAAGTGACTGCAGTCCAAAAAACACACGTGCGAATATCCGATACTTCATGATCTAGCTCTAATGAGGATAATATGTCCTTCAAAACAGATTTCGTTTTAATCATTCGTTCTCTCTAATTCCCCAGAGGAAGCTTATACCACAGGAAAAAGTCGCCGTCAATCGAAGGACCAAGGGGCTCCGTCTTGAAAGAATTAACCTTGATTTTTTTCATTCCCTGCTTTAGGGTGGACTTTGGAACTCATCCAAAAGGAGGAATGAGCAATGAGACAAAAAATCATCTTTCCTGCTATCTTTTTATTCTTGGGTCTATTAGTGATTTGTCAATGGGCTGAGGATAACTGCTCGAGCTTTCTTGTCACAAAAGGCGCTTCACAGGACGGGTCTGTCATGATCACCTATACCTGTGACGGAGAATTCCTTCCCCATCTTGAGTATATTCCTGCTCAAGACCATGAGCCTGGTTCAACTATTGAAATAAGGGGAAGAGACGGCAAAATCAGGGGCGAGGTCAGAGAGGTTCCCCATACTTATGCTGTTGTCGGATTGATGAACGAATACCAACTGGCTATCGGTGAAACAACATTCGGAGGCCGCCGTGAACTGAGAAATCCGGATGGACTCCTTCATTATTTCTTTTTGATGAGGCTTGCCCTGCAGCGAGCGAAAACGGCCAGGGAGGCCATTAAAGTCATGGCGGACCTGGTAGAGGAATATGGGTATGCCAGTTCAGGCGAATCCTTTTCCATTGCAGATCCCAATGAAGCTTGGATCATGGAGATGATCGGTCCTGGCCCGGGCGGAAAAGGAGCCCACTGGGTAGCGTTGCGTATTCCGGACGGCTACATTTCTGCCCATGCCAATATGTCCCGCATTGGGGAGTTTCCATTAAACGACCCAGAAAATTGTATGTATTCGCCGAATGTTATCTCTTTTGCTGAAGAAAAAGGTTATTATGATAAAAAATCTGGAAAATCCTTTAGTTTCCGTTATGCTTATGATCCTCCAAGACCCTCATCACTCAGAACATGCGCTTCCCGCGTCTGGAGCATGTTTCGCCAAAGCGCGCCATCTCAAAATCTCTCCCCTGATTTTCAGCGCGGCGTGAAAGATGCAAAACCTTACCCCTTATGGATCAAGCCCGATAAAAAAATTTCCTTGCATGACGTGATGAATATCATGCGCGACCACTATGAAGGAACAGAGTTTGACATGACCAAAGGGATAGATGCCGGACCATTCGGATGTCCTGTGCGCTGCAGGGATCTGACCTGGGAAGTGGACGGTGTCGAATACAGCTGGGAGCGTCCCATATCCACACAACAGACAGGATTTTCTTTCATTTCCCAGTCCCGAAGATGGCTTCCTGATGCCATAGGAGGTGTATACTGGTACGGCGTGGACGACACTTACACAACCTGTTATTTTCCTCTCTACTGCTGTATTCAAGATTTACCCGAACCGTTCACTGTCGGAGACCTCCAGAAATTTTCTTGGGATTCAGCATGGTGGGTTTTTAATTTCGTAGCAAACTATGCCAACCTGAAATATTCCTATATGGTCAAAGATATTCAAAAGGTTCAGACAGCCCTAGAAGGCCAATTTCTATCTCTCCAGCCAGCAATTGAGAAAATGGCCCTCGAGTTATACAAAACAGATGCTAAGCTCCTTGTTGAATACTTGACAAATTATTCAGTCAGCCAGGGAGAGGAGGTGGTCAAGCGCTGGATCGAACTGGGTGAATACCTTTTGACAAAATACAATGACGGCTATGTCAAAGATGAGAGAGGACGTCCTCGCGGTTTAGGTTATCCTTCTGAATGGCTTAAAGAAGTCTTGAAATCCAAGCCCGAACAATTCAAGCTACCAAAATGGGGAGAGGAAGAGGAAAAATAATTCAAAGGGATTTGCTATGAAGAACAAAACTGAATTTTCAGAAAAGAAATCAAGAGCTTCCGCTTCTGAGTCTCCCAAATGGATAGGCACAAAAATTATCGATGATGTCTTCTCTGATGAAATATCCATTTTCAGGCCTAAATTTGAGGTGGACTATGAGGCTTACTTGGATCGACTCTGGAAGGCCAATCCAGAGATATACGCTATTCTCAAAACTGCTCCTGATAAAGAATCCGCAAGGGATGGCCTGTACACGTATTTGGAACAAGCGGAACGAAAAATATTTGACGTGGACAACGATCTTCACATTCTTGAAAAAGCGACAGTTCGTGAAGGAATCCGTGTTTTTAAAAGCATTATCGGGCCCATCAATGAATATCGAACTGGCGTTTCTGCCCTAGAAATCTTATGGAAGCTGGCCCAGAACAAACGGGAGGAACTGGCCACAGAGGTATCCGTTGGTTTCCTGATGGAATTCATCAACCTGTTTCGCAGCGTGATAGGAGAGTCCAATATCTATCTTGAGAACAGTGAGGTTAAGAAGCACATCCCTGATTTTTTAAAAATGGAAGGGCTTGAGGCATCTCGGGTACGGAGCGAAATTCTGGATGATTTCGGATCAACCGTGAAAAAGTATTTTAAAAAATTCCCTTCCGGCCTCGAAGAAGAAGTGGTGTCCTGGAGAAAAGAGAACAAGGCGAAAATTTTACGCTACTTTGGAGGGAGCGAAAGCGACTGGGAGGATTATAAGTGGCACTTGAAAAACGTCATAAGCGATTCGAAACCACTTTTAGAATTGATCGAGCTGACCAATGATCAAAAGGAAGCGATCGAAAAGGCTAAACAAAACAAAATCCCCTTTGGAGTCACTCCCTATTATCTCAGCTTAATGGATTCCAATATCTCCATTGGATACGATCATGCAGTGCGTGCCCAAGTGATCCCTCCCAAAGAATATGTGGATACAATGTCTCAGCACAAAGCAGAACGAAACATCCTGTTCGATTTCATGGGAGAACATGACACATCCCCCGTTGATTTGATAACACGCCGTTACCCTTTTATAGCGATCATAAAACCTTTTAATTCCTGTTCCCAGATCTGCATTTACTGCCAGAGAAATTGGGAGATTGAACGCGTTTTGGACCCCAGAGCACTCGCCTCAAGAGAAAACGTTGATAACGCGCTTGCCTGGTTGGATGCACACAAGAGTATCGGGGATATCCTTATCACCGGCGGAGATCCATTGGTTATGAAGGACAGTCAGCTAGAACGAATGCTAGAAATACTTGCCCGGAAAAAACATATTTATCGCATTCGATTGGGAACAAGAACTCCTGTTGTGTTACCGATGCGCTGGACAGAAAAGCTGCTCAAGCTTGTCTCAAAATATCACGAGCCTCCTGGAAGAGAAATTTCAGTGGTCACCCATTTCGAACATTCCTACGAGATAACACCAGATTCGTTGAAGACCGTTCAAGACATTCGAAAGGAAGGAATAAGCGTCTATAACCAGGTTGTTTTTACGATTGAAAATTCCAGACGCTTTGAGTTGGCTAAGCTTCGCTGGGATCTGAAATCCATAGGAGTTGATCCCTATTACACGTTTAACATGAAGGGAAAAGAAGAGACTAAGCGGTATATGGTCCCGATCGCCAGGATTTTACAGGAACGGAAGGAAGAAGCCCGTCTCTTGCCGGGTTTGGATCGAACCGATGAGCCAGTCTTCAATGTTCCAAAGCTGGGAAAAAACCATCTGCGTGCCTGGCAGGACCATCGGTTGGTCATGGTATTGCCCAATGGTTCCCGCGTGTATGAATTTCATCCGTGGGAAAAAAATATCACCCCAATTCCACCTTATAACTACATCGATGTTCCGATTTATGACTATCTAGAAGAGCTGGCTGCACGCGGTGAGAATATCAGAGATTATCGGACTATCTGGTATTATTATTAAGAAAAAGGTCGTCTTTTACTTCACTTCCGGCTTCAAGTGCTCGATGAAATATTCTACACGGGATTCACCATAACTTCGAACGCGAATGCCGTGACGCTGTTCGGGATAGAACATGAAGTCGAATGTCTTATTATGCTTCTGCAATTCCTTTATGAGTTGAATGGAGTTTCCTGGATGCACGTTGTCGTCGACTGCGCCGTGATGGATGAAGAGATGTCCTTTGAGGTCTTTAGCGAATGTTATACAGGATCCCTTCTCATAGCCGTCCGGATTGTCCTGGGGTCGGCGCATGTATCTTTCCGTGTAAATGGTATCGTAGTTCCTCCAGTCTGTGACCGGAGCGCCGGCGACTCCTACATGAAAGATATCTGGAGCTTTAAGCAGAGCGATGCATGTCATGTACCCTCCATAGGAATGGCCAAAAATCCCTACCCGGTTCTCATCCACATAGGGACGCTGCCCGATAAATTTGGCTGCAGCCACATGGTCTTCCAGTTCGATCTGTCCCAGGTTCAGGTACATTAGATTCTGGAAAGCCTTTCCTCTGCCGGAAATGCCACGGTGATCGACAGAAATCACAATGAAGCCCAGTTGGGCTAGAGCCTGATTGCCATCGTTAAGACTGTAGCGGTTGTAAATCCTTTTGGCTCCCGGACCACCATATACCGACATGATCAGAGGATATTTTTCATTCTCATCAAAATGAGCCGGTTTATACAGAATGCCATCCAGATCATATTTGCCGTCGGCCGATTTGAGCATGAAGTGATCAGGTTCGATCAAGCCGAGCGATTTAAATTCCTCGCTAACGACACTCTGTCCTATTTCCCGAATAAGGGTACCATCGGACCGGTGCAGAGTGGCACGACGTGGTGTATCCCAGGATGAAAAAGTATCCGTGAAATATTTAGCTCCTGGTGAAAGGCTTACACGATGCCCGCCTGGCTCCTTGGTTAACTTCGTAAACCCGGTTCCGTCCAATTTCACGCGGTAGGCATGCGATTCCATTCCGTGATTTTCCGAACCTGAAAAATACACCAAGCCGTTCTCTTCATCGATATCGAGGATCCCCGTGACAGGCAATTTAGCTGTGGTGAGTTGCTTAACCAGGTTTCCCTGCAGATCATAAAGATAGATTTCTCTCCATCCGCTTTTTTCCGAAGTCCAGATAAAATGTTGGTTGTCACTTAAAAACCTGAGGTCAGATTCGGCCTCAATATAGCAGGGATCCTCTTCCTTTAGAATCCTTCTCACCTTTCCTGTTTCCGGATCAGCCGCAAACAGTTCCAGCACGTTCTGGAGGCGGTTTAGCCGCTGGTAGGTGAATTCCTTACCGTCATGAGTCCACTGCCCCCTGAAGAGATAGACATTGGTTTCCATGCCGGTTTCGATCCGGGTGATCTTTTTGCTTTTGATATCCACAATGAAAAAGTTAATTATGGGATTATTGTCTCCTGCTTTGGGATAGCTCTGCAGTTCAAGTTCTGGCCGAGGAGCGATATCATGAACAATAGGGTATTTGCCCACCGGGCTCTCATCAAACTGCATGAAGGCGATTCTCATCGAGTCCGGCGACCACCAGAAGGCCTCATATTGATCGAATTCCTCAGGATAGACCCAATCAGGAAATCCGTTCCTCAAATCTTTGTGACCGTCGGTTGTGAGAGCCCTCTCTTTACCTTCCAGGTCCTGTATATACAGGTTGTAGTCCCGGGCAAACGCTCGGTATTTAAAATCAGGGGAAAAAACCTCGGAATAGATCCGTCCACGCACACCAATAATATCCTTCTCAGGGACATAGGATATGATTTTGCCGGAGGCCAGTTCGTAAACATAAGCGATGCTGCCCACCATGAAGCGGATTTTCTTCCCTTCATCTAGATAAGTAAACCGTTGAAAAGGTAATTTTTCTTCTTTTTTGCCCGTGTGCGTGTTATAGGCCTGAATAATGGCGACGTCATCAAACAGTTGGGTTTTTTGATCGGTGACAGGATCAATCTTAACGAAGGTGTCCTTTTCGAACTTGTAATAGGCAGTTCCGTCGGGAGTCCATGTCACCACAGCCAAGCCTTCAAATTTGACTAGTTTTTCTCTCTCTTTCGTCAGCTTTTCATATAGGGCTTTTCCTCTTATCTGTGTCTCTTGAGGTGTACCTATGGAAAAGACTAAAAAACTTAAACATAAGACCAGTGCGAGAGTTTTAAGATGGTTTTTCATGCTGTCTCCTTTCATGGTTTCTGATCTTATTCTTATCTTTAGATAATGCTTATATCAAAGACCAATTATTTGGTCAAACACATTCATGTGCATGTAAGCATTCCTATTTCCGTGATGAAGGAAATATCTCATCCACTCAACTTGTGCAGAGACGGTTCCTGTCCATCAGAAGCCCATTGTGGAGGGTGGGTGGGTCTTGGCAAGGATGGAGGGGAACCGGCGCTGTGACAGACTACACCTTCATAATGAACTGTCACGGAAATAGAGATGCTTCCTATGTGCATTTATGCATTTATCGTTCAAAGTTCTGGAAAAGACTGTGAGCTGAACCGTTGATATGCTATCATCGTCATAGAAAGAAGGTTCAATTGGCTAAGAGTTGTCCGAAGTGTCATTCAGAAAATCCAGATGAGGCCCACTTTTGTAGGAATTGTGGCACCCAGCTTCAGGTTTCCGAGAAAGCCGATATTTCTACCATGACCTTACAATCTTCCATAAAAGAACTCTCCAGAGGGACCATTTTTGCCGAGAGATATGAAGTTATCGAAGAGTTGGGTAGGGGAGGTATGGGGCATGTCTACAGAGTGCTGGACACGAAAATCAACGAAGAAGTGGCACTGAAGCTTATCAGGCCTGAAATCGCTTCTGAAAGAGAGACAATCAAGCGCTTTAGCAATGAATTAAGAATGGCCCGGCACATTTCCCACAAACATGTTTGCCGCATGTATCATCTCGGTGAGGAGAAAGGAATCCATTACATCACAATGGAATATGTCCCAGGAGAGAATCTGAAAAGCATGCTTAAAATGACAAAACAACTCAGCCCCAGCACAGCCATTTCCATAGCCAAACAGGTTTGTGAGGGATTGGTCGAAGCACACACATTCGGCGTAGTCCACCGTGATTTGAAACCTGGCAATATCATGATCGATAGAGAAGGGGATGTCCGTATCATGGATTTTGGTATAGCTCGCTCACTCAAAGCCAAAGGAATCACCGAATCGGGAATATTGATTGGGACACCTGAATATATGTCTCCAGAGCAGGTGGAGGGAGAGGAAGTGGATCGTCGCTCAGACATCTACTCTTTGGGTATCATCCTCTACGAGATGGTAACTGGTAGACTGCCTTTCGAAGGGAAGACTCCCTTGAGCATAGCGATGAAACACAAGAGAGAGACGCCCAAAAATCCCAAAGAATTAAATCCTCAAGTCCCAGATAATCTAAGCCTGGTGATTCTGAAATGTATGGAAAAGAATAAAGAGAAGAGATTCCAAAGTGCAGAGGAGGTCCTTGCTGAATTAAACAAAAGCGATGAAGGGATTTCCCCTGAAGAGAGGTTTTTAACAAAGAGAAAAATCCTCACTCCGAGTGAGAAAAAAGTTGCATCAAGGAAGCCTTGGGTGACAATTGCTGTGCTGTTTGTCACAGTGGCAGTTGTTGGAGTAGGCATTCAATTGTTCATCAATAGAACGCCAGCATTTCCTTCAAAGAGACAGATGCTGGTCGTTTTGCCGTTTGGGAATTTAGGTTCTCTAGAAGATCAGTATTTTGCCGATGGAATAACCGATGAGATTACGAACCGATTAGCAGCGTTGCAAAGGCTTGGTGTCATTTCGCGTACGAGTGCCATCCAGTACAAAAATACTAATAAGACAATCAAGCAAATAGCAGACGAGTTGGGTGTGGATTATGTGCTTGAAGGAGGTGTGCGCTGGAATCGGAGCCTGGAGGGTAAAGGGAGGATACGTGTAACATCCCAGCTTGTCAGGATCACAGACGACACTCCCATCTGGTCTGAGCGTTATGACCGGGTCATCGATGACATATTTTCTGTCCAATCCGAAATCGCAGAGCAGGTTGCCCGGCAATTGGATCTCACTGTTCTGGAACCGGAACGCAGGGCTCTGTACACCAAACCTACTGATGACCTCGAGGCCTATGACCATTATCTGCAAGGTAGAGAACATGAGGATAGAGGATGGGCATACTTAGACAATCAAGAGTTCGAACATGCTATAGAGATGCTTGATAAGGCGACTGAGTTAGATCCTAACTTTACTCTTGCTTACGTCAGGAAATCATATATACATTCCAGGATGTATTTTTTTGGAATTGACCGCACAGAGGAGCGCTTGGCAAAATCAAGGACCGCTGTGAATAAAGCGCTTGAGTTGCAGCCAGATCTTCCTGATACGCTAAGGATATTGGCATTCTATTATTACTGGGGCCTCTCGGATTATAACCGGGCAGCAGAAATATTTGAGTCTGTGCAAAAAGCAGCTCCTAATTTTGATCCACAAGTGTTAGGCTATATCCAGAGGAGACAGGGTAAGTGGGAACAATGTTTGGAAACACTTGAAAGGGCATTCAGAATCAATCCCCGCGATACTCAAATAGCCTATGAATTAGGTGGGGCCAACATCAGTATGCACAGATTCAAGGAAGCTGAGGAGTGGTTTGATCGTGCTCTTGCGATATATCCAGACCATCTTCCAGCTCAATTAGGCAAGGTGGGAATCTATGTCCTTTCTGAGGGAAATACGGAAAAGGCACGAGCCTTGCTGGAAACATTACCTCGACACCAGTTAAGAGATTATATGGGATTCACTCTTGACATGCTTGAGCGAAAATATAATGCGGCACTGGATCGGCTCGCCTCCCTATCCTACGATTCTTATGAAGATCAACATTTCTATTTCCAGAAGGATCTAGCTTATACCTCAGTATATTATGCAATGAAAGACATGTCGTTGATGAAGACTCATGCTGAATCAGCGCGCATTGTACTGGAGAAGGTTGTTAATGAGCACACTGAGGATCCAAGATTTCACGCTTCGCTTGGCTTAGCTTATGCCTACTTGGACCGCAAGGAGGAAGCCATTCAAGAAGGGAGTCTTGCAGAGAAAATTCACCCTGTATCCAGAGATGCAGCTCAAGGGCCAATATATCTTTTGAACTTGGCCCGGATTTATACTGTGGTTGGCGAATACGAAAAGGCTATCGATCAACTGGAATACCTCCTTTCTGTACCGCATGCTGAATATCTCTGGCAGCTTGTTTCGGTTCCTCAGTTGCAGCTCGACCCACAGTGGGATTCACTGCGTGGGCATCCGAGATTTGAACGTCTGCTGGAAAAGCAATCAAAGGAAGATTGAAATCCTGAAAAGAGAGTACTCTTTTTAGAATCCTTTATCCGAGTTTCTAAGCAAACGGAAGTTGCTTAAAATTCAAATAGATTTGCTGAGCTCGAAACAGGAAAATCAATTGTTTTTTTCGTGTAACCCTTGGGAACAGAATAAGTTCCAGGCGGTGCAGGCTTCTCCGTCACTTCGAGGCATTGTGATTCCACGTTGATTTCAGTGCCAAATATATTCACTGTCACTTCAGCGGCGACTTGGAATCCATCAACCGTATCCAATTTTTCCAGCTCTTTTTTTGAATTTTCATCTATATCTAACATTCCTAAGATGTATTTCACGAAAAATTCCTCCATCACGGTTGTGTATTTTTTATAATCAGAAGGAAGATCTTTAGTCGTCCAGATTTTTATTTTATATTTCGGCATGATATTAAATGCCGGAATCATGAAAACCATCTCAAGTTCGGATAATTGACAATTCCAATTTGCGATCTTTTTCGTTTCGCTGCTGAGGTTGGCCTTAACATCGGTTATTTTTATTGATTTGATAACTTCAGCAGCCTTAGGAGAAAGACCTTGGATGAGATTGAGAAGCTTTTCCCTGTCGATGTCTGTCGGAAGCTCATAATAAATTTTTGGTTTGTGCATGATGAAATACAGTTTTTCTTTATCATAATCGATGATGATGCTTAGCTCTTTGCCTAATTGGGCAAATTTGTTCTTTGCGAGCCATTGCTCCTTGATTTCTACTTTTTCACCTTGCTTTTGTCCCATCATCTCAAACGGTTTAGTCCGTTCCATATTTTTCATATAAACATCAGCGCCTAAAAATAAAGAGAGAAGTATAATCAAAATTACGATCAACATTAATTTTTTCATTCTTTCCTCCTTTCCATATTTTTCATTTTATTCGTACGATTAAATGCCTAAAAAAACTTTTTCACCTCAGATTAGTGAAGTTTTAGCTGATCTATATGGCGAGCAAAGGCTAAGGCGATTTCTGCCAGAGGGGAAGTCTGTTCTGAGAGAGAGAGATAAAGATCATCTGCTCCTCTTAATGTTTGAAGGAGAGATCCCCAAGTCCCTTCTTCTGGCTGTGCAAACAGAGAACTCATGCCTATTTCTCTCAGTCTTTGGTTCATAGATTCCTGGCGGAGTAGAGAGGCCGCAGTGATCTCGCGAATCTGGAGGACTTCCTGGCGGAGCTGGGCCATTTCACCGTCCCTCTGCCAGCCTGAATGGATAAAATACCCGGCTGTAAAACCCACAACCAGAAGTAACAGAGCAAAGGAGAATTGATAGACAGGTATTCTCGGCACAAAGCGTTCGAGCCAGCCACCCTTTCTTTTCAAAGCTTTGGCCGAGATGATTTGCCAGGATTTCTCCTTATTTGGAAGCGGAATATCTTGTTTCTCATTAAAAAGACGACTCAATTTTCCCACCTTTTCAAATATCTTTGCACATCTCAAGCATTCCTGGAGATGTGCTTCCAGTTGTGCCTTTTCTGAGGGAGTCAATTTTCCGTAGGCACTTATCGCCATGAGATTTTTACTTTCTTCGCAGTTCATTCTTCCCTCCAGAGCGGTTCGAGTTGGGTTCTTAATTTTGAAACCGCTCTTTGAAGCTGTTTTTTGACTGTGCTTTGACTGCACTCTAAAATGTCTGAAATCTCTTTTAGTGCTCTATGCTGAAGATGTCTTAAATCGAAAATGATGCGTTGTTTTGGAGACAGTATGTTAAGAGCATTCTTCACCTGAAAGATGGTCTGATTCGCAATGGCAGATTTTTCAGGTGAAGAATCCTTTGCTTCCGGTTCACTGCGAATGTCTGTAAGAGATCCGGTCTGATCCGCTTTTCTCTTTTGTCTTTTTCTAAGATAGTCCATAGAGCAGCGATAACCGATCTGATAAATCCATGCAGAAAAATTGGCGCTGATGTTGAAATCGAATTTTTTGATGCCTTTAAAAGCTTTTATGAAAGTTTCCTGCATGATGTCCTCTGCATCCTCCTGAGATTTTGAATAACGGTAGGCGAGTCTGTAGATCATTTCGTAATTATTTTCGTATAATTCCCGGAACGCACTTTCATCTCCTTCTTTTGCCAGCAGTATGATCCACTTGTCGTTCGTGTTCATTTCCGATTCATGATTCATCATATATGTAATACGCTTAAAAGTCATCACAGGTCGACACCTGAAAAAAAATAAATAACCACACATCTCAGACGGTTACACTATGGACACAATTTGACACATTATTCATTCCTTGATATCCTTTTCCATACCAAGAATAGAATAATAAGAGAACAGCAAGGGGAATAAAATGAGAAATAGAATCATTATCCCTTTTTTCTTCATTACCTTTTTGGGCTTTCAATTTCAATCTATAGCTCAGTTCACCTCAGACGAACTGGCTGAGAGAGAAAAATGGGAAGAGTTTCTTGAAACAGCGAAAATTATCGGGCAGAAACAACAGGAAAGTCGAGAGGCAGTCACAGAACCCTGGGAGCTGACCTTAGAAAAAGATGGAGTTACGAGAAAGGCCCTCTGGAAAAACGCAGAGGGCCGAATGAAGGGATTTATGGAGAACTGGAAGTGTGAAATCGCAGCTTATCGGTTGGATAAGTATTTGAGTTTGAACATGATCTCGCCGACAGTTGAAAGAAGGTTTAGAGAGCAGCGAGGCTCCTGTCAACTTTGGGTGGATTATTGGATAAAAGCCAAGCATAAAAATGAGCAGAATATTAAAGTCCCCTCTTTCAAACTCTTCTCCTACAACAGAGCCACTTACTTGCGGTGGGCTTTTGATAACTTGATTGCCAATGAAGACCGACATGCGGGGAATATTTTCATAACAAAGGACTGGCGGATAATCCTTCCCGACCACTCCCGCTCTTTCCGGATATCCAAAAAATTCACAAAAAATCTCATTTACACTGAGAAACATAAAGAGGGCCCAAAAGTCATGAAAGAACTTCCCCGAGCTTTTGTCGAAAAGTTGAAGTCCTTAAATTTTGAACTTATTAGGGATATTGTCGGAGAATATCTGACAGACAAGGAAATCGAGGCTGTCCTCCTCCGGAGAGACTTAATTCTTGTGTTTATCGACGAACGTGTAAAGAAGCTCGGTGAAGACAAAGTCTTATACTGAAATCATTATTCTGTTTTTGTTTACAAAGCTAGAGCATTACGAGAAATTCCTCGACCTGTGGAAGGACACTGATCCAGGGATCGCGGAAGTGGAGGATGCGAGGGAGAGGCTGGCTGGGCTGCAGAAAGTACCTTAGTAGTTAATATTAACTTTCTGTTTTATTAGGTGCTAAACTTTACTCCAGTTAGAAAGCCCTTATCAATTTTTTTCTGCCAAACAACTTCGACAGAAGTCACTATTTGTCTGGCTTCTTCATGTGGCAACCTATACTTCAACTCAAGAATTGTACCGGGAGGAAGCTCATTATTTAACAAAAGACACAATCCCCCTTGACTGATGTCTCGTGTTAAACCCACATCTTTTAAAGGCGACAACACTTTATAGATAACATCTATAATAATTTCTTCACGATGGTGCTTTCGTTTTATTTCTTTCCCTTTGTTTTTATCAAAATCCCCTTTCATTTTTCTCTCTTTTGTTGAAGGTTAACAAATTGCTATAAAGATTTTAGCAATATTTGAAGCAAAATAAAAGAGAGACAATTGAGGCGAGTCTATGGCCTTTCCGGGTCTTCCTCTTTTGCGAGGGCCAATCCGTGTTGAATAAGATAAAGCTTCATCAATCAAATCCCCTATCATAATGTCTTTTTCATTTTAAACCAAAGAAGTTAGCATGAAAAGGTGAGAAAGGGATAGTCGTTGTCGTAATCAAGGTATAGCGGTTGCTTGTGGAGACCTTCTTTTATATATTGAGGAAATCAAGGTCTGGATATGAAGAATAAGAGTTTAGCTCAGGAGCAAGGTGTCATAACACTTGTTCCCATCGGGTTGGACGAAGAGGGTGTCCTGGAAGTTCTTGGTGAGGACCTGGAAAGAGTGTTCGCGTGTCAAGTTCGGATAGCCACTCGCCTGGAGCTCCCGGGTTTTTTTGCTGTGATTTCCTTTGCACGGCTTCATCAAAGTTTTTATGACTTGCCTGGGACTTTGTGCTTGAACCTTTTATGCCTTTTCTTCGTAGTTAATATTGAAACGAATCCTTATTCTTGAAGGTGAAGCTATGAAGAAAAAAATCATCATTCCCATCATAATCGTGCTGATTCTTGCCGCTATTATCATCGTCCTCTCGAGCGGGAAAAACAATGCCGAGGAGCTGAAATACATCCCGGTCGAGCGGGG